>Ga0070713_100002142_pt1 | contig 12772 bp, 10 predicted proteins | sample LARL82metaG_FD_65465 | JGI IMG/M metagenome (GOLD analysis project Ga0070713, IMG submission 65465) | Corn, switchgrass and miscanthus rhizosphere microbial communities from Kellogg Biological Station, Michigan, USA - LAR L8-2 metaG | ecosystem: Host-associated > Plants > Roots > Rhizosphere ... | reverse complement strand
CCAAGCTGATATGTCTGAGTATTATCTGCCGGTCCAGCACAAAACGGAGGAGCCGGACTCGGGGAGGCGGCAAATAAACTCACAGGTCCGCTCAAATACTTCTGTCGTCATTTCGAGAAACGGACTTCAACTTCCGCGGCGAATCTCATTCGATAAATGGCTGGGAATCGGCGAGCAGCTATCTAGAATCTGCACTTCGACGGCATGGTGCCTGGGGGACTGGCTCGTTTACGGGGAAACCACCTTCGAAGGAAAGTATCGCGAAGCCATCGCAAATACATCACTAGACTACCAGACACTGCGAAATTACGCTTGGGTCGTGCGGAAGTTCTCACTGGGCCGCCGGCGAGACGCGCTCAGCTTCGGCCATCACGCGGAGGTGGCCGCTCTCTCGGAGCCGGAGCAGGATTTCTGGCTTCGCAAGGCGGAGGAACTCGCGTGGACGGTTAAGCAGCTACGCCGTGAGGTGCGGATGAGCCTGCGGGAACGCTTCGCAGACACAGGCCTGGAACTCGGCCCGGGCTCGAGCCGGGGCACGGTAACGCTTAAAGTGCCTATTTCGGCGGCTTATATGGATGCCTGCCATGCGGCGGCGAGCAGGTCTGGTCTCAAGGTGGACAAATGGGCGGCCCAGATTCTGATGCAGGTGGCTCTTCGGGAGAGCCAAACCCCGGCTTCCTAGAATTTCTGGACACCTATCTGCATAGGTGGGAGCCCGAACTCCGCATGACACCGGCCTCAACCCGGAACCATCAAAGAGGCACGCCGGCCGCGACCAACCAGACAAAGACCTCAGCATTTCAATCTCTTTAAGCGGCCGTTAACACGGTATCCCCGGATTGAGGGTGAACCACCGTCCCCGGTGCGCACTTCGCGGGGCAGGCGCCCGGGGCGCCTCTTTCTCTGAGCGCTCGCGCGAGAAGACGGGGTGTTGGTTGCTTGAAGATCTCCGAGTAGGGCAGGTCGATGGCGTACTCTTCCTTGGCCCAGCGGACGATTGAAACGGCACTGAGTGAATTCCCGCCGCTGAGAAACAGGTTGGAGTCCTGATCCAGTTGCGAACTGCAGCACAGTTGCCGCCACATGGCCACGAGTGACTCGATGATAACGTCACCGTGGGCTGGCGCAACTGCGGACGCAACGGGCAAAGTCGGAGGGGAAATCTCAGCGCGAATTTCCAGGCTACGGTAATCGACCTTACCAGTTGGCCCAGTTGGCAACTGGTCTACGACGGTGATAGCACCAGGAAGAGCGTATTCCGGCAAGCGTCGGCTAGCGAAGTCCCACAGGCTGCCAACGTCGGGTTCTCCCAGGCCAGGTCCGACAACAAAGGCACGGAGGAAATCTCCTCTGCCAACAGTGCTACCCCGGACCACTGCTGCCGCCTCCACTCCCGGATACTCAGCGAGGATAGCTTCGACTTCACCCAGCTCTATCCGGTGGCCGTTGATCTTCACCTGGAGATCGGCTCTGCCGAGAAGCTGGATCTGCCCGTCCGGCCGCCAGTACCCGAGGTCACCAGTCCGGTAAGCGCGGCCGATACGCCCATGACGCACGAAACGCTGACGAGTCAGATCGCGGTTGCTTATGTATCCGGCCGCAACCCCCGCGCCGCCAATAAGTACTTCACCAATAATGCCAACGGGACAGTCATTTCCTTGGCGGTCGACAATAGCGATTCGCGTGTTCGCGATTGGCCTACCCACCGAGGGCGCTAGCTCTCCCGTCTCCTGAATGACACGGCAGGCCGTCGACCAGATGGTGGTCTCAGTCGGCCCGTAGGCATTAATCAGGCGCCCCCCGGTGCCCATAAGCTGCCGCGCAAGTGCGGGCGTCAACGGCTCACCTCCGCACAGCAGCTGACGCCCAGAGAGATCGGGAGGGGAGCCATGACCTATGATCAACCGCCACATCGTCGGCGTAGCCTGCACCACGTCCACGCCAGCCCGGCTGATCAGCTGGATCAGCGAATCTGGATCGATGCGAGTCGGGTGGGGGGCTGCTACCACCCGGCCGCCTTGCGCTAGGGGAAGGAAAAGCTCCAGCGCTGAAATATCAAAAATAAAGGTCGTCAGCCACAACATTGCCATGCGGTGGTCAAATTGCAAAAATTGCGCGAAACCTCTGATGAGATTTGAAAGATTGGCGTGAGTAACGCCCACTGCTTTGGGTTTTCCGGTGGAGCCGGATGTATATATGACGTAGGCCAGGCTGTCCGGGTCCGTTTCAAATCCGCAAAATTGCTCGCCATGGCTCCGCGCAGCGGTCCAGCCTGGCGGAATCTCTACCAGTGGTCCCCGCCATTGATCCAGCCGCCAATCTGTGCCTGAGCGGACGACAAGCGCCACAGCTCGCGCGTCGTGCAACTGGAACGCTAGGCGCGCACCGGGGTGATCGGGGGAGAGAGGCAGGTACGCGGCTCCGAGCTTCCACGCTGCGAGCGCGGCAGCCGCGACCACCGGGTCATGCGCTGCCTCCACTCCTACCACCGTTCCTGGTCCTACGCCGTGGTCAGCGAGCTGGCGGCTCAGCTCGGCAGCGACCCCGAACAGGTCGCGGTAAGTCCACTGTCCGTCGGATGACATTAGTGCCGTCGCATGAGGCCTCAGGTGGGCTTGTGTGCTGATCATCCCGGGTACGCTGTCAGGGCCGGACCAGCGGATATCACTCTGGTTGCTGAGCGCGATTACGCGGTCGTGAACAGTGGCCATGGGCAAGCGTGAAACCTGCTGCCCTGGATTGTTCGCGGCAGAGATTAGCAGGGATTGATACCGGTCGCTAAGGCGACGGATGAATTCCAGATCATGAAAATCTGATCGGTAAGCAATCTGCAGATCGAACTCATCACCCCATGGGGTTACTACAAACTCGATATCAAAGCGACTGAAACCGGTGTCGATTCGGTGGATTTCGTTGATTTGGTTGTGGCGTGGGATGCTGCCCGAAGCGGTGGGAATGAAGGTGAACGTATGCCGGAACAGGGGGGCCTGCCAGTCATAATCCTTCCTGTTCAAGCGACTGAGTATTGTCTCATAAGCGGCGCCTCTGTGCCGAAGCGCGATAAGCGAGCTGGCCTGAACCGCCCGGACCAGGTCGCGGAAGGCATACTCGGGTTCAATCCGCGTCTTCAACGGCAGCGTCGTGATGTAGTGTCCGACAACCGGCTGATGGTATGGCCGCCGCAGGTTGAAATGGACTCCGGTTACCAGGTCCCGTTCGGCGCCATGACGGTGGAGTGCCAGCAAGTACCCGGCTAGCAGGATCGCGTTGTCAGACGCGCGAGTGTGGTGGCGTAGGCGGCGGACCGCGTCAGCTGCCTCCGGTGTGAATGTGACGTCATACCGGGCGCCGTGGAAGGTGGCGTCTCGTACGGAGTAGTTGACGGCGTCCAGGTGCATGGCTTCGGGGTTCGCTTTGCTCGGCTTGGCCCTCCACGAGCTGAGGCCAGCGCTGGAAGGAGCCAGTGCAGCCGGTTCGTTCACGAAGGCCGGCGGGGCCAGCGGTTCTGCCGCCCGGACGGCGAAGCTCTCGTATGCGCCGGCGAGATCGTGGGCAACGATCAGGATCGACATAGCGTCGAAAACCAGATGGTGGGCGGCGACCGCCACGACTTGCTGGCCATCAGGCAACTCGAACAAGGCGAACCGGATGAGCTCATCGCGTGCGAGGTCGAAGGCGCGCGCGGCAAACTGCCGCAGATCAGGCTCGAGGCAATCAGACGTGGTAGTGACGGCCTCGATATGGCCGCGACATTGTCCCGGCTCGCGGAAAAGACGAACGGGATGGTCGCCGTGCGTAATGACAAATGAGCCCAGCATTCGATGGCGTTGCACCACCCAGCGGGCAGCCTGCCGGAGCGGTGAGAGACTAACCCGCTCGGCAAAGCGCACAAAGAAACCTATATTCGACGCTCCCATGTCCGGGAAGAGCTGCTGGAACATCCACAATGATGACTCCGCTTCGCTTAGCGGAGCCTCAGTGAAGCTCACATTGTTCACGATAACCAAAGATTCTCGTGCCTGTTCAGTGTCAGCTGGCCGCGGCTTGTCCAGTCATGAGCGCACTATAAAGGTCCTTAACCGGTACGGTAGTCAAGAGTTCCAGGGTTCCCTCGTCGAATTGCAGATGATACCGTTCTTCCAAGCCGTAGAGCCATTCGACGACATCGATTGAGTCGACGTGATCTTGTTCGAAGAGCCCTCGATCGAGGGCCACCTTGCCTCCCCCGGTTAGCTTGGTGAGGGACTCGATGAATTCTTCCTTTGTGAGCTCCGGGATCATCCGGCCTCCTTGGGGTCATCTTTCGCAGTGATCATTTCGTCCAGCCGGAGAAATTCGAAGCGCATCTCTAGGAGACGCGAGATAAGCGCTGAGAGGATGGCCGCGGTACCGGTGCCGCTTACGTGCCCGTCGTGCATGAGCACGATCGAACCGGGGCGGGCCTGTCCAAGAACCTGGCTTGCGTCGTAGCTGGCCGCCAGGAAACGCCAGTCCCGCGGGTCCACGTCCCAGAGGACTGCCGTCAGGCCCAGCTCCGGCAGCATGTCCAGCAATGACAACGACCGCGCCCCGTAGGGCGGCCGGAAGAAGGACGGGACGACGCCGGTTGCCTGATCGATGATTCGCTGTGTCGCCGTGATCTGCGCAGCTGCCGCGGCGGGAGGCAGGTCGGGAAGGAAGGCATGGGAGAACGAATGGTTGCCGAGAAGGTGACCCTCTCGGACCGCTCGGCGTGCCAGTCCTCCGTGGGCCTTCAGCTGCGATCCGACGCAGAAGAAGGTAGCCCGGGCGCCGAACTTACCCAGGACGTCGAGAATCCGGTCGGTGACACCGGGGGCGGGTCCATCGTCAAACGTCAGTGCCACTGCCCGGCGCTGGGTCGTGACTCGCTTCAGCAGCCATCCCTGCCGTTCCAGCCTCCGCTCGGCAGGCTTTGCCGCCACGATCGCCTGGAGCAGCTCGCGGGTCCTGCCCTGTGCCATTCCGGCACCAGGAGACAGAACCTCGGTGGAGCGACGGGCCGCCGCGGCCAGGGCATGTGGTTCCATTGAACACAGGTACTCCGCCCGGATCGGGCGGGCGATGACTCGGCTGACCGTCACGCCGCGACTGAGCAGCGCATCGCCGAGCAGGCCGCTGGTCGTGTCCACGGCACAGACAGACTGGTCATCGATCCTCGTGAGCTCAGCGATTCGCTCGGCAAACCTGAGCAGGCCATCGCCGCGAAAGGGTTCGGCGAATGAAGCCAGGTTGCGTCCCGCGTCATCCAGCGCCACGGCTTCATAACACGCAGCCGTCCAGCCGGCGCCGACAAAGCATGCCCCGTTCACCGGAGGCTCCACGACAGCCCTTGCCTGTTGCAAGCTGCTGCTAGATCCTCTGTCGTCAGCACTCCCGGCAAAGCAGTGCCAGTGGCATTCAGGAAGATCGCTTCTTTGCCGACCCGTGCTATTTCCGCGATGAGGCGGTCCAGAAGCCGAACATGTCCGCTCGCGGCGCCCAGGTAGCGCCAGAAATCGGTGACAACTACACAATCCAGCTCCCCGGCGGCCAGCGGGATGAGAATTCCTGCACATCCCCACACGCGGTCGTTGCTTTCGATGACGTGGCGCCCGCAGGCAACGTAACGGAACCCGGATGCGTCAGCGGGGTGGCCGCCAACCAGCAGGGCCGAGCCGTCGATCCCAAGCTGGCTGGCTGTGACTCCGGTGGGCGATACGGTGGCGGTAGACCGCTCAAGGAATGACATCATCGTGTCGCAGCGGACACCGTATTCGGAAGCCTGCTGCCGCCAGGCGAGCGGGTGTGGCAGGGCCAGCCAAGCGGATTCCATGCCGAGTGAACGGTACCGCGAGTATGACAGAAGCCACCCCGCATAGGTCGCGCGCATCCGCTCACCGATGGGAGCGGACGGGTGGGGCAGATGGACGGCCCACCCCTGATCCACTATTCCGAATTGGCCACCGTGCGCATGGAGACGATAGGCGAGATCGATATCCTCATACGTGTGCTCACGGTCCCGGTCGAAGCCGCCAGCACGGGCATAAAGCTCCTGGCCGACTGACAGGTTTCCGCCCCACCCGTAGACCCATGGGGCGTTGAGCTGATCGAGGCCGCGAACTCCTGACCGCTCATCCCGTAGAGCACTGTCTGCCTCGAATATCCTCTGCAGCCCAGAAACCTGTGTGCTGGGCGTCAATGACCAGTCCGGTTGGCCGAACACCCGATAGCCATGGCACATGCCGATTCCCACCCGGCCGCGGGTCCGGTGGTGATCACGGTGAGCGCGTACGAAACCTTTGGCAACCAGCATGCCGCAGTCCAGGAAGATCAGCGTGCTCGCTGAAGTCCGGCGGACGCCCTCGTCCCTGACCCATCCAGAGGAACGTCGGTCCGGTGACAGCGGAACGTGACAGAGTCGCAGGCGGCCGGACCAGTCCCTGATGATCGCCGCAGTGGAATCAGTCGATCCGTGATCGGCAACGACGATCTCGAAGTCCAGGTAATCCTGGCCCGCGAGTGCAGCAAGCGTCGAATCGAGCAGTTCGGCCCGGTTACGTGTCGGGATGACGACGGCCACGTCGCGGCTCATGGCAGCGAGACCGGGCAATGGTCGAGGCGGTCGGGGCCTGCCGCGCCACCTGGAGCGGTCTCCGGTATCACCTCATCAGGGTTGGCTCCCGCCCGCGCGACCCTGATATCCGGCCGCAGCCGGCCCAGCAGGGTCTCGCACCCGGGAAAACCAGCTCCTTCGAACAGGCGCGAGCGCGCCGAGACGGAATAGAAATTCTGACGGCCGGCGGCCGCTCTGATGGCCGCAGCCGTTCGCATTCAGAATCCCTTTCCGTAGCGGGCGACACACTTGATTTCACCGTTCGCCATCAGCGTGCTGAGCATTTGCCGCCGTATTTTGCCGCTGGCGGTCCGGACGAGAGACCCTCTGCGAACAAAGAACAACGCGGCGACAACGACGCCCGTGGTCCGGGAAACGTTGCTGCGTATTTCCTCGGCGAGAGATTCCAGCGAGACAACCTGCCTGTGGACCTCAGCCACTATCGCGACCTGCCGGTCACCCCACGGAATGGCGGCTACAGAGTTGACGTCGAGATCGTAGTGCTCGGTGGCGTTCTCAATATCTTGTGAGAATACGTTCCGCCCGCCCACGTCAATGGTATCGTCTGTCCGGCCCAGGACGAAGAGCTCACCACCATCAATGGCCCCGGCGTCCCTGGTGCGAAACCAGCCGTCATCGGTTCTGGGTACTTCGCTGCCTAGATATTCCTCCAGCAGCGACGGGCTTCGGATCTGGATCTCACCGCCATCACGCACGCGGATGTGGTTCCGCGGCAGCGGAGGCCCTGTGGACACCACTTCCGAGCCGTCTATCGGCTGCGACCGCCAGAGTTCAGCAGGATGGACCATGGTCACTGCAAGACAGTTCTCAGCCATGCCATAAGCGGGGCACAGGCTGAGTTCCCGGAAGCCGGATGGGGTAAATACAGCAACGAATCGCCGCAGTGACTCCGCCCGGATTCGTTCCGCTCCCGTGACGCAGGCCCGCAATGAAGACAGGTCAAGCTTCTGGTGCCGGTCGCGGGTACGGGCCGCCATGTCGAAGGCGAAGTTCGGCACGGTCGTCAGCGCCGCCCGGAACTCCGAGCACGCGCCGAGCCAGCGGGACGGATCGCGCAGGAAGTACCTGGGCTGCATTAGTACGAACCCGGCGCCACCATAACGCGGTCCGGCCGCGACGAGAGGAGTAAGTAGCATCCCCACGAACCCCATGTCATGGGCGAGTGGCAACCAGGAAACACTGACATCACCTGCGCCGAGCCCAAGGACCCCTCTAATCGCCAGCACATTCTCGGCCAGGGCGTAGCCGCTAAGGACCACGCCCTTGGGGTTACCAGTGCTGCCGGACGTGAACTGAATAAGCCCCCCCGGGCCCGGGTGTGGCTTGATCCCCGGAGTTCCTGCCCCCAATTCTTCATAGCGCAACACTTCAAACCCGCCAGCAGCTAGCTCTGCCGCTTGGCTGGCATCAGCGAGTATGATGTTGATTCCGCTTAGCTTGCACATCCTGCGGATATGGCCGTGCCAGGTCGTAAGCTCCTGGCGCCCGGCGCGGGCCGGCAAGGAAACCAGCGTATTTCCGGAGCACCATACGCCGAGCGCCCCCGCGACTGCATCTCGCGTATTAGAAAGAAGCGCACCTACCGCACCATCTCTCCCCGCGCGATCCGCTACCGTCGTCGCGGCAGTCATGCTTTCGTTCCACAGCGCGGCGATACTTATCGGCTCAGAGTCCGGCAGGAACCTGGCGGTGCCCTTACCTGCCGCGGCGTCTGCTATAAGATCAACTATCGACGGCTTCGGCTTCTCCGGAGAGGTCGCGCGATCGGTTGCGTCATGCATGGAAGATCACCGGCAATTCAGTGATTGACTTCAGTACTTGGCCCTTTTTCCACTGGCAACTGCGGTCGGCCGAGATTCGGCGGAAGCGTTTACCCAACGCCTCGGCCATCGCTTCGCCCTCGAATAGTGCCAGGCGCGCTCCCGGGCACGCCCGACTGCCGCCGCCAAAGGCCAGGTGATTCAGCACGTTGGGTCGGCTCGCCAAGAACAGGCCAGGAATCTCGAACTCGTCCGGATCGCGGTTTCCAGTGCCCAAATGAAGCATTACGCCCGCGTCGGCAGGGACGCTCACGCCGCCAATGCTGGTATCACGCAGGCATCGGCGCACGATGATCTGCAGGGGCGTCTCAAGCCGTAGTACTTCATTCAGAAATCCTCGCCTCAGCATCGGATTGACGCTGAGGCGAGGCAATATTTGTGAAGCTCCGGCCAGAGTCTGGACAATGGCGCTGAGGAAGCTGGCCGTGGTGACCTGGGCCGCGATGAGAAGGAACACAGCCAGCGCGAGCAATCCTTCATCATCCAGTAGCTCCGTATCCCGGCGGAGCACGAGGTAACTCAAGAGATCGTCACCTGGGTTCTTGAGGCGCTGAGCGAGCTGCGGGCCAAGGTAATTCGTGAGCTCCTGGGCACTATTCTCTATCTCTTTGGCGCGTTTCGTCGACGGAAACGCTTCCGTGCTGCCCTCGCCAAGCGTCGCAGCATGCTGACAGATGATCTGACCGATCTCACCCGGCAAGCCCGTAAGGTATCTCATCACCCGGGCTGGCAATTGGTCCGCGAGCGTCTGCACGGCGTCCGTCTCGACATCCGGTTCGATTTGATTCACGAGGTCGGTGACCATATCCTGTGCCGAGGCGCGGAGAGCATCGGTAAGAGTGTGCCGCATATACGTTACCACCATATGACGGATATGCATCCGCAGTGGGCCATCGATAAAGATCGGTGACCCGCGAAGCAGGCTCGTGGTCGTATAGCTAAATGCTGGATGTCGGGCAAGCATAGACCGAAAATTCGCCCCTAGATCCGGTGTCTTAAGTGCGTCGCGAAGGTCAGCATATCTCGTAACGTGCCACACTCTCGCGTGATCGCAATAGACGTCTCGCGGGAGCGTTTCATACTGGCCATTCCTCGGCATCATGCCCGCCTTGTGCGCGCGTCACCAGATAATTGCGTCCCTTAGGTCTCCACCTAAGTCCAACGGGAACCGAGGCACAAGAACTGCCGATGATCCTCGGGCAAGCCGGCCCCGCCGCTGGACGGATACGGCATCTGAAGAAGAGCACGGCCACCGCCGGTGGGCAGCGGCAGTACGCCGGTACCGCGGCCGGACCGGGAACGCCCAGGTTGGGGTCTACCTGGGTTCCTCACCAAACCCGTACTCGACCTTATGCCCTTCTGTCACCTTCACGATCGAAGGCGCTGTGGCCCGGCATCTTTGTCCCGTCGACGAGACAAGGCAACCCACATCCGCGGTCGAGGTCAATCTCCGACGGCTGCTGCCGCCGCTACCAAAGCCGCCGTTGCGGCCGCCGGGTCCTCTTGCATGAACCAGTGACCGGTCGGCAGCCAGCGAACCTCAATATGTTGCGTCGTGTACTCCGCCCAAGCGGAAATATCGTCGGGTGTAAGCCAGTGGTCACGCTCGCCGGCTAGCACGGTGATAGGGATCGGCAGCGGCGGGATCCGTACATGTCGATACCCGGCCACCAGGGCTAGATCGGCGCGCACTATCCGTTCGTTGAGCTCCCACATCTCCGGGTAGGCGCTGAGCTGCGCGGGAATCGCTTGATTGGTGACTAGGACCTCAAGGAGCGTCTGGGAATCAAGGTCAGCCAATGACTCACCGGCCGCGAGATGGGGCGGTTTATGCGCCCCGACTACGAGCCGCTTTGGCATGGGGGCCCCGTGATCCCTGAGGAGGCAAGTCACGCGATAGGCCAGCAGGGCCCCGGAACAGTATCCGAAAAACAGGCAGCGTCCAGGGCGCTGTGCCCAGTATGCCGCAAGCTCTGCCGTCAGCGTCTCAAAATCGGTACGCAGCGGCTCACTGAAACGGGCCTGACGACCCGGCAGGCTGAGGGTCGTCAGCTGAAGCCAGTCCGGCATAGCCCGGGCATGTTCCGCGAAAGCAGCGCATCCGCCGCCGGCCTGCGGAAACGCGGCAGCAGTAATGCTCGCGTCTGGGCGGCGCGTGGTTGGCACAAACCATTGATCAGCTGCTGTCTCAGTCAAGAACCATGGACCCTTCCGGAGTGATTGGTAAATCCTGTCACTCTCCTGTCGTCGAAACAACCACTCGTGCGGACACCTGGTTGGTGTCCTATCTCAGCCTTAGGGTCCGCTGCTGGTTTTAGGATTCTTGTGGAAGGTGCCCGTCATGGCGCCTTTTCCCGTCTGGCGTCGGGGCAAGCTGGGGCTTGCCTGTCATGAGCCGCATGCAGCACCGGACGACAGGTCGAGCACATCACCGGCGGCTAGTGCAGGCCGAGGCAGCATTCATGCGGTCTTCTGCTGCCGGCGCCTGACAGCACGCCGACGGCTGACGACGGCGTGCTGGCGAACCGGCCCGGTTCTCGCTGTCCCGTCGGCGGGACAATCTCGGTTACGGTCATCCTGCCGAGGTTGCCGCATTGCCTGAATCAGAGCAGGAGTGGCGACGGGAGCACGGGAGCACGGGAGCCCGGCCGCGCACGCCTCCCGAGCAAGCTGTTCCCCGGCCGCGGCGGTGATCGCTGTGCGGCCCCGATCGGGCCTGGCTGCCCAGGAGGAGCGCGGCAATCCTTCTGGACACTCGACTTCGCCCACGGGATTATGAGAGCGGCAGCGGCTAACCACGCCACTAACCAGCCGAACCCGTCACGCTACTCAGGCGTCTGGCCTGGGATAAGACCTCAATCGACGTGACAGATACCGGGCCCTCAGGCCTCAGGGTTGGATGGAGCTTTGGACGCACCGAGGCTGGGTTTTACCACTACCGGTGGTCGGTCGGACTTCCGGGTCTTGTTCGTAACACCACCCAGCGCCGGCCAAGCAAATCCACTGCTATCGATCGCAAGCGAGGTCGCTGGCAGGAAGAACGTAGCCGTCTGGTTCTCGTCTGCCGGTAATATCACCCCTGGTTCTGGGCTGGTAGCCAGATGCGAGAAAATATCCTGGCGACCGTATACGGAAGAAAATGCAATTGATAATAACTATGCCGACCCGGTCAAGTACGGTTCACTGAGAGCTGGGCCGCTCAATCCTGCTGGCATGCGCGTCATTATCGACATGGTATTCTCGGTTGATCGGGTAAAACGTGACTATGGGCGAGTATCAGCCCTCATCAAGGAGATCGCTCCTGATGTAATGGTGATCGACTGGATGGCTGCAGGCGCGATAGATGCCGCAATTGCTGCTGGTGTCCGCTTTATCGTCAGCATTCCGGGCTTGCCTAGTAGCGTCCTGGCAGGGTACCTGCCGCCCGGATTCCCAAGTCCCGGCTCAGGTCTTCGTAAGAAGATGTCCCCGGATGAAAATCGGAAAAATAATGAATACAGGCGCGCCTGCCTCGTTGCCTGCGGAAAGCAGCTACTTCGCTACCGGCGTTTGCGTGAGACGCTGGGAAGCAATGCGGAGAATTATTATGATGCCGGCAGTCGGGCGGAAGCTATTCTCTGCTATTCGTTGTTTGAAATCGAATATCCGTTCCCCGTGCCGCGAACCTTGCACATGCTGGGAGCTATCGCACCTGCGTCTAGCGAGCTCTCAGATGAGAATCCAGTTCTGAGACGCTGGCTCGAAAACCAATCTTCGGTCGTTCTTGTCAGCTTCGGTACACTAGCTCATTTCTCGTCAGCGGAGGCTAGGGCTCTCGCTCGCGCTGTCAATTCGATCAGTGATTTTAGTGGTGTATTGTGGAAGCTCAGCAGACGGGACGAAGCGCTGCTCGCTCAAAGTGGTTTCACTTTTAACGAGAACGTTCACATTGAGCCCTGGTTCTCATCGCAGCACGCACTAATGCAGCATCCAGGGATCCGGGCCGTTATTTGCCACGGAGGGGCCAATACGGTTCATGAAGCGCTTTACCACGGCAAGGCAGTATTGATAGTGCCACTGTGGCTAGACTGTCACGACATGGCGGCGCGACTCCTTGATAGCGGTGCGGGCGTAGCGACCGCGGGAGAGATACGTAGCGACGACATAGCTCACGGAGTAGCGCGGATCCTGTCGTTCTCAGGATACTCGGAATCGGCGGTGAACATTTCAGAGCTAATGAGGAAAGCCGGCGGCCGAAAGGCGGCGGCAGATATAATCTGCTCGCTCGCCCCGGCCGTGAGTTTATGTCTGGTACGGCCACTGCCAGACGGTGTTTTTT
>Ga0070713_100002140_pt1 | contig 12785 bp, 13 predicted proteins | sample LARL82metaG_FD_65465 | JGI IMG/M metagenome (GOLD analysis project Ga0070713, IMG submission 65465) | Corn, switchgrass and miscanthus rhizosphere microbial communities from Kellogg Biological Station, Michigan, USA - LAR L8-2 metaG | ecosystem: Host-associated > Plants > Roots > Rhizosphere ... | reverse complement strand
CCGCGCGCTGTTTCAGCGGGTGCTGGCCGATATGAAGGAATTTATCGGCACGAAGAATGACGTGCTGGTGCTGGCTTGTTCGGGCACGGGCGTGATGGAGGCCTCGGTCTCGAACCTGACGTCACCTGGAGATAAAGTGCTGGTGCTGACTGCGGGAAAGTTTGGCGAGCGCTGGACCGGGCTGGCCAAGGCTTTCGGCTGCAACGTGGACGTGTTGAGCGTTCCTTACGGCCAGACCTTTTCCTTGGACGAGATTCGGAACCGGCTGAATCCGCAAATTCGCGCGGTGTTCGTGCAGGCAACGGAGAGTTCGACGGGCGCGCGTCATGACGTCGAAGGCATTGCCAAGCTGGTGCGGGCGCAAGGCGACGACACGCTGCTGGTGGTGGACGCTATCACGGGGCTGGGAACGACTCATCTAAATGTCGATAGCTGGGGGGTAGATGTCATTATCGGCGGATCACAGAAGGCGTTGATGATGCCACCGGGACTGGCCTACTGCGCGGTGAGCGAGGCGGCGTGGAAGCGCATGGACACCACGAATTCTCCTCGTTATTACTTCGATCTGCGCAAGGAGCGTAAGTCGGCGGCGAAGGGAGAGTCCGCCTACACTCCGGCGACCTCGTTGTTTGCCGCTCTCGGCGCGGCGCTGGAATTCGTGCGCGGGATGGGCAACGGCGATTTGGAGGCAGGCCGCGAAGAATTGGTGAACAATGCCGAGTTGTGTGCGGAAATGACGCGAACGGGCGCTAAGGCTTTGGGGTTGAAGCTGTATGCCTCCTCGCCGGCGGCCGCGCTGACCGCGGTGCGCGCTCCGGAAGGACTCGACTCGAGCAAGATCGTAAAAGAATTTCGCGAGTTGTTTGATGCGGTAGTAGCCAACGGGCAAGGCGAGATGAAGGGCAAGCTGTTCCGCATCGCGCATATTGGCTACTACGACTACCTGGATACGATCGGCATCCTGGGAGCACTGGAGCACGTTCTGGCGCGGGTCACCGAGCAGAGCGTGGAATACGGCGCCGCAGTGCGCGCGGCACAAGAGGTGTACGCGCGGACGGTGGGGAAGCGCCAGCTAGTCGGTGCATGAAATCCTCACCGACGATTGTCAGCGTCGGAGGCTACGAAAATCGTCATTAATTGACAGTGAAGCTCATGGGGGCCGAAGTGACCGCGCCGGTGCCATAAATGCCCGTCGTTGCCGGATCGGTCACGGTGACCGGCACCATCCCGGAGTTGGTGATCGCCGCTGGAGGAATCATAGCCTCCGCTTTTGTAGAGCTCACCACCTTCGTAGGCTGGGCAACGCCGTTGAAGTTAATGACGGCATTCGAGGTGAAGTTAGTGCCATCGACCTCCAACTGAAACTGCGCTCCGCCGGCGGTGGCGCTGGACGGGCTTAACTGTGCAATCGCTGGCATACCGGTGTTCATCGCGGGTTTGGAGTAACCACAACCCAGGCAGAATGCGGTGAGCACGAGTATGGTGCATGTCTTCAGAGCAAGGTTCATAAGATTCTCCCGGCGGGCGAAATGCCATCAGGAGAAGTGTAGAAATGAAGCCGGGGCTGCGTGTCAGGGCGGTGTCACATTCCTGTCAACATCTTGCAGCCGGGAAATGTCTCGGAAACGGTCAGCTGAATAAAGGACGATCAGACAAGTGAAAATCATCGTAGCGGAAAAGATTTCGGCGTCGGCTGTGGCGCACCTGCAAGAGCCGGGCTGGACGGTGCTTACGGCGGATCAACTCGACGGAAACCTGGAGAGCCAACTGGAGACGGCGGATGCGCTGGTGGTGCGTTCGGCGGTGCAGGCGGATGCGAAGCTGCTGGAGCATGCGAAAAAGTTGCGCGTGATCGGGCGGGCCGGCGTGGGCGTCGACAACATCGATCTGGAAGCGGCGACCCACAAAGGGATCGCCGTGATGAATACTCCGGGAGCCAATGCGGTGGCCGTGGCGGAGCAGACGATCGGCATGATGCTGGCCATGGCGCGCCATTTGTGTCGCGCGGACGCCCTGATGCACGCCGGCAAGTGGGAAAAGAAATCGTTGCAGGGGACGGAACTGCGGGCCAAGACGCTGGGAATTATTGGCCTGGGAAGGATCGGCATGGAGGTGGCGCGGCGGGCGCGCAGTTTCGGGATGGAATTAGTGGCGCATGATCCGTTTGTTTCGGTGGGCGTTGCCAAGGAACAGGGCATCCGGCTGGCCGGGCTCGACGAGTTGTACGGGGTAGCGGACTACATCACGCTGCACGTTGGTTTGACGCCGCAGACCACGGGGATGATCAATGCGGCCTCGATCGCGAAAATGAAAAAGGGGGTGCGGCTGGTGAATTGCGCCCGGGGCGAACTGGTAAACGAAGCCGACTTGGCGAGGGCTCTGCAAGAGAAGAAAGTTGCAGCGGCCGCGATCGATGTTTTTGCGGAAGAGCCTCCGAAAAACTCGCCGCTGCTGGCGCTGGAGAATGTGATTCTGACTCCCCACGTCGGCGGATCGACGCAGGAGGCGCAGGAAGCCGTAGGAGTGCAGATTGCGCAACAGGTGAAAGAGTATTTGAAGCACGGCGTGATACAGAACGCGGTGAATGTGCCCTCGGTGTCGGCTGAGGAATACGCGACCATGCAACCCTACATTGTGCTGGCCGAGCGCATGGGAGGATTTCTTGCGCAAATTTCGGAAGGAAGCATCGAGGAGATTTCGATTCGTTATAGCGGGCACATTGCGGAATGGAAGACGGAGTTGATTCGTAATGCCGCCATCAAAGGCATTCTGAACCAGGCTTTGGAAGAGAAGGCGAACCTGGTGAACGCTGCGACCATTGCCGATGAGCGAGGGTTGCGGGTGCTGGAAGCGCATAAGGCAAGAGCGTCGACTGGCGGCACGGGAAGCGTGCTCTCGGTCTTTCTCAAAACCTCTTCCGAAGAGCACATGGTCAAGGGCGCGGTGTTGCACGGCGCTGCGCCGCGGTTACTGCAGGTGGACGGAATTGACGTCGAAGCGCCCCTCGAGCGCAGCCTGATTTACCTGCGGAACCGGGACGTGCCGGGCGTCATCGGAAAAGTGGGAACGATTCTGGGCGAGGAATCGATCAACATCGCGGACTTCTCTTTGGGACGGCGAGGAATTGAGAAGGATGTTCAGAAAGAATCGGACCAGCCGCGCGAGGCGATCGCGGTGGTGCACGTGGACGGGCGCGTGCCTGAGGAGGTGTTGGCGAAGTTGCGCGGAATTCCAGCAGTGCAGCAGGCCAAGGCCGTGCAGTTGGTGTGACGGTCCGGTTAACCCTACCAGTTGACGGGAGGAGGTCGGCTTGCGGGTCGCGGCAATCTACGACATCCATGGAAATCTGCCTGCGCTCCGCGCCGTGCTCGATGAAATTCGTGCCGCAAGCGCAGACTTAATCGTGGTCGGGGGTGATGTCTTACCCGGGCCGATGCCGGTGGAAACTCTCGCGTGTCTTTTCGATCTGACGATCCCGGTGGAATTCATTCAGGGGAATGGGGAAGTGGCGGTACTTGCCGATCTGGCAGGTAAGCAGGCCTACGCCCTTCCCGAGCAGGCGCGAGAAGCGATTCACTGGACCGCGCAACAACTCTCGGCGGAGCATGCGCAGGCGGTTCGCAGTTGGCCGAAAACATTCCGTATCGACATCCGCGGGGTGGGCCCTGTGATGTTTTGTCACGGAACGCCGCGCAACGAAAATGAGATATTCACGCGTCGGACGGCGGAAGCGGTTCTAATGCCGCTCTTCGATGGACTCAACGCAACCACGATCGTCTGTGGACATACTCACATGCAGTTCGATCGCATGGTCGGAAAGACCCGGGTTGTGAATGCCGGCAGTGTAGGCATGCCTTTCGGAGAACCAGGAGCCGACTGGTTGTTGCTGGGTTCCGAGGCTGCGCTTCGTCATACGAACTACGACCTTAGCGCGGCCGCGGACCGGATTCGACAGACGAAGTATCCGCAAGCCGGAGATTTCGTGGAGCGCAATCTACTTCATCCGCCCTCGGAAGAGCTGATGCTGAAATTATTCAAGCCAGCTGAACTGAAGGGATGACGGGTTGCGTGGGGCGGAGGTTGGATTGGTTCGCCGACGGCCGCGGGCAGCCTTTGGGCTTACGATTCCGCTTCGTCGCGGCGAAGTTTGCGGCTTTCGGCGAGTAAAGCCATCGAATGCATCAGGTTCTGCAGCGTGACGATTCCGATCAGGCGCTGGTCTTCGACAACGGGAATGATGCTGGAGTTGCGGGCCGTCAATTTACGGAATGCGGAGCCGAGCGAGTCCTGGCGCAGGGAAACTTCAAAAATCTTGTTCATGACTGCCTGGACGTAGCCGTTTCCTTCGGCGCGGAGAGCATCGAGGATGCGCTGCTTCGAGATCACGCCGACCATATCACTGCCGCGAACCACCGGAAAATCATCCTGTAAAGAATGGACGGCTTTTTCCAAAGCATCTTCCAGCGTGTCGGCGGGAGAAAGTGTGGCAAAGTCGGTAAGCATGACTTCCTCCAGTCGAACGTTGTCGAGCACGGACTGGAAAACGAGAGCGCGCTCCTCGAGTTGGGCGGCGGAGAAAACAATGACGCCTACCATGGTGAGCCAACTGTCGCTAAAGAGACCGGCCAGCATCAGCACCATCGCAATCGCATTGCTGATCGAAACCGCCCGGCGCGTGGCGGAGGAAAGATCCAGCCTGCGGGTAAACAAGGCGCGCACGACGCGTCCGCCATCGAGCGGATAAGCGGGCATGAGGTTGAAAATCGCGATGTAAAAATTGGCCCACACCAGACTGCACGAAAGCTTGGCGGATTGAACGAAAGGCCACTTCCACAGCTCAGCGCCGTGGCCGGAAAGAGTCACGGCGGTCGCCGAAAGGAAGCCGAGCGCAAGGCTGATCAGCGGGCCGACCAAAGCGAGGCGGATATCCCGCTTCCAGGGTTCAACCGCGGACGGAGCCTTTTCAATGCGCGACTCGTCATAGAGCGCGACGCCGGTGAGGGGAAGAAGAATCACGGCCTTGGGGATAAGTCCGAAGCGGCGCGCAGCCAGCATGTGAGCAGCCTCGTGCGCAGCGACGCAGGCGAGAATGATGCCAACCAGCGCGAGATCGCGAGGGCCGTTGGCTGAGCCCTGGTGGGCGGCATACTCGGTCCAGAAAATAAACAGGGGCAGGACGAAGAAAGTGAAATGGACGCGGACATCGACGCCGAAAAGGCGTCCAACGGGTATGGACCAGCTTCGCATAGGCCTTCGCTACTTTTATTCTACATGCATAGATATATTGATTGCGGGACACCACAGTACAGAGCCATGCGAGTGATTGCCGGCAAATATCGCAGCCGAAGGCTGGCTTCCTTGCAGGGGATGGACGTTCGTCCCACATCGGACCGCCTGCGCGAGACGCTGTTCAACGTGCTGACAGCGGGAAATCCTGGGGCACTCGAAGGTAGCATCTGGCTTGATTTGTTTGCGGGGACGGGCGCGGTAGGAATTGAAGCCCTGAGCCGCGGCGCTCGAGAAGTGTATTTCGTGGAACACTCCCCGCGGGCGGCGCACTCGATCCGAAACAATCTAAGCAGCCTGGGAATTGTGGACGGTTTTAAAATCCTGGAAGAGGAATTGTCGCGGGCGTTCTGGCGAATGGAGCGGCAGCGCGTAGCGGCGGACGTGGTGTTCATTGACCCGCCGTACCGCATGCAGGAGGCTTACACCAAAACATTGCGATCCTTGGCGGATTCCTCGCTGGTCTGGGCCATGTCGGTCGTGGTAGCTGAGCATGACAAGAAGTTCGATCCCGGGGAGGAATTTGGGCTTTTGCGCAGGTTCCGCCACCTGGCGCAGGGCAACGCAGCGCTGAGTTTCTATCGATTGGGAAGCAGCGGGGATCTGCGAGTGTGATTGGGAAAATTCCTGCTGCGGGCCTTTAGCCGGAACTCTATCCTCGCGTGATTGTCATTACATAATCAGATCGTTCGTGCGGCGCACGATCGGGTGCTGCATCTCTTCCAGATCGTTCTTCACCATGTTCAGGCCGTACACCAGGCGTTCAAAATTCTTGGACAGGTTGGCAAACAGGGGCGCCACCTTGGCGTATTCGAAGTGCTCGAACTTGGAAACGATATAGTAGCTTTCTTTCCCGGCCTTCATCCAGTCCACAAAACTTTCCAGGCGCTGGCGCCGCAGCCGAAAATGGTTAATGCTCTCGGGAAACATTCCCGCAAGGAAAAGAGTGTAGTCGCCGATATGCTTCCGCACCTGGCGCTCGCGATCGAAGGAGGGTGCGGGGCCGTAGACGGGATCGGATTGCAGCAGCATCTCGCCCACGTCGGCAAGTGGCCGGTCACCCCCGTCACGAACTTTGTAGAGTTGCTCGGCGTCGCAAAACTCCGAGAGCAGGTGAGACACGTAAGCGACAATCTGGGGATCGCGAATGCCAATCTCTTCAGCGTAATGACGTCCGACTAAACCCTGAAACAATTCCTGCAATGGATGCGATTCGGGAATCATTTGAGCCCCCTGAACTCCGCTACCCTCGCGGAGTTTCAGCCACCTGCGTCAGTAGATACTCTACTTTGATAACGAAACGCAAGTGACTTTTGTTTATTGCCATGATTCGTTTTTCAAATCTTCATCGGCAAAGTTCGACCAATCAGTTAGAGTGGCGGCCCAGAGGAAGCGTTGTGCAGGTTATCCATTAGGACAATGGGGTTTAGGAATGAGTAACAGGCCGGATTTTGCTGTAATTCTGCTGGCAGTCGGACAGGACGGCTGCTAATTTCTTTCTCCGTGGCAGTTCCCATGTAGAATGTGCGGCCACGGAGGAGTTGCATGGAACGCAAGAACATTGCCACTGGGACGGTCTGGGAGCCCATTGTTGGTTACTCTCGTGCGGTGAAGATAGGAGCTTACGTCCACGTTTCGGGCACTACGGCGACGGGGCCGGAGGGATCGATCGTCGGGGTCGGCGACGTGTACGCCCAGGCAGTGCAGACGCTGAAGAACATTGAGAGCGCGCTAAAACAGGCCGGGGCGAACATGAAGGATGTTGTGCGCACGCGAATGTATGTCACCAACATTGCGGAGTGGGAAAAAGTCGGGAAGGCGCATGGCGAATTCTTTCGCGATATTCGCCCTGCGACTTCGATGGTGCAGGTCAGCGCGCTGATTTCACCGGAGATCCTGGTGGAGATTGAGGCCGACGCCTTCGTTGGAGCGTGAGCGGCCGGCCCCGAGCGATTCTTGTCTTCAGTCGTCGTACAATTCTGCGCCGAGGGACTCTATGAAGAATTTTCTGCGATGGGCAGCAGTTTGCTGGTGCTTGTGCTTTGCATATGCAGCCGGACAAAGCAGCGCCACACCCGCGGTCAGCGTGATACGCGCGGGCGTCTTGGTTGACGGCAACGGTGATAGACCGCGGCGCGATCAGGTCATTGTGATTCGAGGGAACCGCATCGAAAGCGTCAGCGAAGCGGCGAATGCGAGGATACCCGAAGGCGCGTCCGTGATTGATCTTTCGAAAGAAACGGTGCTGCCCGGCTTGATCGATTCTCACACGCATATTTTCCTGCAGGGCGAGGACCCGGCCCAGGGCGGATACGATGCCAATATTTTGACCGCGCCGCTCGCCCTGCGCGCAGCGCGAGCTACGGTTGCTGCGCGCCGAGCCCTGGAGCAGGGCTTTACAACCTTGCGCGATGTGGAGACGGAAGGCGCCGGGTACGGCGATGTGGGCATCAAGCAGGCCATTGAAGGCGGCTACATCCCCGGTCCGAGGCTGTTCGTGTCCACGCGAGCCATCTCGACAACCGGTGGATACATGTTGGAAGGGTACGCGCCCGAACTGGAGATGCCGAAGGGCGCGCAGATTGTCGACGGACCCGTGGCCGCGCGAAAAGCCGCGCGCGAGCAACTAGATCACGGTGCGGACTGGATCAAGGTCTACATGACGCACCGCTCCTGGGTGGGCAAGAACGGGGAACTGGCTTCGCAACCGACGCTCACGGTGGAGGAACTGCGGGCGGTGGTCGACGAGGCGCACGGTTGGGGCAAGAAGGTGGCGTGCCATGCCTACAGCGGAATCGGTCTGCACCGCGCTCTCGATGGCGGTTGCGATTCCATCGAACACGGGCTCGACCTCGATGATGGCGCCATCGCGCAAATGCTGAAGCAAGGCACATGGTACGTGCCGACCCTGGCCGTCTATTACACCGATTGGGCGGCGGCGGATACGCCGGGGGGACAGCGCGACCGCCTGCGCGCTTCGGCGCACGAAGTCTCATTCAAGAAAGCGCTGAAATCCGGCGTGAAGATTGTGTTCGGCACCGACATGGGCGGCATCCCCTGGACCGAACCGATCGCGCAGGAATTTGCGCGGATGGTCGAGTTCGGGATGCAGCCGATGGATGCGATCCAGAGCGCTACGTCGCGCGCAGCCGTGATGCTGGAGATGGCGGGGAAGATTGGGGTAATCGCACCGGGTGCCTTCGCGGACATCATCGCGGTGGATGGTGATCCTTTGCACGACATCAAGAAGCTTGAGTCCGTCGAGTTTGTGATGAAGGATGGAAAGGTTTTCAAAGGACGCTAAACTTTTTGGCGCGCGGATTCCAGCTGAGAAAGACTTCAGGAAACGAGAACACACTCCTCAGGACGTTACTTGTTGCCTGCTGCTTGGGAACGTCGTGGGTGGCGTGGAAATGTTCAAATTAAGCCGCAGCCGATCTTTTCGCGGTTTTTCCGCAAATTTCCTTGACAAGCGCTTGGCTGCGAGCATAATGCGTCAATCAGTTTGATCGCGTCGGTTCCAAGGGCGAGGAGCCGAGGGAGGTTCTTATGAGCGTGCTGGAACTCTGCGACCGGGAAATTGCCGCAGTGGGATTGGAAGCTACTGTCGCTGACGCAATTCATAAGATGCTGGATCACCACGTAGGAGCGGTCGCCATCGTCGATAGCGAGTATCGTGTCGCCGGAATTTTTACCGAGCGGGACGTGCTGCGAAAAATGGCTCTCAGCCACGCCGACCCGAGGGTGACAAAGGTGCGCGACTTGATGACCACTCCAGTGGAGATGGCCACCCGCGGGACGGGCGCGGGAGAGGCTCTGAGCACCATGTTGGAGCGGCATTTTCGCCACCTCCCGGTTGCCGATGACAACGGTAAACTGCTGGGCATTCTTTCCATCCGCAACTTGCTGGAGTGGCGTGTGGATGATTTGAGCCGGGAACTGGAATCGCTCGAGCAGTACGTTTCGAATGATGGCCCCGGGGGCTAGGGCCCGTAATGGTAGGAGCTTCGGAATGGCATAGCTGAGGGCCGTGCCTTTTTGCAAAATATCCATGAGTTTCCTTTCGCGTTGACGGATGGCGAACACTTCTTCTTCCTTGACTCGGACCATTGCCGCCGTTCGCATCGCAACTTCTGTGTTTTTCCTAATGTTTGGGGAATACAAAGTGGCCGGGCCGGCCTTCGCCCATGGAGGCTTTCAGACCTACTTGCATGATTACATTGCGACCTCCGCCGTGAGTTTTTACCGGCCGGTGCTGTCGCAGATCGTTTTGCCGCATGCGGTATTCTTCGGGTATGCAGTTGGGATTATTGAACTTCTGGTTGGGGTTTCGCTCCTGATCGGCCTGTGGGTCCGCCCGGCTTGCATTCTGGGGATATTCTTCCTGCTGAATTTAACCCTTGCGGCCTGGTGGGACGCCGGGCACGGCGTGCCCATTTGGCGTTACTTTGGCGCAAGGCTGGATACCCTGCCATTGCTCCTGCTGCTCATCATCTTTTTTGCAGGGGACGCCGGACGCGTGTGGGGTATGGATGGCCGGCGTCTATAGTCAGTCGGTAAGGTCTCAACCATCGAAAACTGCGGAGAAGGAGAATTGTCACTGATGAGGTCATTCACGAGAAAGATAGTTATCGGTGTGATCTGTGGACTTGCGCTGTTCTGGGCTGCGACGAACGCCAATGCGCAGACGACGCATCGCGTGGTGGTAGTCCATGCGGGACATCTGCTCGACGTGAAGAGCGGCAAGATGCTCGCCGACCAGACGTTGGTGATTGAAGACGGCAGGATTGCAAGTTCCGGGGCGGAGGGGAAGATTCCCGCGGATGCGGTTCGCATTGACCTGCCTAATGCCACGGTGCTGCCGGGCTTGATCGATACGCATACGCATCTGACGATGGATCCGAAATTCGGATACGAACGTTTGGCGACATCTGCGCCGCGGGAGACGCTCACGGGCGCAAAGAACGCACGGCTGACGTTGATGGCAGGATTTACCACGGCGCGCAACGTGGGAGCGCGAGATTTTACCGACGTGGCACTGCGAGATGCGATCAATGCCGGGGATGTTCCGGGGCCGCGGTTGCTGGTGAGCGGACCTCCGTTGAGTATCACGGGCGGACATTGCGACAACAACATGCTCCCCTTCGAGTATCACGCTGAGAGTGACGGGGTAGCGGACGGCATCGCCGCAGTACAACACAAAGTCCGGCAGAACATTAAGTACGGAGCCGATCTCATCAAAGTATGTGCGACGGGAGGCGTGCTGTCTTTGGGAGACAATCCGCAGCACTCGCAATTCACGTTGGAGGAAATGAAGGCGATTGTAGCCGACGCGCACCGTCTGGGCCGCAAGGTGGCGGCGCACGCGCACGGCGCGGAGGGAATTCGGTGGGCAGCGGAGGCTGGGGTCGATTCGATTGAGCACGGGTCTTACATCGACGATGCGGGCATTGCCGCCATGAAGGAGCACGGAACCTACCTGGTGCCGACCGTCTATTTGGGTGACTGGATGATCGATAACGCGGGGTTGACGCATCTACCTCCGCCGCTGCTCGCCAAGGCGCAGGAAGTGATTCCGGCGGCACGCAAAAATCTGGCGCACGCGTTTGCCGGCGGAGTGAAAGTTGCTTTCGGCACGGATGCCGCGGTCTATCCACATGGGCTGAACGCTCACGAATTCGCGGTGATGGTGAAAATGGGCCTAAGTCCCCTGCAAGCGATCCAGGCAGCGACGCTGAATGCGGCCGATCTCCTGGGCTGGTCGGGCAAGGTTGGTAGCTTGGAACCGGGAGCGTGGGCGGACATGGTTGCGGTGGACGGCGATCCCATCAAGGATGTGACCACGCTGGAGCGTGTGAAGTTCGTGATGAAGGGCGGCGAGGTGGTGAAGAACGAATATACCAAGTAGCGCTTGAGCCATGGTGCCGCTGTAGCCAGGCTTTCACTGCCGGTTTTGGGGTACTCCTGAAGAGATCAGCCTTTGCGTTTGTAGTGGATCGGCCACTGCACTTGCCAGCTTTTGCCGCCGTCGTGCGAGGCTTCCCAACTCCAGTCGAGTTCATTGGCCCCAATGTTTTTCCAGACCATCCGTTGCAACACCTTCGCGCCGTCTGGGGCGGTGGCTTCGCGCTGCAGGATCATCTGGCCATCTCTGAACTCGCCCGTGAAATCAAGATACGCGCCTTCATTGTCGACCCATGTCTGTTTCCATCTGCCGGCTTTCAGGTCGAAGGTGGAAACGCTCAATCCACGGAAAATCGGAGTGCCCTGACCAGAAAAGTTTTCCTGTACAACGCAACCGTCGAGAATACGCCGGATGCTGTTCGTGCCGTGACCTGCGGGAGCCCCATTTTGGCCCGGCCATGTCAGTTCCCACTCGCCAACCCAGAAGTCCAATTGTTTTTGTTGTGCCGCTACGCATGGATTCGGGGGTGCCGGGGTGGTCGACTGTTGACAGAAAAGCGCCGGTGCGGAGATGAGTGCGACGAGAAGCACGCCGAGGTTGGGCATGTGGTTGGCTCACACTATCAGACGGCGCAGGTAGCCAAAGGTTATGCGGGTTGGCGCAGCCGAGCCATTTCTGTTACACCTAGCAGCTTGAATCTGCAATCCATTCTCTTTCTTTTTTGCGCTGGCGTCATGGGGGGAGCGTTGAACGCGGTCGCCGGAGGCGGCAGCTTCATCGCGTTTCCGGCCCTGCTGTGGACAGGCGTGCCTCCAATTCCAGCCAACGCCACGAATACGATCGCGCTGTGGACTGGGGCCGCCGCCAGCAGCGGAGCTTACCGCCAGCGCCTCGATATCCCGCGTCAGGTCCTGATCCCACTGTTGGCGGCGAGTTTCGTGGGAGGCCTGGCGGGCGCGCTTCTTCTTCTTATCACTCCTGCTCATACCTTCATGCGAGTGTTGCCGTGGCTCACGCTGGGAGCGACCTTGCTCTTCGCCTTTGGAAAAAAACTGGCGCGTGGCGAGAAATCGGTCATTGAGCATCCGGCAACTGGACCCGCCCTCGCGGGCGCAACGCTATTTCAATTGGCGGTCGCAGTTTATGGCGGCTACTTCGGCGGCGGCATGGGCATAGTCATGCTCGCGATGCTCGCAGCACTGGGCATGACCGACATTCACGCCATGAACGCGCTCAAGAGCGTCATGGGATTCGTGATCAATGGCGTCGCGGTGGTCACCTTCATCGTGGCCCATGCGGTCTATTGGAAGCACGGAATTGCGATGATTGCCGGGGCAATCGCCGGCGGCTACGTGGGTGCGCATTACGCAATGAAGATGCCCCAGGTATGGATTCGAACCTTCGTGGTGCTCGTTGGCGCCGGGATGACTGTCTATTTCTTCTGGAAATCGTATTAGCGAAAACAAAGGCCGCGGGTCATTCCTCACCCAAACATAGAACCATCAGAAAGCGATGGCGAGGCTTGGAATCCGTGGCCTGGTTTCTTTATTGCAGCGGCGCGGAAACGTGTTCGTGGACAATCAGCCACTTGCCG
>Ga0070713_100002139_pt1 | contig 12785 bp, 14 predicted proteins | sample LARL82metaG_FD_65465 | JGI IMG/M metagenome (GOLD analysis project Ga0070713, IMG submission 65465) | Corn, switchgrass and miscanthus rhizosphere microbial communities from Kellogg Biological Station, Michigan, USA - LAR L8-2 metaG | ecosystem: Host-associated > Plants > Roots > Rhizosphere ... | reverse complement strand
CGGGTGGAGCGGCAGGTGAGCCGCGCCGGGGCGGCCGGCGCGGCCCGGACGGTGACCAGCAGCGGGCCCGGCGGGTGGGCCAGCCGTACCCGCCAGGTGTGCTCGGCCACGCGGGCCATGCCGAACGGCCGCAGCGCGTCCACCCCGATCTCGCCGAGCTCGAGCCGGGCGTAGTGCTGGGCGGCCTGCGCCGGCGGGGCGAACGCCGACCGGCCGCGCAGCAGGTCCGGGCGCACCTCACCGCGCTCGTACGCGGCCGCGACCTCCGCCGCGGTCCGGGCAGTGACGTGCGCGTAGAACAGGCCGTGCGGCAGCGCCACCAGGTTGGCGGCGAACCGGTCGCCGCCGACGTGCGAGCACTCCCAGACCGCGCCGGGCCGGGCCGCCGCCAGCGCATCGGCGACCGGCCGGCCGCGGATCGCGCAGCACGGGTCGTGCCGGCCGTGCGCGCAGACCAGGTAGAGCGGTCCGCCCGGCTCCCCTGCTCCGGTCCCGACCGGCAGGTCGAGCAGCTCGGCCGGGTCGGTCCAGCTGCCCCAGCCGACCCGCTCGCGGCCGGCCCGGGAGTCGACCACCGCCCAGGCCTTGCGGGCCGGCGCGTTCAGGCGGCCGGGGCGGCGGATCAGCAGCACCCGGATACCGGCGCCGTGCTCCCACCGGCTGGCCAGCTCGGCGCCGACCGTCCGGTCGAGGCTCGAGTCGAGCAGTGCCTCGGGACCCCAGCCGCCTGGCTGCTCGACCAGCAGCCAGCGCGGAGTCGGCGACGCGGTGCCGAACGGCATGTCCCCGCGCCGCTCGGCCGCCGGCGCGCACCGGTCCGGCACCCCCGACCGGCCGGCGACCAGCCGCTCCAACGCCTGCCCCACCCGCAGCGGACCGTCGCCGGGCCGGGTGGTCATGCGCCCGCCGGCACCACGATCGACTCGCGCAGCAGGCGGCCGACCAGCGTCCGCCCGTCGGCCGGGTCCAGTCCCGGCAGCTGCCCGGCCGGCAGCACCTGTCCGGACAGCAGCGCCCGGACCGCGCCAGCGGTGACGGCCGGCAGGGTCAGCGTGCGGTCGGGCAGCTCCAGCACCACCGAGCCGCCGTCGGCCGGCCGCAGCCGGTGCCGCAGCCCGCCGCGGACCCGTACGGCGGTCTCGTCGGTGACCGAGCGGGCCGCCGCGGCCTGGGCCAGCGGGCCGACCGGCTCCGGCCTGGTCTGTGTCCACACGCGACGGCGCAGCCGGTCGGCGACCGCGCTCGGGTCGGCCTTGCCGAGCCAGCCGGCTAATGCCTCGACGGTCGCGGCCAGGTCGGCCGAGATCGCGTCGGGGTCGGCCACGTCGACGCCGAGCGGCAGCGAGGCCCGCAGCTCCGGCTCCTCGGCGGCCAGCGCGACCAACGCCTCGACCAACGCGTACCGGGTCACCGAGTGGATGCCGACGGTCAGGTGGACGGACACGTCGCCGAGCGCCTCGGCCGAGTGCAGCCAGCCCCGGGGCAGGTAGAGCGCGTCGCCGGGGCGCAGCACGGTGTCGATCGCCGGCTGCCCCTCGGCCCGCCGCGCCACCGCCGCGCGGTAGCGGTTCCAGTCCTCGTCCCCCAGCGGCGCCGGGCGCACCGGCTCGTGGATGGTCCACCGCTTCTCCCCCGCCACCTGCAGCACGAACACGTCGTGCACGTCGAAGTGGGCCGAGAATCCCTTGTTCTGCGGGGGTGTCACGTACGCGTTGATCTGCACCGGGTGTCCGAGCTCGGCGGCGAGCCGGCCGCCGAACTCGACCAGCGGCGGCCAGGTGCGGTGCAGGCCCTGCAGCACCAGCGTGGAGCCGTCCGCGAACAGCTCGGCCAGCCGGTCGTCGGCGACCTGGTCGGCGATCTCCGCGCCGGCGCCGCCGCCGCGGGTGAACCGGGCCGGCTCGACGACCCTGCCGTCCCTGGCCACCCGCAGGAACGGCGTCCGCAGCCCGCGGGTCGAGGTCAGCTCGTCGACCGCGGCCAGGCTGAACAGGTCGCCGAAGTCGTCCGCGGCCGGGGACAGCAGCGGCCTGGTCGCCCAGTAGCCGGCCGCGAACTCCTCCGGGTCGATCCGGATGCAGCGGCGCAGCGCCGGGCGGTCCTGCGCGGACCCGCCCGGCGCCGGCGCCATCTCATCCGTGCTCAGTAGGAACTCCCACGGTCCGAGGCGCCCCCGTCGGCCCCGCCGTCCGCGCCACCGTCCTGCACGCCCTGCGTGCCGCCCGCCCCCGCGTCGGCCGGACCCTCGGAGCCGCCGCCACCGGCACCCGCGTCAGCGCCACCGTCGGCGCCGCGGTCCACGTCACCGCCGTAACCGCCACCGCCGCCACCGCCACCGGCACCCGCGTCAGCGCCACCGTCGGCGCCGCGGTCGACGTCGCCGCCGCCGGCACCGCCGCCACCGGCACCCGCGTCCGCGCCACCGTCGGCGCCGCGGTCGACGTCGCCGCCGTAACCGCCACCGCCGGCGCCCCCGTCGGCGCCGCCGTCCTGGGCGCCGGGCGTACCGGAGGCGCCCCCGTCGGCCGGACCCTCGCCACCGGGTCCGGACGTCACCATGTCGTCGTCGTCCAGCGCCATCGGCGCAACCTCCTCGTCGAGTATGGGCACGGGCCACGGCCGGCCCGGGCCGACCCTAGGCCTGCCCTCCGGGGCCCACAACTAACCGATCACATCGGCCTGGCTAGGGTCGGACGACAGCGGCGTGCCGGCGTTCCCGGCGGCCGCCCCCGACGAGCGCGGGCGGAGCGTGGTGTGGCCGGACGAGTGCTGCTGGTGGCGCTGGGCGCCGTCGGCGCGCTGCTCGGCCTCGCCCTCGCCGTGGTCGGCCTCGTGCTGCTGGTGCTCACTGGCCGGGACACCACCTTCGGCGGCGCCGAGGCCACTCTCACCACCGACCGGTACGCGCTGGTGACCCAGGCGGCCGGGCTCGGCGGCGGCGGCCTCGACGCGACCGTGCGGGTGCGCGTGCGGTCGAACCAGGGCGGCCCGGTGTTCGTCGGTGTCGCGCCGGCCGCGGCCGTCGACCGCTACCTCGCCGGCACCGCGTACGAGGAGTTGGTCGACGTGCGGCTCTCGCCGCTGCGGGCGACGCAGGTGCCGAGCGGCGGGACCCGGGCGCCGGCGCCGCCGGCCGACGGTCCCAGGTGGACGGTCAGCGCGTCCGGGGCCGGCGAGCAGACCATCGATGTGCCGGTCCGCGACGGCGGGCAGCGGCTGGTGCTCATGAAGGCGGACGCCGCCGCCGGCCTGGACGTGACCGCGGCGCTGTCGGTGCGGGCGCCGTTCCTGCGCCGGCTCGCTCTCGGGCTGCTGATCGCCGGCGCGATCGTCGCCCCGGTCGGCGGTCTGCTGCTGGCCGCGGGCGTGCGCCGGGTTCTGCGCACCCGCCCGCTGCCGGTCGGCCCCGAGTAGATTCGGCCCGTGCGAGTTTCGCGTGGCTTCGCCGGGCGGCGCCGTGGCGCCGAGCCCGGCCGCCTTCCACCAGGGCAGTACGACGTGGGCGCGGATTGGCCGGTCCTCACGGCCGAGCTGACGCCCAGGGTCGACCTCGACTCGTGGACGATCACGGTCAACGGGCGGGTCGAGTCACCGCGGACGTGGACCTGGAAGGAGGTCCAGCAGCTGCCAGGTTCGGTCTACAGCGGCGACATCCACTGCGTCACCACCTGGTCGAAGCTGGACACCTCGTTCGCCGGGATCTCCGTGGACACGCTGCTGGAGGCGGTCCGCCCGCTGCCGGAGGCGAGCTTCGCAGTGGCCACGAGCACCACCGGCTACACCACCAACCTGCCGATGGACGACATCACCGGCGGCAAGGCCTGGATCGTCTGGGAGCACGAGGGCCGGCCGCTGCCGATCGAGCACGGCGGACCGGTGCGGATGATCGTCCCGCACCTGTACTTCTGGAAGAGCGCCAAGTGGATCGAGTCGATCACGCTGCTCGACCACGACGAGCCCGGCTTCTGGGAGGTGCGCGGCTACCACGACCGCGGCGACCCATGGCGTGAGCAGCGGTACCAGGGTGACTGACCCGCCGCCCGCACCGGCTCCGGGCCCGTGGCGGTGGGCGACGGTGGAGGCGCTCAAGCCGGAGAACGCCCACGTCGTCACGCTGCGGCTGAAGGTGCCGGAGTGGCGGGCGCACCTGCCGGGCCAGCACTACGTGGTCCGGCTGACCGCCGACGACGGCTACAGCGCCAGCCGGTCGTACTCGGTGAGCTCGCCGCCGGAGGACACCGGCGTGGTCGAGCTGACCGTGGACCGCCTGCCCGACGGCGAGGTCTCCCCGTACCTGACCGAGGTGGTCATGACTGGCGACGAGGTCGAGGTGCGCGGGCCGATCGGCGGCTACTTCGCCTGGCGCGGGGAGAGCCCGCTCCTGCTGGTGGCCGGCGGCTCCGGGGTGGCGCCGGTGATGGCGATGCTGCGCTCGCGCCGGCTGTCCCGGCCGCAGGTGCCGGTGCGGCTGCTGTTCTCCGTCCGCAACCCGGACGAGCTGATCTTCGCCGACGAGCTGGGCCCGGAGACCACGATCGTCTACACCCGTCGCAGCCCGGACGGGTACGCCCGCCCCGCCGGGCGGATCACCGCCGCCGACGTCGAGGCTGTCGTCTTCGACAGCGGGCCGGCGTACGTGTGCGGCTCGAACGGTTTCGTCGAGGCCGCGTCCGGCCTGCTGGCCGACTCCGGCTACGACCGGTCCCGGATCCGCCTCGAGCGCTACGGCGTGTCCGCCACCGGCGCCGGGTAGCCCGGCCCCGGGCCGGCACAGCGCGGTCCGGGATCCTGGCCCGGTGGACAACCGGACGACCGAGGCCGCGCCGCGGTCCCTCGCCCTGCCCAACGCGTTCGCCGCGGTCATCGTGTTCGTCGCCGCGGCCGCCGTGCTGGTGCTGGAGACGCTGGCGCTGCGGCTGATCGCCCCGTACGTCGGGGTGACCCTGCAGACCAACACGGCGGTGATCGGCGCCGCGCTGCTGGCGATCGCCGTCGGCGCCTGGTCCGGTGGCCGGGTCGCCGACCGGGTCGCCGACCCCGCCCGGTTGATCGGGCCGATGCTGCTGGCCGGGGCCGCGCTGACGCTGCTCACGCTGCCGGTCGTCCGGTACGTCGGCCAGGCCACCCGCGGCTCCGGCGATGCGACGGCCACGCTGCTGCTCGCGATGGCGGCGGTGATCCTGCCGGCCGGGCTGCTGTCCGCGGTCGCCCCGATCGTGGCCAAGCTGCAACTGCGCGACCTGCGCCAGACCGGAACGATCGTCGGCAAGCTGTCGGGGATCGGCACGCTCGGCGGCATCGTGGCCACCTTCGCCACCGGCTTCGTCCTCGTCGCCGCGTTCGCCACCAGCACGATCCTCATCGGCACCGCTGTCACCGTCGCGACCGTCGGCGCGCTGGTGCTCGGCTACGAGCGGCAGCGCACCGGCCACCGGGGCGGCCGGAGGGGGGCGGCGATGCCGGGCGCCGCGGCCGCGCTGCTGCCGGTCGCGCTGCTGCTGGTCGTGGTCGCGCCGAACCCGTGCCAGAAGGAGACCGAGTACCACTGCGCGAGGGTGGTCGCCGACCCGGACCGGCCCGGCGGCCGCACGCTGGAGCTCGACACGCTGCGGCACTCGTACGTCGACCTGAGCGACCCTGAGTACCTGGAGTTCGACTACACCAAGGCGATCGCCTCGGTGGCGGACGCGATCCGGCCGCCCGGCGCGCCGGTGCAGGCGCTGCACATCGGCGGCGGCGGGTTCACGATGCCGCGCTACCTGGCCGCGACCCGGCCCGGCACCCGCAGCACGGTGCTGGAGATCGACGGCGGCGTTGTCGCGCTCGGCCGCGAGGAGCTCGGCGTCGACGGGATCCCCGGGCTCACGATCCGCGTCGGCGACGCCCGCACCGGCCTGCGGGAGCAGCCGCGGCACCGGTTCGACCTCGTCGTCGGCGACGCGTTCGGTGGGCTGGCCGTGCCCTGGCACCTGACCACGGCGGAGGTCGCCGAGCAGGTCCGGGACGTGCTCACCGACGACGGCGTGTACGCGGTGAACGTCATCGACTACCCGCCGGACCGGTTCGCGCGGGCCGAGGCGGCGACGCTGCGGTCGGTGTTCGGGCACGTGGCGCTGCTCGGCGCGCCGGTCACCGTGGCCGGCACGGGAGGCGGCAACCACATCCTGGTCGTGTCCCGGCAGCCGCTGCCGCTGGCGGACATCCAGCGGCGGCTGGCGAAGCGCAACCCGTGGGTGGTCGCGGACGAGCGGGCGACCGCCGCGTTCGCCGGCCGGGCCGAGGTGCTCACCGACGCGCACGCCCCCGTGGATCAGCTGATCACCACCTTCACGCGGTGAGGCTGCCGGTCAGGCTGTCCTGGTGACGTCGACCTCGTCGAGCTCGGCGGGGTCGGCCAGCCGCAGCTTGCGCCGGGCCCGCTGGTAGAACGTGGTCGAGCCGAGCCGGACCACCCGGCCGGCCCGGGCGCAGAGGAACACCTGCACGGTCTGCCCCGGCTCGACGGTGCCGGCCAGCAGGCCGTCCACCTCGACCGCGAGCCGCCCGCTGGTCGGCAGCAGGTCGAGCCCGACCGGCTCGCCCGCGGACAGGAAGATCGCCCGGTTGAACGCCGAGTGCGGCGCGACCGGGATCACCAGCAGCCCTTCGGCCCGCGGCGACACGATCGGCCCGCCGGCGGAGAAGCTGTACGCGGTGGAGCCGGTGGGGGTGGCGATCACGATCGCGTCCGCCGCGTAGCGCACGAACGGCTGGCCCTCGACGTTGACCTCGACCGCGGCGACCGGCTGGCCGGGGTGGCGGACCACGGCGACGTCGTTGAAGGCGAACGCGGTGGCGTCGTCGAAGTCGACCTGGACCGCGACCCTGGTCTCCACGGTCGAGTTGCCGGCGTCGATCTCCGCCAGCGCCTTGGGCAGGTCCGGCACGTCGATCTCGGCCAGGAACCCGAGCCGGCCGAGGTTGACCCCGAGCACCGGCACGCCGGTCGGCTGGGACAGCCGCAGCGCCCGCAGCATCGTGCCGTCGCCGCCCAGGCTGATCAGCAGGTCGAGCCCGGCCAGCTCGTCCGGCTCGACCCCGGGGATGTCACAGCCGATCCGGTCGACCTCGCCGGGCAGGCCCACCACGGTCGCGTCGTGCCGGCGGGTCCAGTCCAGGATGGCCTGGACCGCCTCGTCCGAGTCGCGTCGCGGGTGCAGCACCAGGCCCACCCGCTTGGGCGAATGCATGGGGTCAAGGTACCCACGACTTGGGGCGGGCAGCCCGGTGAGGGCCCGGTGGCGGGCGGATCGGCCTACAGACCGCTCTCGCGCTTGCGGCGCGCGTTCCAGTCGCGCATCCGCTTGGGGTAGCCGACCACGGCCGCCTCGTACACCGGCAGCCGCAGCTCCCGGGCCAGCTTGCCGATCGCGGCCGGCGAGCCGACCCGCCGGCGCGTCCACTCGCCGTCGGCCGCGACCGCGACGGCGGTGGTGTCGGTGGCGGTCGTCTCGGGCTCGACGTAGAACTCGACGCCCGGCTTCGTGGTGGCGAACATGCGCAGGTGGGCGAGGTCCTCCTTGGTCGCCTCCCGGTCCAGGAGGGTCCGGACACCGCCCGCACCGGCGTCTCCGCGTCGTGGCCGGCTGCGCCGGCTGAACAGACCCATAGGCACCACAGTGCCTTACAACACTGATAAATTCCTGTGAGCCCGCGAAGTCGGCGGGTAGAGCCACGACATGAACGCCCGAATCGCGATGATAGGGGCCGGTGCGGTGGCCGCCCGGCATGTACGGGTCCTGTCCCGCCTCGGCGCCCGGGTGGTGGCGGTGGCCGACCCGGTGCCGGAGGCGGCCCGCCGGCTGGCCGCCGACGTGGGGGCGGCGGCGTACCCGGACGCGGATGCGCTGCTCGACGCCGAGACCGTGGATGCCGCGTACGTCTGCGTGCCGCCGTTCGCGCACGGCGCGCCGGAGCGGGCGGTGCTGGCCCGGCGGCTGCCGCTTTTCGTGGAGAAGCCGCTGGCCGCCGACCGGCAGACCGCGGCCGAGCTCGTCCCGCTGGTCCGGGCGGCTGGCGTGGTCACCGGCACCGGCTACCACTGGCGCTGCCTGGACACCGTGCAGAAGGCCGGCGAGCTGCTGGCGTCCGCCCCGGCCCGGCTGGTCGCCGGCGCCTGGCTGGACAAGGTCCCGCCGCCGCCCTGGTGGCCGCACCGGGACCGATCGGGCGGCCAGGTGGTCGAGCAGCTGACCCACGTCATCGACCTGGCCCGGCTGCTCGTCGGCGAGGTCGACGCGGTCTGGGGAGCCGGTTCCCGGGCGCCGGACTCCCCCGGCGACGCCGACGACGCCACCGCGGTCGCGGCCCGGTTCGCCTCCGGCGCGGTCGGCACGTTCACCGCCAGCTCGCTGCTGCCCGGCAAGCGCCGGGCCGCGCTGGAGACCGTCTCGGCCGGCGGGCTGCGGCTGGAGGTGTCCGAGCGGGAGCTGGTGATCGAGCGGCCCGGCGCCGAGCCGGAGGTGGTCACCCCCGCGGTGGACGGGCACGAGGCCGTCGACCGTGAGTTCCTCGAGGCGGTCGCCGGCGAGCGGGCCTCCACCCGGGCGCCGTACGAGCAGGCCTGGGCGACCCACCGGCTCGGGGTCGCGATGGCCGGCGCCGCGGTCTCCGGCGAGCTGGCCCGGCCGTGACGCTCCGGCTGGTGCTGCCCGGTCCGGGCCGGGCAGAGCTGGTCGAGGAGCCCGACCGGGAGCTGCCCGACGGCGGGATCCGGATCGCCACCGCGTTCACCGGGCTGTCGGCCGGCACCGAGCTGTCCTGGTACAAGGGCTCGAACCCGTTCCTCGGCCGGCACTTCGACGCCGAGCTCGGCGTGTTCGGCCCCGGCGAGCCGGCCAGCCCCTACCCGGTGACCCGGGTCGGCTACATGGAGACCGGCACCGTGGTGGAGAGCCGGACCGCGGCGCTGCCGGTCGGCACCCGGGTCGCCGCGCCGTACGGGCACGCCACCGGCTACGTCGCCGACCCGGCCACCGAGCACGTGGTCCCGCTGCCGGACGACCTGGACCCGATCCTCGGCGTCTACGTCGCGCACATGGGCCCGATCTGCGCGAACGGCGTGCTGCACGCAGCCGCGGACGCCGTCGGCGGACCGGTGCGGTCGCTGGCCGACGGGGTCGCCGGCCGGCGGGTGCTTGTCGTCGGCGCCGGAGCCGTCGGGCTGCTGACCGGGCTGCTGGCCCGCCATCACGGCGCGGCCGAGGTCGTGGTGGTCGACGCGACCGCCGACCGGCTCGCGGTCGCCGAGGCGCTCGGGCTGACCGCGCTGCCGCTCGCCGACGACGTGCCGAGCGTCCTCAAGCGACGGTGGCGGCACGGACCCGGCGACCACGGCGCCGACGTCGCGTTCCAGTGCCGCGGGCAGGCCGCCGCGCTGGCCCTCGCGCTGGCCGCCGTCCGTCCACAGGCGACGGTCGTGGACCTCGCGTTCTACCAGGGCGGCGCGGACGCCGTCCGGCTCGGCGAGGAGTTCCACCACAACGGGCTGGCGCTGCGCTGCGCGCAGATCGCCCGGGTGCCGCGCGGGCAGGGCCACCTCTGGGACCGGGCTCGGCTGTCCGCCGAGACGGTCGACCTGCTGCGCGCGCACGGCCGGGCGGTCGCCGACCACCTGGTGACCGACCGGCTGCCGCTGGCCGAGGCGCCGGCGTTGCTGTCCGACCTCGCCGCCCGCCGCCGGCACGTGCTGCAGGCGGTCTTCACGGTCTGAGCCGGCGGGCGGCGCCCGGCCAGCCGGCGGCGCTCGGCCAGCCGGCGGCGCTCGGCCAGCCGGCGGCGGCGGTCAGCCGGCGGCGGCGGTCGGGACGGTGGTGTGCCGGGAGGCCCGGCGCCCGGCCAGCCCGAGCACGTGCCGATAGAACGTCTCGTACCGGGCCGCCATCGCCGCCGGGGAGAACCGCCGCTCGGCCACCGCCCGGCAGGCCTGCCGGTCCAGCTCGTCCACCCGCTGCAGGTAGCCGGCGAACTCGTCCTCGTCGTCGGCCAGCCAGCCGGTCACCCCGTGGTCGACCAGCTCGGCCATCACCCCGCGCCGCATCGCCACCACCGGCACCCCGGCGGCCAGCGCCTCGACCACCGCGGTGCCGCCCGGCTCGTCCCAGCGCAGCGGGAACACCACCGCCCGGGCCGTCCGCAGCAGCTCCGCCTTGGCCGCACCGCCGACCGAGCCGACCCAGCGCACCGGGCCGCCGAGGTGCGGCTCGAGCTCGGTGCGGAAGTAGCGCACGTCCGGCAGTGACGGTGCCGCGGCGGCCAGCTCCTCGGGGCCGGCGCAGCCGGCGACCGGCCCGGCCAGCACAAGCTCCAGGTCCAGCCGGCGGGCCACCCTGGCGGCCAGGTCGTAGCCCTTGACCGGGGTCAGCCGGCCGAGCCCGAGCACGTGCCCGCCCGGCGCCGCCGGCGGCTCGGCTGGCATCGGCGTGGCCAGCGGGATCGCGCCGAGCGCCTGCCGCCGCAGCGTCGGGTGCGCCCGGGCGAGCTGCGAACCGGACACGCCGGCGAAGAACACCCGGCCGCGGCCGTCGTAGCTGGCGTAGAACTCCGGGTGCTTGGCCAGGTCCCAGTGCAGCGTCTGCAGCACCGGCGGGACGGCGTCGCCGGCGGCCGCGTACACCGCGGGGCCGACCACCTCGAGGTGGTCGTGCACCAGGTCGATGTCGCCTGCGGCCAGCCGGTGCAGCACCGCGGTCATGTGCGCGTGCGCGATGCCCATCATCGCGTTGTACGGGCCGGTGATGTCGGCGAACTGCCCACCCGGGAACACGCTGAGCAGCTCGTCGGCCTCGATCGTGCTGTCCCCGACCGTGGCCAGGACGACCCGGTGGCCGCGCGCGCGCAGCTCCGGGACCAGCGTGGCGACGACGTTCTCGATGCCGCCGTAGTCCGGCGGCGGGACAGGCAGCCAGGGCCCGGCGTTGACGAGCACGCTCAGCGTGGCAGGCACGAGCCGTATCCCCTCCCTGCGACACCGCACGGTGCGGTGCCGGATGCTCTACCCCGTCCGGCGGAGGCTATGTCGGTCGAGTCGACCGCCCGCCCCGTTAGATCCTCAGCCGGACAGGCCCAGCCGGTCGCAGAGCAGCAGGAACGCCTCGGCGAACGGGGACTGCTCGGTACGCCGGCGGACCTCCGCCCAGTCGACCTGCTCGCGCAGCGCCCGGACCATCGGCAGCGCGCTGCCGAAGTCCGCGTAGTGGTCGCGGAAGGTCAGCAGCTTCGTGACCACCAGGTCGGTGGCGGAGAGCACCGGCATCTGCACCGAGCCGACCTCGACGGTCTCCACCCGGCCGAGGATCTCCTCGGTCACCGGCTCACCGGACAGCCGGAAGATCAGGTCGACCAGGTTGCCCCGGTCGTGCAGCTTGGCCAGCCAGTCCTCCGGCGCACCGGTCTCCTCGGTGAATCCCGCCGCGGTCAGCGCGTCGATCGCCCGGGGCACGTCCCGCTCCACCAGCGCGAAGTCCGCGTCGTGCTCGGAGCGCGGGCCGCCACGGGCGTACACGGCCCATCCGCCGCACAGCGCGAACCGCAGGTCGGCCCGTTTCAGCTCGACGGCTGCCTTCTTCACCGTCTCCAGCAGGTCGGCGTCGACGACGTCGTCGGCGGCGTCGGCGATCTGGTCCGGAGTTGCGCTCACGTCCGGGTGCGGTACCCGGACCGGCCCGCGCGCAACCGGGCCGTTTTACCGGGCCCGCCCGCGGGCAGGTGCCGCAGGACGACAGCGAACCGGAGGTGGAATCGGTATGGGCAGCGTCGAGAGGTCGATCGAGGTCGGCGTCCCGGTGAGCACCGCGTACAACCAGTGGACACAGTTCGAGTCGTTCCCGCGGTTCATGGAGGGCGTCGACCGGGTCGACCAGGTCTCGCCGACCACGACCCACTGGGTGACCTCGGTCGGCGGGGTGCACCGCCAGTTCGACGCCGAGATCGTCGAGCAGCGCCCGGACGAGCGGATCGCCTGGACGACGGTGAACGGGCCGAAGCAGGCCGGGCTCGTCAGCTTCCACCGCGTCGACGCGACCACCAGCCGGATCATCGTGCAGATGGACGTCCTGCCCGAGGGGGTCCTGGAGACCCTCGGCGACAAGCTCGGCGTGGTCGGTCACCGGATCGAGGGCGACCTCAAGCGGTTCAAGGCGTTCATCGAGTCCCGCGGGGCCGAGGAGGGCGGCTGGCGAGGGACCGTCGACCGCCCCGCAACCCCCTGAGCCCGGCCCCCGAGCCCGGGCCTGGGCGGGCTACCGCTGCCGGGCGCCGGCCCGCAGCCGTTCGGGGTCGACCTCCCGCTCGGGGAACCGCCGCAGATACTCGGCCTCCAGCTCGGCGGTGCGCCAGCTGTGCGCGTCGAGCGCGTCGTGCGAGCCGTGCAGGAACGTTCCGTGCCGGGTCTCGTGCACGTGCAGCAGCTCCCGCCGGAGGTCGGCCTCGGACAGCTGGCTGGGCGGTACGCCATGGTGCAGGGCCACGGTCCCTCCTCGACATCGGCGATCACCGTCGGGCTACCCAATCCGTACCCGGTTCATTGTTTGCCGGGACGGCAACGGGTGACGATTCAATCCATGCGCTCCCTTCCGCAGCTGGACCGGTCCGTCGAGAAGGTCGAGCGGGCCAAGGCCCTTGACTCCCCTGCCCGGCTGGTGAAGAAGGCCCTCGACACCGCCCTGGCCAGCTCCGCCGTGCGGGACGCTTTGCACGGCGTCTGGCTCGGCCACCCGCTGCATCCGGCGCTGGTCGTCGTCCCGCTG
>Ga0070713_100002138_pt1 | contig 12793 bp, 8 predicted proteins | sample LARL82metaG_FD_65465 | JGI IMG/M metagenome (GOLD analysis project Ga0070713, IMG submission 65465) | Corn, switchgrass and miscanthus rhizosphere microbial communities from Kellogg Biological Station, Michigan, USA - LAR L8-2 metaG | ecosystem: Host-associated > Plants > Roots > Rhizosphere ... | reverse complement strand
GCGCGCGCAGCTCGGAATCTGCGGACGAGACTACTGGGTCGGACACTCGAGGGGCTCGGGTAGCAACACGTACAACTCCGCTGGCCAAGCGAGAATGTGGCATTCTAGCACGCAGCCATAGTTCTGGAAAGGAGATAGACCACGCCGTCACGGCAGGGGTACTACGGCGGGACCATGTTCCGAAGTTGCAATTCCTGCCAGCCTGACGCGCTCGAAAGCGATCTCCGCGCGCGCCGCGCAACGCGTGTACGAACGATGGGCCTTTACCTGATGCACCGCTTCGAGTTAGGTGTTCGCGGCGGATGATGGAATGGAGTGTGCGAATTCGTCCTAGTTAACGCGCATTCATGACAGGACGCTCTCGTGCGTGCTGCTGAATGACGCGTTTCGCAATTTCGACAACACACAAAGGTCGGTATCATGGCTCAACGCCAGACTCTTCCTGTCCTTCCCCTTCGAGGGACGGTGATCTTTCCGGGTTTGACCGCCCCGATCGCGGCTGGCCGACCAGGCACGCTGCGCGCGATCGAAGCCGCGCTCAAGAGTGAGCGGCTCGTTTTCGCGGTAGCACAGCGCGACAACACAGACGAACCAACCCCGGACATTCTGTACTCGATGGGGGTTATCGCGCGGATCGGACAGATCCAGCGCGGATTGGGCGGCGTGCAGCTCCTTCTTCAAGGAGAGCAGCGGGCAACGTCGCTTCAGTATTCGACGAGTGAGGGATACCTCACCGCCGTCGTTCTACCGGTCGATGAGATGAAGCCGGCGAATGAAGAGGACCCTACCTTCATCGCCCTGCACAAGGAGCTTCGCGAGCGAGCCGCCGAGCTGGGTGAACGGCGCGGCTTGCCCGAGGAGGTCGTTCATCAAGTGCTCGATGCTGTAACCGATCCGGGCAAGTTCGCGGACCTGGTCGCTGGCTACATCGAGCTCCCGCCGCCCGAGAAACAGGGCTTGCTCGAGACGCTGAGCGTCGAGGAGCGTCTGCGCCGCGTCCTCGTCCACGTGCAACGACAAATTGGCCTCCTCGAGATGCAGGAGGAGATCAAGTCCCAGGTGCAGGAAGAGCTGGGCGAGCGGCAACGGGAGATGTATCTGCGCGAGCAGATGAAGGCGATTCAGAAGGAGCTCGGCGACGACGATCAGTCGAAGGAGATCGCGGAGCTTCGCGACAAGATCAACAAGCTGCAGCTGCCAAAAGAGGCTCGACAGGAAGTCGAACGTGAGCTGGGCCGCCTGGAGCGCGCCGGCCGCGAATCGATGGAAGCGCAGGTCATCCGCACCTATCTCGAATGGATCGCCGAGCTGCCGTGGAACAATCGGTCTGACGACAACCTCGATCTTCAACACGCCCAGCAGGTGCTGGACGAGGACCACTACGGCCTGAAGGACGTGAAGGACCGCGTCCTCGAGTTCCTCGCCGTCCGACAGCTGCGCGCGCAGCAGCTCGCCGAGGAGATGAGCAAGACAGGTGAATTACCGGTCGCCAAGATGAAGGCGGCAAAAGACGACGCGACGCCACAGCTCGCGGTGTCGGATGACGACCGGACGATTACTGATCCCAAGGAGGCGAAGTCGCGTGCGATGGCAAAGGGTCCGATCCTGCTGTTCGTCGGACCGCCCGGTGTCGGCAAGACATCCATCGCCAAGTCGATTGCGCGTTCGTTAGGCCGCGAGTACGTGCGCGTCGCGCTCGGTGGCGCGCGTGACGAAGCGGATATTCGAGGACATCGCCGCACATACGTCGGTGCGATGCCCGGTCGGATCGTTCAAGGGATGAAGCAGGCGGGAACGAAGAATCCCGTCTTTCTGCTGGACGAAGTCGACAAGCTCGGTGTGTCCTTCCAGGGGGATCCGGCCTCCGCGCTTCTCGAGGTTCTCGATCCCGCGCAGAACGACAACTTTACCGATCACTATCTCGGTGTGCCGTTCGACCTGAGCGAGGTGCTATTCATCTGTACGGCCAACTTCATCCAGAACATTCCTGGTCCGCTACTCGATCGAATGGAGACGGTGGACTTCGCGGGTTACACCGAGGCGGAGAAAGCGGAAATCGCCAAGCGTTATCTGATTCCGCGCCAGTTCGAGGACTCGGGACTGGGCGACAAGAAGGTTGAGATGACGGACGACGCTGTCATGATGGTCATCAGCAACTACACTCGTGAAAGTGGTGTGCGTCAACTCGAGCGGCAGATTGCAGCCGTGGCGCGCAAGGTGGCGCGGCGTCTGGCCGGCGGCGATCAGAAGATGATCGAAGACGGAAAGATCGATGGCCAGGAGGTACGCGAGCTCCTGGGTCGGCCGCGTGTGCATCCGGAGCGCGCCGCAACCGAGAACGAGATCGGCGTCGCGACGGGCATGTACTATACACCTGCCGGTGGCGACATCATGTTCGTGGAAGCAGCGATTCGCCGGCTGTATGGCTTCGGGCAGCGCAGCTCCGACGGCGAAAAGACCCAGGTGAGTGGTTGGGGCAATGTTTCGCTGATACTCACGGGCCAGCTCGGCGACGTGATGAAGGAATCGGCGCGCGCCGCACTCACGTACGCGGCAACGCATGCGTCGTCGCTGCAGATTCCGGAGGATCGACTAGGATCCATCGAGGTGCACGTACACGTTCCCGCGGGGGCTATCCCGAAGGATGGTCCGTCTGCTGGAGTGACGATGGCTACCGCGCTCGTGAGCGCGATGTCGGGCCGCCCAGTGCGAAAGGATGTGGCGATGACAGGCGAGATCACGCTCCGCGGACGCGTGTTGCCGATCGGCGGCGTGAAGGAAAAGGTCCTGGGCGCTCATCGCGCCGGCATCACCAACATCATCCTGCCCAAGGACAACGAGGCGGATATGGAGGACATCCCGGAAGACGTTCGCGCGCACTTGAGCTTCCACTGCGTGTCCACGCTCGACGAGGTGTTCGAGGTGGCGCTATTGCCAATGCCGACCGCGCACGGTCCCGCGGAGAAGACGTTGATGGAAGAGGAGGAAGAAGCAGCCGCCGGCGTGAGTCGCTGACGCGAAGGCAGATTCTCTCTGAGGGGCCGGGCCCGTCAGCCGATGATCATCGGCGACGGGACTGGCCCCTCCTCGTTGTCCCATGCGGTGAGCGGCCGTTCACACCACTGCGTGGCGGCAAGAACGGCATCGCGATCACCATCGGCTGAAAGCGTCCAGATGGCGTATTCCAGCAACAACAAGCCGATCGTAGTCCGCGCGATGGCGTAAGCGAACGCTCGCGCGTGTGCCTCCCCGAAGTCGCGCCGCTCGCGCCCGAGACGATCGGCGAACGACTCGATGGAGTCCACCGCGTCGCGCAGCCGGACGGCCGCAGCGTGCAGAGAGCCTGAACCTGTCACGGCAGCGAGCCGTGCGCGCGCGAATGTCGCATATGCGGCCAGCGCATTCGTTTTCTCGAGCGCCCGCAGCACATCGAGGCTGAGGACATTCGTCGTGCCTTCCCATATGGGGAGCACCTGAGCGTCGCGCAGTAAACGTGGCAGGCCAGTGTCCTCGATGTAGCCGGCGCCGCCGAAACACTCGAGGGCTTCGCTCGCGACGGCGACCGCCTGCTTCGCCGTATAGAGCTTGGCGATCGGGATGAGCAGCCGGAGCCGGGCAAGATCGTCGGGCGTGGCGTCTCCACATTCCTGCTTGCCTAACAACTCGACGGTATGGAATGCCAGAAGAAATGCGCCGCGCCACTCGAGCTCCATGGCCGCGAGAGTAGCCGTGTGTAATGGCTGCTCGAGGAGAGGCTTGCCGAAGGCAACGCGGCGCGCCGCATAGTCTCGAGCGAGGGCGAGCGCGCGGCGCATGCCGGCGACCGCGGCGACGGCATTGTACACCCGCGTGACGTTGAACATCGACGCGATCTTTCGCACACCGTCACCCGGGCCGCCGATGACATGTGCGGGCGCTCCGTCGAGAGTCAACTCGGCCGTCGGCAGCGCGCGCGTTCCCAGCTTGTCCTTGAGACGGTTGACGCGAATGCCTCTCAGCGCTCCATCGGCATCGCGCAGCCTAACGAGGAAAGCACTGAGGCCTGTCGCTCGGGATTCCCCTTCCTTGGTGTAGGCGAGTGTTATGGCGATCTGCGACGTGGTGGCGGACGTGAACCACTTCGTGCCCGACAGACGATAGCCATCTCCGTCGCGAACCGCCGTGGTGGACGTCATCGAGACGTCGGAACCGCCGGTGCGCTCGGTCATCCACTGCCCCGAGGTCCAGAACTCGCCCGGCTCGCGCGAGCGGAGATGACCGAGTACCGGCCGGGTGACTTCGTCCGGATAGAGCTCGAGTAGCCGCGCCGCGCCATCCGTCATCGCGAGCGGACAGCTGTACGTCGAGGAGGACGGCGCATAGAGATAGAGCCGCGTGAACTGATCGATCCGGGACAGAGCGCCGTGCGCGCGATCGTAACCGATGGCGACGAGCCCTTCGATCGCCGCAATTCGGTCCAGTTCACGCCAGGCAGGCGAAGTGTCGATCCGGTCGATGCGCCGTCCCCACGGATCGTACGCGACGAGTCGCGGAGGATCGGCTTCCGCGGCTGCGTCGAGCGCGAGCCATTCCGTCGCGGCCAGTCGGCCGATGCGCCGAAGATCGGGCTCGATCTCGTCGAACATTTCACGCGGAAGCCGCCAGCGCAGGTATGATGCGAGGAGCGGGTCGTCCTCGTACTGGTTCGTTAGGCGTGGCGGATCCTGATTGAACTCGGCGGCCATCGCACGATCAGTGGAAGACGAGCGCGCCAAACTGTGGCAATCGCCACGGATCCGCCTTCAGTGCCGCCGGTTCGGTACCGGGGAGGAAGAACTCCACGTAGCGACGATCAGGCGGTGTCGTCGAATCGGCGAGCGCGCCAGTCTCACGATCGAGCTCGGCATAAAGAAGTCCGGGCGGAGGCGCGGTCCACGCCGTCGAAGGAGGAGAGCTGGCCGTCGTGCCTGACGCGGCGTAGTAGCGCGCGACCATCTGGCCCCAGATCGGAGCAGCCAGCGATCCGCCGGCAGCACCAGGCGCAATCGTCGTCGGCTGGTCGAAGCCGAGCCAGACAGCCCCGACGAGATCGGGAGTGATACCCACGAACCATACGTCCGCGTTGTCGTTCGTCGTGCCAGTCTTGCCAGCCACGGGTATGGCCGACGGCACGGCCTGACGCGCAGCCGCACCCGTGCCTCGATCGGCAACGTCCTGCATCATGCGTCTGACGACGAAAGCAACCCGCGGATCGAGTACCGGTGTGAGTGGCGCGGGCGGCGCAGCATATGCTTGCCTGCCGGACGGATCGTCGATTCGAGTGATCAATCGCGGCTGCACCACCGAGCCAAGATTTGCGAACGCTGTGTAGGCAGTTACGAGCTCGAGCGGACGAACGGCAGAGGCTCCGATGGCGCTCGAAGGGACCGGCGCGATCGGGGACGTAATCCCCATTCGCTGGGCGAGCGCGGCGATCGTGTCTATTCCAACGCGCATTCCCAACTGCACCGCGACGGGATTCCGAGATCTGACGAGCGCCTCGTGCAGGGTAATGGGTCCGAGAAATTGATTGTCGGCGTTGCCCGGTTGATAGTTCGGCCCCGACGGCATCGGAATCGAGAGCGCGGTATCGGGGACGATCGCGTTAGGCGGTATGCTGTCGACCAGCGCCGCCGCGTAGACGATTGGTTTGATCGCCGAACCCGGTTGCCGAAGCGCAAACACCCGATCGAATGGAGATGCGGCGTAATTGCGGCCACCGACGAGAGCACGTACATCGCCGCTCGCCGGATCGACGGCGACCACTGCGCCCTGCAGATACGGCGCGTGGGTCCTGAGCGCGTCGGCGTACTTTACGTGACGGTAACCGGGACGCGCTTCGACCTTCGCCGTGCCGTCGACAAGCGCGGTCACGGCGGCTTTCTGCAGCGTGGGATCGAGCGTGGTGTAAATGCGATAGCCGCCATTCATGACCGGGATACCAGCGCGCTGCGCGGCCTGGCGTACGGCGTCCACGAAATATTGAGAAGGTGCGGACATGCCGCCGTCCTGTGCGGTGACGACTGGTTCCAGCTTCGCTTTGTCGGCAACGTCACGGGTGACGTACCCTTGATCGACCATCAAGCTGAGGACGAGATCGCGCCGCGCCTTGGATCGCGCCGGAAACCGCGAGGGGTCATAGAGCACCGGTGATTTTGGCAGGGCGGCAAGAGTGGCCGCTTCGGCAAGCGAAAGACGCGACGCCGACTTTCCGAAGTAGTGCCTCGCTGCGGCCTCGACTCCGAACCATCCATGACCGAGGTCGACCTGATTGAGATACGCTTCGAGGATCTGCTCCTTCGAGTAGTGCTTCTCCATCTCTCGCGCGGCCGACTGCTCACGAAGCTTCCGGCCGAGGCTGAGATCGCGGCGATCGATGATATCGGGATGCATGTTCCCGACGAGCTGCTGCGTGATGGTGCTCGCGCCGCCTCGTCGTTCGCCAAAAAGCTTTCCCTTGATGGCGGACGCGACTCCGATCAGATCTACCCCATCGTGTTGATAAAAACGCTGATCTTCCACCGCGATGAAAGCGTGCGGGATATAGCGAGGCAGCGTGCGGATGGAGACACTCGTACGAAACTGCCGCCCAATTTCACCGACCAGGGATCCATCGCGGCCGAGGACGAGCGACGACTGCGGTTGCGGCACGATCTGCCAGGCCTCACTCGCCGTCGCGGGTGCCTCACCGACGCGAACGGAATTCTGCGAGAGGACGGTGGTCGGCCCGGCCGCAAGCAGAGCCAAGGCCGTAACGTAGAGGCGTTTGCGAGAGTTGGTCATACCGCGAGTTCTACCCTGCCAGCAAAGCAAAGATACAATTAAAGCATGCCTCCCTTCGTGCACGTCGCCATCGCTCAATTCAAACCGCGGAAGGCGGATTTTCGGTCGAACCTCGCGCGACTTGGCGAGCTGTTCGCGCAGCTCGAGGATCTCGATCCGCATCCGAATTTGCTGGCGCTGCCGGAAACGGCGTTGACCGGATACTTCCTCGAAGGCGGAGTGCGAGAGGAGGCGATGACAGCCGGAGCGCTCGCGCGCGAGCTGGACGCCGCATATCGAGCCAACGCGAGATCGCAGCGTTTGATCGACGTCACTCTTGGATTCTATGAGGTGTGGAATAACAAGCTGTACAACAGCGCGATGTACGTGACGCTGGGCAATGGTGAGCCACAGATCCGTCACATTCATCGCAAGATGTTCCTTCCGACGTACGGTCTCTTCGACGAAGAGCGTTTCGTGGAGCGCGGCACGGAGGTCCGTGCGTTCGACACATCCTGGGGCCGCGCGGCGATGCTGGTATGCGAAGATGCGTGGCACAGCATGACAGCGACGATCGCCGCCCTCGATGGGGCACAGGTCATCTTCGTCTGCTCGGCGCCGCCGGCACGCGGGCCTTGGCCCAAGGAGGACGACGTGCCGGGCCCCGCGAGCGTGAGCCGATGGGAGCGCTTGATCCGCGATATCGCGGATGAGCACGGCGTCTACGTCACGCTTGCGAACCTCGTAGGAAGCGAGGGTGGCAAGCTGTTCCCGGGATCTGCCCTTCTTGCGGGACCCAAGGGCGAAGTGCGCGGCCGCGGGCCGCTCTGGGAAGAAGCACTCGTGACGACGACATTCGATCTCGCGGACGTGACGAGGGCACGGGCCGACATGCCACTCGTGGCCGATCTCGAGGTGATGACGCCGCATCTCGCAGCGAGTTTGGAAGCGGTCCGCAATCACACGCCCGCGGTACTCCGCTATGACGATCCGGCGTGCGAACCGACCATCGAAAAGCCACGACGGCCGGCTCGAGTGACGACCGAAAGTCGCTCCCGCGAAAAATCTTTTCGGGTCGTTTCGGTAATGAGCAGGAACGAACCGTCCTCGCCGTTGGAAATCGATGGAGCACTCACCGCGGACTGGCTCACGGAGTTCATCCGCGAAGAGATGACGCAGCGCAATTTTCAGAAAGCAGTCATCGGAGTCTCCGGTGGCGTCGATTCGGCGGTGACAGCGTATCTGGCGGCGCGCGCCCTGGGCCCAAAGAACGTCATCGGCATCCGGATGCCCTATCGAACGTCGAGCCCGGCGAGTCTCGAGCATGCGCAATTGGTGATCGACGCGTTGGGCATCTGCGCCGAGACCATCGATATCTCACCAGCGGTAGACGGATACCTTCAGCACGTGCCCGAGGCGGACGGGGCGCGCCGCGGCAATGTCATGGCCCGAATGCGCATGATCACCCTGTTCGATCTCTCGGCGAAGTATCACGCGATTCCGCTGGGCACAGGCAATAAGACAGAGCGGCTCTTCGGCTACTTCACGTGGCATGCGGATGATTCCCCGCCAATCAATCCGCTCGGCGACCTGTTCAAGACGCAGGTGTGGGCGCTCGCGCGCCATCTGGGGATTCCCGGCGTCATCGTCGACAAGCCGCCGACGGCGGATCTCGTCGTTGGCCAGACGGACGAAGGGGATTTCGGAATCAGCTATGCGCGCGCCGACGAGTTGCTGAATTGGCTGGTGAATGGCTACAGCCCGGCCGACTTGATCGCTCGCGGCTTCGATCGCAACGAGGTGGACCTCGTGACCAGGCGCGTCGCAAGCACGCACTGGAAGCGTCGATTGCCGACGGTAGCAATGGTGAGTCCAACGGCGATCAACGAGAGTTATTTGAGACCAGTCGATTACTAGGGCTAGGGATCAGGGGCTAGGGTTTAGGGGCTACGCCTTCCCCTCGCCCCTCAACGAACGCTTCGGCTTCGATCTCGACGAGCATGTTCTCGTCGATGAGCGAGCTGACTTCGACCATCGAAGTCGCAGGGCGGATGTCGCGAAAGGCCTCGCCGTGAGCGCGGCCGATGGCTTCCCAGTCCGCAGCAATGTCGATCACGTAGATGCGCGTTCGGACGACGTCGGCGAGCGAACCGCCTGCGTTGGCTAGCGCGCGTTCGATGTTCGCGAGCGCCTGACGAGTCTGGGCTCCGGCATCGCCGACGCCGACGATCTTGCCGTCGGCGCCCGTGGCGGTCGTTCCCGAGACGTGGATCCACTGTCCGACGCGAACCGCGCGTGAGTAGCCGACGATCGGCTCCCACGGCGTGCCGGACGAAAAGTTTTGTCGACTCACTCGATCATGCGGCGCGGGCGTAGGCCAGACTCACGGCGCGACGCGCACAGCGCTTCAACGCGCGATGCACGGCGCGAGCGTAATGAATGAAGTTAAGGCCTGCCCAGGGATATCGAGCAAAGAATTCTGTTGGCAGCAGGTCGCCCTTGAGACGGTTACAGCGTCCGCACGCGGCTACGAGGTTTCCGGGCGCGTGAACACCGCCCTTGGCCAGCGGGAAGACGTGGTCGATTGTGGCGATCTCGAAATCGAGAGGGACGGCGCAGTAGACGCAACGACGGCCGCAGTCACGCATCATTGCGTGCTTAATGGCGCGCTTCTGATGTCCGCATGGGGCGCGCTCGGGATGCTTGGCGCGACGAGAAGTTCGTGGAAGGCGGGGGAGACGAACGTGGTGATAGTGTCGACGCCGAGACAATTTCACCTCGCGGAAAAAGCGACGCCCCGCAACGGGAGTCGTTCCCGCAGCGGGGCGTCACGGAGACCGTGAAAATCGTATGGCGGAGGGTCGAAGAGTCCGGCCGCCCTCGCGGCCGTTCGTACCTATCGGGATGTCGCTCTCGAAGCAGACTCCTGATGCTCATTCGCCTCCGTGTCGCGCTGCAGCGGCCGGTTTCCGGGCGCTGCACGCTGAACATACAAATGCAGCGCGTATGCCAGCCTCGCAAGAGGGAGACGTTTGACGCCGCATTCGCGTCACGCGATTGCAAAGGACAACCGCGCGCCGTGCACGTGACCTATCCCGCAAATCTCAGAAGCGAAAGCGTTCGGGTTTCAGGCGACGGCTGATTCGGTATCCGCGGCAACCGGTTCTTCGCGATCGTCGTAACCGTGATGGCCGTTCCAGCGTCCGCGAACCGGATCACGCAATGCTGCAATGATCCGCACTGCGACGGCATCGAGGAGCGTGCGATCCGGCATTTCAGAACCGGCGAATGGGAGTGGGATGTCGAAGCCATCGCCCTCGCGACGCGGAATGAGATGCACGTGATAGTGAAATACGTCCTGACCGGCCGTCTTCCCGCTGTTGACGACAATGTTCATGTCGTCGCAGTTGGTGACTTTGCGAATCACATTCGCGAGCTGGGTCGATACCTGGAAGAGATGCATCGCGAGCTCCGGCGGCGTATCGACGAGTGACTCGTGATGTTGCCGCGGCACCACAAGGACGTGGCCCGGATTCACCGGCTGGATATCCATGAACGCGAGTGCGTCCGCGTCCTCATAGCAGATCGAGACCTCACCCGCGCCGTGAATCAGGTCGCAAAAGGTGCAGTGCATGTCCGCCTTACGCATCGTAGTCCTCACGGTCGGGGTAACTGAGAGCTACTGAACGCAGGCCGAATGCCAAGCGCGGGGCGCCTGGGGCGCGGGGGCGAAGAATGCGAGCCTCGGGCGATGTGCCCGCATCCCGTAGCCCGCGCTCGCACCCCGCGCCCCGCACCCCGAACTTGTGCTACCTTACATGCGTCGCCCTATCATCACGGAGATTTCGCCGGGCTATGGCCATACAGACGCGAGCCGAGCGCAAGAGCGCCGGCGGCCTCACGACAGAGCAGTTAGTTGGCGCGTATCGCACGATGCTGCTTTCACGGCGACTGGATGACAAAGAGATCCAGCTCAAGCGCCAGAACAAGATCTTTTTCCAGATTTCAGGCGCTGGCCACGAAGCCGTGATGACCGCAGCCGGTATGGTCCTGCGGCCAAGCTACGATTGGTTTTTTCTCTATTATCGAGATCGCGCGCTGTGTCTGCAGCTCGGCGAAACACCGACGGAGATGCTGCTGTCAGCGGTCGGCGCTGCCGCCGATCCGAACTCGGGTGGCCGACAGATGCCGAGCCATTGGGGCAAGAAGGAGCTGAATATCGTCTCGGTCTCCTCGCCCACCGGAACGCAGTTTCTCCAGGCCGTCGGCTCGGCCGAGGCGACACTACGGGCGAAGCTCGTCGGTATCGCGGACGGGTTCGAGAAGGACGAAGTGGTGTTGTGCACCACTGGTGATGGCACGACCAGCGAGGGTGAATTCTGGGAGAGCCTGAACACCGCCTGCAATCTCAAGCTGCCAATCGTCTACATCGTCGAGGACAACGGCTACGCCATCTCCGTCCCGGTCGAGGTCAACACGGCTGGCGGCTCGATTTCAAAGTTGCTAACAGGATTTCCCGGACTGCAGATCCAGCAGGTCGACGGCTGCGACTTTGTCGCGAGCTACGAAGCTTTACGGAAGGCCGTCGATTACGCGCGCAAACGGAAGGGGCCGGCACTCGTCCACGCGAAAGTCATTCGGCCCTATTCGCACTCGCTCTCGGACGACGAGGTGCTCTATCGTCCGCCTGAAGAGCGACAGGCCGACGCCGATGTCGATCCACTGAACACGTTCCCGAAGTGGCTTGTCGCGGAAGGCCACGCGACGGAGGCGGACATTCAGCGCATTCAGCAGGAAGTGGATGCGGAGGTCCAGGCCGCTACGGACGCCGCGCTGGCTTCGCCTCAGCCAGGGCCAGAGACGGTATCGGTGAATGTCTATTCCCCGGATGTGGATCCGACGAGCGAGCAGTTCGACACGGAAGATGATCCACAGTTCTCGGGCAACGAAACGACGATGGTGGATCTGCTGAACGCGTGCATGAAAGACGAAATGCGCCGCGATCAGCGAATTCTCGTTTTCGGCGAGGATGTCGCAGACGTATCGCGTGAAGAGAACATGCCCAAGGTCAAAGGCAAAGGAGGTGTGTTCAAAGTCACGTGGGGCCTGCAGAAGGAGTTCGGTAGCGCGCGAGTCTACAACACGCCGCTTGCCGAAGCGAATATCGTCGGACGCGGTATCGGCTTGGCGCTGCGGGGTTTCAAGCCGGTTGTCGAGATTCAGTTCTTCGACTACATCTGGCCGGCGTACATGCAACTGCGCAACGAGCTGTCGACGATGCGCTGGCGCTCGAACGGTGCATTCAGCGCGGCTGTCGTCGTACGGGTGACATACGGCGGGTACATTCGCGGCGCTATCTATCACTCACAGACGGGGGCTTCACTGTTTGCTCATTGCCCTGGCCTGCGCGTGATTTGTCCCGCGACAGCGCTCGATGCGAATGGGTTGCTGCGCACGGCAATTCGGTCGGACGATCCGGTGATCTTCCTCGAGCACAAGCATCTGTACCGTCAGACGTACAACAAGGCGGCGTATCCCGGCCCAAACTTCATGATTCCGTTTGGGAAGGCGAAGGTGGTGCGACAGGGAACGGACGCAACGATTGTCACCTACGGCGCAACGGTGCAGCGTGCATTTGCGGCGGCTAATCAGCTTGCGGAGCAAGGCATCAGTGCCGAAGTGATCGATCTTCGATCGCTGTCGCCATGGGACCAGGAGCGTGTGTACGAGTCTGTGAAGCGGACGAGCCGGGCGCTCGTGCTGTACGAGGATTCCATCTCGTGGGGCTACGGTGCCGAGATCGCGGCACGCATCGCCGATGATTGCTTCGCGTGGCTCGACGCGCCGGTGAAGCGTCTGGCCGCGACCGACACGTACGTCGGCTACGCACCGCAGCTGGAGGACGCAACTCTTCCGCAGGTGGAAACGATCAAGGCCGCGGTGGAGGAATTGGTGAAGTTCTGACGGTGAACGGTGCTCGGTGATCGGTACCTTTCAGTTACCGGCCACTGAC
>Ga0070713_100002133_pt1 | contig 12802 bp, 11 predicted proteins | sample LARL82metaG_FD_65465 | JGI IMG/M metagenome (GOLD analysis project Ga0070713, IMG submission 65465) | Corn, switchgrass and miscanthus rhizosphere microbial communities from Kellogg Biological Station, Michigan, USA - LAR L8-2 metaG | ecosystem: Host-associated > Plants > Roots > Rhizosphere ... | reverse complement strand
CACGGGATCTCGCACAACTACCTGATGCTGCGCTATGCGGAAATCACCGGAACCCCGGTCGCCCAGACCAACATCATCACGCTGCATCTGGGAGGCGGATGTTCCGCCACCGCGATTCAGAACGGCGAATCCGTCGATACCTCCATGGGTTTCACGCCGCTCGAGGGCCTGGTGATGGGCACGCGTTCCGGGGACATCGATCCTGCGGTGGTCGGATACCTGGCGCGCAAGGAAAACGTTTCCGCCGAAGAAATCGAACGATGGCTGAACACGCAGTCCGGGATGCTGGGCATTTCGGGGATTTCGCAAGACGTGCGCGTCCTAAAGGATCGAGCCCGCACCGACGAGCGCGCCCGGTTGGCCCTGGACGTGTTCTGTTACCGTGCCAGGAAATACGTGGGAGCCTACCTGGCCGCGATGGGTGGGGCCGCGGCGGTCGTGTTCAGCGGCGGAATCGGAGAGCACGCCCCGGAAATTCGTCGAAGCATTTGCGAGGGGCTGGAAAACCTGGGCCTGGAACTGGACCCTGCGCGGAATGCGAACTTGCCGGAGAACGAAGGGTGTATCAGTCGCGAAGGAGCGCGGTTGCAGGCGTACGTTATCCCCACCGACGAGGGTCTAATGATGGCCCACCTGGCGCTGCGATGGTATGCACAGAACGAGAGGGACTTACCGCGCTGAGGGCGTCGCCAGGAATTCTGTTTCGAGTTGGGACTTTCTCCTTCATCTGACGATGGTTGCCAGGCTGAGCATTCGCGAGCTGATTCGCAGCTTGGCTTTTTCCGCCGCGGGTAGATTCACCCAGAGGCGGATTCGCTGGCCGTCCAGTTGCAGGCCGATGATTCCGCCCTGCGCGGTGAACTCAGCCGTATCTCCCACCGTGAGGAGACTGGAGGAAGCTATCGACGCCAGCAGCGCAGGCATCCTGCGGCGTTCCGATGCGGCGATAAAGAGGATCTTGCAATCGCGTCCGGCGCTGAGATCGGTTATCCGTTGTATCGTCAGCGGCCGTTCTGCGACGGTCTTGCCTCTCACGGAATCTTCCAGGAAGTTTCCGAACGGATCGTCGCCCAGAACGCAGATTGTGATCCCGGCGGCGGGGCTGGAAAACGCTTGCGGAGGCCACTCCACGAATTTCGCGAAACTATACAGGAACGCCGCTTTTACCTGATATTCGTTGAACACCTGCGCCCGGCATATTCCGGCGGATAGAATTCCAAGCAGCAACGCGCGCCGGGCCCGGTCTGGATTCAGCAGCGCCATGTCATCCTGCCAACATGGTTGTTAGCCCCGGAGGACGCCATGTCCTCGCGGGTGATCACGCAAAGCGCTGCTCCCATCTCGGAGAGCGATTGTTCTTTGTTCGCCGCCAAGGTCGCTTCGATATTCATCAGGTTTTCCGGAGCGGGATCGCTGATATCCCCGGTCGTAGGGCTTTGCGGAGATTTCTGACTTGTGGCGGCGGCTATCGGGAAGCAATCCGCTGCAAGCACGCGACACAGCCAGATAGGACCCCCGCAGAGGGTCGCGCGCGGGGCATGCGCTAATTCGCAGATTATCGTTGCCAGCCGCATTTCTCACGTTGGGCTTCTGCACGTGGGACGCCAGTGGGAAAATCTTTGGAGCGACGGCGCGGATGGCGCTTGATTTGCGGTGAATTCGGGCACATGGGCGCGCCTCTGCAGATCGCCGCACCGGCTCCTTCGGGCCTGGCTCAGGCATTCAAGAACTCGTCCATCCGCACGAAGCTGGCGCTCCTGATTGTGGGGACCACCAGCGTGGCGCTGTTTTTCGCGGGGGCGGGGCTTCTGAGCTATGAGAGCCGCGAATATCGCGCAGATGCCACCAGAGAGATATCCGCGCTGGGGGAGATCGTCGCCGCCGGTAGCACCGCGGCCCTGAGTTTCGGGGACAAGCAGGCCGCGCGGGAAACGCTAAATGCCCTGCACGGCGACCGCCGGCTTCTCCGGGCCGCCGTGTACGACAAGGCCGGCAATCCTTTCGCGGCCTATGCTCAGCCGGGCACGGGCGCCGCCCCGGCTCCCGTCCATCCGCGGGCGGACCACGCCTATTTCGAGCAAGGCACGCTGCTGCTGTTTCAACCCATCCAACTGACCGGCGATCGAATCGGCACGGTCCTGCTGGTCTCCAGCATGAGCGAAGTACAGACGCGCCTGAAGCGCTACGCCGGTATTGTCGCCACCGTTCTGGCGGGTTCCCTGCTGATCTCGCTGCTGGCGATGGCCCGCCTCCAGCGCGTCATCACCGGACCGATCGCCTACCTGTCGGGCGTGGCCCAGCAGGTTTCGAGCGAGCGGAACTACGCACTTCGCGCGAAAAAGAGCGCCAATGACGAGATCGGGCTGCTGATCGATTCCTTCAATGGCATGCTGGGGCAGATCCAGATGCAGGAAGAATCGCTGCGGGAAAGCGAGGAACGCTATGCGCTGGCGGCCCTGGGCGCCAACGACGGTTTGTGGGACTGGAACCCGGTGACCAATCAGATCTATTTTTCTCCGCGCTGGAAGGAAATGCTGGGCTATACGAATGTCGAAATCCGTGCCGATCTCGAGGAGTGGTTCTCGCGAATCCATCCCGGCGACCGCGAACGGGTCAAATCGGAGATTATCGGCCGCCGGCCCGATACCGACCAGATCTTTGCCAGCGAGTACCGCATCCGCCGGAAAGAAGGCAGCTACATCTGGGTTTTGTGCCGCGGCATCGTAGTCCGCGACCCGTCCGGAAGAATTGTCCGGATGGCGGGTTCGCAAAGCGACATCACGCAGGGGAAAGTTGTCGATCCGCTGACCGGGCTGCGCAACCGTCTCTACTTCATCGACCGTTTGGAAGCCTTGATCGAAGCGGGCAGGCCGGACTCCTTTGCGGTTCTGTTTCTCGACGTGGACCGGTTCAAAGTGGTGAACGACAGTCTGGGACACGAGATCGGCGACATACTGCTGGTGGAGATCGCCGCACGGCTGCGCGCGAGTGTCCGCTCGACCGATGTGAGCGCGCGGATTGCCTTGCCGTCGGTGGTGGCCCGCTTTGGCGGCGATGAATTCGCCGTGCTGCTGGAAAACGTCCGCTCTTCCGCCGATCCGGCCACCGTGGCCGAGCGCATTCTCACCCAGTTTGCATCCCACTTCGAAATTCGCGGCCGTATTATTTTTGCCACAGTCAGCATTGGAGTGGCGATGGGAGGCTCGGCCGCCACCTCCAGCGACCTCTTACGCAATGCCGACACCGCCATGTATTACGCGAAGGCTCGAGGTAAGGCTCGTTTCGAAATGTTCGACGAAGGAATGCGCGGACGGGCGGTGGCGCGCATGGAGCTGGAATCGGACCTGCGCAAGTCCATCGACGAAGAGCATTTTCTGGTTTATTACCAGCCGGAGGTGTCTTTGGCGACGGGCAAGGTGGTGGGATACGAAGCGCTGGTCCGGTGGAATCATCCCCAACGCGGCATCGTGATGCCGGACGAGTTTCTTCCTCTGGCCGCGGAAACCGGGCTGATCGTTGCACTTGGCCGGCAGGTCCTGAGGGAGGCCTGCCGGCAGATGGCGGAATGGCATCGGATGTTTCCTCGGGAGCCGCACCTGACCATCAGCGTGAATGCTTCTTCGCGGGAGCTGGCGGATCCTGACTTGGTCGCCAACGTGGCGCGCACCCTCCAGGAAACCGGGCTGGATCCGGGAAGCTTGAGAATCGAAGTGACCGAGAGCTCGATTACGGAAAACCAGGAGCAGGTATCGTCCGCCTTAGGCGGGCTCCAGGAACTGGGCATCCATCTGGAGATCGATGATTTCGGGACTGGCTATTCCTCTCTTAGCCGCCTGCACGAGTATCCGTTCTCCACCGTGAAAATCGACCGTTCTTTCGTGAAGGACCTCGAAACGGATCCGGAGAGTTTGCAGCTGGTGGAAACGATTCTGCGGCTGGCGGACGGCCTGGGGCTGAGCGTGGTCGCGGAAGGAATCGAGACACGGGAACAATTCGCCAAGCTCGCAGCGCTCGGCTGCGGCTACGGCCAAGGCTACTATTTCTCGCGGCCCGCCGATAGCCACGTCACCCAGGAAGCCATTCGGGACGCCACGCTCGAACCCACGCGCGCCTGAGCTCTCTATCGCTTAGGGGCGGCGGTGGCCGGAGAAACCATGGGAGCAGCGACTGTCCGGGATTGTTCCCCGCTGGACGATTCGGCTTGCATACTCTTGAGCAGGGTCTCGACCGGAACCGAGCTGGGCCGCGCCGTGGTAGCGCGGTCGTTCAATGGAAGCTTGCCATCCGCAGGAGTATTGGGATCCATGAACGGCACTGGATACTTCAACTGCGGTAGAGGCGATCCCTGCGGAATCGGCCGCACCAGCTCCGGCGTGACGATCACAATCAGTTCCGTGTTTTCCTTCTCGTGCGACCGGGACTGGAAAAACTTGCCGAGGATCGGAAGGTCTCCCAGGAAGGGAACTTTATCCAGAGTGTCGGTCACCCGGTTGTCCAGTAGACCGCCTATAGCGAAGCTTTGCCCCTCGTTCAGTTCCACCGCGGTGTCCAGCTTCCGGATGGTAATCGCGGGAACGGAGAATCCGTTGACGGTCAAGCCGTGCGTGAAGTCGAGCGCGCTCACTTCCGGGGACACTCGCAGCGAAATGGTGCCTCGGGGAGTGATGGTCGGAATGAAGTTCAGCCGCACGCCAAATTCGCGGAACTGGATGGTTACGGCGGCCGCACCTCCTCCGGTCGATCCCTGCACCACCGGGTAGGGAAACTCCCCTCCGGCCACAAAACTGGCTTCCTTGCCGTTTTGCGCCAGAACATTCGGCTCGGCCAGCACCTCGAGTAAACCGCGGCTCTCCAGCAATTTGATGGTGGCGCCCAGGTTCAGGTCCGGCCGGAACAGGAAGACATTGAGCGCGTCGGACAGACTTGCTGTGGCGGGGCTGACACCCACCTGCCCAATCGTAGGCGGGTTAAACTGCCCGGTCGAGACCGAGCCGATGGTGTTCGCGGCCCCGGTGCTGAACAGGTTCACTCCGATCTGGGAGCTGAAACTGCGGTCCACGCTGGCGAATTTCACCCGCAGCAGGATCTGGTCCTCTGGCGGAGGAACATCCACATACAGGAGGTTGACGGCTTTTCCGGTTGTGGACGCGATGGCGTAGGCGCGTTCCGCACTGGTGATGTCTTTCACTTTCCCCCTCAGGAACAAGGTGTCGTCTTCCTGCGTCAGGCTGATGTTCTGGTCCGGCAGTTCCTGGTTGAGCTGGCGTGCGGCTAACTCGACCCGGCTGTTGGCCAGGAACCGGCTCGGGCGCACGGCCAAGTCGTAATATAACTTCGACCCACCTTCCCGCCAGATGATCAGCGAGGTCTCTCCAGCCGCTTTCCCATTCACCAATACTTCGCTGGGACTGACCGCAGTCACGTCGGCGACGCCTCCCAATCCCACCGAGATACGCTCCATCGGAAGGCCGCTATCGAGCAGCAGGGACTTGCCCACCGTGAGGTCCAGCTGGTTGGGCTGAGGAGTCGTTTGAACCTCCGGTTCCGCCGGACCTTTTCGATACTCTTGAGCACCCGCGGCAACCAGCAACAGAGCCAGCAGGCCAGTGACCGGGAGAGCAAAGGGCGCGGCGCGCGCTACCAGCCGGGTTACTCCTAAAACCATCGGAGTCCGGCTCCAACGCAGTTTCATTTTCACTTTGGATTCTCCTGGATCGTAAATGTGACTTGTGCCTTAGCCGCACCGTTAAGCACCTCGACAACCCGTGTTTTATACGCCGGCGTCTGCGGAAGCGGGAGGGCGGGTGGCGGCGCGGAGCCCAGTTCGCCGGTATCCTTGCGCGCCACGCGGGGCTTGTCTCCCAGCGCCGGCCCAGGTGGCTTCAGCGGGTGCGCGGGCGACGTCCCGAATAGCGTCGACATCATGGTTCCCGGGGGGCTCGTGGTTTGTGTGTCCAGCGGGTTGCGCAGGATCAGTTGAATGCGGGTCTGGCTGCTGGCCAGGGTAAGTTTCTCGGCCTGTTCCGGCGTCACCAGGAGATTGACCACCTGCACCTGTTGCGGCTTACCCTCGCTGTCCTTCTGCAGGTTCGCGCCCGCCGAAAGCACCTGGATATTTTGCAGCAAGGTGTTCACGCGAGGTCCGTCCGCGGGGTTGCCGCCCGGCGGGATTCCGCTCATCAGAACGTCCACGCGCATTCCCGGGGTGACGAATCCGGCAAGCCCCACCACTTCGTCCACGCGCACCGCCGACGCCCGCATGCCGGTTGGAATAATCGCCGCCAGCCCGCCGCCGGTGCCGGCGGCAGCCAGACGGTCGGCCAGGACCGGCTCGCCCTCGTACATATCGGCGATGGCCCCGCGATTCAGCGCCGAATCCAGTTTGAGCAGTACGCCCTTCGGAAGCGTTCCCGCCCACGGCCCCATTCGTACATCGGGGGGGCCAATCAAAGTCCCGATCTGGAGGTCGCGCGTGGCGATCACCACCTGGCTCAGCGGCGCCTGCACAGAACCGGAGCCGGTCCCGACAAGTCGATAAGCCAGATAACTGGCGGCGGCCCCGCCGAGCAGGGCGCAGCCCAGGATGATCAGAAGCCGTCTATTCATGCGAACCGATCTGACGTTTCACAGCACCTCGTCCTTTTGTTGACGCAATTTATCGCCCATTGGCCTCCGCCTTCCGCGGCTGTGGTATCAGAGGGTTCTCCACCTGCCGCGACGGCTATGTAAACCCACGAGCACATGCGCCTTTCCAAGCGCCGCTGGACAGGCACACTGGCCAGCGCCTAGCGGACCAGCGCTGCGCGACGGGCCTGCAAGATCGGCCCGGCAGCCAGATTGAACGTGACGTACGAAGTCCCCGCCATATTCAGGGCGCCGACCACGATCGATCCGTTGATCTGAATGCCCGCGTTGCCGCCCAGATTGAGGGTCTGGTACTGGCTGGGCTGGCTTTGCATCACACTCAGCCAGTTGGTCATGTAGAGCGTTCCGGTAAGAGTAATGGCGCCGCCCCCGCCGAGATTGTGGGTCTGCGCGATGGCAGCGCGGTCCTGGAAAAAAAGAATTCCCCGGTAAAAAGAAGTGTTGTCGGCTCCGACCAGGGTCGCGGTCGAATTGGCGCCGAGATCGAAGATTCCGACCCCGGTGTTGTAGACCACCATCCCCGATCCGGTTTTGGGGTCAGACGGAAAGCCCACGGCCATCAGCATTTTTCCATTGGCGTCGTTGATGAAACCGCCGCCGTCGATGTAGTACAGCCCGGGCATAAAAAGCGCGGTATCGTTCTTTACCCGAATGCCGCCGCTGTACCGGCCGGGCGAGTACAGCGTGCACGGGGCCGAGGGGCATCCGCCGCCGGAAATAACGGACGTGGTGCCCAGAGGTGGAATGGCCGGCGCGGGAATATCCGCATAGGGATCCTGCAGGGGAGCCGATGGCTGGTTGTAGTGACCCGTGGTGCCCAGACTGAGGCTCCCGGGCTGACCGGTCGGGCCGCCCGTGACTCCAAAATCAGCTCCGGTTCCGGTCGTGCAATTCCCGGGATCGTTCGGCCCGGCGTGCGAGAGATCCACCACTTTACTGAGCGAGACAGCCACCGGACTACCCGAGTTGACCTGTACGCTGACGGATGGTCCGCCGCACACTTTGAGGAGTGCGGCCCCGTTTGAAAGCGCGCTGGGCAGAGAGGGATGCGTCACCAGCAGGGGCACCTGGGCGCTTTCATTGACGATGCCAGCCACGCCCATGGCCTGGATCGAGGTTGTGGCAGGTCCGATAAACCGGATTAATCCCGTCTTCAGGGTCCTTTGGATGGTGACGCGAATCGCTGGCACTGGGTCACTCGAAAGCGACACGCCGGCGACGGCGGCAGGAAAATCGACGGTCACGGTATCGTCGGCCGAACTGCCGAATCCGTTCCCGCGGGCGTACACGCAGGGCGTACGGCCGTCGCCCGTCGCGCAGGTAAAGGGCGCGGGTGAACTCCCGGTTCCGAAGGGAAAGGCTGAGGTGGCATTGGTTCCCGCAAACAGGCTCATGATGCCGGCCTCCGCGGCGGCGTCGGCCGCGGCCTGCGTCATCTGCCGCTGCGCATACATCTGCCCGCCGTCGATGGCCAGCCCAACGGCTCCGATTAAGAAGATACTGAGCCCCAGGATGACCAGCAAAATGGCCTGGCCGTTCTCGCCGCGCGGGCCGTTCGGGGAGGTCTTCAAAACGCGATCACTCCTTGCGACACGCTTCCCAGACGCACTCGAAGCGGAAAGTACGAAGTCAAAGGATCGTAGGGATAAATCACGCTGACCGACACCGGCTGCCCCGGAGCATTGCTCGCGCTCGGATAGCTCACGGTGATGATCAGGCTGGCTGTAGTAAGCAGCCCGGCGCTGGCGAAATTCCGAACTACCGTGAGTACCTGCGGAGGGTTCCCGGTCGGCCCGCTCGGTCCGTCGACGCCGCTTCCGGTGCGTGTCGCGCCGTGCACGATCGCATAGCGGGCTCCCGTGCGGGCCGCATTCGCAACCGTGGTGTAGACCAAAACCATGCGGCTGATCTCCACGACCGATAGAAGCAGAATCACGGTCAGAATCGCGACCAGCGCAAACTCCACCAGGGTCTGGCCGCGCGCCCGGAGATGTTTGCTCCGGCTACGGCGCGGCGTCATTGGAGCATTCTCATGCTTGCCTGGCGGTGGATCGTGGTAGTGGGAAGGGTGGCGTGAATGCCCAGGCCCCCAAAATCCCACAGCGGCACCAAGGGACGATAGGTGTACGTCACATCCACGCTCACCAGGACATATTTTGTCGGTTCCGGATCGGCCGGGGGGAGATAGGCCCCGGGACCGGAGCAGGCCATGACGTTGTTGTTGTTCTTGCAGACGCGCACTGCCAGGCTCGCCCGGTTCAGGAGCGACGAGATATCGGTGGTGATCAGCGCCGTGATCTGCGCCGCGGTAGCGGCCGTAGGGGCTCCCACGGTTGCCCGTCCCTGCGCCATATATTGCGCTCCGGCGCGCGCGCCGTTTGCGACCGTGATCCAGGCGAACAGAAACGCGCCGAAATTCAGAGTGTTCACGATTAAAAGGAACACCATCGGGAGAATCAGCGCGAACTCGATCAGCGCTTGTCCATCCACTCCCACCAGGCCGTCCGCGGTTCCTTTCTGGGATGGCGGGATCGTCGCCAAAAAGTCTTCCAGCGTTTTCCGCTCCTTGGGTTTTGAGAACATGAACTCTACCCCGATTCCATCGATCCCATGCCGGACGACCCGCGCGGGGATGGACGTCGACCTCGATGGCACGATCCCATCGTCGGGCTGTCGCGTGGTTTTATAGCCCTGCAGAACCAGACGGACGATCGTTCCGATGTACCAACGCTCGGGTGTGATGATATAGGCCCCGGTGGCGCTGATGTCCCGGATCTTGCGTCCTTCCGGAACGGAACCGTCCCAGTAGTACACCAGCAGCGATGGTTCGGTGGCTCTTGACGCGCGGCGCAGCTCGGCCGAAGGTCCACGTTCTAACCAGCGGGAAAACCCAGCTATCAAGCCTTTGAACACCGAACTACCTCCTCTGGCGTCCAGGTGCTCTGAACCTGAAGCTGTTCCCAGTGAGTCTGCACTTCTTCCGGGAAACATATGAGCAATTCGTCACCCACACGAGTGCGAGACGAATAAATCGTCCGGACCCGGGCTTCCACGATGCTGGCATACCGGCAGTGCACCGGAACGATCTGCAGCGGATCCAAATGCTCGATCAGCTGCACCACACGATTCTCCTGATCCAGATAGATCCGGTCCACCGGAAAGAGTCCCCCCACGGTGTAAATACTCCGCGACCGCACGCGCCAGATTCCATCTCTATGGGCTGGCTTCGGACGCTCCGGCCGCGGCTCCCCGCCGGCCCCGAAAAAATCCGCCGGCGCCATGGCGGGCACGCTGGCAGCGTGCAGACACAGAAATGACTCGCGCGTGCGATTAAAAACGCAGAACGTCGCCGTCATTCTGCTATCTCTGTTCCAGCGATCTCTCTGCCTGCTTTGCTGGCGAGCCGGAAGCCCGCGATCATCGGCAAATGGCATCCGGCCCGCATCTTCATGGACTCCCTGGCAATTGGCTCCCACGCACGGCGCCTTCCTAACTGAGTTTCTTGCGGCGGCGCAAGATGAGAAACGCAATCACGACGAAAAAACTGATACCCGCGATGACTCGGATGATTGTAACGTTGTCCATGGTGGTCTCCTTTCCGAGGTGCCGCCTCTAAACACAAGGCGCTTCGCCTCAAATGAAATATTGCTGGAACGCCTCGAACATGACGATCATGGACGGTCCCAGCGTCACGACAAACAGCGACGGAAAGATCAGCAGCACCAGCGGGAAAACCAACTTCACCGTGGTTTTAGCCGACTGCTCCTCGATATCCTGCCGGCGCCGGGTGCGCAGCGTATCCGCATGGGCGCGCAACGCTTTGCCCACACTTGTGCCGAATTTGTCGGCCTGGATGATCAGGGACGCCAGGGAACGCACAGTCTCCACTCCGGTTCGTTTGGCGCACTCGTTCCAGGCGTCCGCGCGCGGCCGTCCGGCGCGCTGCTCCAGGCTGATCAGGCCCAGCTCGTCGGCGATATCGGGCTGGCTCACGCGCATTTCCTGGGACGTCCGCAGAATGGCTTTATCCAGACTCAGGCCGGCCTCCACGCATACCACCAGCAGATCCAGCGCTTCCGGCAGGCCCAGGCGGATGTTCATCTGCCGCGCCGCGATGAGCCGGCTCAGCCAAAAGTCCGGCACCAGGAATCCAAGGCCGGCGGCGCCGGTGTAGGCGAAGATGGGAGTAATTCCGAAGGAGCCCGAAGCGGCCGTCAGCAGACAGAGAACCACCGGTGCGAGCACTTTGGAGGCGTAGTAAACGTTCACATGTTTGGCCTCGCGGTACCCCGCGCTCGCCAGCAGTTTTTGCAGATTGGAAACTTCCTTCGCGCTCCGCGGAAGCATTCCATGGAACGGATACAGCAGTTTTTCGATGCGGGCGATGGCTGACGATTCCCCGGTCATTCCCGCCACTATGGCGGCCTGGCTCTGCGATCCCACGAATTGGGAGAGCCGGCGGTTCAGATTGCTTCGATAAAACATCACGATGCCGCCGGTCAGGATCAGCAGAAAAGAAGTGCCAAATGCAAGAAGAAGGACCCCCATGTGAATCTCCTAAACCCGAATCCGGATAACTTTGCGAATGACCAGCGCTCCCAACCCGTTCATGACCAGGGCGGCATACAACAACTTCAGGCCGGTCGGGTTGGTCCACAGCAGACTGATACCCTCCGGATGCACCATGTACATCGCAAATCCCAGCACCGCCGGCAGCAACCCCAGAATCCATCCGGTCATTCGTCCCTGCGCCGTGTGCACGCGGATTTGTTTGCGCAGGCGGAACCGCTCCCGCCCCGTCTGCGCCACTTTTTCCAGCACCTCCGCCAGATTGCCGCCACTCTCTTTCTGGATCAACACCGCCGCGATGAAGATCTGCAGATCCTGGACCCCCATCCGGCGCCCCAGATTCAGGAGCGACGTGCGCAAATCCACGCCATAGTTCTGCTCGCGGAAGCATTTGTCGAATTCCCCCCTCAGGGGTTCCCTGGATTCCTGCCCGATAAAACCGACGGCGGTCATGAGGCTATGCCCCGCTCTCAAGGCGCTGACCAGCATATCGATCGCTTCGGGAAGCTGCTCTTCGAACCGCCGAAAGCGACGGGTGCGGCGATTCCGGACATACAGCCAAGGCAAGGGGATCACCAGAGCGGCCAGCGCAGCCGAGGGCGCAATCGACCAGATCCTCAGGTACAGCAAACAGGCCGTCCCGATCCAGCCGAAGAGACACATCATCAGCAGGCTTTCCACGGTCCACGCCACATCCGCCTGTTGCAGCAGCAGCCGCAGGCGCGCCGCCAGATCCACCCGAATCAGGATGTGATTCAACCAGGAGTAGCGGCTGAGCAGATCCACCTTGCGGACATCGGCGCCGGACTCCAATTCGCCCGGCGCGAACTCCGACTGTTGCACGATCTTCAACCTGCGCTGCACCTGCTGTTCGGGCGTGGCGGCGGTAAGCAGCTTCACCGCCACTGCCAGCGCCGCGAGCAGTACGGTCAGCGCAATCAGCATGGTCCACATATCTTCGCCTCTTCCCCTCCGGAGCCTCGGGAGCTTCAGGCAACCTCCACCGACTGTTCAAAGATTTCGGCCGGCAGCACGATGCCGGCGATCCGTAACCGGTCTAAGAACTTCGGCCGGATCCCGCTGGGCGCGAACGATCCGATCACTTTGCCGTCCGGGCCGATGCCTTTGCGCACAAAATTGAACACGTCCTGCATGCTGATGATGTCCTCTTCCTGGCCGGTGATCTCCGAGATGTTGGTAACCTTTCTGGTTCCGTCGCTCAGGCGCGCCACTTGCACCACGATCGAGATGGCTGAAGTAATCTGTTGCCGAAGAGCCCGATCCGGCAGATTCAGGCTGGCCATGGCAACCATGGATTCCAGCCGCGCCAGCGCGTCGCGCGAGGAATTCGCGTGAATGGTCGTCATGGAGCCTTCGTGGCCCGTATTCATCGCCTGAAGCATGTCGAAGGCTTCCTCGCCGCGCACCTCCCCGACGATGATCCGGTCGGGCCGCATGCGGAGGCTGTTGATCAGAAGCTGGCGCTGCCGGATGCCGCCCTGACCTTCCACGTTGGGCGGCCTGGTCTCCAGACGCACGACGTCTTCCTGCTGCAGCTGCAGCTCGGCGGCGTCCTCGATGGTGATGA
>Ga0070713_100002127_pt1 | contig 12821 bp, 11 predicted proteins | sample LARL82metaG_FD_65465 | JGI IMG/M metagenome (GOLD analysis project Ga0070713, IMG submission 65465) | Corn, switchgrass and miscanthus rhizosphere microbial communities from Kellogg Biological Station, Michigan, USA - LAR L8-2 metaG | ecosystem: Host-associated > Plants > Roots > Rhizosphere ... | reverse complement strand
GATCTCGTCGTTGACCTGGACGACCTGCTCCGGGATCTCCACGTGGCGCTCGGCCAGCTCGGAGATGTGGACCAGGCCCTCGATGCCCTCGTCGACGCGCACGAACGCACCGAAGGGAACGAGCTTGGTGACCTTGCCGGGCACGACCTGACCGATCTGGTGCGTGCGGGCGAACTGACGCCACGGGTCCTCCTGCGTCGCCTTCAGCGACAGGGAGACCCGCTCACGGTCCAGGTCGACGTCGAGAACCTCGACGGTGACCTCCTGGCCCACCTCGACGACCTCGGACGGGTGGTCGATGTGCTTCCAGGACAGCTCGGAGACGTGCACCAGACCGTCGACGCCGCCGAGGTCGACGAACGCGCCGAAGTTGACGATCGAGGAGACGACGCCGGTCCGGACCTGTCCCTTGGCCAGCTTGTTGAGGAACTCGGTGCGGACCTCGGACTGCGTCTGCTCCAGCCAGGCGCGGCGGGACAGCACGACGTTGTTGCGGTTCTTGTCGAGCTCGATGATCTTCGCCTCGAGCTGGCGGCCGACGTACGGCTGGAGGTCGCGGACCCGGCGCATCTCGACCAGGGAGGCGGGCAGGAAGCCGCGCAGGCCGATGTCGAGGATCAGGCCGCCCTTGACGACCTCGATGACGGTGCCCTCGACGACCTCGTCGTTTTCCTTCTTCTGCTCGATCGTGCCCCAGGCGCGCTCGTACTGGGCGCGCTTCTTGGACAGGATCAGCCGGCCCTCCTTGTCCTCCTTCTGGAGAACCAGGGCCTCGACCTCGTCGCCCAGCTTGACGACCTCGTTGGGGTCGACGTCATGCTTGATCGACAGTTCCCGCGAGGGGATGACGCCCTCGGTCTTGTAGCCGATGTCGAGCAGGACCTCGTCCCGGTCGACCTTGACGATCGTGCCCTCGACGATGTCACCGTCGTTGAAGTACTTGATCGTCTGGTCGACGGCGGCGGCGAAGTCCTCTGCCGTACCGATGTCGTTGACCGCGACCTGCGGGGTCGTGGAGGGGGTTGAGGTCGCCGTCTGCTCGGGACGGGTCTCGGTGGTGGACGTCATGTGGTGGGGCGCTCCGGTCACGGGCTGGGTATCGTCAGGTACGCGGGGCCCGTTGTTCGCCGGTGACGAGACCGTGCACGCCGGCTGACGTGCCAGATGACATCCTTGACGAGCGTGGCCTGCTCCATACCGAGGCACGCAGACCCACAGCGCGCTGCTAAGGATACTGAGAGCGCCGACAGACATGCAACGAGGGAGGACCCGCGCTGACCGGCGTTGCGGAACCGAGACCTGTCGCCGGAGTGTCGCACGAGCCGGTTACCGCGGACCAGAGCGTGCGGGCAAATCGGTCGTGGTGGGACCACGACGCGTCCGCTTACCTGGCCGAGCACGGCGACTTCCTCGGCGACGTCGAGTTCGTCTGGTGCCCCGAGGGACTGCGGGAGGCCGACGCGCACCTGCTCGGCCCGGTGTCCGGCCGGCGGGTGCTCGAGGTCGGCGCCGGGGCGGCGATGTGCTCGCGCTGGCTGGCCACCCAGGGCGCGGAGCCGGTCGCGCTCGACCTGTCCGGCGCGATGCTGCGGCACGCGGCCGCTGCGGCCGGGCGGACCGGCGTACGGGTACCGCTGGTGCAGGCGGACGCCCAGCGGCTGCCGTTCGCGGACGGCTCGTTCGACATCGCGTGCACGGCGTTCGGCGCGGTGCCGTTCGTGGCCGACTCTGCCGCGGTGATGCGCGAGGTGGCCCGGATACTTCGGCCCGGCGGGCGGTGGGTTTTCGCGACGACCCACCCGCTGCGCTGGGTCTTCCCCGACGATCCTGGGCCGGCCGGGCTCACCGTCCACACGCCGTACTTCGACCGCTCCCCGTACGTCGAGGTCGACGACGCCGGCGAGCCGGTGTACGTCGAGCACCACCGGACCCTCGGCGACCGGGTCCGCGAGCTGGTCGAGGCCGGATTCGTGCTGGTCGACCTGATCGAGCCGGAGTGGCCGGCCGGCCACACCCGGGAGTGGGGCCAGTGGAGCCCGCTGCGTGGCGCCCTCGTGCCTGGCACGGCCATCTACGTCACCGAGAAGGCCGGCTGAAGCGCACGCGCCAGCGTTGCCTTGCGCCCACCGGGTCGGCGAGGTACACAGCGGGCCGGGAGGCCCGATGCTCGCGGTCACACTCCTCGGACCGGTCGCCGCGACCGTCCGGGACCAGTCGGTGCGCCTGACCGGTCGGCTGGGACGGACCGCGCTGGCCGCGCTCGCGCTGCGCGACGGGCGGGCGGTCGGGGTGGATGCGCTGGTCGACGCGCTCTGGGGGGATGCGCCGCCGGCCACGGCCCGCGAGCAGGTGCACAACCAGATCTCCCGGCTGCGCCGGGCCGGCCTCGGGTCCGCCCTGGTCACGCTGGCCGACGCGTACCGGCTGGACGGCGCCGCGGTCGACGTCGCCACCGTGCAGCGACTGCGCGAGCAGGCGCGCGCGACCGGCGAGCCGGTGGACGCGGCAGCGCTGCTGCGCCGGGCCTGTGACCTGTGGCGGGGCGAGCCGCTCGGCGGCGTCGGCCCGCACCTGGCCGCGGCGGAACGTCCGGGGCTGGCGACGCTGCGGCAGAGCGTGGTCGAGGAGCGCTTCGACGCCGAGCTGGCCGCCGGGAAGGACACGGAGCTGCTGCCTGAGCTGGCGGCCGCGATCAGGGCCCACCCGTACAGCGAGCCGCTGCTCCGGATCCGGATGCTCGCGCTCGCCCGCGGGAACCAGCCTGCCGCCGCCGTGCGCGCGTACGACGAGGCGCGCGCGCTGCTGCGGGCGGAGCTGGGAATCGAGCCGTCGGCCGAGCTGCGGGAGCTCGCCGGCCGGCTGCGTACGCAGCAGGTCCCGGCACCCGGCGCGCCGGTGCCGGCCCGGCGGCTACCGCCTGCCCGGCCGCTTCCGCCGGCCCAGCTGCCGGCGCCGCCGCGCAGCTTCGCCGGGCGGGCCGCAGAGCTCGCCGGCCTGGCCCGGCTGCTCGGGCCGGGCGGACCGCCCGGACCGCGGGCGGTCCTGGTCAGCGGGATGGCCGGGATCGGCAAGACCGCGCTGGCGCTGCGCGCGGCTGCCTCGGTCGCCGCGGAGTACCCGGACGGCGCGCTCTACGTCGACCTCGCCGGCGGGAGCGGCCGGCCCGCCGACCCGTCCGTCGTGCTTGGGGCGTTCCTGCGGGCGCTCGGCGTGGACGGACCGAGCCAGCCGACCGGCCTGGCCGAGCGCGGCGCCGAGTTCCGGACCAGGACCGCCCGCCGCCGGATGCTGCTGCTGCTCGACGACGCCGCGGACGAAGCGCAGGTCGAGCCGCTGCTGCCGGCGGATCCCGGCTGCACCACGATCGTGACCAGCCGGTCGGCGCTGGCCGGGCTGGACGCCGACCGGATGTGGCTCGCGCCGGTCGACGTCCCGGACGCGAAGGCGATCGTGGGCGCCTTCGCCGGGCGCCGTCCGCCGCCGGACGGCGCGGCCCTCGACCGGATCGTGACCGCCTGCGGCGGCATGCCGCTGGCGCTCCGGCTCGCCGGCGCCCAGCTGGCCGCGTCGCCGGAACTGTCCGCGGCCGAGCTCGGCCGGCTGCTCACCGGCGGCCGGGCGCTGCGGCTGGCCGCGGGAACGCTGAGCGTACGGGCCAGCCTGGACTCGAGCGTCGCCGCCACCGGGCCGGAGAGCCGGACCGCGCTCGGCCGGCTGGCCCGGCTCGGCCCGGTGGTCGAGCCCTGGGTGGCGGCCGCGCTGCTCGGCGTCCCGCTCGCCCGCGGTCGGGAGGTGGTCGCCGAGCTCGCCCGCGGCAGCCTGCTCGACCCGGCTCCGTCGCGCGGGACCTACCGGTTCCACGACCTGGTCCGGGCGCACGGACTCGAGCGCGGTGCGGACGACGCCGGCTGGGCGGCCGCCTACGGACGTGCCGCCGGATGGGCGGTCATCCTCACCGGATGCGCCCAGGCGACGGCGTACCCGGACCGCCTGGCGTACCCGCGGCCCGGTCCGTCCCCCGGCGACACGGCCCCGGGCCTCCCTGAGGAGTTGCGAGCGGACGTGGAGGCCGACCCGGCCGGCTGGATCGAGGACCGCTGGCCGGTGCTGGAACAGCTGGTCCTCGCCGCGCTGGCCGCCCGCGACCTCGGCACCGCGACCGCCCTGGTGGCGAACACCGCGGACCTGCTGCAGCGGTCGGAGCTGCTGGACGAGAGCGAGCGGGCCGCGGCCGAGCTGGCCAGGGCCGGCGCCGCCGACCCGATCGCGGTGGCGACGGCGGCGCTCGCCGGGGCCGGGGTCTGGGCCCACCGTGGCCGGCACCCGCGGGTGGCCGAGCTGGCCGCGCGGGCGGTGGCCCTCGGAGACGCGATCGGCCCGCAGCTGCGGCTGGACGCGCTGGCCACCCTCGGCAGTGCCCGGACGATGTGCGGCGAACCCGAGGCGGCGCTCGTCGCGCTCACCGCGGCGCTTGAGCTGGCTCGCGACCTCGGCGACCGGCGCGGCGAGTACTCGGCGATCTTCAGCATGGCCGAGATCCACCGCCTGGCGACCCGCGACCTCGACGCAGCGCTGGCGTACACCACTCGGGCCCTGGCGCTGGCCGACGCGGGCAGCGACGTCAAGGACCGGGCGATGGCGCGGTTCAGCGCGGCCCGGGTTCACCTGGCTCGCGGCGACGCGGAACCGGCCGGGCAGCTGGCCGTCGAGGCACTGCGGTTGTGCCGGGAGACCGGCGACCGGGTCGGTGAGGCCTGGTGCCTGCTGCTGTCCGCGGATGCGGCCACTGCCGCCGGTAACCCGGCCGCTGCCGTCGAGCTCGCCGACCGGGCCATCGCGCTCGCCGGGCGGCTGTCCCGGCCGGACGCGGGGGCGGGAGCGGAGGTCGCGCTGGCCCGAGGGCTGGCCGCTCTGGGCGACCTGCCCGGCGCGCGCGCCGCGATCGGGCGAGCACGCCGCCTGCACGAGGAGTACGACGGCCCGGCCGAGCGCCGCTCGCTGGAGGCGCTCGCCGGCGAGCTGGGGATGCCCCCGGCGGCGGTGGGCTGACGGCGGGATCGACGCCAGGGTCCAGGTGTGCCCTCAGCGGGCGATAGCGATTCGATGGCGGATCGGTAGCCCAGCCGGACACGATCTGCCCGTACCAGCCCAGACGAACAGGAGGCACCATGAGTCTGACCGCCATCGTGGAGCGGTTGACCGATCGGGTGATCGGCCGCGTGGACGCCGGCGCGTGCGACGCGGACTTCCTCTGCTGCTGCAACCCGGGGCATCCGCACTTCCTGCTCAGCTGCGACGGGGGCAAGTGTCAGTTCATCTCCAACCGCACCTGCACCGGCCGGTGCCGCTTCCTGCCCGGTCCGTGACGGGGCGCGGCCGCGGCGGCGGGGTCAGCCGGTGCTGAGCCTGACCGCCGCGACCGCGCTGGCCGTCGTGCTGGCCGTCGCCGCTTGGGGCAAGGTGCGCAGTCGCCGCGCCTTCGCCGCGTTCACGACGGCGCTCGGCCAGTTCGGCGTGCCGGCAGCGGTCCGCCGCATGGTCGCGGCGCTGGTGCCGGCGGCGGAGATCGCCGCCCTGGTGCTGCTGGTGCTGCCGGTGCCGCCGGCAGTGCGATTCGGACCCGCGGCGGCGCTGCTGGGAGCCTTCACGGCGGCGCTGCTGCGGGCCGGCCGCAGCGGCCGCGCGATCGCGTGCCACTGCTTCGGCTCGGACGCACCGAGCCCGCTCGGCCCGCACGTCGCGGTCAACGCGGCGCTCGTGCTGCTCGCGGTGGCAGCCGCCCTGCCCGGACCGGTCGCCAGCACCGCCGGCGACCGGGTTCTCGCCATCGGTCTCGGCCTGATCGCCGGCGGCCTGGCCGTCGTCGCGGTACCTGTGCTGGAGACCATCGGACCCGTCGCGCTGCGCCGGGTCGTCGCACCGACCGGAAGGAGCTGATGTGACCGTCGTCGCGGCACTGCTCGTGCTGGTCTCCGTCCTGCTCGCGGGAAACCTGGCCCTGTCGGCCGGCATCATCCGCCGGCTCCGCGCCGGGGCGGCGGACGGCGGGCGGCCGGACCAGCGGTTGCCGGCCCTCGGCAGCACCATCGACCTCGGCCGGGACGGCGCGCCGTGGCCGGAAGCCGCCGGGCAGCTGACCCGGGACGTCGCCGTCGCCGCGCTGGTCATGCCCGGCTGTCCCGGCTGCGACCGGTTGCACCACGAGCTCGACGACGCCGGCGGGTTGCCGGTGCCGCTGTACGTGATCGGCGATCCGACCTTCGGCGAGGAGAACGACGCGTACCTGGCGAGCTGGGCCGGCGCGAGCACGCTGGTCGCCCCCGTCCCGTCGGACCGCATGGCGTCCTTCGACCGGCCGGACTCGTTCCCCACCGTCGTCCTGCTCGAGGACGGCGTGGTCCGGGCGGCCGGCTACCGCCTGTCCGACGTGACCCCCGCGATGAAGTCCCTCCTCGGCCGCACCGCGCACCGGGCGGGGGTCTGAACCGGGATACGGACCAGGCTGCCGAGTTCCGGCTGCCGGCCGCGGCGCGGGGTGCGCTCGCCGTCGTCCGGCGGGCCGCGCCGGCCGCGGCGCCGGCCGGGGTGGTCCTGGGCGTCTGCTCGGGTGCCACCGCCGCTCCCGCAGCCTGGCTCACCCAGCGGCTGGTCGACGAGCTCTCGGCCGGCGGCGCGCCACCCGGTCAGGTCGCTCTGCTCGCCGGCGGCGCGGCGCTGCTCGCCGGAGCCGGCCGGGCCGCGCTCCACCTGACCGGGATCGCCGACGCCAAGGTCGAGGCCAGGGTCAGGGTCGACACCGCGCGCACGCTGGCCTCGGCCTGCGGTCGCCCGGTCGGCACCGGCTTCCTCGACGACCCGGCCGAGCAGGACCGGATGCTGATGGCCGCCCGCGGAGCGCACGAGGCGCCGGTCATGCTGGCCGACTCCGTCACCACCGCCGTCGCCGCGATCACCGGCATCGCCGCGTTCGTCTTCGTGCTGGCCAGGTCGTGGCCCTGGATGCTGGCGGCACTCCTCGCCACAGCCGTGCCCGTCGCGCTGGTGCAGCGGCGGCTCAGCCGGCAGATGGTGCGGACCACGGAGCGGGCCGTGGCCTCGTACCGCTGGAGCGACTACTACGCGGCGCTGTTCACCGCGCCGGCCCCGGCCCGGGAGATGCGGTTGTACGGCACCCAGCGCCTGCTCGCCGACCGGATGTCGGCGCATCTGGCGACCGCGCTGCACGCTGAGGCCCGGCAGCGGCAGCGCAACGCCGCCGGGCAGATCGGGTTCACCCTGGCCAACGCGACCGTCGCGGCGGTCGGCTCGGTCACGGTGGCGCTGGCCGTGGTGCGCGGCGACGTGACGGTCGGCGGCCTGGTGCTGTTCGCCGCGGCGGTCACCGCGGTCCAGGGAAACCTCGCCTCGCTGATCGTCACCGCCGGCCAGCTCGTCGTGAACCTGCGCGTGTTCGGGCGGTTCCTGGAGTTCGTCTCGACGGCCGAACGGTCCGCACCGGGCGGCGCGGATCGGCTGGGCCCCTTGCGGGACGCGGTCGAGCTGCGCGACGTCTGGTTCCGGTACGGCCCGGACCGGCCGTGGGTCCTGCGCGGGGTCACCCTCCGCCTGGCCGCCGGGCAGACGCACGCCCTCGTCGGCGTCAACGGCGCCGGCAAGTCGACGCTGGTGAGCCTGCTGCTGCGGTTCTACGAGCCGAGCCGGGGTCGCATCCTCTGGGACGGCGTCGACATCGCGACGGTGGCGCCGGAACGGCTGCGGGAGCGGATGGCCGGGGTGCTGCAGGACCACGTCGCGTACGAGCTGACCGCGCTGGAGAACGTGACCCTGGGCGACGTCCGCCGGCTCGGCGACCGGACCGCGGCCGCCGACGCCGCCGAGCGGGCCCGGGTGCTGCCCACGGTCGAGCGGCTGCCGGCCGGCTGGGACACCATGCTCAGCACCCGGCGGGCCGGCGACGACGGCGCCGACGGGGTGACGCTGTCCGGCGGCCAGTGGCAGCGCCTCGCGCTGGCCCGGGCCATGATGCGGGCCGACGCCGACCTGCTCGTGCTGGACGAGCCGAATGCCGGCCTCGACCCGCTCGCCGAGCACCGGCTGCACACCGACCTGATGCGGTTCGGTGTCGGGCGGACCCGGTTGCTCATCAGTCACCGGCTGGGGGCCCTGCGATCCGCCGACCACATCGTCGTGCTCGACGCGGGGTCGGTGTGCGAGTCCGGCACGCACGCCGAGTTGATGGCCGCGGGCGGCCTCTACCGGGACCTCTTCACCGTGCAGGCCGAGCCTTACCAGCCGGTGCGGCGATGAGAGTGGTCCCGGCGGCGGCGCTTGCGGCGGTCGCGGTGGCCGCGGTCCGGTGGGCCGCGACCGCGGCCGTCGTGCGCGGGTCGAGCATGACGCCGACCTTCGCCGACGGGGAACGCGTGCTGGCCGTGCGGCACCGCCGATACCGGCGTGGCGACGTGGTCGTGTTCCGCACCCCGGCCGGACCGTCGTTTCCCGGCGATCCGCCGTGGCGGATCAAGCGGGTCGCCGCGGTCGCCGGCGAGCCGACCCCGGAGGCGCAGCGCCGGCACCCGGGCTCGCGGGTTCCGGCCGCGGTCGTGCCGGCCGGGCACGTCGTCGTCACCGGTGACGACCAGAACAGCCAGGACTCCCGCCAGCTCGGCTACGTCCCGGTGCGGGCGATCGCCGGGCGGGTGCACCCGCACCGGCCCGGCCCCGGTACGGGTGATCGCAGAGTGCCGGTGCCTCCGCCGGCGCCGGCAGGCAGTCGGGAGACGTGCTCCTAGCCGCCGGCCATCGCGCCGACGATGAGCAGCGGCTCCGCGCCGGTGCCGACCGCCGCCGGCAGCGGCGCGTCCGGCGGCTCCAGCGACAGGTCCTCCTCGCAGGCGAAGAACCGGACGAACGGCCGGCGCTCGAGCGTGCCCGCGTCCCGGATCGTGCCCCGCAGCCCCGGGTAGCGGGCCTCGAGCGAGTCCAGCACCGAGCGCGTGGTCAGCGGCCCGGCCACCTCCAGCCGCACCTCGCCGTCGATCCCGGCCAGCGTGCGCAGGTGGGTCGGCAGCCGCACCCGCACGGTCGCGCCGGTCATGACAGCGTCTGGACCTCGACCGACAGCACTGCCGGCAGGTCCCGGACGATCGGTGCCCAGCTGTCCCCGGCGTCGGCCGACGCGTATACCTGGCCGCCGGTCGTGCCGAAGTAGATCCCCGGCGTCTCCAGCGAGTCGACGGCCATCGCGTCGCGCAGCACGTTCACGTAGCAGTGCTGCTGGGGCAGGCCGTCGGTCAGCGGCTCCCAGTCGCCGCCGCCGGTGCTGGTCCGGTAGACCCGCAGCCGGCCGTCCGGCGGGAAGTGGTAGGAGTCGCTGGTGATCGGCACGACGTAGGCCGTGTCCGGCTCGTGCGGGTGCACCGCGATCGGGAAGCCGAAGTCGCTGGGCAGGTCGCCGCTGATCTCGTGCCAGGAGTCGCCGGCGTCGTCACTGCGCATGACGTCCCAGTGCTTCTGCATGAACAGCACGTCCGGCCGAGACGGATGCATGGCGATCCGGTGCACGCAGTGGCCGACCTCCGCGTCCGGGTCGGGGATGCCGTCCGAGTGCAGGCCACGGTTGATCGGCTGCCAGGTCGCGCCGGCGTCGTCGGAGCGGAACGCGCCGGCCGCGGAGATCGCGACGAAGATCCGCTGCGGGTCGGCGGGATCGAGCAGGATCGTGTGCAGGCACATCCCGCCGGCGCCCGGCTGCCACTTCGGACCGGAGCCGTGGCCGCGCAGGCCGGGCAGCTCCTCCCACTCCTTGCCGCCGTCCCGGGTGCGGAACAACGCCGCATCCTCGACGCCGGCGTAGACCATGTCGGGATCCGTGGGCGACGGCTCGAGGTGCCAGACCCGGGCGAACTCCCACGGGTGCGGCGTGCCGTCGTACCACTGGTGCGTGCCGGGCACGCCGTCGTACTCGAACCGGTTGCTGACCTGCTCCCAGCTCGCGCCGCCGTCCTGCGAGCGCTGGATCTGCTGGCCGAACCAGCCGCTCGTCTGCGACGCGTACAGCCGGTCCGGGTCGGCCGGCGAGCCGGTCATGTGGTAGATCTCCCAGCCCGCGAACAGGGGGCCGGCGACGTCCCAGTGCTCGCGCGCGCCGTCGGCGCTCAGCACGAACGCTCCCTTGCGTGTCCCTACGAGGACCCGTACTCCGCTCATCGCCACTCACCTCCGAGGGGGGCGACCATAGCGCCGGGCACTGACGGAACAGGCGCCGAGCTATCCCAGCGGCGTCCCGGCCGGCTCCGGCTCCTCGGTCGGCCGGGCCTCGGCGCGGTCCGCCGAGACCATGATGATCAGTCCGGCGGCGATGAGCACGATGCCGACCAGCAGGCCGATCAGCGGCAGCCAGATGGTCAGCAGGTCGATCTTGCCGACGTTGTCCCGGGCCAGCTGGGCCTGGCTGCGCTGGGTCTGTTCGTTGAAGGTCAGGTCGAACTGCAGGACCTTCGTCTTGTCCTGGCCGGCGCTGTCCCGCAGCGTGGTCAGGTTCTGCTCGCTGCCCTTGACGATCACGCCGGTCTTCGGCTCGACCCACACCGTGCGGGTGTCCGCGTAGTAGACCGGCGCCTGCACGCTCGGCGCGGTCTCCCCCACCAGCGAGCCGGGCACCTCCTGCGTCTGGATCTGGGTGGCCGGGATGGTCGAGATGAACTTGTACGTCGTGAGGCCCTGGACGGTCTCCTCAGAGACGTACCTTGCGGTCGCGGCCTTCTTCGCGTTGGGATCCCAGAACTGGTAGTCCTGCTTCTGGGTGTCGAACGGGAACTTGTACGACACCCCGGTGTGCCGGGTCGGTGTCGAGTCGACCGCCTCGCCGCAACAGTTCACGGCCTCGGCGGTGCGCCGGTCGGTGGCGACCCGGTCGACGCTGGCCCGAACGAGCTGGCCGTCGCCGGTGGACAGCACGACCGAGACGTCCCAGACCGCGACGTCCTTGGTGCTCGCCGCCACGTCGCCCTTGAGCGTGCGGACCGCGACCAGGTCGGCGGAGCGCACCTGCAGGGCGGCCGGGTCGAGGAAGGACCCCGGCCCGAGCGAGGTGGTCTGCGCGTACTGGTCGATCGGGGTGAGGATCACCCGGTCGGCCACGAAGAACTTGAGCAGCCCGGCCAGGACGACCAGGAAGACGCCGACCCCGAGCAGCACCGGTCCCAAGAACCGCCGCATCGCGTTCCCCTCATCGCCCAGCCGCCGCTGATCGTCATGATCAGATGGCGGAGGTTACCAGCGAGTGTTGGATGAACGGGACATCCGACCACCGGCGAATCCCCTGCTCGTAACCGCATCGTGACCTGACTGAGCCGTACGGTGTCCGGATGGGTGCGCGGCGGCCGCTGCCGGCGCTGGACGGCCTGCGGGCGGTGGCCGCCGGCGCGGTGCTGCTGACGCACGTCGCGTTCCGCACCGGGCAGACGCACGCCGGTGCCGGCGGGGCAGTGCTCGGCCGCCTCGACGCCGGGGTCGCGGTGTTCTTCGTGCTGTCCGGCTTCCTGCTCTACCCGCGGACGCGGCCGGCCGGCCGGTACGCCCTGCGCCGGGCGGCGCGGATCCTGCCGGCGTACTGGGTGCTGCTGGCCGTGGTCGCGGTGATCGGCTCGGTGCCGGCGGCGTACTGGTGGCTCGGGCAGGGGTACCGGACCGAGCCGCTGGCCGGGGCGCTGACGCAGACCTGGTCGCTGGTCCCGGAGGTGGCCTTCTACGCGGTGCTGCCCGGGCTGGTGTGGCTGGCCAGGCGGTGGGAGTGGCCGACGTTGGCCGGCTGCGTGCTGGTGGCGTACGGCTGGATCGCCGCCGTGCACCTGCTCGACCTGCCCGACCGGATGCTGCTGTGGCTGCCCGGCCACCTCGACTGGTTCGCGGTCGGGATGGCCGTCGCCGCGGTGGCCCGCCGCGGCGTGCCGGGCTGGCTCGGGCAGCTGGCGGCGGCCTCCGGCACCTGCTGGGCGGCGGCGGGCGCGCTGCTGTTCCTGCTCGCCACGCCGATCGGCGGGCCGCTCACGCTGGCACCGGTGCCGGGCGGCGCGGCCGTCCTCAAGGAGGCGGGGTACGCGCTGGTCGCCGCGCTGCTGCTGGTGCCAGCCGCGCTGGGGCCGCGGGCGCCGGTGCTCGGCTCGCCGCCGCTACGGCTGCTCGGCCGCTGGTCGTACGGGATCTTCCTCTGGCACCTGGTCGTGCTCGACGCGGTCTACCGGGTCACCGGCTGGCCGGACTTCAGCGGGCGGACGGTCGCGGTAGCCGTGCTGACCGCGATCGGCGCGGTCGCCCTCGGCGGCCTGTCCTGGGTGCTGGTCGAGCGGCCCGCGCTCCGGCTCGCCGACCGCGTCGCCGGCAGCGGCGCCGGTCGCGGTGCGCGCCGGGTCGCCGGCGGGATCGCCGACGGGGGCGACGGCCGGCTCGCCCGCCGGCGTCCAGTCGACCAGGGCGGCGGTGACCACGCACAGCGCGGCCGCGCCGAGCCCCTGGTCCACAGCCCGGACCCAGTGAGCGGTGGGGTCGATCGCGAGCAGCACGCCGGCCAGCCCGAGCGCGCCGCCCGCGCCGGCGGCCCACCAGCGCCGCGGTAGCGCCAGCGCGGCGGCGGCCGAGGCCAGCCCCACCGGGCCGATGAGCAGGCCGCCGACGCCGGCCACCGGCGCGGCCCGCCACCACCGGCCGGGCACCGGGGGCAGCGACTGGGGTCGCGGCCGGACCGCGCGGCGTACCGGCACCAGCGCGAGCAGGAGCACGAGCAGCCCGGCGACGAGACCACCGAGCAGCAGGCCGTGCTG
>Ga0070713_100002126_pt1 | contig 12825 bp, 11 predicted proteins | sample LARL82metaG_FD_65465 | JGI IMG/M metagenome (GOLD analysis project Ga0070713, IMG submission 65465) | Corn, switchgrass and miscanthus rhizosphere microbial communities from Kellogg Biological Station, Michigan, USA - LAR L8-2 metaG | ecosystem: Host-associated > Plants > Roots > Rhizosphere ... | reverse complement strand
TACGATCCACGCCACAAGCGGGTGCGCGCGGTAGTGGATTGGCTGCGTGAGATCGGCGGGGAGTCAGGAGTTCAGCCCGGCTACAACACGTTTCGTTCGCCGGAAAGGCTGCGTCGAGAGGTCGTTATCCTGAGGGACGTAATCGGAGATGTGCCGCTCGGCGGAAGACAACATTATTTGAGATGGTCTCCCGATACATGGCTCGACTGGGAAAATTGTGGCATGGCTTATGACAGCACTGTCGGCTTCGCCGAGCAGATTGGATTCAGGGCTGGAACTTGCGTTCCCTACCGGCCGTGGCTGTTTCCTCTGAATCGGCAGGCGGACTTGCTCGAAATTCCCCTCCTGGTGATGGATCGCACTCTTCTGGAATACATGGGCCTCAATAAGGAGCAGGCCATTGCCGAGGCCAAGAAAATTCTGGCGCGCTGCCGAGCAGTTGGCGGGGTGTTTACAATCCTGTGGCACAACGATGCATTTCTGGACCCGTATTATCGCAGCGTTTATTTAGGTCTGCTCGAGCATTTGCAGGGTATTGATAATTATAACTGGCAGTCGGAAGCCACACGTTCCTACAGCATCTGACGAATCCATGACAGCCAACTCAGCGCTCTCTCGAAATCTTCTTCTCCTCTTGCTTCTGATCGCCGGGGGCATTGTGCTCCTCTGCCTCTTCGTGAATATTCCCCTGGAGCTGCCTTTGCTCGGACTTGCCGGGCTCTGTGTGTTGCTCTATGTGGGAGCGAAGTTCCCGGAATGTTTTCTGGTCGCTGCTTTGTTTACGCCACAGTGGAAAACATTCTGGGTCCTTCAGCGAGTGGACAAGGCAGTCGACCTGACGCTGGCGATGCTTCTTTGCCTGGCCGCCGCGTTGATCTGGCGCGTGGTGTTTCAGATGGGTCGATCGAGTTCCTGGAGCTTCCGGGCGCTATTTTTCGGGCAAGGCAATCAGGTCCTGGCGTTCCTTCTGTTTGCCGCAATTGTCGCTGTAAGCTACGCATATACAAACGCACCGGACTACGGCGGATCGAAGATGTCACGGGTTGTTACTATTGGCCTTTTGATGTTCCTGGCGCCATTTTTCCTGATCCTCTCGGAAGAACATCTGCGCCGCCTGGCTCGCGTCTTTGTCGGATTCTCCATGGCCACTGCGGTTCAGCTGGTATTCACGCTGGAACGCGGGACTCAGGATCCGAATGCCGACATCACCAGAATCGGTGCGGGATGGCTCCTGGGGATGGCCGCGATCCTGGTGTTGTTTTATCCTCTGGTGCCCAGCCGCCGGGCACAAAAGGCGCTGTTTCTGTTCGTGCTGCCCATATGTATCGCGGGATTGGTGGCTTCAGCAGCTCGCGGACCTATCGTGGCACTGGCCGTCGCGGTTCTGACTGGATCATTTATATGGCTGAGGCAAGGTCGGCTGCGAGGACGCACCGCGTTCGTTCTGCTGCTTCTTTTGAGCGCCGGCTTCGGGGGAGCCTACCTGTTCTTCAGGCAGGCGAATCTCGATAAATACACAGGAAAGGCCAATGAACTTGTGACCCTGGTGACGGGAGGCAGCGCCTCGGGAAGCGCGGGTCAGCGTCTGGATTATTATCGAGCGACTTTAGCCGCGATTCCCAACCACTTGTTTTTCGGAAATGGCGTGGGCAGCTGGAGCATGTTCTATTACGGAAACGACTTAAGAAATTACCCCCACAACATCCTGCTCGAAATTGGCTTCGAAGAGGGCCTCTTCGGTGTGGCAGCGTTTTTGATATTTCTCGCCGCGGTTGGAGCGTCGACTATGCGGATGCTGCGCACCTCGCGCTGGCATTTCCTGGCGCTGGGCTTGTTGGTTTTATATTGCGAGCTCGTCAGTCTGTTCAGCGGCGACCTGGATGACAACCGCGTGCTGTTTTTCTGGGCCGGCGTGACACTGGCCATTTGCCGCACCGTGCGTCTCCGTTCGATCACCGGGCAATTTTCCCGACGAGACTATAGGAGATACCGCGGAATTCCGGTTCCGCAGGCGCCTTCGGTCTGGGCTCCTGCCTATTCGGGCCGCTTCGCGCTGAGGGGACGCTCCATTTCAGGGAGGGGTCGCACATGGCGCGAAAAATTTGTGTATTGACGACTGCTCATCCACCCTCCGATGTGCGCATCTTTCATAAAGAATGCAAGTCCATTGCCCGTGCGGGCTATGACGTAACGCTGATCGCTTCGGCCGATGAAGACTGCATTCGCGACGGCATCAGGCTGTTACGCCTTCCTCGCTGGAAAAATCGGCTGGATCGCATGCTTCGCGGCTCCTTCGCAATCTATAAGAAGGCCCGCGAAATCAACGCGGATATATATCATTTCCACGATCCCGAACTGATTCCCGCCGCTCTGCTGCTGCGCCTTGCGGGCAAGAAAGTTGTTTACGACATTCACGAAGACTTGCCGCGGACTATTTCCTACAAACCTTACATTCCTGGATTTTTAAAAGGGGCCATCTCGCAGACCGCCGAGCTCGTCGAAGATTGGGCGGGTGGCCGGTTTTCGGCTGTTGTCGCAGCCACCCCAACGATCGGCAGGCGCTTTCGCAGGGTGAGTGACAATGTGGCCGTGGTCAATAATTATCCGAAAATCGAGGAAATCGAGCCGCCCGGCGGCTCAGCAAACGAAAAACGTGAAGCGCGGGGCGCCATCCTGCTTTACGTGGGCATGAGAATTACACGGGCACGTGGAGCAGTAGAGATGGTACAGGCTGTGGGCTTGCTGCAGAGCAAATTGCGGGCGCGCTTGAGGCTCGTGGGCGCGTGGGACTCCGCTGAACTCCCGCAATCCCTATCGAACCTTCCCGGCTGGAGCCGCACCGAATTCGTGGGTCCTCTGGATCGAAGCGGTGTCGCGAATGAATTGCGCCGGGCGACCGTGGGTCTGGTGCTCCTGCATCCAGAACCGAATTATGTGGAGTCGCAACCGGTAAAACTTTTTGAGTACATGTGCGCCGGTATTCCCGTCATTGTGTCCGATTTCCCGGTATGCCGCGAGATTGTCAGAAAGGCGGGATGCGGGATTTTGGTCAATCCTCTTGAGCCCGATGAGATCGCGCGCGCCATGGAATACTTGCTGACCCATCCTGCGGAAGCGGAAGAGATGGGGCGGCGCGGTTTTCAAGCGGTCCACGAAAATTATAATTGGGCGAACGAGGAAAAGATTCTGGTGCAAATGTACGAGCGTCTTTTTAGTCATGATCCGGCCTACCAGCCGAGTCTGGCGGACACGAGGTGCGCTCCTTGAAAATACTTGTGCTGACACAGTATTTCGCCCCGGAAATAGGAGCGTCCCAGGTGCGCCTGGCTTCTTTTTGCCGCGAGGTGGCCGAGGCGGGACATTCCGTGGAAATTGTCACCGCGATGCCCCACCACCCGGCCGGCCGGATTTTTCCCGAATATCGAGGGAAGCTTTATTGCCGCGAAAATTGGGAGGGACTCACCGTCCATCGCGTATGGCTCTATGCCGGCAATAGTTCCAACTTGAAGCGCTTGCTGAATTACGCCTCCTTCTGCCTTACCTGTCTTTTTGGTTTGGCGCGCGCCGGCAAGCCTGATTATGTTTTCGTGGATTCCCCGCCTCTTTTTCTCGGGGTTCCCGGCTGGATGGCGGCGAAATTCTGGCGGGTGCCGCTGTTATTTAATGTTGCTGACTTGTGGCCGGACTCCGTGCGCGACCTCGGCGTCATGAACGACGGCGTTCTTCTGAAATTGGCTTACCACCTGGAGCGCTGGATTTACCGCCACGCAACTTCAGTGACTGCGGTAACCGAGGGTATACGCACTGCGCTGCTTGGCACAAAACGCCTGCCGCCTGAAAAAGTCATGTTCCTTCCGAACGGCGTGGACACAAAACTTTTCAAACCAGGTCCGCCGGATGAATTATTAAAAGCAAGGTTGGGTCTGGCGGGAAAGAAAATCGTTCTCTACGCGGGCAATCACGGATACGCAGGCGCCGTGGAGCAGGTTTTATACGCGGCAAACTGCCTGCGTGACGAGCCGTCGCTACATTTTCTATTGATTGGCGAAGGGCCTGAAAAACGAAAACTCATCGATCTGGCGGCAAGCCTGAATCTGTCCAATGTAACGTTCCACGACCAGGTCCCGCTGGCGATCATGCCGACGTTTCTATCTATCTCGGACCTCGCGGTGGTCACCCTGCGCAAATCGCAAGTGATGGCGGGCGCACGGCCCGCAAAGTCCTTCGTAATGATGGCCGGTGGTAAACCCATCGTTCTCTCCGCGGAAGGAGAGGCGGCTCGACTGATAGAGGCCGCGGGATCGGGAGTCGTCGTGCCGCCCGAGGATTTTGAAGCCATTGCCGAGGCGATCCGTGAACTTATGCACGACCCGGATAGGGCCTCTCAAATGGGAGCCAATGGACGCAGATTCGTAGTTTCCAATTTCCAGTGGTCGTCGCTGGTCCGCAATTGGCTCGCGCAACTTTCCAATATCCCAATTTCGCCCTCACGTCCAAAAGGGGATCTCCACCATGCAGAGAGGGAAACTGGCACCCCAGTTTCGAATGATTAGCGCCCGGATTGCCGCCATAAGTTTCGCAGCGCTGCTCCTTATTCTGGCGTCCGCGCGTGGCGCACAAATACCGAATAAAGTGATTACCTGGGGCGCGAACACACCCGAGTGGAATCGCATTCTTCACCTCGGCGGGATGCGCATGGGCTGCTCGAGCGCGCCGGCGGGATGCGTGGACTACGCCGAGCATCTCGTAAAGTCTCAGGGAGCGGGAAACGCCTTCGTGGCGATTTTGTTGAATCGGGGAACGGTAGTTTCCTACGCGCGAGAATACAGCCAGTTGAGCATGAGTCATCCGAGTCTGTACGAAATTGGATTCGATGATTTTGTGAGCCAGTGCGAAAAGCTGAAACTCGATCCTTCATCGCTGTCCGGCCTATTGAGGGACCTTGCCCGCGAGCTGAAGTCCGCCAATCCGAATCTTCATCTGGGCATCACCGTTTACGAAGACGAGCTGACTTCTTCCCGTTTCCCTCTAACTCAACTGGATGACCAATTTCGAAAGAGTGTCGACTTTATTCACCTCTATCCCCACTACCGCAAGGAAGAGCAAAGCTTCTCCACTTCCGTGCAACAGGCGATACAGATTTTTCCCCAGGCAAAAATTGTAGCCGGGAATTATGCCTATGACCGCCGCGATTATCTGCCCTGCGCTCGCGGCGCCGCGCCCTGCAGCAATCAGGAAGAAATTAACCTGTTCGCCCAGGCATTGAAGGAACGCCTGGCTCTGCTGGGAAGTTCAAACGTGGCCTGGATTGAATTTTATCCGGGAAATTTCGGCAATGAAAACCAGTTGGATCAGTGGAAGGATCCGCGATCTTGTCATCAGGAACGCGTGCAGGAGTGCGCGAACAATACCAAGGCAATGCGCGAAGCGGTCCGCCAGATTCTTCAATAAGCGTATTGGTCAGGGACATGATGGATCCATACACAAGCTGGCTCAAGCAATCCAACCAACCTCTGTTTGAAGCAGTGGGCACCTATTGGCGGGTCTACCAGAAAACGCTCGTGCCCGCATCGTTAAAACCGGAGCCGGTTGAACTGAGTAAAGAACAGGCGCAGGAACTGCTGGAGAAATCAGGAGCTCTCTTCGTGCGCTACTTCACGCGAACGTCGGAAATGCCGACAGCCTTCTGGTACACGGCCTGTAGCGAATATAAGAACGATAAGTTGCCAGGCAAGGTCAGAAGCCAAATACGCCGGGCCTACAAGGACTGCAGAGTTGAGCGCGTAGATGCGGCGTGGCTTTCCGATAACGGGTATGGCTGCTATAAAGCCGCGTATTCCAGATACACAAATGCCGAACCTGGGTCCAAGGAAGCTTTTGACCAGATGTGCAGGGGCTCGGCGGGCGGGCCGTTTGATTTTTGGGGAGTGTTTGTCGGGGACAAGCTGGTCGGATTCGCCAAGTGCGTTGTGGGAGATGATTATGCGGCATCGGTAGTAATCAAAATGGACCCGCAATTTTTGTCACTAAGTCCGGCATCCGGCCTGCAGGACGCCATGCTCACTTGCTACGTCGCGGGGCAAAATAAAATAATGCTGAACGGATTCAGGTCCCTGGTCCACGACACGAATATGCACGACTTCCTTCTGAAATTCGGCTATCGGCGGGTTTATTGCGACTTGAAGGTGGTGTATCGACCTTCTCTGCAGGCGCTCGTCAATCTACTCTATCCGTTCCGATCCGTAGTGAGTCGCACGCCCGAGTCCGGGTTGACAGGCAAGTTAAGAGTTTTGCTGGCTCAAGAAGAAATTCAGCGCTCATTTGAACCGGACGGAAAAGCGCACGACTCCATCAAAAGCATTGAATCGTGCGCCGCACTGCGCAATCATCATGGAACGTTGAAATAAAACTGCAGGTCGCCGTCCGTGCGATTACTTTGTCCCCACGCCGTCCAGCCGTACCAGGAGCCACTCAGGTTAAATTGCGCGTAGCCGGTGGGGAAGTACGTACTGGACCGGAAACCGTATTTATAACCTTTGCGAATCGGGAAAGTTTCATATAAGGATGTCGACGGGGCTTCAAAAACAAGGTGGTAGGTATGACCCGCCAGGAGTGTGTAAGACGCGCCAAAGTTGAGTTTGGTCCAGGTAGGCGAGTCCTCATCGCTCGCAGGAATGTCAAGAGCCGAGATACTGCCCGAGTGGACCAGCGTGCCATTGGCGTTTTCCAGGCGCACCACCAGGGGGTTATTGCCATAGATTCGCGAGATTCGAACCGCCGCCGAACTGACGCTTACGTTTGACGATACAGTGAATGTTTCGCGCACCGCATGCACACCGGAAATGATTCGAGGATACCCCACCCAGGCCTCCATGTACCCGACTCCCTGGTAGTTGCCATTTGCGAAGTCCAGTTCATAAATTGGCGTGAATCCGGGCCGCGGCTGCCAAGGTCCTCCTTGTGAGCTCATAAGCACTGCCAGACTTGCGTCGCTCACCGTTGGCTGAGTCGGTGTGGTTGGTTTGACGTGATAGAGAGCGTCTACCGACAAATAGTTATAGGCCGGCAATCTATCCTCATTCTGGAAGACCACGTGATAAATACGGCCGGCTGTGAGCCAGGGAGACGGGGAAAATTTCGCCACGTAGAAATATCTTGAGGGTGACGGGAGAGCGAGTATGTTGGTGATCCAGTGGCCGCCGAGCACCGTGGAGGTAGGGCGGTGCGCCGAAGTGCCGTCATCGGGATTCACGGTGACGTGAATCGTTCCGCCAGTTCCTGCCGCGTACCCGCTCTTGTCGGGGATCAAGTACACACGCACTTGCGAGACGTATCCCGTATGCTGTGCCACAAAACGATAGCTGGCTTTACACTCCTGAGGTCCGAGGGGAGTATTGGCCAAGCCATCCGAGCCAAGACCAGTTCCATACGACTCCGCGTGCGTGATTACCGCACAACCCATTTGGCTCAACAGCAAAGCAATGGAATAGACAATTACGGCAGGCCCATTAAGTTTCATGCGCAAGTTCCCCCAGGAAATTTTTATTGAATGCTCGCGGGCATGCGGAGATCGCGCATGAGGGCTGGCAGGGACTGTAGGAAAAGGCTTGCGCCGCGACTCAGGTATTCTATGTATTTTGAGAGGGGAATGTCACCTAGTCTTTGGTAGGAAAGCCTGTACAGGTGATAACCTGTACGAAACCTGCCCCGGACCTGACCATTCGCTCTATATTCGCTTAAGAGTGCTAACTCATGCTACGCCAGTGATCTAACGTTCGAGATAGGTTTGAGGTCGTTAAGAAATGGCGTTTCCGTTTTCCACAGGGGTGTTCAAAAAACAAATGGTATCTCCCGCAGCCATTCCGAATGACGCAGAGCAAGGGTCTCGCCTGCCTCGCGCACCGGGCAAATTTATTTCCAACGTACTGACGCTGATCACAGGCAATGGCTTGTCCCAGATCATCAATGTTGCTGGGACACTTATACTGGCACATTTATTCGCTCCAGAAGCCTTCGGATCCTTCGCCCTGTTTGTCACGCTGGTGTCTTTTTTGTCGGTGCTGGGAGGCGGACGGTACGAACTCGCCATCATGTTGCCGGAAAAGGACGAAGACGCTGCGAATATCCTATTCCTGGCTCTATTAGTGCTGAGCGGTTTGGCGGGAATATCTTTATTGTTAGTCGCATTGTTCCATACGCCAGTCGCTCGGCTGCTGGGCGATGAGCGGCTGCGCCTATGGCTTTGGGCCGCTCCTGTCGCACTGTTTGTAAATGGCCTGTACCAAGTGCAGGGAGTATGGTTCGGGCGCATGAAGCGCTTCCGTCATGTGGCAACGGCACGCGTTCTGCAATCCGTGGGCACGGTTCTTGGACAACTTGGTCTGCTGGTGATTCATTCCGGTGGATTCGCCCTGGTGGGAGGCTGGGTCATAGGACAGTCCATCGGAACATTTTTCCTGTTAACTCAGATTTTTTATAACGATGGCAGTTTCCTGTGGCACGCCAGGAATTGGGCGGTCTTGCGTGAAGCCGTGGGGAAGTACCGGAATTTCCCGATTTATAAAGCTCCCCATAGTTTCGTTTCCAATGCCTCCTCCCAATTGGTCATCGTCATTTTGCGTATGTTCGCCGATCTGAACCTGGTTGGACTCTATTCCATGGCGGCACGCGCCGTGTACCTCCCCGTAAGCCTGATTGCATCTTCCATGAATGACGTTTTCTACGAAAAGGCTGCCACGGAACTGAAGCGGGGAGGACTGGAAAGATTTGTAACACGTCTTCTCAGAATTCAACTTGTGCTGGCCGCTCCGTTTCTGGTTCTGGTCGCCTATGACGCAAAACTCATTTTCGGGTTTTTGCTGGGGGCCAAATGGGTTCCTGCCGGCACCTTTGCCGCCATTCTGGCGTTCCTTAGTTTTCTGTATTTTCTTACCTCCTGGCTGGACCGACTGTTCGACGTCCGAGGGCGTCAAAAGCTCTGCTTGATTCTTGAAATTACCAGCAATTTCGTCGCGCTCGTGGGCCTTACCCTGGTGCTGAAGTGGCGTGCTCAGGACGCGGCGCTGGCAATCGGCGTCTATGTGGTTCTGCAGATCATCTTCAGCATTATCTGGCTGGTATTTGCCTACCGGGTGGCGGATTTTGGCATGAAAGGCCTAACTCTGCTGTTGCGGGACGCGGTGATCTCCATCGGCTTGGCTACTTTCTTTGTGGGTGCGATTCATCACATCCTTCATGGCTGGACTGCCTTTCTTGTCTCTGCGGCCGTCGCCCTGTGCATGGCCGCGGTGGCATTCGTGCGTTACGTCTCCACGGGAACCGCCCTTTCGTCCACTACGGAACGCTTTCGGCAATTCTGGGCTGATCAGGACACCACTCTAAAAGGACGCGACGATCAGGAATTCAGGCGTACGCAGGCTTATGAACTCAGGAGCCTTTTCCCTGCCCGCATGCCCGGACGCATTCTGGAAATTGGCTGCGGCGACGGGGGACTGTTTCCCTATCTCGAAGTTCCCGCGGAGAACTACAAAGGGATTGATTTCTCGCCCCAGTTCATTGAACGCTTTCAGGCGGAATATCCTGACGTGCAGTTAGAATGTGCGGAGGGAGCTTCTTATCTCGATGGCGACGCACAATACGACGTGATTTTGACGGATGCTCTGGTCCAACATTTCGACCGTGCCATGCTCCAGCAGCACCTGCAGAACGCCCACCGCATGATCAGTGAAAACGGTCAGCTGATCTGGGCATCCATTCCGCAGAGAAAACATCGCAGAAAATATGACGCCGGCAAGTGGTCCGGGAGCGGGAAAACCGGCGCCATTAGGCTTCTTAAATCGTGGGTGGGAAGAGTGCTGGGAATGGACGCCATGGGCTACTGGTACGAACCCGCCGAGATCGCCGCGCTTGCCCGGAAATATGGTTTTCACGCGCGATTCGTGTTGTCGAGCACTTCGCCCTACCGCTTCCATGCCGTGCTCAGAAAACGATCCGTAACCTCCGAGGAGAAACAGGAAAATCAGATCTCTCGCGCGCCGGCTGAAATGACCCGGTGAGTTCGAATTACTTCTTCTGGTTTCCGGCGGGACTTCATCTTAAGCTATCTTCCTATGCGCTCGCCGGCTTCCTCTAAACGCCCCAGTCAATAGCCTTCCTTCAGTGTTTCCCCGGCCGTCCCGGTTATACCCCGCATCTGTACGCAGTAATCTTGTAGCGGTGAGGGGTGTGTCGCGGAATGCCGGGGGCTAATTGTTTCCAGGCGAGATAAAATCATTTTCGGAAGTGCAGACTTTCTCGATGGCCCTGGTGAGCACATCGAAGGGCTGGGACTTCAGCACGTAGCCTCTCGCGCCGGAGTCCTGTGCGATCTCCTGCAAGGAAGACAATTCATGAAAGGTGAGGATCAGGATGCGCGTCGACGGAGAAAGCGAGCGGATCCTGCGCGTCGCTTCGATGCCGTTCAGGTTCGGCATGTTCAGGTCCATGATCACAACATCGGGACGCAATTCCGTGGTTCTGCTGACGGCTTCCAGGCCATCCGCAGCTTCCCCGCATACTTCCCAATTGGGGTTAAGTTCCAGAAATCCTCGGAGCATATGGCGAAACGAAGAATGATCGTCCGCCAGCAGGATCCGAAAGTGTAGAGGTGAAGTAGCCATTTTTCCAACCGACCGATTGCTGGGCCTTTCGCGAACACGCCACCGTCTTACTCTAGGGGAACAGAGGCGGGCAAGGAAAGGAATACATTACTTCCCTCAGTTCTGATCCAGATGACCTCTAGGAAACATGTAGATAGTCTGACTCTATTCGAAGGATAAAAGAGTTAACGGCTGACGGAGGAGGAACTCGCTGTATGTGACGACTGCCCGTTTGAAGGGGAAGAGGAAACAGTCAGGCCGCGGTATTAACTTTTTTCAAGCTTCGATAATCTGGTTCCGCACCGCATATCTCACAAGCTCGCTCACGGAATGAATCTCCAATTTGCGCATAATGTTGGCGCGGTGTGTCTCGGCGGTCTTCACGCTGATGCCGAGGACCGATGCAACTTCTTTGCTGCTCCTGCCTTCCGAAAGCAATTGCACGACCTCACGCTCCCGGGCAGTCAACCGGCTTCCAGGCAACGCTTCCCAGTCAATGGGTGAGCCGGTATGGTTGAAACTCGTCAACATCACCTCGGTGGCCCTGGAGGTGAAAAATGGCCGGTGATTTGCCAATTTTTCGAGTGCCGTAATGAGGTCGCGGTCCGAGTCCGACTTCATTATGTATCCATGCACTCCGGCCATAAGAATCTCTCGGATCAACTGGTCGGAGTAATGGACCGAGAGGATCAGAATTTCCGTATTGGGGGAAGCTTTGCGGATGCTTCTGGCAGCTTCCACACCATTGAGTTCGGGCATGGATATGTCCAGTATCACAACGTCGGGTTTGGAACGTTCCGCTTTTTCGATGGCTTCACGGCCTGTGTGCGCCTCATCACACACTTGCCAGCCGGGATGCGATTCAACCAGGGCCTTGAGGCCCCGGCGCATCAAGTCATGATCGTCAGCGATCAGAATTCGTAAATTCTTTATCATGTCTTCAGTCCTTCTTGCAGAAGAAGTGATTTCGTCCGCGTGCATGTTCATTCCTGTGATTGGCATGGCACCATTCTGAGCGGCAATGAGTTTCCCAGCCTGGCGGAAAGCATGACGCGCAACTGCCGCAAGGCCCGCTGGAATCTGCTTCTTAATCCGGAGTCGCTCAGCCGGCATAATTCCGCGGTTTCCGACGTTTCTCGTTCTTCGAGGGCAAGCAGGCATACGGCCGATCTGGCTTTGGACTCCAGTTGGCCGATTGCTTCGCGCAGCAAAGTCTTTTGTTCACTCTCAGCGCACAGAGTCTCCGGATCAGAGACGACCCGTTGATCCCGAATCCCCGCCAGCGAAGTTTCTGTGAGGCCGCAGTCGTCCGAGAGATATCGTCCCTCTGATTGGGATTTCCTGACAGTCATCAACGCCTCATTGATGGCAATCCGAGTGAGCCAGGTTGAAAATCTCGCGTTGCCCTGAAAGTTCCTTATATGAAGATATGCCTTCATCAAGCACTGCTGGCAGGCATCTTCGGCGTCTTCGTGATTTTTCGTAATCTCGCGTGCCGTAACATAGATCCGGCGCAGATGTGGCTCAATCAGAGCGGTGAAAGCCTCGCAGTCACCGGATTGCGCTTTGGAAACGAGCCGCAGTGGATCTACGTCTGACATGAAATTTGTCGAACTCCTGATGTAATCCCGAAAGCGCTTTTTTCACCGCTTCACACGGACACGCTTCATGTCCATCAGCGCACTCCCCAGCCAAATCAAATAAGGACTTTATCAAGATTCAGGGAACAATCTATTGGTTCAATCCTGTAATTCAATCCGGATAATCCTGTATCTGACGGAACTGGCCCACAGCCCAAATATTGCTGTTGGAATAGCTGGTGGACCGCGCAGGAATAAAATAAATAGAAACGCCTAAGGCACGCGCGGCACAGCAAGCGATGAATTTTAAAACGATGAAGAACAAAGCTTTCCACACGGACCGCTCAATTTAGTTAGGCACGTTTGTGGACTTCCGCGGTAGGACACGCGGCAAGAGTTGAACTGTGTTCGCGTCGCCCCATACTTCCCCTTCGGTCTCACGCACTACACACTCTGCTTCCTTCGATCACTCCCACACTTTGGATGTTAAGCGCGGCACAGGGAAATCGCTGGCGGTACGCCCGCTCTCCGCAAATCACACCGATCAACCTTCAGCTTCAGGCTTCAGCTTCAGGCTCGCAATAAGTGAAACAACCACCGAATCAATA
>Ga0070713_100002123_pt1 | contig 12832 bp, 5 predicted proteins | sample LARL82metaG_FD_65465 | JGI IMG/M metagenome (GOLD analysis project Ga0070713, IMG submission 65465) | Corn, switchgrass and miscanthus rhizosphere microbial communities from Kellogg Biological Station, Michigan, USA - LAR L8-2 metaG | ecosystem: Host-associated > Plants > Roots > Rhizosphere ... | reverse complement strand
ACCAAGCCAGCTTTGACGTTTCCAACAACGGGAATTTTGATATCCAGCAGCCCGCGAATTTCGGAGACTATACCCAGATGCTGGGCTTCCCGCGACGCATGCAGGGGTCGTTGCGGTACGAGTTCTAGCAATGAGGGGTCTCAACCCGGGACGATGATGTCGACCCAACGCGCATCGGCATGCTCCAGGGCGATCTATCGCCCTGAATGAACCGATCGGTGACAGCGGCAACAGAAAATTGGGCGCCACGGACCTGACCGTGTCGCCCAAGAGGCCAAGGCTGTAAAAATTCCTACACCTCTTTGGGTTCGCCAAGCGTGGCCCTCGCTTCGTCTTGGTTCGGTCCTATTTCTGTGTCCAGTCAGTCACGAATTGGCTGAAAGAGCGCGGGCGTGATATCAAAAATTGGGCCGACGATCCGCAAAGGATTGTGAAGTACCTCCGCAAGATATTTCGCGCAACGAGAAGTAATAGCTATAGATAGGACGACTCACTCCTCCGGCCATCCCGGCCCTGCTCAATTTAAAGAGATGACCGCGCGGTATGTGAACTTCTGAGAAGTACTAAGGCTGCGGTGACGAGCCAAACGCCTGCAAAAGAGATATCGTCGCACATCAATCAAAACATCTTGGAGAAGTCATGAAACGCACTGGTAAAAGTGCACGCGTTCCTCTGTTGATCGCCGCAGCAACGATCATTGCATCCCTCTCGATTGCAAACCCGGCTCAAGGCGCTCCTCTTTCCGCGGGGTTGACCAGTTCAACGAGCACGATGCCTACAAGCGAGAATGCCTATTGCACGAAGGGCGACATTTGGATGGGTGCAACTTCGGACGGCCCAGCAGAGCTACCTCGGGGTTGTGTTTATACCGGCCTCGATGGCTCCCCGAGTCCGGGCAAGATCATTTCGGTCGCTGCCGGGGGAGACGTCATGAAGACTATAAATGCGGCAAGTTGCGGAGACACCATTCAGCTTCAAAGCGGCGCAACTTTTACGTTTAAAGGCGGCACGACGTTTCCATCGAAGAATTGCGACCCCAATCACTGGATCACCATTCGGACCAGTGCCGCCAATTCAGCGCTACCCGCGGAGCACACCAGGATCGATCCAAGCTATGCCGGAGTGGCGAGTTTAAGCGGACGCCCGTCGTTCTCAGGGCCCAACAAGAACATCATGGCCAAACTCGTGGCAGACTCAAATTCATTTAAGATCGGAGACCACTACCGCCTGATTGGTCTCGAGATTACCCGTCCGCATGACGGCAAGTGGTACAACGCGCTGGTCCAATTCGTCGGCTCTCACATCATTCTCGACCGCAACTGGATCCATGGCGATCCCACTGCTGACACCACCCATCTGGTACAAACCGGCGTCGGCGCTAATCACGTCGCCATCATCAACTCCTACTTGAACGACGCGCATTGCAAGGCTTCGCCCCAGACTTGCACTGATTCGCAGGCATGGAGCGATGGCGGGCGCGGAACTGTCATGAAGGCGTACAACAACTTCATGGAAGCCGCCGGTGAAAATATTCTGTTCGGAGGCGGGCCGGCCATCCTTATCACCAGTGATGTCGAGATCCGCCTGAATCACATGTTCAAGCCGCTCACCTGGAATCCGCTCGACAAAAATTTCATCGGAACAAGGTTTACAGTGAAGAACAATTTCGAACTGAAGGAGGGACAGCGGATTTTAGTGGAAGGCAACATCATGGAGAACACGTGGGGTGGCTTTACCCAAAAGGGCGCAAACATACTGATAACGCCGAAGAATCAGAGCGGAAGTAACGGAACGAATATCTGCCCAATTTGCTTTGTCTCCGATATCACCTTGCGATACAACTACGTCGTGCATGGGTCACAGGGCTTGCAGGTTGGCAATGGTCCGAGTGACAACGGGGGATGGTCACTGGGAGGCCATAACTACAGCATCCACGACCTGGTTTTCGACGGCATGCAGTATTCGGAATGCTACCAATGTGCGAATTTCCTGAACCTACTGAGTTCCGTCTACCGGTCCGACTCACCGCCTCCAGCCGCGGAGGTGATGCATGACGTGACGCTCAATCACATTACCATCGTCAATACGGGCTTCCTTGCAGGCGCCAAGACTGCGACGGGATTCCTGGTAATGAATGGGCCACCCGCTGGGAACAAGACGGCGACTCCGCGGATCGACAATCTCCAGTTCACGAACTCGATCGCAGACGCCGGTACCAGCGGCGCATATCCCACAGGTGGTGGATCCGACAACTGCTCCTCGGGTCAAGCCACGATCGCGCGCATGGTGACTGCCTGCTGGGCGGGAGCCAGTTCTTTCACCGGAAACTTACTCGTGATCGACCGTGTGTGGTCCCAGCTTGTACTTCCGAGCGGTAACTTTACGACATCGGCGTGGTCAAAGGTTGGATTCTCGAATTTCAATGGCGGTGATGGTGGTGATTACCACCTGCAGCAATCCAGTCCATATCACAATGCCGGGACCGATGGGAAAGATCTTGGCGCTAATATCGATCTTGTGAATTCCGCCAAGAACTTCGCAAAGTAGATGGGCCAGATGACGACGTTTTTGCTGTGCGGAAAGATCTGGCCGCATACCGTGCTTGCACGTCGGCATGTGAGTCAGATTCGATCCGCGGAAAGTCTCGCGGGGAAAGTACCCCCGGTTCGCTGGTGGGTTCGGCCCTGTAAGTTTTGACAGTGGAGGAAGATCCACTGCGTCGTTAAAGTTATCGAATCTCACGGAACAACGGCCCGTGTCTAAAGGACTTAAGGGGAAAGGCACGGGCCCTTTTGAAACTTACATCGGGCGGTTTTCCTCGGCTCCGGGAGCAGCCTGGTTGGCGTCCAGGCAGCTGAAGTGATATTCCGCTCCCCTCCACTTCTAGAACTCTATCCAGAGTTGATTTGCATTTCCTTCATTGAGGCTGAAGAGTTTCTCCAGGAACTCAGCTCGCGAGAGTGCTCCAGCGCAACGACGAAGACGATCGGAGAAACCTAGATTAGTTGCTGGTCCGCAAGGGAGGACCGCACTCTGGCAGTAGATCAGCTGAAGAGGGAATTGACGCAGCTGTGGAACTACCTCTGTATCGGTACTTTGTTTCTCTCCATCCTTAGGAGTGCAGAAACAACAACTTGGATAAGAATTTCGCTTGACAAAGCCTGAGGCTCCGGTCACAGTTATGCGCTAGATCTTCGGCCTAGTAGTGAAGCGTTGCGTCGCGTGCGGCGAGCAGCAACGTACCTCAGTCCCAAACTGTAGAATCCTCGACCATTTAGGCACAGCATTTAGCTTCCCCCTTCCAAAATGCTCGCCGAAATGCGTTGTGTCGAGGGAATACGTTTGTCCGAATTCCTTTCTCGTACCGCCTGTTGCTATAGGCGTGAACCTTGTGACATTAGTGAAATTCCGAGCGTGCAGAGGAGAGGTCAGAGACATGCAGCAGCACGATACAAACGATTCCGTACTGCCAACCAATTGTTGCCAGAGCCCAATGTCGTTCCGCGAATTGAACCGATTGGCTATAGCAGTGCGGGGATTGGTCCTCGCTTGCATTCCCATTCTTACGCTATTTTTCTGCCTTCTTCTGTTTTTTGTGCTTAGCCGGTCGGCACAGGCTCAACAAGCAGGCCAGAACGTCAACATGGTTTCAGGCACGGTGTGGCCCTATGGGGATCCCTTCCTCGAGAGACAAGACGAACCCAGCCTTGCGGTCTCGACTCGAAATCCCCTGCACTTGCTAGCGGGCGCGAACGATTACCGGACGGTCGACCTCAATCTCCAGGAATCGGAACCTGGTGAGGGAAAGTTGTCGAATGCCCCCACCGGCGAGCCGTGGGTCGGCCAGTACGTCTCAGTCGATGGTGGTGCTCACTGGCAGAGCACGCTCCTTCCAGGATACCCACAAGATACTTCCGCTCGCGGAATGAGCTCACCCCTCCACGGATTCACAACGGCCGCAGACCCCGTTCTCGCTTCCGGGACAAACGGAATGTTCTATTACGGCGGGATCGCGTTCAATCGCGAATCCAGCATGGGATTAGTCTTTGTCTCGCGGTTCATGGATTTGAACAACAAGGAAAACGGAGACATCTCGCGCGATAGCTTGCCCATCCGATACATCAATACGATTCCGGTCGCGTTTGGAACCGTCGCTCCGTCACAGTTCCTCGATAAACCGGCCATCGCTGTCGATATTCCGCGGGGCAGCAGCACATGCACTTTCTCGGTAACGCAATCGGACGGCACGGCAGTGCAACAGAAAATTCCAGCGGGGAATGTCTACGTTGCGTACTCGGATGTGGTGACGAATGCCAACGGCACGCAGACCAGCACTATTTATTTCACCCGCTCGACAAACTGCGGTGCAAGTTGGAGCACACCGACTCCGATTAGCAAAAGCTATGCCGTGAGCCAGGGCGCAACTATACAGATCGATCCGGAAACCGGGATCGTATATGTCGCGTGGCGAGTAATTCATAGCGCGCAACAGGCGAAAGATGGCATCGCGATTACTGCTTCGCTGAACGCAGGCCAAAGCTTTCTGTCTCCGCTCACCGTGGTGAGCCTTGCACCGTTCAACGCCAACAATCCGACCGCTCCTGCGTTCTTCGATCAGAACACGACCGAGAGCACGTTCCGAACTACCGCCTATCCGGCGCTGGCCGTGGGAGACAGCGGCATTTCATTGATCCCCGGTCCCTTGTACTTAACGTGGTCACAGCGCGGGCTAGGGCCTGAGGGCGAAGCGCGGATCATGATGCTTGCGGTTCCCGGCAATGCCAGCATCACGTCTTCGGGGTTCAAGCCGCCAACACCATTTCCCATCGACAACGGTACTGTAACGAATGATGTAGGCGGAACATTTCCTGGATTGAATGCCGGGCACCAGGTTATGCCGAGCATGACTTTCAACCAGGGCAAGCTGATGGTCCTGTACTACGATCTGCGGCAGGATCACACGATCGGCGAGTTCGCACCCAGCGTTTTGAATGGTGTGTTCACTCCCGATGCCAATGGAAACTTCTTCGAAGAATCTCGTGATTCGGTAACAGAGCTACCCAACGCGTCGTATTCTCCATATTTCATCGATGACGCGGGACTCACTGTGCGTCGGCATACGATCGACGTAATGTTGGCGCAGGCGAACGCGAGCTCGGGCGTCCCCAAGTTCACGTACACGCGCGTATCGCATTACGATCTCGGACTTTTTGAAGGGGAGCCGGCCGGGGAAGCCGCGCCTTTTCATCAGCTCAAGTTTGATCCTCCAAACCTTCCGATGTTCGCGAAGGGCGCCGGAGCGTTCATGGGCGACTACATCGGGATCACCGGACAACCGTTTGTCCTGGTGAAGTGCGGCAGCTCACAATGCTGGACCTATAACAATCCCTCTCCTGCGGGAGTCGCGGGCACCATCTTAGCCGCGCCAAAGCCAGCTGCGAGTTCCGCTGTTCATTATGCTTCCTGGACCAGCAACCAGGACGTCATTCCCCCTGTAGACGGACAGAGCTGGGACACCTACACCGCGATCGCAAGTGGGATGAGCATCTATGACCCGAGCAGCTCAGTCCCAGGTTGCAACCCCGGCTATGAAGGCGATCGCAATCAGAACGTGTATCAAAGCCGCATCACGCAGGGTCTGGTGGTCTCATCGCCGCAGGTGTCAAAGCCGCTGAGCGCAAGTGTCCAACGCGGATTCGTTGTTCTGGTGCAAAATCAGACCAGCGGCCGAGCATCGGCGAACGGGCCAGTGAACTATTTCCGCTTGACGATCGCGAACCAGCCGGTCAACGGATTCGCGTCCTTCGCACAGTTTGTGCCGCCGAGCCCTGTCCCGCCTCCGCCTTTCCCTCGCACCAATAATGGAATTACATTCCCGCTGCAGACGGTCGATGTCGCGATTGCTCCGCACACGGGCGTGGCTCGCACCATCTTCGCGGTATCGAGCAGCTCAACCGCCAGCATTTTGGTGAACGTGAATGAAATTAACGGACTTGGAGGAGCGGTCATCAACGGCGGCATGTCCGGCTTTATCTTGCTGAATGCTGATGGCACGGTGCCGACAAACCTGGTCGATCCGAATGGGCAGTCCGGGAGCAACAGCATCGCCAGCGTCGAGCTTTATAACCCCAATGTGGCGGCACCCAATGTCGCTGCTCCGAACGTTGCAGCCCCAAATGTGGCGGCTCCAAACGTTGCCGCGCCCAATGTGGCGGCCCCCAATGTTGCGGCTCCGAATGTTGCCGCGCCTAACGTGGGAGCCCCGAATGTTGGTGCGCCTAACGTCGCCGCCTATTCCGTGGCGAATCCGAACGTTGCGGCTCCGAATGTCGCGGCTCCAAACGTTGCGGCCGCGCCTCCAACAGACGCTACTTACACGGTGACTAATTCCGGAAACACGACCGCTTCCTTCAACGTCGCGATAGCAGGTTCAACTACGACCCCATTGCAGTTGTTGCTGTCGCAGGTTTACATGACTCCGCAGACGGATGGTCAGTGCCATCTGATCACCCAGCAACAGAACATCACCATGGCGAACGTCCCCAACGTTCCCCTCAATCAGCTGAGCAATCCAAATGTGGCCGCGGCTCCGGTCACACAACCCACGTTTGCCCTGGGCCCGGGTGAATCGGCCTTGATCACCATTCGCGGCAACGTCGATGTCCCCACCATGCAGCAGATCGTGAGTCAGGTCACACCTGTGGTCGCGCCGCAGGCCGTAAATAGCAACAGCACGACTCAGACAACTCCCGCCCCGATCTATCCGCCCTTGAGCATTGTGACGACGTCTCTGCCACCGACCGATCGCAACGATCAGGGATACTCCGTGCAATTGGTCTCGATGGGCGGAAAGCCTGGTACCGGGACATGGTCGATCATTTCGGGCACATTCCCGCCGGGAATCAATCTCAGTCCTTCGGGCTTGATCTCTGGAACGGCTGGGACGCCGGGCAGTTATCCGGTAACGATCCAAGTGGCGGATACGAATATTCCGCCCGCCGTGGCGACGCAGAGTTATGTCCTGAACGTCAATCTGGGATTTGCCGAACAGTTTGTCCTGACACCTGAAGATGGCGTTGTGGGGCAGCCTTACGTCGCTACTCCATTGGCTGTTACCGACGGAACAACGCCGTACACATTCACCGCGACGGGGCTTCCTGCTGGATTGTCGATCGATCCCGGCACGGGCCAGATCACGGGAGTGCCGACCAGCGCGATTCCTAGCGGTTCTACGGTGCACATCACCGCTACCGATGGCGCCTTGCCGGCGGAGACGGTCATGTACAGCCCCACAATTCGCATCGGCGACGTGATCCACATTTCTCCTACGACCTTGCCAAATGGCACGATTGGCGTGCAGTACAGCTTTCAGCTCACGGCTACCGGTGGAATCGGAGGACTTGGATTTGGTCCGCCACAACTGCCGAACGGCGGAACTCTGGACAGCAACGGGACGATCACGTTCCTGAATCCGCAGGCTTCGAGCTCGACGTTCACCGTGTCCGTCCACGATGCTGCGAATCCGTTCCAATTCCAGAGCGCCGCGTACACCATCAACTTCGCCAGCGGCTCGAATCTGTCGTTCGTTACGCAGCCGAGCAATACGGCCGTCAACCAGACGATCTCGCCTGCGGTTCGAGTATTTGCCCAGGACAATCAAGGCGGTGTGATCGCGGGAGCGGCGATTACGTTGTCACTGATTTCCGGTCAAGGAGTGCTGAGTGGAACACTCACCCAAATCACGGACGCGACCGGAGTGGCAACGTTCCCGAATCTCTCGATCAATACCGCCGGCAACGGCGATGTTCTGCAGGCCGCCATCGGGACGATCACAGGGCTATCGAATCCGTTCAATATCGGGCCGTAGATTTATTGGCGGGTAGTTGTTAATTCGATTGCAGACGGCGGCGAGCATCCGCGAGCAGCGGATCTTGGCCGCCGGTTTTTATATCGATGAATGCCTTGTAAGAATCGGAAGCAGCCGAACTCTTCAATCCCTCTTGCGCACGTCCAAGATAGTAGTACACGGACGGGAAGACATAATAGGTAGGAGACTCGTCGAGGAAGAGTGCGGTGGTTTCTCCACGGCGCTTCTGGCAGGTTTCCAGTTCAGAGTCGGCTTCTGTGAAGGCGCTTAAGTCGACATAAGCACGTCCGGCATCGAAGTGGCCCATCCAGGTGTCAGCTATTTTCCGCGAATCAAGAAAGAGCTTCAAAGCGTCCTGCGCTTTGCCCCGCTTGAGTTGAACTTCGCCTTCGAGGATCTTGCCGTACGCTTGCGGGTCGGCATCCAGCCGGACGCCTAATTCATGAGCAATGGCGAGCGCCTTGGCATCCTGGTTGGCGGCAATAAATGCGCGGGCAGCCCAGAATTGAATCGGAATCTCGTGACTAGCGGCGAGAGCTCGGTCCGCAGTGCGGGAGGCCTCGGTGACATTTCCTGCCAGCAATTGCGCTTGTGAAAGCGTAGCCAGCTTGACCGCCGCTGCATCCGGATTCTTGTCAGCGGTATCTTTACTGATCCCATCTCCCAGAATCTTGATCGCATCGGCGACGTGACCCTGATAGAGTGCGACGTCCGCCAATCCAGCCGCCGAGGCTGACGCGCCATCGGGTCCGAGTTTCTCCGCTTGGTGATAGGTGGCAACAGCATCGTCTAAATGGCTGAGTGCCAGCTGCGGAACTGCCGTACCTACGTATCCGAGTACCAGATTGGGGTTCAGTTCGAGTACACGCTTTTGCTCTCGGATCGCGCGATCAAAATCCCCCGCATACATTGCATAGAGCCCGACGTTATTGCGGTAGATCGTGTTTTTTGGATAGAGGTCGGCAGCGCGCCCGCCTACTTCCAGAGCCCGTGTCATATCACGCCGGAAGAAATACGCCAAAGCGAGATTCCCTAAACCCGTATTGTCGGCGGGATACTTCGCAACGAGCTGCTGCAACTCCTCCAGGGCTTTGTCTGGCTTGCGAGCAACCAGATAGTAGGAGCCGCGAGTTCGATATTTCTCGCGGTCGCTCATGTGATCGATCTTGGAGAGCGCCAGCTGGAAATACTTTTCAGCCTGCTGTGGCTGCTTCATATTGTTGTAGACCACCGCCAGCACTACATAGGCGCGGCCCATTTCCGGGTCGAATTGCAACGCCTTTTGGGAATGCTCAATCGCGTCGTTGTAATTGCCGCTGAACTGGCCCAACTGAGCCAAGGCATATTCGTGAGCGGCGTCGAGAGAATGAGTCGTGTAAGTTTCGGCGGCTTCCAGCTGCACGGATTCCGGAGTCGTATCGCCGAGTGCCTTACGGATGGCAGCCGCCAACTTGCCCACCGCAACCAGAACGTCTTGCTTGGCTACCTTTTCGGACTTGGCAGCGATTTCCTTTCCAGTGACGCCCTCGACGGCTCGAATGAAGAGCCGATAAGAGTCGCCCTCTCGCTTGATCGAGCCGGAAATCACAGTGTTGACGCCCTCTCGCGTCGCCACAAGCCTCGCAAGTGGTTCGTCCAGTTTCGTGGCGCCCGCCTGGAGCTTGGCCGCAATTTTGTGGGCTGTTCCCCGGTTATAGGAACTGATGAATGACGCCCCTTCCATGGCCACGTTGAAAGCTGGTTCTAGCGTCTCATCGAACACCGAATCAGAGGTTTCGTTGGTGAAATCAGAGACGAGAATGCTCACTGGAGCCGACTGAGCATTGTTCGTAGTCCAGATTCTGTACTTCAGCGCCACAACGCCCACGATCACGAGAAGCAGGACGCAGCAAGCGATGGCCAAATAATGGTAGATCGACGGTCCAGCGTTGCCCGGTCGAATGACGCTCGTAGCAACCGTTGGACCCGAGGGTTGGTAAGCCTCCAAGTCCGCTAGCAGTTCTGCCATGCTTTGATAGCGGTCATGGGGCTTTGGCTCAATGCATCGGCTGACTATGGCGCTCAACGTCCGCGGCACACTTTTCTCAACGACGCTGGCTGCGATGGCACGCTCCTGGATGCGCTTCATCAGGCTGGCCATCGCACTTTGCGCGTCATAGGCCGCTTTTCCGGTCAGTAGTTCGTAAAAGATGAGACCAGCCGAATAAATATCCGATGTCGGGCCGATTTCCATACCCTGGCCCTGTTCAGGCGACATGTATTCAAGCGTGCCCAACAGGACGCCCGTTTGCGTCAGCCCACCAGCTTCTGCGTTGTGCGCCAAGCCGAAGTCCATGACAAGGACCTTGCCCGCCTTGTCGCGCATCACGTTCGAAGGCTTGAGGTCACGATGGATGACGCCCTCGCTATGGCATGCGTCCAAAGCGCGGCAAACCTGCTGCATCACACTGACCGCCTCAGCGGGCGCAAGCTTGCCGGAGCGTCGAAGAATGGTCCTTAGATCCTCGCCGTCGACGTACTCCATCGTGATGAACTTCACGCCCTCCGCCTCACCGAGGTCGTAAATGCGAACTACGTTTTTGTGGGTGATCTGACGCGCAAGAACCAGTTCCTGCTTGAAGCGGTGCAGAATCTCAGGATTGGCGGTCAGATCAGGGCGAATGACCTTGAGCGCGACTAACCGATCCACTTCATGGTCTCGCGCTTTGTAGACGGCGCCCATGCCTCCTTCACCGAGCTTCTGCAGAATTTCGTAGCGTCCGCCAAGGACCTTACTCATGCTCAATGACTGAGCAGGAGGCCGGCGAGTGTCAATGGTGGGCGCATCTGAACCGGAGGACGACGAGGAAGCGACTCCGATGGTCGGTCCATCGAACGAAGAAGCAGACGTTAGATCTTTTGGTTTTTCATCCAGCATGCCCTAGTCACAGTTCTGGGGAAGACGTGCTGATGATCTGCCCGCACAATTTGACAAGTAGTATATCCGGGTTGGTCAGAGTCAGCTACCAACAAGTGCTGACATTGAAAACAAAGGCGTGAGGAACTGATAGGCCAAATTCGGTATCTAACCGATTTCAGGAAGAGCGCTCGCCCTCGTCTAAGCGGCAGCCCCTGCTATTGATCTCTCCTCAACGAGGGGGACTCGTGCCCGGACTGTTGTCCCGTGTCCCGGCTCTGAGTCGATATGAAGCTCCCCATTCGCCAATTTCAGCCGCTCCTTCACCGCCAATCCCGACACTGCCTTCAGCGCCTACGCGCTTGCTTGTGTTCTGGCGCTGGAGGGTAAGCGGGACGAAGCGTTCGCCAACCTACAGTTCGCCGCGGAAGACGCGGTTAGTTGGGATATGCGCAAAGGACTGGAGACCGACACCGATCTCAAACTGCTGCACGGCGATCCCCGTCTCTGAGCTTTGCGAGCCACCATGAGCCAATCGGCCGTCGCATCACAAATCCGTCGCTAAAAAACTAGGCGGAATTGCACTTCCGCCTGCCGGACAGGCTAACGGAAACGACGACCATTCTATGCCAGCATTACCTTCCGAGAAACGCCCCTCGCTCACAAATTGCGCACTTCGTCGAATCGGCGGCAATCCGGAAGTTAAGCAAACGATAGTGGGAAATACGCCGGATCGCTGATCAGTGGACCTAGCTGTGAGAGTTAAGTCGAGCGGCCATCGGTAACGTTACCGAAATAATCAAGCGTACGAGCCATGGCCCATCGGGAAGAGAGATGCTTTACTGATCTAGCACGAGGAAGGTTTGACGAACATTCCAGAGATTGGAGAATCAGCGGTGTCAAAGACACGCCTGTACGTGGAATGCCCGAATTGCCAGATGCAATACATGGTAAAAGACTTTGGACTGACCTATAGTAACGGCGCCCGCATCGAAGACATTGACGATTCTGCCGAATTTCAGCGCCTAATCTGCCCATGCAAGCCGCGCGAGCCGCATAAATTCAGGTTGCGAGAGCGGGCACGGATTCACGTGTTCTCAGAGAGCGACCCTGAACGCACCCATTTCTCACTAGTCCCGCAGAAATCGACGGTACAAACTTCTTTGCAGACTTCGTAGTTCTGGTCGAACCCTCGACCGCACGACGGAACACCGTTGCGCCAGGAAGGTACAACCAATTTCTATCTTGACCTCTGAAGGCGAGTTCAAGGGGTACTGAGCATCAATTCGTCGTCCTCCGATACTCGGTATCGACAACAAGACCGGAGGTATCGGACAGTTCCGTGGACTGCCCTACTGGAACATGGACTTGAGCATCAAGAAGAACCTGAAGCTGACGGAGAGGTTTGAAACGGAAGCTCAGATTGCCTTCATGAACGTGCTCAACCACAACCAAAAGCTCGATCCGCTTTTGGACATCACGAGTCCATCCTCGTGGGCGCTCTAACTGCACAAGGAAACGTTCCTCGACAGACGGAATTCGGGATACGCGTCCGCTTCTAGCTTGAAAATGATTGGGGCTGGGTACTTGCCTGGCCCCTTTCACTCACTCCCGACATCGGATAAGAACAGATTGAGGCTAACTCTCAACCCGACGGGGTTGAATAGAACAGACCGTTTGTTCGGACCAATCGAGAATGAACTGTCTCTGCCTGCCTGGATCGCAGGGTCAATGTGATGCTGACAGATGTGCCGTCATCTCCGAGCACCTCAATAGGTAGGATGATTGGGCTCGAATTAGCCTCGGTGATCGCGAAATTCGCGGTGATCAGGGCTTAGAACAATGACGACTGCGGGCAGCGACATTAAGAGCTCGGTGACATCGGATTGACAGTCACGGCCACGAGTCAAAATCTAGGCGATCCAACTCGGTATCTCGGCAGGTAGCACACCTTTACAACTAATTGATAACACAAGCTATGGCGGAGAGGGAGGGATTCGAACCCCCGATACCCGTTAAGGTATGTCCGCTTTCGAGGCGGATCGTTTCAACCACTCACGCACCTCTCC
>Ga0070713_100002121_pt1 | contig 12836 bp, 9 predicted proteins | sample LARL82metaG_FD_65465 | JGI IMG/M metagenome (GOLD analysis project Ga0070713, IMG submission 65465) | Corn, switchgrass and miscanthus rhizosphere microbial communities from Kellogg Biological Station, Michigan, USA - LAR L8-2 metaG | ecosystem: Host-associated > Plants > Roots > Rhizosphere ... | reverse complement strand
TCGTACTTGGCAATGCGTGCGTCCAGCTGCTGAAGGAAATCGGTCATGTTGTCCTCCGGTTGAGTGAGTTCATAGTACGAGGAACAAAGCTGTGAAGGCAAGGGAGGCGCGGTTTCAGGTTTCAGGTTTCAGGTTTCGGGCGTCAGGCTCTTGGCTCTAGGCCGCGGATGCTCGATTGAGAATTTTCAAATCGGGAACGTAGATCGCGAGAAAACAGAAACCTCAGGCTGCGCGGGCCGGACTAGTGAGAGCATGGGGGTGTGAGAAGTATTGCGGTAGCCTTGGTGTTTTGTCTCGTGTGTGCGTCACAGACCCAATCCTCGATTCCCGCCGAGGTGAAATTCAAATCGCGATACGTGAATCCTAGTCCGAAGCCGGCGGAGTTCACTTCGGCGATGCTTTGGGGGGTCGCAATTGCGGATACTCGAGTGGCGGAATACCAGCACGGAACCGTGGAAATCGCTCATGCCCGGCTCACTTGCCGCGTGGACGGCCGAGACATCATTCTGAACGATGACTCCGGGAGTGTTCGCGGCGGACTATATCGACGGAACCCATGGTTTGGCACGGATTCGCATGAGGCTATGCCGGTGAAGTATTCGGCAAATCGCTCCGTCATCCTGGAAGTAGGCACGCGACCAAACCGCGTGTGGCACTTCTGGGCTGCTTCCCCGCGCCAGACACTTCCGGCAGGAAAGCTCGAGGGGTGCACCGTGACAATGCGTGTCCGAATTTCAGCAGGAGCGCTCTTACAGGTTGGTTTCGACTACTGGCAAGATGCGACCGTAGGATATGGCCTCGGCGGAAACAATCAGGAAGCCGGCGCCGGCGACTGGTACCTCCCCTCAGACGAATGGCAGACCGCCGAGTTCACAGACGTTCCCGTTCGGCACTGATTTCTGATTCACCACAAAGGGCACTCAGGTACACGAAGGAAAACTCAGAAAACAACACCCTTCGTGTGACTTCGTGTCCTTCGTGGTAATCGTTTTGTTGCTGTTCGAAATTGGCGCCCCCTGAAATCTGTCCGCCAATTCACTAGAATCTCCGCATCATGGGACAGGCAAGCAAAACGGTTCTCATCACCGGCGCATCGGTCGGAATTGGACGCGAACTGGCCAGACTATTCGCGCGCGACGGCTACAGCCTCGTTCTGGTCGCGAGAAATGCCGCACGTTTGCAGGAAGTCGCGGCTGATCTGGAAAAGCGTTTTGGAATTATTGCTAAATTTTTCCCGCTTGATCTCACCAACAGCGCCGCGCCGCAATTCCTTTTCGATCAACTGCAGCGCGAGACCATCGCCGTCGATGTGTTGGTAAACAATGCCGGATACGGCAGGCTCGGTGCTTTCGCCACCATTCCCTATGAAGAGAGCGCCGGGCAGGTCGCACTCAATATCACTGCGCTCACGCACCTCACGAAACTTTTTCTTGCCCCAATGCTGGAACGCAAGTCAGGGCAATTCCTGAATGTGGCTTCCACTGCGGGTTTTCAACCAGGGCCTTTGATGGCCGTCTATTACGCGACTAAGGCGTACGTGATCTCCTTCTCCGAGGCCCTCGCCAACGAACTGCAAGGCACAGGGGTCACTGTGACCTGTCTGTGTCCCGGATTGACCGACACAGAATTTCAGACACGTGCTGGAACAGAAAAAACAACGCTGTTTCGACGAACTCGCCCGATGGACGCCGCCAGCGTTGCACGCGATGGCTATCGTGCCCTGATGAAAGGCAAACCGCTGGTGATCTCTGGAATGCGAAACCGGCTTCTGATGGAGTCGCTACGGATCAGTCCACGCAGATTGGTCACTGCGGTATCGCGGAAATTTTTAGAGTAAGACGTTCAAGGTGTCACGGTCAGAGTCACCGCTGTGCTGTGGGCGACGGTGCCACACGTTGCGGTGATGGTGACCGTGTAATTGCCCGGTTTGGTCCCGGGATTTCCGCTTCCGCCTCCGCCGTTCCCCTGCAGCCCTCCCCCACAACCAATCACTCCCAAGCTGATAATCGCCAGCAGTATCAGGCGTGAAATGCCGTGACGCCACTTTCCCGCCAGCGGCACCAGAACAATTGCGACCAGCGGCAGTCCGATCCATAATGTCGCTGCGTTGGAGCTTGGCGCAGTGGTGGTCATGCTGACGGTCACCACCGAGCTTCCACTTCCGGACGGCACTTGCGACGGATTGAAATTGCATGAAGCCAATGATGGTAACCCGGAGCAAGACAGGCTCACGCTGTTCGGAAAATTTCCTGGGCTGGGATTCACAGCAACGCTGAACAAGGCCGTGCTTCCCCGCACAACGGCCACAGTTGGCGGAGTTGCGGAGATGGAAAAATTGAAATTCGGATTCGGCATCGCGGTGAAGCTTAGCCCTACAGAGTGCGTGGTCTTGGCTGTGTCGGTGCCCACAGCATTGAGGTTGAATGAGTATGTCTGTGAAGTAGCACTGCTCACGTCTACCGTGAATGGCACTCCCGAACTGCTGGGCACAATCGTAGACGGAGTGATTGAGCAGGTCGGCGGGGCTCCGCTTCCACAACTCAGGTTTACGGTGCGGCCATATCCGTTGGCAGCAGTGAGAACACCGTCAAAGGTGCCAATAGCGTTCACTTGAGCCGACAAAGTTGGATTGCTGACAGTCAGGGCATAATCCGGGGCCGTACCAACTGTGACCGAGAGCGTCTGCGTCTTCGGCGATGTGCCCGTTGTCGCCGCTTGGATCGTGATTTGCCCGACGCCCGGCGCGGCTGTGCCAGCGGCGCTCACAATTAACGTCACAGGAGTTGGGTTTCCAGCCTTCGGGTTCACCGACTGCGACTGAAACTGGCAGGTGATTCCGGCGGGTAGCGATGTACATGACAATCCCACGGTTCCTGAGAATGCGCCCGCCGCAGAAACGGTTAGCGATATTGGCGCGCTGCTCGTTCCGGGCGCGAGCGTGATTGCGGCAGGTACCGGCACTCCGAGACTGAAGTCCACAACATGCAAAACCACTGGCGCGGCATGCGTAACAGCCGCGGGGTCGGTACCGTTTGCCAGCACGTTAAAAAGGTAGTCCCCCGCAGTATCGGTCGCGGTCAACGCGAAGGCCGATCCCTGTGCGCTCGGCGTGAGGGTTGTGGGACTGAGTGAGCAGTTCCGGGGCGCCGCCGTGCTCCCCGCATTACAGCTAAGATTCACCGTGCTGCTATATCCATTCACCGCATACAGCCCGCCGCTGAAGGCCGCCGACTGGCCGGCAAACACCGTCTGCTGATTGTTGGCCATGCTGATCTGAAAGTCGGGCGTCGTCACCAGGTTAAATTCCCAAACTCCGCGTCCGTAGGTGCCTGCCCGCAGCCGCTTCAAGCTCCCGGAGTTGAATAACTGCAGTGACGTGATCGCGACATTCGGAAGAAAACCTGCCTGCCCGGAAGCTGGGCCGACCTCGGTCCAATTGGGATTGCCGGTGTTGCTGGCAAACACGCCGACATCTGTTCCGACGTAGATTGTCGATGTGACCGGGTCGATCACCAGGGCGTCTGCGGGAGCGTCCGGCAAATTGGCGGTGAAGTCGAGCCATGAGATGCCGGCGCTGATCGTCTTCCACACGTGAGCGGTGCGGAATCCCATAATCGCGACGTAAGCGGTCTTGCCACTTGGGTCTGCGGCATCAATCACGATGCTGGAGATCGGAAAGACTTGAGGATTGATCAATCCGGTACGGTCAAGCCAGGTGTTGAGCCCTCCGCCGGCGTTGATGGTCACCCAAATGCGTCCGCCGGGCGGAATGGTCGGAACTGACGGCCCTTCTCCGTTCGTACCCGCATATATCACTTGAGAATTGCCGGAAGGATCCTTGGGGCCGCCCGCCGAGAGCGCCCGAATCATGTTCGTCTCTGCTCCGCTACAAGTCCCATTCCCGCCGACTTCAAAGTTCGGGCTCAACTGTGAAAAAGATCCTCCCGAAGAGGATCCTCGCCAGACCCGGCACGTTCCCAACACCATCGTTCCGGGATTCGCTGGATCCAAAAGGAAGGGGAGAGAAAACGGACCCGCGTCGCCAGCCACCGAGGTGCTGCTGACAATTGGGTCGTTTTGAAAATCCTGTGTATGGCAATTGATCGCGTTCCAGCAGCGAAGAACGTTGACTCCTGAAATTGCGTCCGGCGGCGTCGAGAGGAGCCACTCGGCGTCGTCGGAGGGATTGATTGCCGTGAAGCCGACGTCGCCGGCGTTCACGTTGGTCCACTGCCCACCACTCTGCAAAAAAGAAGTTGCCGGCGCTCCGTTGCCCTGAGTTCCTCCCCACAGCAGGTTCAGGTCCGTGGCGGACTGCGCGATGGAGATGAACTGGGTTATGGGCCCAAGCGTGGCATTCAAATTATCGAACTGGTTTGAAAGGCCGCAGGTTCCCGTGGTTAGTCCAGTAAAGCCGTCCAACACGCGGTTGACTCCACCGTCATTTACGAAATAGCCGAGAGCGACGCCGTTGCTCGCGAGGAAGTCCATTGCGTGCTGATTGGGGTGAACTTTGGCGATGTCGCTGCATCCGTAAACGTGGGTGAGATTGAGGAAAGTGTTCGTGCCGGTTCCGTTGCAGGGGGAGGAACCTGTGAAGATCGTGCATTTGTAGAGATTGGTTGCACCAGCGTAAAGGTCGGTGGCCGCTCCGTTGGGAACAGCCGCGAGCGTAAGGTTATAGATGCCCTGTGCCGTTCCACAACCGCCGAAAAAATCACCGCAGTTCGTGATCCCAGAGTCGTTGACCTGGGACCAGGAAACACCGCCGTTGGTGGAAGTCCAGATGCCCTGATCGGCATCATTGGCGTCGACGTACCAGGCATACATCTCTCCGAGACCGGAAGGCCCCGCACGGTTCGGCACAACTGAAATCACGCCGCGATAGATCGGACACGCACTTGGTTGGAGTGCTTGAACCGGACAAGCGGCGGTACCCAATCCTGAACCGGGCTGCGTCGCAAGCCTGCTCCAGTTCGCTCCATCCACAGACGCGTAAAACCCGTGATACCGCACGGCAGCGTAGAACTTTCCGGAAGCCACACTAAACACGACCGATGTTGCCGAAGCTCCAGTCACAGCGCCGCCGGAATCGGAAATGGTAGCGGCTTTCCATGTCGCTCCCGCATCAGTCGAGTAGTAAAGTCCGCGATTCATGCCTGTGGGATTCTCCAGGCCTTCGACGATTCCTTGCGATGCTGAAGCAGCGGCTGCCACAACCAGTCTTGGATTGCTCGTGCTGAAACTAATCTGGCTGAACCCGAGCCCGGCAAAGGAATGTGTGCCGGTCGCGTCCTGCGAAATCAGTGCCCAGTGCGCTCCACCGTCGGTCGAGCGCAGGATGCCGAGCCCGTAATAAGAATCGGCAGAACTGTTGGTTTCGCCGGTTCCGGCAAGCACGATGCTCTTATTCGGATCTGGAGAGGCGCTTTGCGGCTGCACGGCAATGGCGCCGATCGCCAGCGTCAGTTGATCATCGGTTACCGGAGTCCAAGTAACGCTGCCCGGGTTCGTGCTCAGCGGGCCGGCATTGATCGACTTCCAAACGCCGCCATACGCTCCGCCAACGAAAACGGTGTTGCCGCTGGGATCATTGGGGTCGATGGCGACGGCAGTCGCTCGTCCGGAAACCCAGCCGTAGTCTTGAACGCCGGTGCCGCTGGCATCCGAGGGCAGAGGCAGGGGGCCGAGCGAGTTCCAGCCTGGCCCGAATGCCGCGAATGTGCTCGCGCGCGCCGCGCGCAGGCGTAACTTCTGCTGAAGCGCCTGGCGGCGCAGGTCCGCAGTTCCTTGCACCCCCCGTCCACTCATCTGCCATCGCTCGGAAGCGGTGATCGGCGGAACCGGCGAGCGAAGCACATTCGGTTGCTGCGCAAACAGATTCGCGCCTGCGATTAACAGGAGAGCGGCATGAAAAAGGTGGTTATTCATCACGCACCCTAGCTGAGCGGTTCGCCTGTGCAGAAATCCTTCCCAAGCGGATGAGGCGCGCAACAATGGATCCCGCGGTGCGTCCGTGGATCGTGGCGATTTCCTGGAAATTGACGCCGCGCCGCAGTTCTTCGCAGATTTGTGTGTCTTCTGCGTTCGACCACGGTTTGCCCGCATTTGCCGGCAACGAGTTCCGCGTGCGCTCCCTCGCCTGCTGAAACTCCAGCGCCTGCACCGCGCGGTTCAGCGCACGAGCAGCCTGCGGATGCTGGTAGAGAGAATCGCTCTTTACCGCTTGGCCGGTTTCGGGATGCAATCCGTCCGCGAGCCTGCGGACGATCTCAAGCGCCTCGTGGATCTCCATCACTGCTCCTCGTCATGGCATCGTATGCCGGTGTCAAAGTGCAACTCTGTGACGAGTGAACATTGCGGCGGTGACAATCCCGAAATGGAACGGCAGAGTTTATCGGCGCTTGAAACCCGTATTTCGCCGCGCGGGTTACACTCTTGCGTATGGATTGGCAGGCATTCTGGCTGACCCTTCGCTTGGCAGCGGTGGTGACGGCGATTCTGGTTGTGATCGGGTTCCCGCTTGCCTATTGGATCGCGTTCTCACGCTGGCGGTGGAAATTTATGGTGGAAGCAATCGTCGCCCTGCCAATCGTGCTTCCACCGACAGTCTTGGGCTTTTACGTTTTGGTTGCGCTTGGGCAGCGCAGCCCGCTCGGGCGGTGGTGGCAGGCAATCACTGGTCACACGCTGGCGTTCACATTTGAAGGCTTGGTAGTCGGATCGGTGCTGTACAGCTTGCCTTTCGCAGTGCAGCCGCTGGCATCGTCACTTTCGGGAATTGATCGGAGATTGATGGATGCGTCCGCGGTGTTGGGCGTCTCCAAGCTGAAGACATTCTCCCGGGTACTGGTTCCGCTCTCGGTGTCGGGGCTCGTCACCGGAACTGCATTGGCATTCGCCCACACCATGGGGGAGTTTGGAGTCGTGCTCATGGTCGGAGGCAATATCCCGGGAGTCACGCGGACTCTTTCCATCAACATCTATGACCAGGTGCAGGACTTGAACTACTCCGGGGCGAATACGACGGCAATCGTGCTCGTTATCATCGCCTTTGTGCTGCTGTCGATGGTGTATTCGCTCAATCGGGACAGTCGAACTCTCTGGCCACGCGCATGAGCACGGCGACCCAAACCAATGGCGGTCGCCGGACCGGAGATACGCAGGTCCAGAACTGCGACCTGCGGGTTTCGATCCGTAAGGCCTTGAATTCTTCCTTCGAATTGATGGTGGATTTCACGGTTCATCCGGGTATCAACATCCTGTTCGGGCCCTCCGGCGCAGGCAAGACTACATTGCTCGACTGTATCGCGGGTTTGACCAAGCCTGATGCAGGGCGCGTCTGCGTCGCCGGCAGGGTGTTCTACGATTGCGCAGGTCATATTGACGTGCCTGTTACCAGCCGGAACATTGGTTATGTATTTCAGGACCTGGCGTTGTTTCCGCATCTCAATGTCGAGGCAAATGTCGGGTATGGTCTGTTCTCGCGTGCGACGGCGGAACGGAAAGCGAGAGTCGCGCAAGCTTTGGAAACGATGGGCATCGCATCCCTCGGTAGACGTCGCCCTTCCGAATTGTCAGGCGGCGAGCGCCAGCGGGTCGCCCTCGCGCGCGCGCTGGTGACGGAACCTTCCGTCCTGCTTCTCGATGAACCTCTGGCGGCGCTGGACCTGCCGGTTCGCATGAAAATCGCGGACGACCTTCGCCGCTCGATTCAGAGTTCTCCCATTCCGGTGTTGTACGTGACGCACAGTCGCGACGAGGTTTTTATGCTCGGAGAGCACCTGCTGGCGCTCGAGCGCGGCCGCATCATTGCGGAAGGAACGCCCCATCAGGTTCTCACCGCCCCGCGCGGCGAAACCGTGGCGCAGCTTGCAGGCTTCGAGAACATCTTCGACGCAACCGTCGCCTCGATCCATGAAGACCGCGGCACCATGACCTGCCGAGTGGGAACATCCGAAGGCAATCCGGTTGAACTGGAAACTCCGCTGGTTCGCGCCCAATCTGGTGACCACCTGCGCGTCGGCATCAGCGCGGGCGACATTCTTCTGGCCACCGAGAAACCTGCAGGATTAAGCGCCCGCAACATTCTGCCCGGCCGGCTGCGTTCGCTGAGTCAACGGGACGCGATCATTGTGGCCCGCGTCGAGTGTGGGATCGAATTTGCCGCGCATCTCACCCTCGGTGCACGCGATTCCCTCGGCCTCGCTCCTGGACGCGAGGTTTGGGTGATCGTGAAGACGCATTCCTGCCACCTGCTGGCCGAATAAGGTCACTCCAAGTAAACGTTATTGTGCGCTTAGCAGGTTACCAACGAGTGCACACGGCCTTGTACGGCGGTGTGAGGCGGAGTAGAAGGAAGGTAATCCTACGGGTGAGCTCGCGCTGGTCACGCGAAGTCTCTGTAAGCCCTGTTCATAACAACCTGGCACTTGTCCGTAATGAACGTTCCGCTGGTGCGATCGAGGGGGCTCGATGGAGAAGCTCAGGTTCGTTCTTCTTGCTGTCGATAACAACGACTATCAGGTCGAGCAGGTAAGTGCGGCGCAATCCGCTGCCGCGCGTCTGGGGATCGAACTCGAGATCATTCATACCGAGCACGACTCCATTCAACAGAGCCAAGTGGTGTTGGACTTCATCCAGCGACCTGTGTCGAATCGGCCCAATGCGATCTTCTTCGAACCGGTGGGCACTTCGCTGGCACAACCCGCTCGCGCCGCCGCAGCCGCGAAAGTCGGGTGGGTGATCCTGAACCGCGAAAACGTTGACTACGTGCGTGAACTGCGCGAGCGCTATTCAACCCCAATGTTTTCGGTAACCACGGACCACAAGGACGTCGGTGAGATCCAGGGCGAGCAGATCGCGCGCCTTGTGCCCAAGGGTGGCGCGGTGCTCTATATCGAAGGCCCTGGGGACAATAATGCTGCGGTGCGTCGTACCGAAGGGATGCTGTCGCGTAAGCCGGCGAATGTTGAAGTTCGCACGCTGCGCGGTCGCTGGACCGAGGTGAGCGCATATAACGCAGTGAATTCCTGGCTCAAGCTGAGTATCGCGAAAGAGATTCCCATCGGCGTGGTCGCGGCACAGAACGACGCCATGGCCATCGGGGCTCGGAAGGCGTTCCATGAACTTCCAAACGGCCCGGACCGTGATCACTGGTTACGAATGCCGTTCCTCGGGTGTGACGGACTAGCAAACGGCGGGCAAAAAGCTGTGCGTGAGCATTTACTCACAGCCACGGTTGTGATTCCGCCGAACGCAGGAGATGCCATTGAGGCGATGGCAACATCCATCCGCAGGGGCAAACAGCCTGAAGTGACATTGTTTACCCAGGCCAGTTCCTTTCCGCCGCTGCATTCGCTTGCGCCGGTCATGGCGGCGGCCGCGAAACGTTAGTTGCGCAGCTGCGCTTCTTCAATTCGCTGCAATCGAATGACGCCAACCCATTGACCTTGACGCTCGTCGTGGTACACCAACTCGCCGCCGAGCATTGAAGCTGCCGCCCCCGGGCTCAGGTCGACGTGATAGCCGAAAAAGCGTCGCTTCCACTCCTGCCAAGCTCCCCAATGATCGAACACTGACCGCGGCGCCTGATATTTTGTCGAGAACACGAAGGCCAGGTCGAAGTTTGAACGCGCGTCCGAAGACGCCATCAATTGCTCGGCGGTGAAATCTTCAATGCGCACAACCTTCATCGGATCCGGTACATAACCCAGGTACGGCCGTGACAGTTCGTCGCTGGCAGGCCACGCGGTCAGCACCCGGGCATGCGGATATCGCGCTTCGATGAAACCCTCGGCGCCCTGATGCAGGCGAATGTAGTCGACATAGGCCAGGTTGTCCTCGGGAGAAAATCCGTATGGCGGATTGATCAGCAGTGCCGCAATGAAGCTCGCGGCGACGATCCCGAGCACAGTCTTCCAAAAACGCAGACGGCGCCAGATGGTGGAAACACAGACCAGAATGACCAGGGGCGTGATCGGCAACATGTAGCGCGCGAGCACCGCGCCTCCGAGCACCGACATGGCGAGCAGATAGACAGTGGCCACTGTCAGTAGCGCGAGTTGGTGCGAAACATCAATTCGTTTCCGATCGTCGTTCGCTGCGCTGATTCCGCTGGTCTTCGAGCTAGCGGAGATCGCCTGCGCCGAATACTTCATGGCGACCGCACACGCGAGCGTCAGCAAATAAAGATTCAGATAGCCGACGGACTGCCAAAGCCTTAGCAGAAACGCGAGCACAATGCGCAACGGGGTGAGGTTCCCCTGGAAGTTGTAGCGCAGGAACTCAGGATTTCCGAAGACGAATCCGGTGTGGACGTAGTGATAGATGTACCACCCCGCGAGCGGAACCACGGGCACGATCAGAAGAAGAATTGTTCTCTTTTTGTGCCCTCGTGTCCGTTGTGGTTCGGTGTCTTCGAACCGTGCAGAGGGAAAGACCAGCATTAGCGTCTCCCAAACACACAGCCCGATCGGAACCAGGATCGCGGTTTCTTTGGTGAGGGCAGCGAGAGAAAACCAGATAGCAACCGCAGCACGCCTTTTCGAGAAATATGCTTCCAGTCCCCAGAAGATCAAACCAGCCGCCGGCAAGTCCACTTGCGCAAGCGAACTCTGCGCGAAAAATACCGGATAGATTGCAGCCAGAAAAGTCGCAGCAACTGCCACACTGCGGTTGGAGATTGCGGTCGCAAGGCGAAAGAAGCCAGTCAGAGAAAATGCGGCGAGAGCCAGCATTGCAGTCCGCGTGATCAGCGGAGATTGCCCGAACAGCCCCCAGGCAAGCGCCAGCCATGCCATCACCAGCGGAGGATGAGCATTGGAAGGTGTCGAGTGAGGAACCAGAGAACCCGCGAGCAAATCTCTGGCGGCCGGAATGTAATACCCCGCTTCATCCCAGAAGTAAGGCAAGCGGAGCAGAGTGGAATGAGTAGCTAACAGCAGCAGGAAGAAGCTGAAGAACAGCGTACTCGATCGCCAGCGGGAACTCATTTGGGCGCGGTCCTGGGCCGCGATTTCTGCCGGCCGCGCTGAAACACTCGTTGCCATTCGCTAATGTACGGGTCCGGCTGCAGGAATGCCTCTGGGGTCGAGCTTGATCTCGCCGAAGGTCTTCTCGTAATTGCTCACGTTCTGCTGCAAGATTGCGGCCAGCGCCTTGGCCTGCTGGGGACTCAGGTAGATGCCCTGGAAATTGCGCACTTCCACTTGATTTTCCGCTTGCTGCTGCATGGTTCCGAACACCAGAAAGAAGTCCCAGACGTTTACCCGTACCTGCACGCTGTTGGCGTACGTCTCCCGATAATCGCCGGTATTTACGACCGTGAAATTAGGCTGAGTAGGAATAATCATAAGGAGGATAGTTTAGCGGGATTTGGGAGCGATGCAAGCGGAGATCAGGCGAAGGCCGCGGCTTTGTGCGGGACCAATGGCAACCGAAATGGATCCTTGGGATCAAAGCTGCGCTCCCACTCGGCGATGCATTTTGCGAACTCGGAGGCAGGTACGGCGGGGCCTAACAGAAACCCTTGTACCTCATCGCAATGCTGGCCGAGCAGGCGGGCCAATTGTTCTTTGGTTTCCACGCCTTCTGCGATCACTTTCGAGTTCAGGCTTCGCGCGAGGCTGATAATCGCGGCGACAATATTCTCCCCTTGGGGATCGAGCACAAAGGAACGGTCAATTTTGATCTTGTCGAAGGAGAACCTGCGGAGGTAGTTCAGAGATGAGTACCCAGTACCAAAGTCGTCGATCGATAGCCGGAATCCGAAGTCGTGGAGACGCTTGAGTTTCTCCGCGGTACCCTCAGGATCGCGAATCACCACCCCTTCGGTGAGTTCAAGATCCAGAGAACGGGGATCGACACCATGCTTTCGAACTGCTTCCACCATGCAATCAACGAATCCACGTTGGCGAAATTGCACGGCGGAAACATTGAGGGCAATCGGAATCGATAGCGTGCCTGATTGCCGCCACTCCGACGCCTGGCGGCACACTTCGTCAATGACCCAATTGCCGATGGAAGCAATCAATCCACGTTCTTCAGCGATGGCAATGAACTGCCCAGGCATCACTACTCCGACCCCGGGACGATTCCAGCGGATCAGCGCCTCGGCTCCGACCAGGCGTCCGCTCGTGATGTCCACCTGCGGCTGGTACTCGAGGAAGAACTCCTGGCGCTCAATGGCGCGGCGAAGGCCATTCTCGGTTGAGAGCATCTCCATGGCGCGCCTTTGCAGATTACTGGTGTAGAACTTGAAACTGTTACGGCCCGCAGCTTTTGCCTGGTACATGGCGGCGTCCGCGCTGCGGAGCAGTTCCTGCACGGCCCGCCCGTCCTCGGGGTATACGGAAATGCCGATGCTTGCAGTGACGGTCAATTGGTGACCCTTGACGTTCACCGGCACCAGGAAGCATGACAGCAATTTTTGCGCGACCGTCGCCAGATCGCTGGTGCTTTCAAGTCCCGGCAGCAGGACCACAAATTCGTCGCCGCCCATGCGCGCAACCGTATCTTGTCCGGCTCTTACAGAACTCGACAGCCGCTTTGCAACCGTCTGCAAGAGCACATCACCGCTGTCGTGGCCCAGCGAGTCGTTTACTTCCTTGAAGTGATCAAGGTCCAGAAAAATGACGGCCACTTTGGTGTTCTTGCGTTCCGCTGTTTTCGTCATCTGATTGAGGTGCTCGAGCAGTAGAGCGCGATTGGGAAGGTCGGTGAGCGCGTCGTAATGAGCAAGATGCACCATCCTCTCCTGGTCCTGCTTGTGCACAGTGATATCGGAGAAGATGGCTACAAAGTGAGTAGGCACGCCAGACTGATCGCGAACAGCG
>Ga0070713_100002119_pt1 | contig 12838 bp, 31 predicted proteins | sample LARL82metaG_FD_65465 | JGI IMG/M metagenome (GOLD analysis project Ga0070713, IMG submission 65465) | Corn, switchgrass and miscanthus rhizosphere microbial communities from Kellogg Biological Station, Michigan, USA - LAR L8-2 metaG | ecosystem: Host-associated > Plants > Roots > Rhizosphere ... | reverse complement strand
TGCGGAGCCCGCAGCCGCCGTCGTTGCCGCCGCCGTTGCCGGTGCCGTTCAGGCCGGCTACGAACGCCTCGCACTCGTCGCGGCTCGCGAACGGGCCGTAGACGCCATTGTTGCCGCGGTCACAGACATATTGCGGCTGGCTCGAGCCGGCGCCGGTGCCGGTCGCGTGCGCCCACCAGTCGCGATGATCGGGATGGGCCGCGGCGCTGCTCGCGAGCAGCAGCGCGGCGGCGAAGGTCAGGAGAAGGGTGAGTCTCATTGGATGGTTCCTTTCGGGTTGGGTGGGTGGTGGTTCGGGGTCGTGGTGGTGCTAGTAGGGGATCTCGTCGATCAGTCTCGCCTCTTCCGGCTCGAGCGGGTCGGGCGCGATCCCGGCGGCCGCCCAGCGCTCGAGCCTGCGTTCGCGAGCGAGGTCGGCGAGCGCGGTCGCGTCCGCCTGTGTGCCGCGCCGGCAGCGCGTGCAGATCCCGCCGGCCGACCAGGCGTAGAAGTCCCCACCGCAGGAGGGACACCTGCGCAGCGGCGGCCGCTTGCGGCGGTTCATCACGACACCTCGAGGTCGGCCGCGAGATCGTCCGACGCGAGATCGACGCGAAGCGTGCCGGGCGAGTAGAGCGGGATTATCGAAACCCGCTCTACCCCGGCGAGCGCATGGGCGCGGAGGTAGGCCCGCTCGGTGCCGTGGCCTACGAACCGTCCGTAGCCAATTTGCGTGCCGTCCTCGAGTGTGCAAACTACTGCGTATCCGTCAAGGCGGCGGGCCATCAGTACGGGATCCCCTCGCTGCGCGCCCGCTTCGCCGCCGCCGCCTTGCGCTGCCGCGTCACGTCACGCGAGCGGGCCACGCGGCGGCTCAGCGCCTCGGCCATCATCGCCTCGTAGTACCAGAGCCGGCCGACCAGCAGGCCGGTGCCGCCCGCCAGGCAGGCGACCAGCCAGCCGTGACGGGCGAGCAGCAGGCCGAGGATCACGCCGACCGCGGTCGAGTGACCGTGCGACCATTTCCTTTTCACGGCCGTCCCTCCTTGGGAGCATCGTGGTTAGCCAGGTGGCCGGCGATCGCGACGCGCAGCTCCGCGGAGACGGAGCGCTCGTTCCGCCGCGCGAGCGCGGCGAAGCGACCGGCCATCGTGGCGCCGATGCGAGTCTTGAGCGTGACCTGTCCCTGGCTCATGTACCTGCATGGTACAGTATGGGACACCGACCGCAAGGGTAATTTGCAAACTCGTCCGCACGCTAAGGAGCCGCCCTGATGATCCAGCTCGCCGACCTCTCACACTGGAACGCCGAACCCAACTGGACAGCCATGCGCCTGCACGGCATCGTCGGCGTCTGGCTCCAGGTCAGCCACGACCTGAACGGCATCGACCCGACCTGGCCCGACCGCAGCCGCCGCGCTCGAGCTGCCGGCCTGCGCGTCGGCGGATACCACTTCGCCGACCCGCACGCCTCCGCGACCGCCCAAGCCGCCCTGTTCGCCCACCAGCTCGGCCCCGTCCAGCGGCGCGACCTCCGCCCCTTCCTCGACCTCGAGACCACGGCGGCGATCGCTGCCATCCCCACGTTCTGCACCGCGTTCCTGCACACCGTGCACAGCATGACCGGCGTCGGCGGTGACTTTTATAGCTACCGCGCCTACATCCAGGAGGCACGGATGCCGGCCACGGTCGGATACGGACTGCTGCTCGCCGACTACGGCGTCAACGACGGCCAGCCGCACCACGCCGACGCGCCGGTGCCCTGGCGGCACGTCGCCGCCCACCAGTACACATCGCGCGGCCACGTCGGCGGCTACGGCCCCGTCGATCTGTGGCAGGCGCGCAGCCTGCGGCCGCTGCTCGCCCACCCGATCCGTGGACTCGTCTAATGGCTCCGGGATCCTGGAATACAGCGATCGGCACGAAAGCCGGGGCGAGGATCACGTGCAACGCGGCTCGGCGGAACTCGATCAGCATATGGCGGCGAAGCGGGACGCCGGCCGGTAGACCTAGGTCGTCTTGCGGCGGCGCGGCGGGCGTGCCGCCGATGTTTTAGCCCGCCGCTGCGCCCGGTTCGGCGGCGGCATGCTCGACAGCGGCATGCCGGCCCCTTCGTCGATCCGCTGCTGCCACTCCGCGACCTCGCGCGGGAATCGCTCGCCCGAATAGGTAGGCCACTCGCCGGCGGGGATCGCCACCGCGCCGTGCTCGATCGGCGTGATGCTTTCCCCGTCGTCGAGCACGAATACCGGCTGGACGATCACCTGGACGAGACGTAGGCGCTTCATCTCAGGCCAACGCAATCGTCGCGGTGCGCACCGTACCGCCAGAATCCTTCGCCTTGACCATCAGCTTCGTGGCTCCTGGCGTGGCGTCCAGCCAGAGCGTGAAGCTGGAGGTGTCGATGCTCGCATCCGCCGGGGCGGCAACCGTCTTCCACAGCGTGTAATGGTTGGCGGTTCCCAGCGCGATCTGATCCTGATGAGTCGCCGACGCACCTGCCCCGGCGTGATCGGTGCCGATAGCCACGGAGCCCGTACCACTGGCGGACGTGCTCACGCCGAGTGCCGTTGCCGCAGCCCCTGCCGCGGAGGCTGACTTGCCAAGCGCTGTGTTTTGGTTCCCACCGCCCACAGTCCCGAACCCCACAAGCGTCATGTTGCTGCCGTCAGTGGTGCTGGTGTTTCCTGCGCCGCTGCCGACACAGACATTGTTCCCGCCCGTCGCGACGCTCGCCCCGGCCTGCTGGCCGAGAAACGCATTCGCCGACCCGGTCGTTGAACCGCCAGCCAGATAACCGACCGCTGTGTTGCCGGCCCCCGTCGTCGCCGCAGTCAACGCCTTGCTGCCGACCGCGGTGTTCTGGTTCGACGCTTGCAGCAGCGTCAACGCCTGCCACCCGACGGCTGTGTTGTTGTCGCCCGTCGTTGTCAGCAAAGCCTGATAGCCGACCGCTGTCCCGTTGATCGCCGTCGTCGCGGTACCTAGCGCCTGCAACCCAACCGCCACATGGCCCGTCCCGGACGTGAGGTTGGTCAGAGCGCGCCAGCCAACCCCGGTGATCCCGGACGCTGTTGTCGCATGCAACGCGCTCCCGCCGACCGCCGTGTTGTCATTGCCGGTCGTCACGGCCTGCAAGGTGCCGTTTCCGATCGCGGTGTTCTCGGATCCGGTCGTGATCAGCTCGCCCGCCTGCGCCCCGACAGCGGTGTTGTAGTTCGCGCCGACCTGAGCACTCAGCGCGTCCGCCCCGATGGCCGTGTTCGCTATTCCGGTTGTCTCGGAGACGAGCACGCCGGCGCCGATCGCTGTGTTGTCAACCCCGGACGTGAGCGAGCCGAGGGAGCCAAGCGTCGGCTTGCCGGGCCGCGATCCGATCCCGAACCCGGTATTGCCGTGAGCGCCGGCGGCTAGCGCCGTAAACGCGGAGCCGATCGCGAAGTTCGGGCCGTTCGTCGCGCCGAACGACGCCGGGTCGATATAGGCGAGCGGTGGAGTGGTCGGGAAAGCGAGCGCTAGCGCCGCGTTATTCCCGATGGTTGGATCCCAGCCCAACTCAAAGTACCGGCGGCTCGGGAGTTAGAAGCCCGCACAGCGCCGCAGAGAACCCTGTGGACGCGGGGCCACCCAACACCCCAACAGTCAGCACGTCGCCGCCGAACATTCGGATCGCTCGAGACTCCGACTGCGTGAACGTGGCCGGCAAAAGTCCCCCGGTAGTGCCCCCGAACTGGTAACCGTCTCTCCACTGTCCGTTCACGTAGATATCGAGCCCGCCCTGCCCCGCGGGACTGAACGGAGCCCGCGAATCGTAGCCGTCCACGAAAAACTCCATCCGGGTGACCACGAAGATCATGCCGGCGTCGATCGCCTGGAATGTCACCGTGCCGTCGCCGGAGCCGTCGAGCTTCACGCCGGCTGGGTCGCGCGTGAACGTCGGCGGGCGCAGATAGCCGGAGACAAGCTCACTCAGGGCGGCGCGCAGCTCGTCCTGGGTGAGCAGCTCCAGCTCGGCGTTCGGCTTTAGGACGTGCTTCACGCGCCTAGCCGATCTTCGTGAGTAGCTCGAGCGCGTCGGCGAGCATTGTCTGTGCCAGTTTGAGCGCATCCTCGAGCTGCTGCCGCGGCGACGGCTCAGGGGCGGGCGGCTCGGGCGGCGCGGGCGGCGCGGGCGGCGCCGTGTCGAGCGCGGGCACCGTTTCGGCCGCCGGATCCTCGGCCGGCGGCTCCTCGGCCGGCGCGGCGGGCGTCACGTCCTCCGGTGCCAGGTCGTACTCGAGCGCGGCCTCCGCGGGATGCTGATTCGTGCAAACTGTCGGCTCGTCGTAGCGGCTGCCGCAGGCCGGGCAAATCCACACCTTGCCCGCCGGTGTGATCGCGCTGGCGCCGGCGACGAACGGCACCACGAGGGGGGCCGGGTCGGTCTGTGGTGTGTTTTCGCTCATAGCAGATTCTCTCCAGTTTCGTCGTCTTGGTCAGAGTCTACGCGCTGCACGGCGCGTTTGCGTGGAATCAGCGACGCCAAAGTGACAGCCTGGCCGGAGAGCTGCTCGAGCCGGCCCGGCTGATCGGTCACGAGCTGCCGGCCGATCCGGTAGGCGAGCACGCACAGTACCGCCCCGATTATCAGACAGACCAGCGCGGTTTCGATCAGCACCCGCACGAGGATCTGAGCGATCGCGCGGATCACGTGACGTACCTCGCCGCCGGCGCGAGCGGCGGATCGAACTCCATCCGCATCGTCAGCGGGCGCCCCTCGACCGTCATGCCTTTCTCCAGCGAAAAGAGGGTGTCTATCTCGGAGACCATCGTCTCGTCATGGACGACGCCGTACTCGTCGGTCACCACGAAGCGAACCAGGAAGCTCACGCGATCACCAGTGGCCGGCCGGGAGCAGCGATTTGATGCCGGCGGCGAGCGGGACGATCACGACGACGCCGGCGACGATCTTCTGCCAGACCGTGAAGCGGACGGTGCGCATCAGCTCGTCTTTTTCCATCCGGTCTACCGTCCCCTCGAGCAGCGCCAGGCGTTTCTCGATCCGGTCGCGCCACTCGTCGAGCAGCTCGATACGCAACGTGTGGGCGGCAAGCAGCGGCGCCACCTCGTTATGGAAGCGGTTGCGGAGCCGCAGTAGCTCCTGCTCATTCTGGCTCACCCTCGGGACGACTCCGAGATGTTGTCTTCTGTTGGCGAATCACTACTCTACTTTGATAGAGCTGCCGGCCGCGGCCCCGCGTGACGATCAGCAGGTGATGATATTCCGGTAGCTCGTCCAACAGATCCCGCATCTCCGCCGTCCGGCGAAAGCGAGCCAGTTTCGCCAGCTCCGCCAGGTCGTCCGGGCTGTACGTGTCGAAAACCAGCATGTAGGTCGGCGCCGACTCCGCCGATTTCGACACCCAGGCCTTGCGCTGCATCGCCAGCGCCAGCGACAGCCGCATCGACCTCCCCTCGTTCAGCACGATGGTAAAAGAGCGGTTAAGGTCGAGTTCCATCGCGGCGAACACCGACTCGTCAATCTCGATCAGGGCGCGGTTCGCGGCGGAACGGCGGCAGTACTCATAGGCGCGGTCGATCAGCTCCTCGACCGTATGGCCGAGATACTCGGCGCGCTGGCGCAGCTTCCGCGTGTCCGGCTGCGGGTGAAACACGATCCGCTGTAGCGGCCGGTCGCGCTTATTCCACCAGTCCGAGGTGGTGCGTTTGAGCAGCCGCCCCGGCTGGCCGGCGTCCGTGAAAATGTCGTCGACGTTGCGGGTCAGCACCCAGCCGCGCTCCTTGACGAGCCGGCCGACAATCTCATCCGACCCTTTCGTCACCACGAGGATCGCGTGCCCCGGGAACGTCTCGCCGAACCAGATCAGACCGTAGGTTTTGCCGGAGCCGGTCGGGCCGATGATCGCCACGTGCTGGCCCGGCAGCAGGCCGCCGTCGCGCTCCTCCCAGAACCTCTCCCAATCGACCTGCTCGACGACGAACGGCTCCGGCGTTGTCATGGCCGCGGATGCTCCAGCAGCCGCACGAGCTGCTCGGCCCGGCCGCGGAGCTCGTCGAGCGCGCAGGAGTCGCGGCGGCCGCCCGCCAGGTAGCCCGCCAGGGCACCCGTCAGGGCGCTGCAGGGGAACACGACCAGCGGCCACCACCAGCTCACCTGAGCGCCTCCGCTGCCCGCCTTGCGTGCTCGGCCTCGGCCTCCATCCCCTGCGGTGTCAGCGGCGTCCAGAGCAGCGCGGCCCCGTTGCCCCAGCCCCAGCCGGGATCCCAGGGGTGGGCGGCCGCTTGGCCGGCGTGATGATCGACGCCGCAGCGCAGCAGCATCCCGGCGAACCGTACGCGGTCGCCGATGTGGTACCACAGGCATGTTCTCCACTCGGGCGCGTGCTGCCATGCGTCGCCAAAGATCATCCGCCGGCCACCTCGAGCCGCTCGAGCCCCGTTTGTTCGTGCTGGGTCGAGCAGGAGCCGGGGCCGGCGAACCGGCGGCCGCAGGCCGGGCAGTACCAGACCGGAATCCCTAGCCGGGCTGCCTCCTCCATCGAACAGACCAGCTCCGAATCGGGGGAGATCAGCGCCGGCACGTAGACAGGCTCCAGCCACGCTTTCACGTTCTCCGGGTACGGCTCGAGCTGTACCTCGTGCTCGGACAGCCGGATCGACCGGCGCGCCTCCGGGCGGAGCTCCGGCCGGTGCACCAAGTAAGGCAACCCGGACTCGCGGGCGTGATGCCAGAGGTTCTGCCCGTTCACCTGCACCACCTCCCCGGCCTGATTCTCCAGGATTGACCCTTGCGCCACGTAGCGTTTCCAGTCTGGCACGTGCAACGCTTTGAACGCGGCTGGGTGGGCGGCGTGCTCGTCGGTGAAGTAGAACGGCAGCGGAAACGCATTCCAGCGCCACACCTGCAACCAGGGGCGGAGAGCGTCACGGTTGCGCAGCTCCTCGTCCGCGTCGATCGCGAGCAGCCAATCACACTGAGCGAGCCTAGCGTGCTCGAGCGTGACCTGGCGCTGCGCGGACTGCGACGGCCAACGTCCCTGTTCGAAACGGATGCCGTAACGGAAGACGAGATCTTGGAGCTCCTCGCGATCCGTCAGCGGCGCGATCCCGTCCGCCTCTATCCCGTCGATCAGGCCGTCCACCACGACGATCTCGTCGACCACATCAAAGACTGAGCGGATCGCGTTTTCGAGAGCCGGCCCGTCCTGCCAGGAGATGATGCCGGCGCAAATCCTCACGGCACGATTGAATGGGCTCATCGCGTGTCCAGGCCCGAACCGCAGAACATGCACATCCTCGTCCAGAACCAGTGACGGCACCACGGACACCACCTCATGCGAGCGGACTCCGCCCGGCCGCCGCGCAGGCTTCGCGGTAGACGCCATGCTGGCGCAGCGCCTCCCCGTTCTCCGCCCACGTACGCGGCGAGTCAAGATGGTCGAACGTGAAACCGTCGCATAGGCTCATCCGGTAGCCGTGCTCGACAAGCCGCTGGCAGTAGTCGATATCGGTGTACCAGGTCAGGTCGAGCAGCGGCCCGACCCGCTCGAACACCTCCGGCGGCGCAAAGAACATGCGCATCCAGGGCGTAGGCGCACCGTGCGGTCGCGCGTCATAGGACGGGTCGAGCGGCTGGCCGTCCTGGAGAAAACGGCAGGCGGGCAGGTCGCCCGTTTCCACGTGAAAACGGATCGCCGCCTGGATCGCTCCCGGGTGCGGGATGCAGTCGTCGTTGCCGGTCAACACATAATCGGGGCGGGCGGCGCCCTCGTCGTCGAGCCGGGCGAGCAACTGGTTTTGCCCCTCCCCCCACGTGTAGCCCTTCACGGACACACACTGGAGGTGTTGGCCGCCGAAAGACTGCGCCCGGTAGGCGAGCATGACGCGGGTCAACATGCCGATCCGCTCCGGCAGGTAGGGGATTTGGACACGGACGATCGTCACGATATTTTCCCTCGCGCCGCGGCGACCAGCGCAAGCCTTTCTTCGAGTAGTTGGCGCTCGAAATCGAGGCTTTCCCGCATACTACGTAGCGCTTCCTCCAGCGACGACCCGCTTCCGTAGCCCCTGAGGGGGCGATCGCCGATATAGCCGCCGACGTCGTAGATCACCGTCCAGGGGCCATCGCTCATGATTGCGGCACCTCCCACACTTGCGCAACCTGCGCGTCCTCGTGCGCGGCCTGCTCGGCCTCGAGCCGCGCCTGTTCACGGGCGGCCTGGCGGCGCTGCCGGCCGGCCGCCAGGTCACGGCGGGCCGCCCTGACGGACGGAGCCAGGTCGATCAGCACGAGCAGCGGCGCGCCAAAGATCAGATCGACGAGCTGGCCGAACGGCAGCACCCATTCGGCAAGCTGCGCGACGAAACGGCCCCAAGCGTCCGCGTCACGCTCAACCACCTCGAGAAACGCGAGCTCGCCGATATCGAGATCAGGCCGGCGCAGGTGGACGAGTTTGCGGATCGTGCCGGTTGCTTTGTCGGCGCGCCGCTCGAAGCGGGTCTGCCGTTTCGGAGCGGCGCCGCCGGTTGTCTTGTTGCGGCTTCCGGGCGGACGGCCGCGGCGCTTCGGCTCCGCGGCCGGCTCCGCCGGCTCCGCGGCCGGCTCGTCTACGTCCATTCCTCCTCCTCGCTCGGCTTCGGCTTCGCGTCACCCTTCGGCTTCGGCTTCGGCTTCCCCTTCGGATCCTTCTCGTCGCCGTCCTCGTCGCCGTCCTCGTCGCCGTCCTCGTCGGCGACCGGCGGATGCTTCTCCGCGTACCAGCGCTCGAACTGCTCGCGCTGGCGGACGCTCTCGCGCTCCTCGACGAGCTCGTCGAGCTCGCGACGGGACAGCCGGTATCCCTCGCGGCGCAGCACGTCCTCGAGATCCTCGCGGGCGGCGGCTACGTCGCTGCTCGTCTCGCGATGCTGCCTCGGCGTGCGGGCGCGGCCCTGTTCTTTGACGAGCTCGCGCAGCTCGTCGAGCGCCTGTTTCACGTCGTCTTCCACTAGTGCCTCCCATTGTCGAGCGGGTTCGGGAACGGCGGCGCCACGACGACGCCGGACTGCCTGGGCGCCATTTGTCCGCCGAGGTTGAGCGCGGTCGCGAACACCTGGGCGCGCAGATCCTCGGGCGGGTCTAGCTGCTCGACGACGGCCAGCGCGCTCGCGATGATGCTCCCAACCTGAACATCCGTCCAGGTGCGCACCAGCTCGATCGTTTTGCCGTCCGGTGTTGGCACGCGGTAGACGCGCGGCACTTGCTTTGGCACGCGGCAGACGCGCGGATCTGAATCGCGCGTCTCAGGAATCTTTGGCACTTGCTTCCTCCTCTTGCATTTCGCGATCGACGCGGGAGAGCACGATCCGAAGATAGGTGGACAATCTCACCCCGGTCTTGCCGGCGCGCCGCTCGAAGCGGTCGCGCATCGGCTCCGGCAACCCCGTCGTGACGCGCACTACCTGAATCGGCTCCTGCTTCACTCGGCCACACTCTAACACACTTTGGCACAAAAGGGACTAGTACTTTGCGCGCGGCGCAAGCGAGCAGAGTAGATTAGTGGTCGTGAAGCTCATCCTTCGGCTCGAAAACACTGTCCCGCTATTTATGGTCTTCCTGATCCTCGGCACCGTGTGGAAGCTCGGCTGGCAGCACCTCGGAGCCAACTCAACATCGAAGGTTGCGCAGGCTTTCGCCGGCGCTGCCGCCACACAGTGGCCGTGACCAACACCGGGAGGCTGATTCAGTGAGCACGTACGCGGCCGCAGCGCAGCAGCAGGGCGGGCAGGGCGGGCAGCAGCAGCAGGTGCCGTTCCTGCTCGGCTCGAACATCTACACCGAAGCGCCCTTCTTCACGTTCACGCAACAGATGGACGGGTCGCAGCACACCGTGCTCCCCGTCCCGCAGGTGACGCCGGGCAACTTCCTCGACGGCATCACCATCTCGGTCACCTCGACCGGGGGCGTGCTCGGCACGACCGCCGCACTCACGGCTGACGGCACGCTTGGGATCATCTCGTCGCTCTCGTTCGTGAACACGAACGGCGGCGAAATCCTCTACCCGATGGGCCTACTCGAGTACGTGTACGCGCAGAAGTACCTGCGCCCGTGGCGCGGCGACCCTCAGGGCTACTCGAACTACTCGAACTCGATCAACCCGGCCGTCACGTTCGAGATGAACATCGGCGTGAAAGACACGTTGGCGATCCTCTCGAACACGGACGCGCGTCGGCAGTACCGCTTCAACTGTGTGCTCGCGCCGAACACGTCGCTCGTGACGGCCACTACGGGTGTCACGTCGCCGACCGTCACGATCACCGGCTGGCTGAACGCCTGGCGTCAGCCGCCCGCGACCGACTACGCCGGCCGGCCGATCAACCCGTTCCCGCCCGGCCTCGGCGTCCAGCGCAAGCTGATGGCGCAGACGATCAACATGCCGGCCTCCGGCACGGCGCGCCTCCGGCTCGTGCTGACCGGCGACGAGATCCGCGGGCTGATCTTCATCTTCCGCAACTCGTCCGGTGCGCGCACCGACCTGACCGACGCGAACGCCGGCGTGATGATGTTTCGGATGGACAACGGCATCCAGTGGACGGCCCTCCCGTCGCAGATCATCCAGCGGATGCGGGCGTTCTACGAGCAGTATTTCGGGCGCGGCGGCCTGAACCGCGAGACCGGCGTCTACGCCATCCCGCGCTTCCGCTCGCCGAACGGCGGCGACGCCTGGCTGCCGACCGTCGAACAGACCTACCTCGAAATCGAGCTCGGGTCGGCCGACATCGCCTCCGGCACCGTCGAAGTCATCTACGACCAGCTCGCCGTCGGGATCGCCCTCGACCCGTCGCTCGAGTCGATCTAGGCGGCGAACATGGGACGCCTGGGCGACTTCACAGAAGCACACGCGCTGATGGTGCTCGTGTTGCTCGAGCTGGCCGTGCTGACCCTCCTGGGCCGGCGCGGGCGTGGACGATCCGAATAGGGGATGGTGACGTGAAAGCTGCAATTAAGAAGAATCCTGTCGCTTGGGTGGTCGGCGCCGCGATCGTGGGCGGCCTGTTCCTCTCCAACTTCATCAAGGGCGGCGCCGGCAAGCTGCGCGGCGCGCTCTAGGATCTCGTCGGCCATGAGCACGATCACGCCGGCGACGATCGGAACGCTCGTCATGAACGCGATCGCGCTCGCGGTCGCATTCGGCCTGCACGTCAGCCAGCAGCAGCAGGACGCGATCCTCGTCTTTGTCGGATCCGTCTCGGTGCTCGTGCTGGCGATCGTCGCCGCCCATTCAGCGCACAAGAACGCGCAACAGGTCAAGCTCGCCACGACGACCACTACGGTCGCGTCCCCGGCCGTGGTCGTGGCGGAGCCCGCTCCCCCCGTCCTCGCGCCCGCCGCAAGCGTGAGGAGCGGGGGTTGACGCGGGTCGCCATCGGTTCGCTGATGGCCGTGATCGGCTATCTCGTCATGTACGCCGGGATCGCCGACAAGGGCAAGTACTGCCTGCGGCCGTGGGCGGCGCTGGCGGCCTGATGGCGTTCAAGCTGAACACCGGCCCCACGTCGCTGCTCGCCGCCGAGGCGGTCACGACCGGAGCGCTCGTCACCTACGATCTGCTCGGCGCGCAGGACAAGAAGCTTCCGCGGCCCGGCCCGATCGTCGCCTCCGTCGGGTTCTACGCGATCCTCGGGTTGGCCGGCTCCGCCTCGACGGCGTTCGAGCCTGTGGCGGTCGCGGTAGGCTGGGTGCTCGCGCTGTCGGTGCTCGTGACCGGGAAACGCGGCAAAGGGATCGTGAATCTGCTCAACACCTGGGCCGGCTATGTCGGCAAGCTCGGATCCGGCAACTCGGCGCAGTAGAGGGGAGGTAGCTATGAAGGGAATCAGAGACTTCCTCGTCTACGGCGTGATCGTCGCCGGCGTCCTCGTGCTCGTCCGCCCCGGGTCGCAGGGCGCCGCGTTCGTGTCGGCGCTCGGCCGGGCCGCTGTCGGGTTCGTGCAGGCGATCACCGGCCAGCCGCTGTCCGTCAACTTCTCGAAGAAAGCCGCCTAGATGATCCGCCGCTCCAGAGACGATATCGCGCAGCAGGTGCCGGCGGATCCGCTGGCGCTGCCGCGTGACCTGGCGACCGACCAGTCGAACGAAACCGATTGGTCGGCGCTCGGCCTCGAGCAGTCGCCGACCCGGCCGAACCTGGGCCGCCAGGTCACGACCGACCCGACGCGCGAGTTTACGCGGGCCGGCTACCCGGGCCTGTGGCGGGAGGGGCCGGTGCTCGTGCAGGAGCGCAGGCTGGACGAGGCGCCGATGCCGTCGATCGGTGCCGGCACGATCAACCGCAACATTCGCTATCCGAACGAGGGGCACGCCACCCCCGGGCTTTTCTCCTGGGCGGCGAACACGTTGGAGCTGCCGGCGGGCGGCCCGGTGCCGGAGGCGCTCGAGCCGACCCGGGTAGACGAGTACTACATGAGCTCGACGTGGCTCGGCATTCAGGATCCGGCGCCCTGGGTGGTCGCCGGCTACGATCGCCCGCAGCCGGGTCTGGAGCCGTTCCAGAGCCGTCCGGGGTTGCAGGCGCAACCGTCGACCGGCTGGCCGGTTCTGGCGCCTGAGGTGCCGTCCTACGGCTCCCGCGTGCCGTTGCGTAGGCCGCGCGGACTGGTCGGCACGTGAGGAAGCTCGGCGGGGCGTTGACGAAGAAGCTGGGGCCGCTGCCGCGCTGGGCCTGGCTGCTCGTCGCCGGCGTCGGCGTCGTGTTGTACGTGCGCAGGCGCAGCTCGAGCTCGGCGACCGTCTCGACGGCCGCGCCGGCGACCTCGAACAGCGACACGCCCGGCTCCTACCTGGGCGGCGGTAGCGGCGGGGGAGGTGGCGGCCTGGGCGG
>Ga0070713_100002115_pt1 | contig 12848 bp, 11 predicted proteins | sample LARL82metaG_FD_65465 | JGI IMG/M metagenome (GOLD analysis project Ga0070713, IMG submission 65465) | Corn, switchgrass and miscanthus rhizosphere microbial communities from Kellogg Biological Station, Michigan, USA - LAR L8-2 metaG | ecosystem: Host-associated > Plants > Roots > Rhizosphere ... | reverse complement strand
GAGGCGAGCACGCGGAACACCTCGTCGCAGACGGTCGCAGACGTCGCGGCCGAATATTGCGGATACAGCGGCACCACCAGGATGCGCTCACAGCCGCGTTTCACCAGGGACTCGATGCCGGCCTTGATCGACGGATTGCCGTAGCGCATCGCCCAGTCGACCTCGACATGGTCGTGGCCGGCAACGCTCCGCGCCAATTTCTCCGCCTGCGAACGCGTGATGGTCTTCAGCGGCGATTCATCGCGCTCGTCGTTCCAGATCTTGCGGTAATCGAGCGCCTTGATGCGCGGGCGTCGGCGCAGGATGATGCCGTTGAGGATCAGCTTCCAAAGCAGGCCCTGGTTCTCGATCACGCGCGGATCGGACAGGAATTCCTTCAAGTAAACCCGCACGCCCCTGGCGTCCGCGGTATCGGGCGTGCCGAGATTGACCAGCAGCACGCCGACATGCGGCAGCCTTGCGGCTACCGCCTGCCTTGGGCTGTCGCTTGGGCTCTCGATGGGAACGGCCGTATTCATGTCCCGATCCGCTTGGCGCGGCCTTCCCTGCTTGTCAAGCAGGCCGCGGTTTCGATAGTGTCGCGCCAATTGCGCGGGGGAGACGCATGACGGTCGCTGAATACTGCATTTTTGGGGTTGTGGCGCTTTATTTGCTGACGATCGTGCCGATCAAATGGATCGGGTATCGGCAATATGACAATTCCAAGCCGCGCGACCCCGCCTTTTACCGGGATGCCATCCGCGCCCGCGCGCTGGGTGCCCACCAGAACGGCATCGAGACCTTCCCGTTCTTTGCCGTGGCCGTCCTGCTCGCCGAATTTCGCGCCGCGCCGCAGAACCTGATCAACGAGCTCGCGGTGCTGTTCCTGATCGTGCGCATCGCCTATGTCCTGACCTATATCGGCAACCGCCCGCGGCTGCGCTCGATCCTCTGGAACGTCGGCTTCGCCATCAACGTCGCGATCTTCTTCCTGCCGCTGATCCGCAAGCTTTGGGTTGCGGTGTAGTGGACTGCAGGGTGAGCTGAGCGCCAAGGCTGAACCAATTCGTCATTGCGAGGAGCGAAGCGACGAAGCAATCCATAGCGTCGCAAGTGGCGATATGGATTGCTTCGCTGCGCTCGCAATGACGGTGCGAGACGCACTTCCGTATCCCCGCGGCACGACATGTCCGGGTGATACATCCGTTCATCGCCCTCTGAAAACAGAGAGGGCGCAGGGAATGCCGGGTGCAGGCCGCACCCATGGCCCGCCTGCAACAAAAAACGCAGGCGGCAGTCACCACAGGCAAGGCCAGAACATCCGGCATTCCCTGCGCGATGGTTTTACGGCTTATACGTGCGCTCCCCGGAGTCCGGGCTTGTTAGCCTCCGTCGCCCTGCGGATCGACACCGCAGGGCTTGATCCCAGCGTCGGGGGACCAAGACTACACGACTTCGCCGTCCGTCAGGATGCCTTCGTCCACGCGCCAGGCGCGCTGCACATCCCGCCGTCCACCGCATCCCTTCCTCAACGTTCGTGACGATCGCGAAACGCCCCTGGGTGAGGATGGGATGGGCGGAGAGAACCACGCATTTCTGAAAAACGGAAGAACTATATTTTCGCCTTGAGGCCTTGACACACTTCCGATTATCGGAAGTGATTTGCCCGTCGCGATCGCCGTGTTGCCAATGCAGTGTCCGGGAAGAGGGCGTATGGCCGCCTCTTGGCCCTTCTAGTTTGCCCCTGACCGTGCACTCATAATGCACGCTAGCGAATTAAGTGTCACCGTAATCCGCCGACGCAGCGCTTTTTTCACTACGGGAAATCGGGCGTATTGTTCAGCTCTTGATCGGCCCAACTTAGTACGCCTCTCCAGGTCGAGCGGCTTCCCAATCCGGCTATGGAACAAGATTGCGGCTTCGCCATTGATTAGGCGTCCTTATCGAACGTTGTTTGCTGCCCAAATGGCCTCAAGCTTAACGGATTTGTTCGCAATCTTCTCTCACCCCGACCTTAGGAAATTGGGTCTTCGAAGGGGTCCATCTGAGCGGCCCGGCGATGGAAAAGCGCAATAGCACCGTGCAAGACACCGAAGTCGACCAAGCCCGCATCTCCACAGGGAGCGCTGGCCTCGACGACATCCTTTGCGGCGGGCTTGATGCCAATAGGATGTATCTCTACGAGGGCCGCCCGGGTACGGGCAAGACTACGCTCGCACTTCAGTTTCTTCTTGAAGGTGCCCGTCAAGGGGAGCGAGTTCTCTATGTTGCCCTGTCGGAATCGGATGCCGAACTTCGGCTGGTTGCCAAACGGCATGGATGGTCCCTCGACCACGTCGATATTTTTGAGCTCGTCCCTCCGGAAACAACACTAGACCCCGAGCGTGAACTCACAGTCTTGCATCCGGCTGAGATCGAGCTGAGCGAGACGACGAAGCTAGTCTTTGAAAAGATATCCGAGCTCAGTCCAACCCGGGTCGTGGTCGATAGCTTGTCGGAGCTTCGTCTCCTCGCGCAAAATTCTCTTAGGTACCGCCGTCAGGTCCTGGCTCTCAAGCACTTCTTCGCAAAGAGGCACTGCACCGTCGTTCTTCTAGACGACCTTACATCCCGGGACACTGACCTCCAGTTGCATTCGATTGCTCACGGTGTGGTTTTACTTGAACAGCTTGCCATCGACTACGGTGCACAACGTAGGCGGCTTAACGTCGTCAAAATGCGCGGCATCCAATTTCGGGGAGGCTTTCATGATTTCGCCATCGTTAAAGGTGGCTTGGAGATATTTCCTCGGCTCGTCGCGGCGGAGCATCACGCGGTATTTGAGGCTGATTTTGTCCCAAGCGGCAATGCCGAACTCGACAAGTTACTCGGGGGTGGATTGGAGCGAGGGACGAATGCGCTGCTTATTGGCGGCGCCGGCGTGGGGAAATCTTCGCTGGCCCTAACCTACGCGATTGCCGCGGCTGAGCGCGGTGAGAATGTCGTCTACTTTGCCTTCGACGAAGGCCGCGGCACCCTTGAGGCCCGAGCGAAGACGATCGGGCTCAGACTACAGCCCATGTTGGAGTCGGGTCGCCTTCGATTGCAGCAGATTGATCCCGCCGAACTCTCACCCGGTGAATTTGCGGCCACTGTGCGTCATAGCGTTGAAGCCGATAAGGCCCGTCTCGTCGTCATTGACAGTCTTAATGGCTATCTCAATGCAATGCCCGACGGACGCTTTCTTATCCTTCAAATGCATGAGCTCCTCAGTTATCTGGGCCAGCAGGGGGTGCTTACGATATTGGTGTTAGCGCAGCACGGGTTGGTTGGCCCAATGGATACGCCGGTCGACATCAGCTATCTGAGCGACGCCGTAATGATGCTGCGTTACTTCGAGTATAATGGGACAGTGCGGCGGGCGCTCTCCGTCGTCAAGAAGCGCAGCGGAGACCACGAACGCACAATTCGCGAATTCCAGTTGACTCCACACGGCGTCGAGGTCGGGCCGCCTCTCACCGGATTTAGCGGCGTATTCTCAGGAACGCCGCGCTATACGGGTGAGAGTGAGCCCCTTCTAAATCCCGAGAAACATGGATCGTGAGAGCCCCTCTTTTCGGATTGTGATCCTCGCCCCAATAGGTCGCGATGCATCCGCGTCCGCCGATCTGCTGCGGAAGGCCGGCTTGATAACTCACGTAGCCAAGGATCCGACTGAGCTGCTCGCTTGTCTTGCTTCGGGAGCTGGAGCCGCCCTCGTTGCCGAAGAAGCCTTGTTCAACGAGGATCTAACGGTATTTCAAGCCTGGATTGCTCAGCAGCCGCCGTGGTCTGACTTCCCATTCGTCGTTCTGACCAGCCAGCTGGATCATCCAAGGGCAAAGAACTGGCGTCACGCGCTTGCTGACAAGCTCCGAAACGTTTCCATGCTGGAGCGGCCTGTCCAGTCAATAACCTTGACAACCGCGATGCAGGTCGCGCTTCGCGCCCGCCGCCGTCAGTACGAGATCAAGACTCTGATCGAGGCGCAAGAAGTGGCGGCTCAACATCTCGAAGCTTTGGTAGCAGCTCGTACCCGGGAGCTCGAAAAAGCCAACGCAGATTTGAAGGGCCAGATGGCCGAGCGAGAACGCATCGAAGCGTCCCTGCGTCAGTCTCAAAAGATGGAAGCCGTCGGTCAACTAACGGGCGGGCTCGCTCATGACTTCAACAATTTACTGACCGGCATTGGCGGCAGTCTCGAGATGACGAGAACGCGGTTGTCCCAAGGAAGGCCGGATTCGGTCGAGCCCTACATTAGCGCTGCGCAAGGGGCGGTGAAAAGGGCCGCTGCATTGACCCATCGGCTGCTCGCATTCTCGCGCCGTCAGACACTTGAGCCCAAGCCAACGAACGTCAACCGTCTCATCACGGGCATGGAGGAGCTAATCCGTCGTACAGTTGGTCCAGCCATTCATATTGAGGTCGTGGGCGCGGGTGGGCTTTGGGCCATTCTCGTCGACCCTAACCAACTTGAGAACGCCTTGCTCAACTTGTGCCTCAATGCGCGCGACGCGATGCCCGAGGGCGGCCGCCTGACCATCGAGACCGCAAACAGGTGGTTGGACGAGCGCGCGGCGCGAGATCGCGACCTTGCGCCGGGTCAATATGTTTCATTGTGTGTGACGGATACCGGGACAGGTATGGCACCAGAGGTGGCTGCTCACGCATTCGACCCGTTTTTTACGACCAAGCCGCTGGGCCAAGGCACGGGCCTGGGACTCTCCATGATCTATGGCTTTGCCCGTCAATCTGGTGGTCAAATCTGCATCTACTCGGAAATTGGTAGGGGGACCACCATGTGCCTCTACCTTCCACGCCATGACGATGACCCCAGCTACGACAACGCTGCCGAAATTCCTGAAACAAGTGAGCCTCTGGGAGACGGCGAAGTCGTTTTGGTAATCGATGACGAACCGTCAATTCGAATGCTGATAGCCGACGTGCTTGCTGACACTGGTTATTCAGTCATCGAGGCTTCGGACGGGCCGGCGGGATTGCGAGCCTTACAATCGGGCGCGCGAATCGACCTGCTGATTACTGATGTCGGCCTTCCAGGCGGTATGAACGGGCGACAAGTTGCCGATGCGGCCCGAAAACTGCGGCCGGAGCTGAGGGTGCTTTTCATTACTGGCTATGCGGAGAACGCGTTGGTCGGAAACGGGCACCTCGAAAAGGGCATGCATGTCTTGGCCAAGCCGTTCGAGGTCGAGCGCCTGGCAAATAAGATCAGTGAGTTGATCAAAAATTAAGACCATCACACTCGCACGAAACCGATGGGCGCGTCATTTCTCTTGAACGAGTCTCATAGCCCTCGCGCACAAAAACTTTTGTTACTCGATCAGCGACCCTTCTTCCCTGCATCAAGCGCAATGGCGACGATTTCGTGCAAACTGTTGGTGTTCGCGCACTCGTGGACAGTAATTTCAAGCGCGCTAGTCAGCAGGCTTAGTGAAAGACAAGTTGATCAGGCAGCATTGACGGCAACGGCCATTACGGTCCCCTTGATGGCCGACTATGCAGCGTCCTTGTTATGGCCGGGAAATACTCCTCGCTCAAAATCTCCCGATCATCATTCCTGTCCGGACCGCAATTTCGAATCCATTAGGCGAGCTCCAGAAGAATTGCCAAGGCTCTCCGTCCAGGCTCCTCCGGGACCTCTCAGTCCCGGGCCTTGGGGATGCGATGGCCGAATGAGACTCAGTCGTGAGAAGGTGCCGACGTGGTCCCACCAAAATGAGAAATCCGCGTCAATATTGCGCTCCTGTACTCGCTGGATTTTTCCGATACCCAAATCTGCTTGAGGACCTCACCCGCCCTACGGGCTTCTCTGCGATCGACCGACGCCAAGTCCCAGGTCGGCCGCGAAAGGTCGGACGGTGGCGCAGAGCGGCATCGCGAATGTGGCTATCCCAGGCCTCTGCTCGAAATCTGGATTGAGTTTCCGGCGGGATCCTTAGCGTTGGAAAATTCGTGGCCACTGGTTTTGTGGATCACACCGAACTTAAAACCGGCAGCTTCTCGTTCGGCCTTGAACTTGCGGACATCTTTGACACCGAAGACAATCTTGATCTCCGACCCGCGCTTTTGAGAAATAGCGGCTCGGTGAAGAGCAATGGAGCAACCGCCACTCGGCGAGCCAATTTCAAGCCAGCCATCTTCCGCTCCGGCCAGCGGCTTCAGGCCGAAGTGCTTCTCATAAAACGCGGCGACTTTCGCAAGGTCCCGAACATAGAGAATGATCCGGGCGATCGGCGAAGGGTGCATCGAGAGCTCTTGCAAAAGGGGTGTGGAGATGTGGGGGAATTTGAGCGTAGCGTCGAATAGCGCGTCGTCGCAACTTTGGCAATTGACGCGGGACGCATGCTGCTAAATCATAGCGCCACGGCGAAGCAATAGTGCCCATCTTCATCGGCCGTGGCACGGCATTTCACCGCTTTTGCGCGATGGCAGCAACGTTTCCGCCGGCAGTCCTATTCACATGTCAAAGAGCTTAGGGATACGCAGCACGTCGCATTCTCGCGACGGGAATCCGACCGAGTTCGTCTTGCTCGCATCGCCTTCCCAAAGAGGAGGGCGCAGGGAATGCCGGGTGCAGGCCGCACCCATGGCCCGCCTGCAACAAGAAAAGCAGGCGGCAGTCACCACAGGCAAGGCCGGAACATCCCTTGGCATTCTCTGCGCGATGGTTTTACGGCTTATACGTGCGCTCCCCGGAGTCCGGGCTTGTTAGGCTCCGTCGCCTCGTGGATCTCGGCGTGTCGGACCCGAAGGGCCGACATCGCCAAACCACAAGGCTTGATCCCGGCGTCGGGGGACAAGGAGCCGTATGGCCGCCTCTTGGCCCTTCTCGTTTGCCCCTGACCGCATGTTTTGCCATGTGCCCGAAGTTGGATGGTTATGGCAGCGAACCGTGGCGCGGGAGCCGACTGGATGCCGCATTGCTGCCTGTACTGATTGCCGGGCGATACGCCAAGCTGCGGCGGCATGCCGGGACGGCGCTCGCGAACGGCCGCTTTAAGCCCCTAATAATAATTGTCTGGTAACCCTGCGTGCGAAATCGAGTTGTGGTGAAGCATGCGCAGTCTGAAGTGGGGCTTTTGGCGGGTCGTTGCCGCGTCTGTACTCCTGTTTCCACATCTGGTCAGCGCGTCGCCGAGAATGGTCTCGGTTGCCTACAATTCGAGTTTACAAAATCCGCAGCAGGTCGGTTTCGATTCATTCCGCGAGAAGCTGCTGGCAGTCTCCGGAAAGCGCATCGTTGTCGATGGGCGGGTCGGTAACGCACTTGGCAGCGAAGCTACGATTCTGTCCGGGGTCCGCTCCGGCGCTGTCGATGTCGCCGTAGTGTCGGGCGGCGTGGTCAGTGCGGTCGTGCCTGAGATAGGCGTGTTCGACATCCCTTTCCTGTTCAGCGACGAAAAGCAGGCCAGGTCCGTCATGTCGGGCCCGGTGGCGGCGAAGATCGCCGAAAAATTCCGCGACAAGGGGCTGGTCCTGCTCGCACTCGGTCGGCAGGGCTTTCGCGAGCTCACCAATTCCAGGCATCCGATCCGGACGCCGGCCGACCTCAAAGGGCTCAAGATCCGCGTGATCCCCAACGAGACTTATATAATGGCCTTCAAGGCGCTCGGGGCGGATGTGGTGCCGATGGATTTCCCGCTCGTCTATGCCGCGTTGAAGGACGGCCGGCTCGATGGCCAGGAAAATCCGCCGGCGACGATCGCTTCCAACCACTTTGATGAAGTCCAGAAGTATATCACGCTCACGGACCACTTCTTCGCTCCGATCGTGTTCGTCGCCAACCGTGCGATGTTCGAGCAGCTCGATCCCGCCGACCAGGAAGCGCTGGTCGAGGCCGCCAAGGCGGGAGCCGAGGCGACCTGGAATATGCAACTGGATGTCGTCAAGTTGAAATATCTTCACGATGCCGGCATGGACGTCACAGACAAGATCGATCGGCAAGCGTTTGTCGATGCGGTCAAGCCGCTCGATCCCGAATTTGAAAAGCGATTCGGTAAAGACTTGATCGCCACCATCCGGTCCACTCGCTAGGGCTCCAGGATTCCGATGAAAAGCTCCTCCATGATGTCCTGGATCGGCATTCGGCCGCGGGTTTTCGGCGGCTTTGCGTTGATCTTAAGCTTTCTGGTTCTCCTCGCCGGTTTTGCGATCGTTCAGGTCGAGCAGATCGGCAGAACCGTCGACCAGCTTGTCGTCAGTGCCGGCGGCGATGCGGGAATGTCGCAGGTTCGCGCCGCGCTCCTCGAAGCCAATGGAGCCGTCGAGAGATTTATCCGCACCAGCAACGTCAGCGACAAGAGCGTTGCGACCAAGGCAATCGAGAAGGTTGGCCAATTGGCCGACCGTGTCGAAGGCCAGTTCGGCAAGCTGCCCGCCATAGCCGGCGGCATGGCCTCGGTTCGGAAGGCGCTCGATGCCTATCAGACATCGTTTGCTGCCACCGGCGAGGCGGTCGACCGGCTGCGCTCGGCTGTCAACAAAACCGAAGCACAGGGTGCCGTTGCCGGGCTCGATGTCGGTGGCATTCAGGTCGCTCTGGCCAATCGCGCGGACGCCGAACGACTGATGAATCCGATGCGCCTTGCCGGGAATATCGATTCCACGCGGGTCGCCATCATGCGGTATGGCGCAAGTCTAGCAGGTGCGGATGCCGCCGACGCCAAACTGACATTGGCTCATGCAGAACGCGCAATCGCCGACACGGAGGCCGAAATTGCAGGGCTTGACGAGCCGAAGCTGAAATCGCTGGTCGCTGCGCTCAAAGCCACGCTCGCCGCCGACGCGGCTGCCCTGGATGAGGTGACAAAGGCCGCCGCCGACCTGCGCACAAGGCAGGCCGAGCTGATGAAGGCCAGCACGACCATCGATGAGCAGGTCAGCAACATCAATCAGCGGCTCGAGGAGGTGCGCGCCGAGAAGGGCAGTCAAACCGGACTTGCTGTCCAGGGCATCCGCCAGACCGTCCTCATAGCGGCCGGCGCTGCGCTCGTGCTCGGATGTATCCTGGCCTGGCTGATCGGCTCCAGTGTTTCTGGTCCAATTCGGCGCATGACGGACCGCATGCAGGCACTGGCGGCCGGCGAGCTCGACGAGGCAATTGCTGGCGGCGAATCGCGCGACGAGATCGGCCGTATGGCGCGCGCCGTCGAAGTCTTCCGCAACAATGCGCTCATGGTTCGCCGGATGGAGCAGGATGCCGCTTCTCAACGGGATGCGGCGGAGGCGGACCGCTCGCGCGTGATGGCGGAACTCGCAGTTCGCTTCGAGCAGGGCATGCAGGGCGTCATTTCCGGCGTCGGTGGCCGGGCGGACGAGATGAGCCGCAGCGCCGGGGAGCTGGCGCGCGTTGCCGAACGCGGGCGAGGGCTCGCCGAGGCGGTCGTCCATCGCGCCGAACAGGCCTCGTCGAACGTACAGATGGTTGCCGCGGCGACGCAGGAGCTTGCGGCATCGATCCGGGAGATCTCCAGCCAGGTGCAACGTTCGGTGACGGTGTCGAGCCGCGCGATGCAGGAGACGCAGCGGACATCCGGACTGATTCGGGATCTGTCGAGCGCCGCGGAGAAGATCGGCACGATCGTTCAGCTCATTCAGGCGATTGCCAGCCAGACCAACCTGCTCGCGCTGAACGCGACCATCGAGGCGGCCCGTGCAGGCGATGCCGGCAAGGGCTTTGCCATCGTTGCCAGCGAAGTCAAAAACCTGGCATCGCAGACGGCGCAGGCGACCGAACAGATTGCAAGCCAGATCGCGACGATTCAGAGCGCGACCGGCGAAACCGTGGCCGCGATCTCCCAGTTCGACAGTACGGTAAGTGAGATCGCGGAAATCTCCAACGCGATCGCGTCCGCCGTCAAGCAGCAGGACGTCGCCACCGACGAGATTGCACGCAATGTCGAGCAGGTGGCAAGCGGCACAGCCGCGGTCTCCACCGAGATCATCGACGTGCGCGCGGTTGCCGGCGAAACCGATGCCGGTGCCGAGGCCGCACTCACCGCGGCAGCAGCGTTGCAGGAGCAGGCAGTCTCGTTGAAGGGCAGCGTGACAGACTTCTTGCAGACGATCCGGTCCGCAGCCTGAGCCCCCACGGGCCTCGCGTGCTCGCCGGAGCGGCATATTGCTCGCGCTGAGCTGTTTTAGCCCAGTCATCGTCGAGCCCAACGGCAATATGAAGCCGGTGCGGGCCCTCCGCCACGCTTCGCAGCATGGCATCTGCGTTGCAGTCGATCTGGACCGAATATTCTATGGTTTTCCTCGGTGACCGAGTCATCTGACCCCACATTTCATCCGCCCTGTGAGAAGCGCTTGACCCAGGCGTTGACCTCGTCCGCCGAAAGCAGGCGTTCGACCTCGATATCGGCGCGCAGACCCAGAAACTCGCGCTGTGCGAAGAAGCTGCGGGCATAGGACGCCGGGCCGAGGACGACAACGCGGTAGCCGTCGAACACCGGGATATCGGCGGGCACGCCTTCGTTCCAGATCCAGCTCCTTATGGACGATTCGTCGTGATCGTGCGGCAGCTCGCCTGCTCCGCGCAGGGCAGTCCACGCGTGCATGTTCCAACGGCCGACAAGGGGAGCATCGTCCTGCTGATCCTTAACTCTGCCGCGCACGATATCGCCGGCCTTCTGCGAGATTCGACGATCGCTTCGCACGTCGGATTGCGGAAAGATGTCCATCAGCAGCACATGCAACTGAAAACTGGACGAAATGCCTGACATTCTGCCGACAAGACCGAGTCCCGTGTCAGGCTCGATCGCGAGGATGGGCTCTCGATCGAGAACCATCAGCATCGGTGCCATCCACGAGGCCCCGTCATTGTGCTCCCGCAGCTGATCCATTTTGGGGGCGATTGAGCGGCTCTGTGTGCGGGCCGTGGGCGACGCCGCCAGGACCGCGATGACCGGCGCATACAGTGTTTCGAGCGCTGCCCACGCCGCGGCGGCCTCAGGCATTTCGGACCGCAGCCGGACGGCTATCTGCCGAAACGTTTCATCTTCATCTTCCTCATCTGCGTCGGGCGGAATCTGTGCGATGCATGCGTCATGGAAATCTGCCGCCGGCGGCGTAACGCGCTTCAGGAATTCAACCACCGGGGCCACCAGCGGCGTTGGATTTGCCCCGCGTTCCACGAGAGCCCCCGCAGTCGTCAAAGCCATCGGCAGGTGGCCTGTGGGCGGAAGCGAGTACGCTCCGCTCAGTATTTCCAGCGCCGTGTGGAGTTCGCTCGCGTCCGCCTTCCTAGACGCATCGATGAAATCCTGGGCCGCCCGGCGAACAATGTCTGGAGCAGCGCCGTCCGTGGCCACAGTCAGCAGTTTTCGGGCTCGATCTACCAGCATGCTTGTATTCCCGTTACGCGTGAAACTGAACAGCGCAATTTTCTGGAGCAGCCCAGCAAGCGGATCAGCCTCCGGAGCTGAGGCGGCTGACCGTGCGGCTGTCAAATGAAGTGAGGATTCGTTGGTTGTCGCGGATTTGAGCCACTATGTGCGCTAAAAATGGCTGCATGATAGCGTCCGGGCGAAGCAATGGTTTTGCGCTCGGCGCCTGACGGCGACGCTACGAGCAGCATTCGGCTGCGGGCGGCGCGGCATCAGTCCGTCGATCCATCGGCATCGGCCCGCACAACTGGAAAGTCGATGTCGGTTTTGGCGACTCCGTTGAGGTAGTTCGTAAATATGTTTTCGGCAATCAAGGCTATGATTTCGACGATCTGTGCGTCATCGTAGCCTGCGAGCCTCATGTGTTTGATGTCGGTATCGGCGACATGGCCGCGCCGTTCGACGACCGTTACGGCGAACTTCACCGCGACCTCCGCCTTGGCGTCCTTCGATCGCCCCTTGCGATTGAGCGCGATCTCGTCCGGGGGCAGTTTTGCAAAATTCGTCGCGGTGTAGCTATGCGCCGACAGGCAATAGTCAGAGCCGTTCAACTGGGCCACGGCGAGCGCGATCCGTTCGCGCGTCTTGGGATCCAGTGCGGCGGACAGGCCTTCATGGAGTGCGGCGAAGCCTCCGAGCGCAGCAGGACTACTGCCCATTAGACGGGAGACGTTGGGCACGAGCCCGAGCCTCCGATAGACGGCGTCCAGAACCGGCTTGCTAGCGGCTGGTGCGTCGTCTCGGGTCGATATTCGCAAGCGGGACAAAGAACTTTTCCTTCTCGTTTTCACCCGGCCATAAAAGTGATCCGATCGTTCCGTCCCGGAGGCTCAAACCGAGCGCCTCGATAGTCGCGGAAAGTCGGCACTCGCCTCGCGACGGCCGGACGCGGCAGGGGCGAGACCCGCGCAGCGACCGACCGCTCGAAGGATCTACTCGCAGCGTGTGGCGCCGACGTAACTACCGCCCGGTGGTCCGCGTCGCGAAGGACTCGACGCGTTGACGTGTGTCACCCATCAACGCCGACATCTGCTCCATCACTGCGTAGCGTATGTGCGTAGGCGCGGTGTCTGCGTTTCCCGCGTCGAAAGGAGGCGCTGGCGAGTATTCCAACGCAAGCTGGACGCACTGGGCTGCATCTTGGCCGCGCAGTTCAGAGATCAGCGTCAATGCGAAGTCCGCGCCAGCCGTGACACCACCGCCGGTGATGACGTTTTCATCACGTACGACGCGTGCCTTCTCCGGGATCGCGCCGAAGGTGGGCAACAGATCAAGCCACGCCCAGTGAGAAGCCGCGCGCCGACCTTTCAGTAGACCCGCAGCGCCCAGGATCAGAGACCCCGAGCAGACAGAGGTTACATAGGTCGCCTTGTCCGCCAGGCGGCGGACGCCGGCCATAAAGCGTGTATCTTCCATCGCGTCGATGCAGCCCAGGCCACCGGG
>Ga0070713_100002113_pt1 | contig 12851 bp, 9 predicted proteins | sample LARL82metaG_FD_65465 | JGI IMG/M metagenome (GOLD analysis project Ga0070713, IMG submission 65465) | Corn, switchgrass and miscanthus rhizosphere microbial communities from Kellogg Biological Station, Michigan, USA - LAR L8-2 metaG | ecosystem: Host-associated > Plants > Roots > Rhizosphere ... | reverse complement strand
CATTGGTCAGAAAGCATGAGCCACAACACCCGAACCCAGCCGACGCGATAGACCGGCTGCGGCTCGCGCGCACCGAGGGGGTCGGCCCGGTGTCGGCTATCGTCGCCTGCTGGCGCGCTACGGATCGGCTGCGGCCGCGCTCGATGCGGTGCCAGGCTTGGCCCGTGCCGGCGGTCGTCCGTCACCCCCCGCCTGCCCTTCGCCGGACGATGCTGCGCGTGAACTGCACGCCCTCGATCGGCTCGGCGCGAGCATGATCTTTGCTGGCGAAGCCGGCTATCCGCCGTTGCTGGCCATGCTGGACGATGCACCCGCCATCCTCTCCGTACTCGGCGACCGATGGCTCCTGCTGGATCGGGCGGTTGCGCTGGTGGGTGGACGAAACGCCTCCGCCAATGGTCAGCGCATGGCGGAGACCCTTGCCGCCGAACTGGCGCACTCCCTGCTGATCGTCTCCGGCCTTGCCCGGGGGATCGACGCCGCAGCGCATACCGGCGCGTTGCAGACCGGGCGTACTGTCGCGGCGGTGGCGGGCGGCCTGGACGTTTCCTACCCGCCCGAGCACGCTGATCTTCAGCGACGGATCGCCGAGACCGGGGTCGTGGTCACCGAGGCGCCCCTCGGCACCACGCCCCAGGCGCGCCACTTCCCGCGCCGCAATCGGATCATCGCTGGCCTCGCCCTCGGCGTCGTCGTAGTGGAGGCGGCGCTGCGATCCGGCAGCCTGATCACGGCCCGTCTCGCCCAGGAGGCGGGACGCGAACTATTCGCCGTCCCGGGTTCGCCGCTCGACCCGCGCTCACGGGGCGCGAATGACCTGATCCGCCAGGGTGCACACCTCACCGAAACGGCGCAGGACGTGTTGGACAACCTGCCCGACCACCCCTCCCGCGAGGGACTGGCCCGAGTCCCGCTGTTCGCGCGTGGCCCCTCCCCAGGCCTCGCCGAACCGGCGCCGGACTGGCAAGAACCTATTGAGACCGCCGAGGATCTCGTGAAAGCACACCGACAAGTCATTGATCTCCTTGGTACTTCTCCAACGGCCGTTGACGATGTCGTACGGCGCTGCCAGTTCTCTGCGGCTGCGGTCATGGCGGTACTGCTGGAGTTGGAGCTTGCCGGCCGGATAGAAACGCTGCCGGGGAGCCGGGTGGCACTGCTGCCGGGCACCGCATTTTAGGTTGCCAAGGACCAGTATGTCAGACGTCGTCGTCGTCGAATCCCCAGCCAAGGCCAAGACCATCAACCGCTATCTCGGTGGCGGCTACACGGTCTTGGCCAGCCTGGGCCACGTGCGCGATCTGCCGCCGAAGGATGGCTCGGTGCGCCCAGAGCAGGACTTTGCGATGGACTGGCAGTCCGATCAGCGCGGTGAAAAGCAGGTCGGCGCCATCGCCAAGGCCCTGAAGGGCGCCAGCACGCTCTATCTCGCCACCGACCCCGATCGCGAGGGCGAGGCGATCTCCTGGCACGTCAGGGCGATGTTGGCCGACAAGAAGGCGCTGAAGGGCGTCAAGGTCCGCCGCATCACGTTCAATGAGATCACACGCAGTGCTGTCCGCGCCGCGATGGCGGCTCCGCGGGATCTCGATCAGCCGCTGATCGAGGCCTACTTGGCCCGCCGCGCACTCGACTATCTGGTTGGATTCACGCTCTCGCCAGTGCTCTGGCGCAAGTTGCCTGGCAGCCGGTCGGCTGGTCGCGTGCAGTCGGTCGCACTCCGGCTGGTTTGCGAGCGCGAGGCCGAAATCGAGGCGTTCCGTGCCCGCGAATACTGGACGGTGGAGGCCGACTTCACCACTCCGGGCGGCGCCCCGTTCACTGCGCGGCTGACTCACCTCGAAGGCAAGAAGCTTGAGCAGTTCGACCTGCCGAACGAGGAGCAGGGGCTGCGCGCGAAGAGGCTGGTCGAGGCCGGCCGGTTCCATGTCGGCGTGGTGGAAAAGAAGCGCGTCCGGCGCCACCCGTACGCCCCGTTCACCACCTCGACGTTGCAGCAGGAGGCATCGCGCAAGCTGGGCTTCGGTGCGCAGCAGACCATGCGACTGGCACAGCTGCTCTACGAGGGTGTGGAGCTCGACGGCGAAACGGTCGGCCTGATCACGTATATGCGGACTGACGGCGTGCAGATGGCACGCGAAGCGATCGCCGCGATCCGCGACCATGTCGGCGCCACCTATGGCAGCAATTACCTGCCATCGGCACCGCGCGAGTACCAAAGCCGCATCAAGAACGCTCAGGAGGCGCACGAGGCGATTCGCCCGACCGATGTCTCGCACACGCCCGACAGCGTGGCGCGATTCCTCTCGAACGATCAGCGCCGGCTGTATGAGCTGATCTGGAAGCGGGCGGTGGCGTCACAGATGCAGTCTGCCGAGCTCGATCAGGTCAGCGTCGACGTGACTGACGGCAAGGGCACCACGCTGCGCGCTACCGGTTCGGTCATCGCGTTCGATGGATTCCTCAAGCTGTATCGCGAGGATACTGACGACGCGACCGAGGAGGAGGACAGCCGCATGCTGCCGCCGATGGCGGAGCGCGATCCGCTTGGCCTCGGCGACGTGACAGCGACGCAGCACTTCACCCAGCCGCCGCCGCGCTATTCGGAGGCAAGCCTGGTGAAGAAGATGGAGGAGCTCGGCATCGGCCGACCTTCCACCTACGCGTCTATCCTGTCTGTGCTGCAGGACCGCAAATATGTCCGATTAGAGAAACGGCGCTTCATCCCGGAGGACAGGGGACGGTTGGTCACCGCCTTCCTGGTGAGCTTTTTCGAGCATTACGTCGATACCGGCTTCACCGCCTCGATGGAGGAGAAGCTCGATGACATCGCCGGCGGTAATGTCGAATGGCGGGCGATGCTGCGTGCGTTCTGGGAAGAGTTCTCGCACGCCGTCTATCAGACGAAGGACCTCAAGATCAGCGACGTGATTGCCGCTCTGGACGAGGACCTTGGGCCGCACTTCTTTCCGACGCGCGAGGACGGCGGCGATGCCCGCGCCTGTCCCGCCTGTGGCAATGGGAGGCTGGGCCTGAAGCTGGGTCGATACGGCAGCTTCATCGGCTGTTCGAATTATCCGAACTGTCAGTACACGCGGCGGCTGGCGATCGAGAACGGCGACGACCAGGGGGAGACACTGAAGGAGGGCATGCGTGTCCTTGGCCAGCACCCCGACAGTGGTGAGGAGATCACCGTTCGCCGCGGCCCTTACGGCTTGTATGTGCAGCAGGGCGAGAACGGCGAGACCAACGGAAAGAAGTCGAAGCCGCGTCGGACCGCGTTGCCACGAGGGATGGATGGCGAGCAGATCACCCTGGAGCAGGCGCTCGGTCTTCTGTCATTGCCGCGGGTCATTGGCATTCATCCCGAAACCAGCGAAGCGATCGAGGCGGGCATCGGCCGGTTCGGTCCTTATGTGCGCATGGGCGCGGTCTTTGGCTCGCTCGATCGCGACGATGACGTGCTGGCGATCGGCATCAACCGCGCAGTGGACCTGATCGCGCGTAAGATGGCTAGCGTGCGAACCCTTGGACCGCACCCGGCGAATCAGGAATTGGTAGCGGTGCGCAAGGGCCGCTTCGGTCCTTATGTCCAGCACGGTAAGATGGTAGCCAACCTGGCGCGTGGCGTGATGATGGACGAGATCACACTGGACGAGGCAGTGGCGCTGCTGAAGGAGAAGGGCAAGCAACTCCGCCCGCGAGGTGCGGCCGGGCGGCGCGGACGCGGTGCAGCGACGAAGCCTGAGGCCGCCGCACCCGAACCAAGGGCGCCGGCATCGCGCAAGGCCAAGCCCGCCGCCAAACGGCGCGGCACAAAAGCCAAGCGCGCCACACCGAAGAAGGCGGCCGCGAAGGCGCCGGCGAAGAAGAAGGCGGCGGCGCGCGCTCGGAAGCCAACAGCACCACGGAGATAATCTGAGAGGTCCCCTCCCCTCGCCCCCCTCCCGCAAGGGGAGGGGGAGGAGCGCCAATACTCCCCCTCCCCTTGCGGGAGGGGGGCGGGGGGAGGGGGCGGTACCAAGGCGTTCGTCTGAACGCACCGTCATCGTCGTCATCACCGGCACCGATCCGGATGGTGACGCAATCGCCCGGCCTGCAACTTGGGACTCCGCGAACGGCCCGCCACCGATGATCCTTATGGCGCCTGAGGAGCGCGGCCGACCGGCACTGGCTCCCGGCGAGCGCGTACTGGCACGCCTAAAGCCGGCCGGCCCAGGCCGCTATGAGGGCCGCACGGTCCGCCGCCTTTCGGGGGCACCAGTCCGTGTCCTCGGCATTTATCGGCACGGCCGCATCGTCCCGACCGACCGGCGTGCGAAGGCGGAATGGGTTGTTCCGCCTGGTGAAGAGGGCGGTGCCAACCCGGGCGAGATCGTGCTCGCAGAACCGCTGCCGCACGACCGCCTGGGCCTGAAGCCAGCCCGCATCATCGAGCGCCTCGGTGCGATGGGCGACGCCCGCTCAGTCAGCCTGATCGCTATCCATACGCACGACATCCCACAGGAATTTCCCTCCGCCGCGCTGGACGAGGCCGAACGCGCCGACGCCACGCCGCTTGGCCGGCGCACCGACCTGCGTGACGTCCCGCTGGTCACCGTCGACGGTGAGGACGCGCGTGACTTCGACGACGCCGTGTTCGCCGCACCCGACGGAGCGGGCTTCCGCCTGATCGTCGCGATTGCCGACGTCGCGCACTATGTCCGCCCGGGATCAGCGCTGGACCACGCGGCGCGGACCCGCGGCAACAGCGTCTATTTCCCGGACCGTGTCGTGCCTATGCTGCCCGAGGCGTTGTCCAACGGCTGGTGCAGTCTGCGGCCGAAAGAGGACCGTGGCTGCCTGTTCGTCGAACTCCATATCGACGCGCATGGCCGCAAGACCTCCCACCGCTTCGGCCGCGGCCTGATGCTCAGCACGGCCAGGCTCACTTACGAAGGCGTGCAGCGGGCCCGCGATGCCGGCGATAACCGATATGCGCATCTGTTTGCGGCATACCGCGCCCTGCTGGCCGCCCGCACGGCGCGCGGCACGCTCGATCTCGACCTGCCGGAGCGCCGGATCGCGCTCGACAGCGATGGTGTTGTGCGCGACGTCGCGCCGCGGCGGCGTCTCGACAGCCACCGTCTGATCGAGGAATTCATGGTCCTCGCCAATGTCGCCGCCGCAGAGGAACTCGAGCGACGTCATCAACCGGCGATGTATCGCATCCACGCCCCGCCTTCCGACGAAAAGCTTGCGTCGCTGCGTGACTTTCTGCACGGGTTCGATATCTCGCTCCCACCTGGCGATCAGGTGCATCCGCGCGATCTCGACCGTGTGCTGCGCCGCGTCGAGGGCACGCCGGCAGCTCCGCTGGTCAACGAGGTCATGCTGCGTAGCCAATCGCAGGCGGAATACAGTCCCGACAATATCGGCCATTTCGGCCTTGCCCTGCCACGCTATGCGCATTTCACCAGCCCGATCCGCCGCTACGCCGATCTGCTGGTGCATCGCGCGCTGATCCGGGGCCTGCGGCTAGGTGAGGGTGCCCTCGCCGCGGACGAAGCTGCACGCTTCCCTGATACCGCGTTGCACATCACGTCGACCGAACGCCGAGCACAACTCGCCGAGCGCGACGCAATCGACCGTTACCTGGCTGCCTATATGGCAGACAAAGTTGGGGCGAATTTCACTGCGCGAATTTCTGGTGTGACGCGATTCGGACTTTTCGTCACAGTCGTCGAAAGCGGCGCAAGCGGGCTCGTTCCGGTGCGCTCGCTGCCTGACGATTTCTGGCAGCATGATGAAAGGGAGCAGACCCTGACAGGACGTCGGACCCGCCTCGCGTTTCGCCTGGCTCAGGAGGTCGACGTCCGGCTCGCGGAAGCGAGTCCGGTCACTGGCGGCCTCGTGTTCCACATTCTGCAAGGTGTGCCAGATCGCCGCCGCGGCCGACAGCAGAAGGGGGTGCGATCCAGACCCAGGTGATCCGCATCGGCACCCTGTTCGTTTTGTTGCTGATCGCTCCCGCGCACGCCCAAACTGTCGCCGCTCCTCCCGGCTTCGACCCGCATCTCGTCGCCGATGTCTATGCCACAGCGCTCGCCTTCATGGCTCCGCGCACATTGGAGCCAGTGCCAGTCTCGCAGCTTTCCGTTTGGGGGCTCCGCGGGCTGACCGCTCTGGATTCCGAGCTGACGGCGCAGCTGAGTGACGGCAAGCTTCGCCTCACCCAGCGAGACCGCGTCATAGCAACGCGACCGGCGCCCACCGAAGCCGACATCAACGGCTGGGCGGATGCTGCCGCGGATCTTGCCCTGGCCGCCGCCGGCACGTCCTTACCAGTCCGCAGGGGCGGTACGCAGGCCGTCGTGCAGAACTTCTTCGACGAGTTGTTCAACCACCTTGATGTGTACTCTCGCTATGTACCGCCGCACGAGGCCAAACAGGATCGCGAGCGCCGCGTGGGTCAGGCAGGAACCGGGCTCCATCTCATCCGGCGCGGATCTGTGATCGTGGTGGACGCGGCTGTCGCCGACGGACCCGGTGCTGTCGCCGGTATCCGGCCTGGCGACACAATCCTGTCGGTCGATGGCCGTTCCGCACGGGGCAAGGACGCCACGACCGTGATGAGTTGGATGGCCGGTCCGGAAGCGACCTCGCTTACGATCGCCTGGCGCAGCCACGATGGACGCGCTCACTCAATCGGCATTGAGCGCGCCATAGTCCCACCGGAGACCGTGTTCGTGGAGCGAACCGGCGACCTGATGCTGATCCAGATCACCGAGTTCAACCGCACTACCGACAGTCACCTGGCGGAGGCCATCGGGCAGGGAATCGCCGGCGCGCGTCCGCCCGCAGGCATCATCCTGGACCTGCGTGGCGACCGCGGCGGGCTGCTCCGCCAGGCGGTGAGCGCGGCCGATACGCTGCTGCCAGCCGGGATTGTGACCATGACCGTCGGGCGCGATCCGGAGGCGACAAAGGTATGGCGCTCCAACCCGGGCGAACTGGCCGGCGACGTGCCGGTCGTCGTCGTGGTCGACGGCCGCACCGCCAGCGCGGCGGAGATATTGGCAGCCGCATTGGCGGACCGCGGACGGGGCGTCGTGATTGGCAGTTCGACACTCGGCAAGGGGCTTGTGCAGACCATTGCTCCCCTGCCGGACGGTGGCGAATTGTACGTCACCTGGAGCCGTGTGCTCGCCCCGCGCGGCTGGCCGATCCAGAGCCTTGGGTTGCTGCCACAGGTCTGCACCAGCCTCGGACAGGACGCTCTGAGCTGGCAGCTTGCGGCGCTGGCGCAGGGCCGGCAGCCGATGGCAAAGGCGCTGGAGACCCACCGTGCCGCACGGGCACCTCTGCAGCCGGCGCAGATACTGGCGATCCGCAACAATTGCCCCGCCGCCGAGGGCCGCGACGCAGACATCGCAACCGCCCGACTGCTCGTCCACGACCCGGCCGCCTATGCCGCGGCGCTGCTGCCACCACTTCGATCGACCAATGGGCAGGTATCGGCGGTCAGCGGACAAGCGGCCACGCCTTGACCGCAGGCCGACGGAACCGCATCTTCCGGTGGTCGAAAGGGACCAGCCATGGCGAAGACCAATACAATCCAGATCAAGCTCGTCTCGAGCGCGGATACCGGCTTCTACTACGTCACGAAGAAGAACGCGCGCACCCAGACCGGCAAGCTGGAGATGAAGAAGTACGATCCGGTCGTGCGCAAGCACGTTCCGTTCAAGGAAGCCAAGATCAAGTAGGCCGGGCTAACCGCTTTGCGTTGCCGGGGCGGCGACTTCGATCCGATTGCGCCCGCCCCGCTTGGCCGAGTACAGCGCGACATCGGCCGCGCGGAGCAGCGCCTCGGGCGTGGTCGGATGCTGTGCGCTGCAGGCCACCCCGACACTCACGGTCAGCCGGCAGTTCCTCCCGGGTTCCCATGGGAATGCTGTGGATTCGACTGCTGACCGGAGCCGTTCGGCAGCCTGCACCGCCTCATCGAGGGCACTGCCCGGCATCACGACGACGAACTCCTCACCTCCGTAGCGCGCGAGCGAATCAAAGGCCCGGGTACAGCCACGCAGCACGTCGGCGATGGCGCGCAGCGCCAGATCCCCGGTCGCGTGGCCGAACTCGTCGTTGACCGACTTGAAATGATCGACATCGATCATCAGCACGCCCAGATTTGGACTCTGGCCGCTCTCCAGCAGCCCCCGCAGATGCCGCATCAGATAACGCTGGTTGTAGAGGCCAGTCAGCGGATCGATCAGCGCCATCTCGAGTGCTGTGCCGAGGTCAGTGCGTAGCCGGTCCTGGTAAAACTTGCGGCGGATCTGGTTGCGAGCCCGAGCGCGCAGTTCATTCTCATCGAGCGGCAGGATCAGCCAGTCATTGGCGCCGAGGTCGAAACCCCGCAGGATCCTCTCGTGCTCTTCCGGCTCCGCTATCAACAGCACGGGAATCTCGTGCGTGGCGTCAGCCGCGCGGAGCGAAGAGGCGAGCTTGAGCGGATCTTCCTCGATGAGCGATAGGCTGAGCACGATCAGATCGAATGGGATGGCCGCCGAGAGCTCCATCGCTTCGGCACCCGTGCGGGCACGGCCAGCGATGATCCCATCCTTCGTCAGCGCCGCCTGGATGGTCTGGGCGCCAAGGTCCCAGTCATCGACCACCAGCGCCCGCGCGCCGGCGATCGATGGGGGCGCCACGCTCTCGCTGGCCAACCCCATAGCCCGGGCGGTCTCGCTTCGGGCGCGCCATTCATCGAGCAGCCGCTTGAGTCGGACCAGGCTGCGCACCCGGGCCATCAGCGTCTCATACTCGACCGGCTTGGTCAGGAAATCGTCCGCGCCTGACTCCAACCCGTGCAGTCGTTCGCCTGGTTCGCCGAGCGCGGTAACCATCACGACAGGGATGTGGAGTGTCGTCGCCTCTGCCTTCAGCCGGCGGCAGCACTCGAAGCCATCCATCCCTGGCATCATTACGTCGAGCAGGATGAGGTCGGGCTGCCATTCGAGTGCCATGCGCAGCGCCTCGAATCCGTCCTTGGCCGTCGCGACCTGATAGTATTCGGCCGACAGCTTGGCTTCCAGCAAGCGGGTATTCGCCGGCACATCGTCGACAATCAGGATCCTGGCTGTCATAGGCGGCGGGCTCGCCCCTTGCTGGTCTCATGTGGCGCCAAATGCCACCACCAAATACACTAGATCGGCTTAAGCAACCGTTGCATTTCTCAATAGCGCCTAAACCCAATGTGGCGGGCCTTTCACTTCCCAAGAGTTCCTGTAAATGTTATTCCGAATCGGAAGTAGAATATGAAGAAAAAGTGTCAACTCGATGACAAACACCATGAATGCGGGCGCTGATGGCATCGCAACTATCGATACTATTCCGAAACGTGATGTTGCCAATCCGGCAATGTTCTTCCGCCGCTGGCTGGCGAACCCCCTGCAGATGGGTTCTGTGGTCCCCTCATCAGCGGCGCTCTGCCAGCGGATCGTGAAGCACGCTCGGCGCGTCGCGGATGAGGCCGTGCTGGAGTTGGGAGCGGGTACCGGCGTCGTCTCGCGGGCGCTGCTGGATGGTGGCGTCCCACCGGAGCGGTTGATCGTGGTCGAAATCGTACCCGAAATGGTGGACCACCTACGCAGCACGCTTCCCGGCGTGCTGGTGATCGAAGGCGATGCACGGAAGCTGCCCAGCCTGCTGCCTCCCAGCTGGCACGGGCGGATCAGCAGCGTGATATGCGGCATTCCGCTGGTGCTGCTGCCGCTGGGCGAGCAGCGGCGGATAATCACGGCGATCGAGGCCGTGGCTCCGGGTCGAGGCTTCCTCCTCTACAGCTACTGCGCGACTTCGCCGCTGCCCTGGCGCAAACACGCGCTGACGGCCCGCCGTGAAGCCTGGACGCCACTCAATTTCCCGCCGGCCAGCGTGTGGCGCTACGTTCCCGCCGGGTAGTGGACCGATAGCTGGTGGTCGGATGGTGCTACCGACCACAGCCATGTTGCGTCTGGCGCCGTTCGGCTTCGTGCTTCTGTGGGCCTCCTCGTTCATCGCATCGCGGGCGGGACTGAGATACCTGTCTCCGATGCTGTTCGTTACGGTACGGCTGGTACTTGCCGCCGCGGTCATGGTGGGGGTGATGGCGGTGCTACGACGGTCGTGGCGCGTGATAGCCGGGCGATGGGGGCACCTCGTGGTCGCGGGCGTGCTGACCAACAGCGTGCTGCTCCTGACCGCACACTACGCCATGGTGCATGTCAGCGCGGCGCAGATAGCCCTGGTGCAGACGCTCAATCCGCTGCTGACTGCTCTGCTCGCGTGGCCGCTACTGGGCGAGCGGCTCCAGTTACTGCAATGGGGGGGATTGGGGCTGGGAGCAGCCGGCGTCGTGCTCATCGTCGGCCTCGCCGCAACGCGCAGCCCGCTCGAACTGCATGGCCTCCTGCTGACCGCCGGCGGAGCGCTGGGCCTGTGTTCCGGCACCTTGTATTTCGGCCGCTTCTGCCGCGGCGTGCCGATTTTGGAGGGCACTACGGTGCAACTGCTGGCGGCTACCGCGGCTTGCGCAGCGGCGATGGCCATGTTCGAGACGCCGCACGCGGAGTGGGTTGGTCCAGCGATCGCCGCTATCGCGTGGAACGCCGGGGCGGTGTCCCTCGGAGGAATGGCACTCTATTACCTCATGCTGGTGCGCGGTACGGTGGCGCGCGCAACCGCCAACTTCTACCTGGTACCCGGCACCGCGGCGCTGATGGCCTGGGCATTGCTCGGCGAACGCTTGTCGGCACTGACCGTGGCAGGACTGATCATCTCATCTATCGGTTGTTGGTTGGTGAGCCGCAGCGAGCGTAACAAACTCGTAATGGCATGAAAGCGGGGTGCGCTGCGCTGATCCGCGGTAGCCGACGAAGGGAGAGAGCAGCGCGACCTACCGCAGGTTACCTCACGGCGAACTGTGCGCTGCCGAACATGATCTCCCGCTCTGCATCGGTCATCTGGCCCTTGCGTTTCTTGTCCGCCAGCACCGCCACACCTCGTTGCACGGCCGGACGCGCGGCTATCGCATCGTGCCAGCGCTGCACGTGAGGATAGTCGTCCAGCTTGACCTTGCGCAGTTCGGGATTGCGTATCCAGGGGAACGTGATGATGTCTGCCATGCTGTATTCGTCGCCGGCGAGCCATTCCGCCTCGCCCAGCCGCTTGTTGAGCACCCGGTGCAGCCGTGCCACCTCGTTGGTGTAGCGCTCGATCGCATACGGCAGTCTTTCGACGGCGTAGTTGGCGAAGTGATTGTACTGGCCGAACATCGGGCCGACGCCGCCCATCTGGAACATCATCCATTCAAGGCACTTGTAGCGGCCGACCGGATCCCTCGGAATCAGCTTTCCGCCGCTCTTCTCCGACAAGTAGATCATGATCGCTGCCGACTCGAACAGCGTGAACGGCTTGCCACCCGGTCCATCGGGATCGACGATGGCCGGAATGCGATGATTCGGTGTGATCGCGAGGAATTCCGGTTTGAACTGGTCGCCTTTTCCGATGTTGATTGGGATCACCTTGTAGGGCAGCTCGAGTTCCTCCAGTGCGATGTGCACCTTGTGGCCATTAGGCGTCGGCCACGTCCAGACTTCGATCATTGGTGCCTCCCTCTCGTTGCAATCACTGCGGAACGGTCATGCATTCCCCGCCAGATAGTCGATCGCCGCCTGTGCGCCGCCGGACTTGTGCGGCACGCCGGCCACACGCAGCCCCATTTCGACGCCACCCAGCGTACCGATTAGTTGCAGGTCGCCGAAGTCACCAAGATGCCCAATACGGAACACGCGATCCTTCAGGATACCGAGGCCGTTGCCCAGGCTCATGTTGTACTTGTCGAGGATGACAGCGCGCAGAGCATCGGCGCTATGACCTTCGGGAACGCGCACGGCGGTCAGCGACGAGGAATAGTGGTGCGGATCGGCGCACTGCACCTCGAGCCCCCAGCTGCGGACGGCGCGGCGTGTCGCCTCAGCGTGGCGGTCGTGGCGGGCGAACACGTCCGGCAGACCTTCCTCCAGCAGCATCTTAACCGCTTCGTTCAGCCCGAACAGCAGGTTGGTGCCGGGCGTATAAGGGAAGTAGCCGGTCTTGTTGGCCTCCAGCATCGGCCGCCAGTCCCAGTAGCTGCGATGCAGGCGTGCGCCTTCGGTCGCCTTCAGCGCCTTGTCGCTGATTGCATTGAAGGACAGGCCGGGCGGCAGCATCAGCCCCTTCTGCGAACCGGCGATGGTGACATCGACGCCCCATTCGTCATGCCGGTAGTCGATCGACGCCAGCGAGGAGATGGTATCGACCATCAGCAGCGCCGGATGGTGCGCGGTATCCATCGCGGCTCGCACCTCATCGATGCGTGATGTGCAGCCGGTCGAAGTCTCGTTATGCACGACGCACACCGCCTTGATGCGGTGCGCCTTGTCCTCGGCCAGCGCGGCGCCAATCGCTTCGACATCGGCGCCGCGCCGCCAGTCGGTGTCGATGAAGATCGGCTTGAGGTCGAGCCGCTGCGCCATCTCGTTCCACAACGTGGCAAACCAACCGGTACGGCACATCAGTACCGCATCGCCGGGCGACAGCGTGTTGGTCAGCGCCGCCTCCCATGCGCCGGTGCCTGAGGCTGGATAGATCACCACGGGACCGCTGGTCTGGAAGACCGCCCGCAGGTTGGCAAGGAGCTCCAATCCCAACTGGCCGAAAGCCGGGCCGCGATGGTCGATCGTGGGATTGTCGATCGCGCGCAGCACCCGATCGGGCACATTGGTGGGGCCAGGTATCTGCAGGAAGTGGCGGCCGGCGTGATGCTGGGTCATACTGCGTGCCTGTTC
>Ga0070713_100002111_pt1 | contig 12856 bp, 7 predicted proteins | sample LARL82metaG_FD_65465 | JGI IMG/M metagenome (GOLD analysis project Ga0070713, IMG submission 65465) | Corn, switchgrass and miscanthus rhizosphere microbial communities from Kellogg Biological Station, Michigan, USA - LAR L8-2 metaG | ecosystem: Host-associated > Plants > Roots > Rhizosphere ... | reverse complement strand
AAGCACAGCTTGTTGCCCGGCATGTATGTGACCTTGAAAGCCAATCTCGGCCAGCAGAACAAGGTGTTCCTGGTCCCGCAGCAGTCGGTGCAGCGCGACACCGTGGGCGCCTATGTGATGACCGTCGGCACTGACGGCAAGGTGGCGCGCAAGGACGTCACCACGGCCGACATGATCGGTGGCAACTGGGTGGTTACCGACGGCCTCGCCGCTGGCGATCAGGTGGTGGTGTCGGGCATCCAGAACGTGAAGGCCGGCGCGCCGGCCAAGGCCAGCCCCTGGCATGCCGCGCCCGTCGGCGGATCGTCCTCGGCGAATGCCCCGGGCGCTTCCGCAAGCCCCTCCTCTGGCGGCAAGTAACGGAGCCCAGACCATGCCGAGTTTCTTCATCGATCGCCCGATCTTCGCCTGGGTGGTCGCCATCCTGATCTCGCTGGGTGGCGTACTGGCCATCCTCAACCTGGGCGTGGAGTCGTATCCGACGATCGCCCCGCCGTCGGTGACGGTGTCCGCCAGCTATCCCGGCGCCAGCGCCGACACCACCGAAAAAACCGTCACCCAGGTGATCGAGCAGCAGCTCACCGGCATCGACCATCTGCTGTACTTCAACTCGTCCTCCAGCTCCAACGGCCGCGCCAGCATCACGCTGACCTTCGAGAACGGCACCAATCCCGACATCGCCCAGGTGCAGGTGCAGAACAAGGTCGCCCTGGCCACGCCGCGCCTGCCGTCCGATGTGACCCAGCAAGGCGTGGTGGTCGCCAAGGCCAACGCCGGATTCCTGATGGTGGTGGCGCTGAAATCGGACAACCCGGGCATCGACCGCGACCGTCTCAACGACATCGTCGGCTCGCAGGTGCTCGATCAGATCTCGCGCGTGCCCGGCGTCGGCAGCACTCAGCAGTTCGGTGCCGAATACGCGATGCGGATCTGGTTGAACCCGGACAAGCTGCAAGGTTACGGATTATCGGCCAGCCAGGTGCTGGCCGCGATCCGGGCGCAGAACGTGCAGTTCGCCGCCGGTTCGGTAGGCGCCGATCCAGCCCCGCCCGGCCAGGCCTTCAGCGCCACCGTGTCGACCGAGGGTCGCTTCACCACGCCCGCACAGTTCGCCGGCATCATCCTGCGCGCGAATGCGGACGGCACCACCGTCACCCTCGGCGACGTGGCGCGGACCAGCTTCGGACCGAACAACTACGGCTTCGATACCCAGTGGGACGGCAAACCGATCGGCGCATTCGCGATCCAGCTGCTGCCCGGCGCGAATGCGCTGGACGTGGCCACGGCGGTGCGCAGCAAGATGGACGAACTGGCGCCCAGCTTTCCGCAAGGCGTGAGCTGGTTCAGCCCGTACGACAGCACCAGTTTCGTCAAGATCTCGATCAGCGAAGTGGTGCACACGCTGGTCGAGGCGATCATCCTGGTGTTCCTGGTGATGCTGCTGTTCCTGCAGAACATCCGCGCCACGATCATCCCGACCCTGGTGATTCCGGTCGCCCTGCTCGGTACGTTCCTGGGCATGCTGGTGCTCGGCTTCACCATCAACCAACTGACCTTGTTCGGCATGGTGCTGGCGATCGGCATCGTGGTGGATGACGCGATCGTGGTGATCGAGAACGTCGAACGCATCATGACCGAGGAAAATCTGTCGCCGAAGGAGGCCACCCGCAAGGCGATGGGGCAGATCACCGGTGCGGTGGTGGCGATCACCGTGGTACTGGCGGCGGTATTCGTGCCGTCGTCGCTGCAACCCGGCGCCACCGGCGTGATCTACAAGCAGTTCGCGTTGACCATCGCGGTGTCGATGGGTTTCTCGGCGTTCCTCGCGCTGTCGTTCACGCCGGCGCTGTGCGCCAGCTTCCTGCAGCCGGAGCACGGCAAGAAAAAGAACATCCTGTTCCGCAAGTTCAACGAGCTCTTCACCTGGACCACGCATACCTACACCGGCCACATCGGCAGTGCCGTACGCCATGCACCGCGCTGGATGCTGGCCTTCGTGCTGATCGCGACGCTCGGTGGTTTCCTGTTCACGCGCCTGCCCGGCAGCTTCCTGCCGGAAGAAGACCAGGGTTATGCGCTGTCGGTGATCCAGTTGCCTCCGGGTGCCACCAAACAGCGCACCAGCGCCGTGATGGCCCAGATGCGCGACATCCTCCGCAAGGACAGCGCGGTGGAAGGCGTGCTGCAGGTCACCGGCTTCAGCTTCATCGGCTCGGGCGAGAATGCCGGCATGGCCTTCATCAAGCTCAAGGACTGGGCCGAGCGTGACGTGACCGCCGCGCAGTTCATCCAGCGCGCGAACGGCGAGATGCAGCAGGTGCACGACGCACGCATCTTCGTGGCCAACATCCCCACGGTGCAGGGGCTGGGTCAGTTCGGCGGTTTCGACATGTATCTGCAGGACCGTGGCGGTGCCGGCCGCGACGCACTCACCCAGGCACGCAACACACTGCTGGGCAAGGCTGGCCAGAATACGCTGCTGACCGGCGTACGCCCGAACTCGCTGGAAGATTCGCCGCAGGTGCATCTCGACGTGGATCGTGTGCAAGCGCAGGCGATGGGTCTGCAGGTCGGTGACATCTACAACGCGATCGGCCTGATGCTGGCCCCCATCTACGTCAACGACTTCACCTACGGCGGCCGCGTCAAACGCGTCATCATGCAAGCCGATGCACCTTACCGGTTGGGCCCGGAGGCCTTGCAGCACATCTTCACGCCCGCTCCCTTGGCCAGCGGCAGCACGACGCCGCAGATGATCCCGCTGTCCAACGTGGTGCGCACTAGCTGGAACGTCGCTTCGCCGTCGCTGACCCGCTACAACGGCTACTCGGCGGTCGAAATCGTCGGCTCGCCGGCGCTGGGACACGCCTCGGGCGAAGCAATGAGCCAGATGGAAAAGATCGTCACCAATGACTTGCCGAAAGGTTTCGGTTTCGACTGGACCGGCCAGTCCTATCAGGAAATCCTTTCCGGCAATGCCGCCACGCTGCTGATGGTGCTGTCGATCGTGATCGTGTTCCTGGCTTTGGCGGCGCTCTACGAGAGCTGGTCGATTCCGGTCTCGGTGCTGCTGGTGGTGCCGCTGGGCCTGCTCGGCACGGTGGTGTTCACCTTGCTGCGCGGCCTGCCCGACGACATCTACTTCAAGATCGGCCTGATCACGGTGATCGGCCTGGCCGCCAAGAACGCGATCCTGATCGTTGAGTTCGCCGTGACCGAGCAGAAGGCCGGACGCACTTTGCGCGATGCCACGGTCGATGCAGCTCGACTGCGGTTGCGGCCGATCCTGATGACCTCGCTGGCCTTCATCCTCGGCGTGTTCCCGCTATTCATCTCCAGCGGCGCCGGCGCCAATGCGCGCCATGCGATCGGCACCGGCGTGATCGGCGGCATGCTGTTCGCCACCTTCCTCGGCGTGCTGCTGATCCCGGTGTTCTACGTGGTGGTGCGGCGCCTGCTCGGCGACAAGATGGACGGCGATGTACCGCCGGCCGCGCAAAGCCGCAACGGCATGCAGTCGTTCGATTCGGATCCGCGCCGCGGAAGCTAAAGTTGGCAACGTGAAACCCATGACCCCCGGCTGGCAACTGTCGGGGGTTATGGTTCTTCGCGAATACGCGGGATCCCACTCACATCCCATGGAAGTACCCCTTCCATTCCATAGTTCTACAGTGGGCTGATTCTGTCGTGTCGACCTAGCCCAGATCCTTGGTGAGCCAGAGACGTTCGCGCTAAGCTTAGGAACGCAGCCATTCGGTCTGCGAAAACCACTTCGAGCACGCCTAAGGAGAGACGGCATGAAGTCACTAATTGTAGGAATTTCGATCGGCGCGGTGCTGCTGCTTAGCAGTTTAAACGCCACTGCGGCCGTAGCGGAACAGAGGTACTACAACATCTCGGCCACGGTCAGTGTGGATGGCAAGGAGGTTATGCACCCGCACGCCATTGTTGAAACCAACCATCCAGCCCGGATCGAGGTCGACGATGCTGCTGAAAATTCGTATCGCGTGGACTTTACCGTGACGCCCGGCGAAGGCGCCCATGCAAATGACCAAGCCAAAGTCGAGGTCAGTTTTTTCACCAAGGTAATGGGCAACTGGACCCTCCGGAGCCAGCCGTCACTGGTTGTGTGGACGGGGCGAGAGGCATCCGTCGAAGAACCCTACCACGAAGGCACAGCTTCACCGCGCGTGGTGAAAATCACGTCGACTGTGACGCCAAAAACTAAGGCTGAGTTGCTGAAAACATTTAGTGGGAAGATTCCTTCAACGCGCGTATGTCCGCCCGCGAACAACAGTAGCCAAGTAGCGAGCACCAGCCTTGGTCAAATCTTCACCCCTACCCTCTTGCCAGCTTGCTGTTCCGTGGGGTGCTCCGACGGAAGTGGCGGAACGCTTCGTTGTTGCGGAGCCGTCTCTTGCTCGGCCTGTGGCACCAGTTGCTCACCTTGACGGTGAATGTCATACGACACACCTCTTGACGAACGAGGCCGCTCTGTAGAGAGCGGCCTTTTTGTTGGCGCAACGAGCAGAAGCGCTCCCTCATGCCAAATCCCCGGCACAGCCGGGGGGAGAGGGAGTTCGGCATCAGCGTAAACCGGTCTCCGCACGCGCGATAACCAGGCGCTGAATCTCGCTGGTGCCTTCGTAGATCTCGGTGATCTTGGCATCGCGGAAGTAGCGCTCCAGCGGCATCTCCTTCGAATAGCCCATGCCGCCGTGGATCTGCACGGCCTGGTGGCTGATCCACATCGCCGCTTCCGACGCCGTGAGCTTAGCCACCGCCGCCTCGGTGCCGAAGCGGCCGCCGTGCTTTTCGGTTTCGCCCTTGGTCCACGCAGCGCGCAAGGTCAGCAGGGTCGCCGCATCCAGCTTGCACTTCATGTCGGCGATCTTCGACTGGGTCATCTGGAAGGTGCCGATCGGCGCGCCAAACGCCTTGCGATCGCGCGACCACTGTAGCGTAGCCTCGTACGCGGCGCGGGCGATGCCCACCGCCTGCGAGGCGATACCGATGCGGCCGGCGTCGAGCACGCCCATCGCGATCGAGAAACCCTTGCCTTCCGCGCCCAGCAGGTTTTCCTTCGGCAACACGTATTCGGTGAACTCGATTTCGCAGGTGGCCGAAGCGCGGATGCCCAGCTTCGGCTCGATCTTGCCCGTGTGGAAGCCCGGGAGCTGGGTGTCGACGATGAAGGCCGACACGCCCTTGGCGCCGATGCCCGGCGTAGTGATGGCGAACAGGATGATGTAGCGCGCCACCGGGCCGGAGGTGATCCAGCTCTTCTTGCCGTTGATCACCCAGTCGCCGTCCGCGTTCTTGCTGGCACGGGTATGCATGGCCGAAGCGTCGGAGCCGGACTGCGGTTCGGTCAGCGCATACGCGCCGATCGCTTCGCCGGTCGCGATCGCGCGCACGTACTTCTGCTTCTGCTCCTCGTTGCCATGCTTGAGGATGCCGTTGCAGAACAGCGAGTTGTTTACCGACATGATGGTCGCGGTGGCCGCATCGGCCGCGGCGATCTCGATCATCGCCAGCACGTAGGCGATCGGATCCATGCCGGCGCCGCCGTACTCGTGCGGCACTTCGATGCCCATCAGGCCGAGCTGGCCCATCTCGCGGATGTTGTCCAGCGGAAACTCGCCCCGGGCGTCCAGTTCCGCCGCTACCGGCATGATGCGCTTCTGCGCGAAATCGCGGGCGATCGACTGGATCGACAGCTGGTCTTCGGTGAAACGGAAATCCACGGGATGCTCCTGAAGGCAATCAAGCCGGCAATTTTAGCGGGAAATGGCGCGCAGGCTTGCCGGCGCGTGCTTGACGTGCCGCAAAGGCCGGCCTAGCCTATACATCTTTGTATCGCGATACAGGGATAACCAATGGATCTGGCCACCGCCTCCAGCGTACTCCGGCTGCTGGCCGACCCTACCCGGGTGCGCCTGCTGGCGCTGCTCGAGCACGAAGAACTCACCGTGGCCGAGCTTGCCGCGGTGCTGCATCTGGCACAGCCGCGCGTGTCCACGCACCTGGCCAAGCTGAAGGAGGCCGGCCTGGTGCGCGACCGCCGCGCCGGCGTGTCGGCTTATTACCGCGCCAACAACGAGGGCGACGCCGCCCAGCACAGCCTGCTCGGCTCGCTGCGCGAGAGCATCGACGACGCCTTGCTGCGCGAGGACAGCGCACGCCTGCCCGGCGTGCTGGCGAACCGCGCACGCGAAGAAGGCTGGGCCGATACCGTGGCCGGCGACATGGAGCGCCATTATTCGCCCGGCCGCACCTGGGAGACGCTGGCGCGTTCGCTGCTGCAGTTGCTGGGCACCGGCGATGTGCTGGACATCGCCTCCGGCGACGGCATCACCGCCGAGCTGCTGGCACCACACGCGCACTCCATCGTCTGCGTCGATTCAAGCGATCGCGTGGTCGAGGCCGCGACCAAGCGGCTCAAGTCGTTCGCCAACGTGCAGGTGCGTCAAGGCGACATGCATGCACTGGACCTGGGCGAGCAGCGTTTCGACCTGGTGCTGATGCTGCATGCGCTGACCTACGCCGAGCATCCGGCGAAGGCCGTGGCCGAAGCCGCGCGACTGCTGCGCCCCGGCGGCCGCCTGCTCGCGGTGACGCTGGGCAAGCACGACCACCGTGCCGTGGTGGAACCGTTCGATCATCGCAATCTCGGCTTCAGCGGCGAACAGCTCGACGGCTACGCGCGTGCCGCCGGCCTCGACGTATTGAGTTGCAACCGGCTCAGCCGCGAACGCAAGGCGCCGCATTTCGAAGTGATCAGCCTGCTGGCGCGCAAGCCTGCTTGAACACCGCTCTCCCTACGGAGAGATGCTTAACCGAAGGAAGTGAAATGAGTACCCTGCCCTGGCTCCACCCCGAACGCGTCGCCCTGCTGGAACAGGCGCTGCATCGGCGCATCCTGATCCTCGACGGCGGCATGGGCACCATGCTGCAGGCGCATGAGCTGGACGAAGGTGGTTTTCGCGGCGAGCGTTTCGAGCATGGTCACGACGGCCATGCGCAGACCCACGACAACCATGCCCACCCCGGCGGCTGCGACCTCAAGGGCAACAACGACCTGCTCACGCTGACCAACCCGGAGATCATCCGCGGCGTGCACGACGCTTACCTGGAAGCCGGCGCCGACCTGATCGAGACCAACACGTTCAACTCGACCCGGATCAGCCAGGCCGACTACAAGCTACAGCATCTGGCGCACGAGTTGAACCTGGAAGGCGCCCGCCTCGCCCGCGCCGCCTGCGACGCGATGACCGCGAAAACTCCGCACCAGCCGCGCTTCGTGATCGGCGTGCTCGGCCCGACCAGCCGCACTGCCTCGCTGTCGCCGGACGTCAACGACCCGGGTTTCCGCAATGTCACGTTCGAGGAGCTGGCGGAAAACTACACCGAGTCCGCCAACGGCCTGATCGACGGCGGCGCCGACGTGATCATGGTCGAGACGATCTTCGATACCTTGAATGCCAAGGCCGCACTGTTCGCATTGAGTGAGCTGTTCCACCGGCGCGGCGCACGGATGCCGGTGATGATCTCCGGCACCATCACCGACCGTTCCGGGCGCACGTTGTCGGGGCAGACCGCCGAGGCGTTCTATTACTCGGTGCGCCATGCGCGGCCGTTGTCGGTGGGTTTCAACTGCGCGCTCGGCGCCGACGATCTGCGTCCGCATATCCAGACGCTGTCGAACCTCGCCGAGAGTTATGTCAGCACCCATCCGAACGCCGGCCTGCCGAATGCGTTCGGCGAATACGACGAGACGCCCGAGCACATGGCCGAGGTGATCAAGGGCTTTGCCCGCGACGGCCTGCTCAACCTGGTCGGTGGTTGCTGCGGTACCACACCGGCACATATCAAGGCGATCGCCGAGGCAGTTCGCCATTTCGCACCGCGTGCGTTGCCATCCGCCGATCAAGCGGAGGCTGCATAACATGGCACGCCACACGCGTCTGTCCGGCCTCGAACCGCTGGTCATCACGCCCGATCTGCTGTTCATCAACGTCGGTGAACGCACCAATGTCACCGGCTCGGCGCAGTTCAAGAAACTGATCAAGGAAGACCGCTACGACGAAGCCGTCGAAGTCGCCCGCCAGCAGGTCGCCAATGGCGCGCAGGTCATCGACATCAACATGGACGAGGGCTTGATCGACTCCGAGGCGGCGATGACCCGCTTCATCAACCTGATCTCGTCCGAACCCGATATCGCCCGCGTGCCGTTCATGATCGACTCGTCCAAGTGGACGGTGATCGAGGCCGGCCTGCGCTGCCTGCAAGGCAAGGGCATCGTCAACTCGATCTCGATGAAGGAAGGCGAAGCCGCGTTCCTCGAGCACGCGCGCAAGGTGCAGCAATACGGCGCCGCCGCGGTGGTCATGGCGTTCGACGAACAAGGCCAGGCGGATACTTGCGAACGCAAAGTGGAAATCTGCTCGCGCGCGTACGAGTTGCTGACGGAGAAACTCGACTTCCTGCCTGAAGACATCATCTTCGATCCCAACATCTTCGCCATCGCGACCGGCATCGAGGAGCACAACAACTACGCGGTGGATTTCATCGAAGCCACCCGCGAGCTGAAAAAGCGCTTTCCGGACTGCCACATCTCCGGCGGCGTCTCCAACGTGTCGTTCTCGTTCCGCGGCAACAACATCGTGCGCGAGGCGATCCACTCGGTATTCCTGTACCACGCGATCCGCGCCGGCATGGACATGGGCATCGTCAACGCCGGTGCGCTGACGATCATGGACGATATCGACCCGCCGCTGCGCGAGCGCGTCGAGGACGTGGTGCTGAATCGCCGCGACGATGCCACCGAGCGCCTGCTGGAGATCGCCGACAACTACAAGGGCAAGCGCGGCGAAGCGGTGGTCGAAACGCTGGCCTGGCGCGAGAAGCCCGTGCGCGAACGGCTCAGCCATGCACTGGTGCATGGCATCGACCAGTATGTGGTCGAGGACACCGAAGAGGCACGCCAGCTGTCGACGCGCCCGCTGGACGTGATCGAAGGCCCGCTGATGGACGGCATGAATGTGGTCGGCGATCTGTTCGGCGCCGGCAAGATGTTCCTGCCGCAGGTGGTGAAATCCGCCCGCGTGATGAAGAAGGCGGTGGCCTACCTGCTGCCGTACATCGAGGCGGAAAAGCTGCGCACCGGCGACACCGGCAAGAACAACGGCAAGATCATCATGGCCACGGTCAAGGGCGATGTGCACGACATCGGCAAGAACATCGTCGGCGTGGTGCTCCGCTGCAACAACTTCGAGGTGATCGACCTGGGCGTGATGGTGCCGGCACAGAAGATCCTGGAAACCGCGATCGCCGAGAAGGCCGACATGATCGGCCTGTCCGGCCTGATTACGCCATCGCTGGAGGAAATGAGCCAGGTCGCGCGCGAGATGCAGCGACAGGACTTTCATATCCCGCTGCTGATCGGCGGCGCCACCACGTCGCGCGCGCACACCGCGCTGAAGATCGAGCCGCACTACAAGGCCGGCACGGTGTGGGTGAAGGACGCCTCGCGTGCGGTCGGCGTGGCGCAATCGCTGGTCAGCAAGGATCTGGTCGAGGATTTCCTCGCCAAGGTGCGCGCCGACTACGCCGACGTACGCGAACGTCACCGCAACCGTGGCCCCGGCAAGCAACTGGTGCCGCTGGAAAAAGCCCGCGCGCAGCGCTTCCGCTGCGACTGGGCCACCTACGAGCCGCCGCAGCCGAACCAGCCCGGCGTCACCGTATTCGACGATTACGACCTCGCCACGATCCGCCCCTACATCGACTGGACACCGTTCTTCCAGGCGTGGGAACTGGCCGGCCACTACCCGGCCATCCTCACCGACGAAGTCGTCGGCACCCAGGCCAGCGAGCTGTTCCGCGATGCCCAGGCCATGCTGGACAAGGTCATTGCCGAGAAGTGGTTGACCGCCCGCGCCGTGATCGGCCTGTGGCCGGCGGCCAATGTCGGCGACGACGTGGAGGTATATACCGATACCGCCCGCACGGAACGGCTCGCCGTACTGCATAGCCTGCGCCAGCAAGCCGATAAGCCGATCGAACGGCCGAACCTGTGTCTCGCCGATTTCATCACGCCCAGCGAGTTCGGCAAGCCCGACTGGATCGGCGGCTTCGCGGTCACCGCCGGCATCGGCATCGAGGAGCACCTGGCCCGCTTCCAAGCCGACTACGACGACTACTCCTCGATCATTCTCAAGGCTTTGGCCGACCGCCTCGCCGAGGCGTTCGCCGAACACATGCACGAACGCGTGCGCCGCGAGCTCTGGGGCTTCGTGCCGGACGAAGTGCTGGGCAACGACGAGCTGATCGCCGAAAAATACCGCGGTATCCGCCCTGCGCCCGGCTATCCAGCCTGCCCCGACCACACCGAGAAAACCACCTTGTTCGCCCTGCTCGACGCCACCCGCAACACCGGCATCGAACTCACCGAGGGTTTCTCGATGTACCCCGCCGCGGCCGTCTCCGGCTGGTACTACTCGCATCCGGACAGCCAGTACTTCGTGGTCGGCCGACTCGGCAAGGAACAGGTCGAGGACTACGCTAGGCGCAAGGGCTGGACCCTGGCCGAAGCCGAACGCTGGCTGGCGTCCAACCTCGACTACGAACCCGAATAACTTCTAAAAAAACCTGCAGGAACCCGCTCGCGGGCTCCTGCATCATCCCATCACGCAATCGTGTCGCCGGTGACGCTGTTCTTGTGATGGCGCAGATGCACGATCAGGTTGTAGACCGAGACGAAGGCCGGAAAGAAATTCGAGATGATGCCCACCGAATCGTTCTTGCCGACGGTGAAATAAGCCAACAACAATGCACTGCCCAGCACCGACAGCCACCAGAACGACAGTGGCATCACCACCCGCTTATGCTTGCGCGTGTAGTACAGCTGCACGAACCAGCGGCTGGTGAACATCACCGAGCCGAGCAGGCCCACGATCTTCCACGGTGTCAGCTGGAAATTCTGCAGCGCATGCAGGATGTGGGCGAATTGGGTGCTGAGAAAGTCCATGGTCGGGCGCTTTGGCGTTAGAAGAGCGGCGAGTTTACAACCCTTCACACGCACCACCATCCGCCAGCTGGCGACCCGTCGGTGCGCCCTGCCCATAGGGGCAAGCCCGTGTCAGCCATTGACCCGCCCCGCTTCTCCCCCTAGAATCTCGCGCTCACGGCGGGCGGTTAGCTCAGCGGTAGAGCACTGCCTTCACACGGCAGGTGTCACAAGTTCGATCCTTGTACCGCCCACCAACGACATACCAAGTCAGAAGCCATCCTCAGGGGTGGCTTCTTTCTTTTGCGTCTGAACAACGTTCACGCATGCCCCCTTCGTGCGCACGCCATGCATCCAGCCGGAAGCAAAAGCCGGCCTAGGACTTGGCCCGATCCGGTACGCCGAACAAAGGTGCCACGCGTCGAGGGTCAGCGTTCCCCGCAATCGTCGTGACGAGGTTGTTGCCGATGTTCAGGCATTGGTCCGCGATCGCTGCCACGCCGGCTCGGTGCGACACCACGATCAGGATCGTCTGCGGAAGGCGGCGCTTCAGCGCAGTGAGAACCATGATCTCGGAGGCGGCATCAAGCGCGCTGGTCGCCTCGTCCAGCAAGGCGAGGAAAGGCTGCCGCAGGATGACCTGGGCCAGCAGCAGCCGCTGCAACTCGCCGCCGGAAAGCCGACTCGAAGAGCTGTGCAGTGTCGTGTCGAGTCCGTGTTGCGACCCGGCCAGCCGCTTGTCCAGGCCGACGTCGGCCAGCACACTTTGCAACATCTCATCCGTGGCTTCGGGCGCGGCCCACAACAGGCACTCGCGTACCGAATGCTGCCAGGGCCGGATATTCTGGCTGACGTAGGCGCCGTGCCGCACGAGCTCGCGGTACTCGTCAAAACTGATAGATCGCTCGCCTGCGCGTGCCGCAAAAGCCTCGGGCGTCATCATGCCCGCCAGAACATCGACCAGACTGCTCTTGCCGATGCCGGAGTCACCGGAAACCAAGGTCAGCTCGCCGGGCACCAGAACCAGGTCGCCGACATCGAGACCGCAGGCTGGCGGCATCAGCCGCATCCGCTCGATATGCAGCGCACCGCCAGAAATCGCTGTGTGCGATGGTTCCGCGGATGACCGGGCTGAATCCAGTTGCATGTAGCGCTGCCACAGTTCGAAGGCCGGCGCGGCCGAACGCAGCTGCTGAAAACTTTGCCGGGTCGACATCAGATAAGGCAGCAGGCGCCCTAGCAACAGGCACACCGCAATCAGCGACGACTGGTCGATGCCGCGCCAGCGATGGGCGAGCACGAACAGCGCCGCGATCCCCGCCGCCGCCAGCAGCTCCAGCATCAGCCGCCCGGAAGCCACCAGCTCCAGTTGACGCCGGTAGCCGTGGCACAGCCGGGCGGAAATGGCGGCGTAACTGGCTTTCTCCACGTCCTCTTTCTCGAACGAGCGGATATGGCGCAGGCGCCGAGGAAAATCTTCGCTATGCCAGAACAGTCGCGTCATGTCCGCGACGTACTGGCGAGCGACCAGCGATTGCTCACGCCCATAGGCACGTGACGCCAGCAGTCCAAGACCTGCGAGCAGCGGCGCCGCCAGCATCAAGGGTGGCGATACCCAGAACGCGAAACCGAGACTGACGGCAGCAGTGACGCCGGCGATCAGCAATTGCTGCAGGGCGTTGAAACCCTGCACGATGAGCTCGACGGTATGGATGAGGACATTGGCGATTTCCGCGGACGTCGAATTCGCCAGCGACCTCAACGGAGCGTCGACCAGGCGCGCATGCACCCGGCGGCGCAGGCTCATGCCGTAACGACCTACCAGGCGCGCTCCCAAGCGTGCTG
>Ga0070713_100002109_pt1 | contig 12859 bp, 8 predicted proteins | sample LARL82metaG_FD_65465 | JGI IMG/M metagenome (GOLD analysis project Ga0070713, IMG submission 65465) | Corn, switchgrass and miscanthus rhizosphere microbial communities from Kellogg Biological Station, Michigan, USA - LAR L8-2 metaG | ecosystem: Host-associated > Plants > Roots > Rhizosphere ... | reverse complement strand
CAGTTGACACGTCTGTTGCCCCAGATCGGTGCGTAACGTGACCACAGCGCCGATGGCGTCGCGATTGCTCCGGGTGCCGCGCAGACGGAAAGCGATGGATGGCGGCAGAGACGGCACGACGTTGCGCAGCACGCGAAGTTGCGGAGCATTGCGGTTCTTGAGAAACACCTCCAGCCGGCCATCGCGATCGAAGTCGGCCAGGGCGAAGGCTCGGCCGTCCTCCAGGAAGTCGAGGCCTACTGCCGCCGACACATCAGAGAAAGTTCCGTCGCCATTGTTGACGTAAAACACATTGCGCTCGTAGCCGCTCCAGGTTCCGTCGGAGCGGATGAGCTCGTTGAGAGCATCCCAGCCCTGTTCGTAGGCCTGGTTAGTCCTGGCCTGCAGAGGAGAGTTGGCCACCACCTGCCGCCAGAAGAAGCTGTTCAAATCCTGGCGTGAGGGACCGGAGATCATGCCATTGGCAATGTAGAGATCGAGTAGACCATCATGGTCGAAATCCCAGGCATCGCACGACCACGACCAGCGGCCCATGCCTACGCCCGCGGAGGCAGTAGCGTCGCGGAAGCTGCCGTTCCCGATGTTCCTAAAAAGAGAATTGCCCATGGCGTGCTTGCGATAGAGAGAACGCACCTGTGCCGGCGCGTTCTTCTGAAAAGCATCCTGAGTTGAGATGCGCTCGCCCGCGGCGGTCCACATGTCGGCCACATAGAGGTCATGGGCGCCATCGTTATCGTAATCGAAACAGCAGATGCCCATGCCGGCGCCGGTGTCTTCAACTCCGGCCTGGGATGCGACATCGGTGAACGTGCCATCGCCATTGTTGCGGTACAGGTTCTTGCGCCCGAAGTCATTCACTACGTAAAGGTCGGGCCAGCCGTTGCCGTTGAAGTCAGCCCAGCCGCAGCAGAAGCTGTAGCGGGTGTTGTTGCGATCGAGTCCGGCCTGGGCGGTAACGTCGTGGAAAGTGCCGTCGCGGCCGTTGCGCATCAGGAAATTGGGCGGTCCGTTTTCCGCGTCGTAATAGGGGCAGGGATAGCGATACTGGCTGGCTCCCTGATAGTAGATGTAGAGGCAGAAATAGATGTCAAGCCAGCCATCGCGATCGTAGTCGGCGGCGGCCGCGCCGGTGAAGGTGCCCTGGGGAGGCGTGACAAACTTAAACGCGTCCGGCCGCTGGCGAAACCTGCCGTCGCCCTGGTTCAGAAACAGCAGCGGCCCATTGGCGCGCACTACGATCAGGTCCTGTCGGCCGTCGTTATTGAAGTCGGCAAAGATGGCGCATGCCGTATTCTCAAGGATTCCGACTCCGGAACTTTCGGTGATGTCTTCGAAGGTGCCGTCACCGCGATTGCGAAACAGGCGGTTGGGGAGGCCGGCGGGCTGGCAGATGTACACGTCGTCAAAGCCATCATTATCAATATCGGCGACCGAGATTCCGTTGTGACCGTAAATATCAATGCCGCAAGCGCCATCCAGGACCGTGCGCCAGTAATCGGCGCCATGCAGAAGCTGTAAGGAATAAGAAGGACTGCCGCCGAAACCTTGTTCAGTGATGTCGGCAAAAATGGGAGTGGCGGAACGACTGACGGTTTCTTCCAGGGCCCGCCAGGCGCGCAACTGGAAACCCCCGCCGGGCGCGGGTTCCCACTCCATCTCCCAGAGGCCGGCGCGCTGCTCGCGGTAGGAACCGGGGCCCGAACCGACTAACTCGTAGCGCAGGCGGGCCTGGAGGCGGCTCGCGGAATCAGCACGGATGCCGGTCACCTGGAACTCGGCCGTAGAAATGCTGGACAGCCCGCTCAGGGCCGATTGCAGGTCCCGCAGAAATGGGTCGCGCTGAAGGGGATTCTGGTTGGCGAAAGTGTTGCGGCGGATTTCCAGCATCCCGCCGGAACGCACGACCTGCGATTCCACCGCCAGCAGGGAGGTCCCGGAGAAGCTGCCGCTCAGAACTTTAGTGATGGCTGAGAGATCATGCGGCTTTTGCCGCAGGCTCAAACTCCACTGCGCAAAAATCGCCGCGATCTGGTCGTGATATTTCTCGCTGACGAACTGGTCATGGCCAGCTTCGGTTTGCCGGAACACATTCTCGAGCGGGTCAGGAGCGCGGTAGTGGGGCAGCAGGTGGAAGTGGCCATCGAGGGAACGCGGGTTGCGGCATCCGGAGTCGTAAGCGGGCGGCAGGGCGTACGCGCGAAGGCCCGCGGGAAGCAGCATTGCCGAGGCTCCCTGGCAGCAGCGGATGAGAAAGTTGCGGCGGCCCAGATTGACCGGCTGTGGTAGGCTACGGCGTGCCAGTGCTGTCTCCACCTAAGAAAATTGTGCCCGTGAGCCAGCCGAGTATAACAGTGGTCGGCAGCTACGCGACGGGCCTAACCATGAAGGTTGGGCGCCTGCCCAGCAGCGGCGAAACTCTGCTGGGCACCGGCTACCGCATGGACTATGGCGGCAAGGGTTCCAACCAGGCGGTGGGCTGCGCGCGGCTGGGAGCCCGGGTCAGTTTTGTCGCCAAGATTGGAAACGACAACCTGGGCCAGATGGCGTTGCGGCTCTACTGCGAGGAGGGCGTGGATGCTAGTCACGTCCTGCAGACCGCGGATGTTGCTACGGGCGTGGGCTTCATCCTGGTGGAGGAGGCAAGCGGACGCAACTGCATCGTGCTCGACCCCGGGGCGAATGAGCGGCTGAGCGCTGCCGATGTCTCCAAATGCGAAGCGGCCTTCACTTCGCCGGCAGTGGTGCTCACACAGCTGGAAATTCCGGTGGACGCAGCGGAGGCCGCTCTGAGGCAGGGGAGGGCGTGCCGCGCGGTTACTATCCTGAATCCCGCGCCGGTGCGGCCGCTGCCAAGCCGCGTCCTGCAACTCGTAGATGTACTCACGCCGAATGAAGTTGAGGCCAAGGTGCTGACGGGCCGCAGACCGGTTGACAGCGTCTCGCCCGAGGACGTGGGACGTGAACTGGTAAGCGCCGGCGTTAAGAACGTGATCATGACCCTCGGAGAAAAGGGCGCGCTGGTGGTAACCGAATCTGGTACTGAGCATTTCCCCGCCTTGCCTGTGCGCGCGGTGGACACGACCGGTGCGGGCGATGCTTTCAACGCCGGCCTGGCCACCGCCCTGGCATGGGGAGCAACTCTGGAGCAGGCTGTGGAGTTCGCCATTGTGACCGGCGGCCTGGCCGTAACCAGGGAGGGCGTGATCCCTTCCCTGCCCGACTGCAATCAGGTTGTGGAGCCCTACCGCGCCCGCGGCCTCGCACCGCCAGGCTGGCTTGCGACCAGTTCGGCGGCTGCGCGATGATTTGAGGAGAAGTCATGGCCGACACTCCCACATTTCTGGTCAGCCCGCAGGCCCGGGCGCGCTGGATGCGTCTGGATACGGCCCAACTGCTGAAGCGCTTTTTTTTCTGCGAGCGCTCCCTCCTGCTCAGCTACGCCAGCTGGATTCCGCGAATCGGTTCCCTGGAGATCAAGACTGGGCTGGCGCAGTTCCTCTGGCAAGACGCGGAGACGGCGCACGCCCTGCGCAACCGCGTATTCGAATTGCGTTTTCCCAGCCGCCTGCTGGAAGAAGAGGGTGCCGACCGCGCCTTAATCGAGCTTTTTAGCGCGGTGAAAGACTCGCCGTCTCCCGCCGCGTTTCTCCTCAGCGCGGGAAGGGTTTTGCTTCCGGCGCTGCAGGAGTCCTACGCGGCATATCTGGAGGGTTCAGATGCGATCGCCGATGGTCCCACGCATCGCTTTTTGCGCCTGGCCGCGCCGGAGAAGGCAGAAGAGATCACCGCTTTCGAGCAGTGGGCGGATGCGGAAATAAAACGTATTCCCGGCTTGCGCGCGGCTGCGCTGGCGTGGACGGAAGCGGTTGCGGCTCGACTGGCAGAGGTGGGCGGAGTGGGAGTCGCGCCTTCCCCTGCGGGCGCTGCCCTCGCCTTGCTGCCGGGAGCAATCAAGTGCGCCATCCCCCAGCAGCCTGCGCGCGATGAGCGCTTCTGGCCCTGCCGCTTCTACTGGCCGGACGTGGTGGACCCTTCCTATCCCTATGGAGAAGGCATGCAGCTGCAGGTGCGTTCCGCGATCAGCCATCTGAATGAGGTTTGGGCCATTGAGGCGGGAAGCGTGATCCTGAGCGCCTTTGCCGAGGTGCTGCCCTGGGAGTGGATCCACGACAGCGCGCGCTGGACCTACGACGAGTCGCGCCATTGCCGCATGGGCTACGAGAGGCTGCTGGCCTGGGGGCTCGAGCCGCAGGAGATTCCGCTGGGGACATATATTTATGAGAGCGCTTCCGCAGAAGATCCGATTTACCTGCTGGGCATGCTCTACTTTTTCGAAACCAAGAACATCCGCCACAAGCCGGCACGCGCGCAGCTGTTTCACGCTTATGGCGACACCCTGAGCGAGCACGACATGGATTTCGACTGGGCCGACGAAACTATCCATGCCGGCTACGGCAAGCACTGGCTGAAAGAACTGCTGGCGGTCCGCGGCGAGGACCCTGCGGCCTATGAGCGAATTCGCCAGCGGTGCGGGCAGCTTGTGAGCGAATATGTGAGCACAGCCACGGCGGAAGAGGTCGCCGCTATAAAGAAGGTGGCGGGCGCGCTTCTGGCCAAGGCGGCCGCCATGCCGCGCCCCGCGCAGCTTTCACGGGGCGAGGGGTAGTCATGCCCGCAACCAATGGCCAAATTGCGTTGGGGGCAAGGGATTACCGAGCTGCGCTGGCCTCAGCAGCTCTGGCTCTGGCCCTGTTGATCTCGGCGCCAGCACTCTCCCAGCAAACAGCGGCCGGACCGCCCAGCGGAACACAGTCCGCCAGTTCCAACGCTGCGGAAGCTCACGTGGCCAGGGGCTATGATGCCCTGAAAGATGACCGCTATACCGTGGCAGCAGACGAGTTTCGGGCTGCGCTGGCGCTCAATCCCAGCCTGGTGCTGCGGGCGCGCTTTCCGCTTGCTGTCGCGCTTTTTGAAATGCATAACAATGCCGACTCGCGGCGGGAACTGGAACAGGTGCGCCAGGTAACCGGAGACCATCCCAACGTCATGTACTACCTGGGAAGGGTGGATCTGGAGGAGCACAATTTTGAGCAGGCCATCGGCCACTTCAGCAAAGCTGCCGCCAAGCCCCCGTTCCCGGACACCGCTTATTACCTCGGCTTCGCATATTTCAAGCATGGCGACCTGGCGCTCGCGGAAGAATGGCTGAAGAAAGCCGAGCTTGCCACGCCACACGATTCGCGGGTTCCCTATCAACTTGGCTTTGTGTTGCGGCAGGAAGGCCGCCCGGAGGAGTCGCGCAAGGCGTTTGCGCAAGCTGCACAATTGCGGCAGCGCGACGCAGACGAAGCCCGCATCCAGAGTGAATGCGCGCAAAAATTGCAGCAGGGGGCACGGGACCAGGCGCGCGCCGTTTGTGATCAACTGTACGACGACAATGATGCCGAACGGCTTACGGAGTTGGGCACGCTCTACGGCCAGCATGGAGATTACGAAGCGGCGCTGAAGCCGCTGCGGCGGGCGGCAGAGCTGCAACCGCAGTCGCCACAAATGCAATTCAATCTGGCCATGGTGTACTTTCAGCTTAACCGCTTTGAAGAGGCGCGCGTCCCTTTGGCCAGCGCGCTGCAGCGCTGGCCAGATTTGTTCCAGTTGAACGCGCTCTATGGAGCAGTGCTTTTGAAGCTCGGCCAGGAGTTCCCCGCCTACCAAACGCTGCAACATGCGCACCAGCTCAATTCCAGCGATTCCGGAACGGTTGACCTGCTTTATGAGGCTGCCATTGCGCTAGGCAGGAAGAACCAGGAGAGCCGGCAGTACGGCGATTCCCTGCGCTATTACGCCGAAGCCGCGAAACTGCGCCCGGCCGAGCCGGCGCCGCATCGCGGCATGGCTAAGATTTACGCTCTCACCGGCAAGCCTTCCCAGGCCAGAGCAGAAGAGGCCGCAGCCGACCGTCTGGCCAGGAACCTGGGCGAGCTGCCATAGGCGGACTTGAACTCCCCCAAGGAGTTGTTAGTAGTCGAGTCTAAGAGTCATTACTCTGGTACCCCGCGAGGGTGACTGACGGCATGCAGATGAATTCCCTCCGAAGGCGCGATAATTACATGCGTGTCCCAAAGCAGCACAGTTGCCGGGGGCGCTGTTTTCAAGGCCCATAACGTCACCTACGCCATAGAGAAGATTGGCGACTTCTTTCGGGGGACAGGCTCGGGAATTCTGGCCGGCTGGCCGGAAACTTCCGCCAAAATCATCGTCGAGGCCCTGCAGGAGCTTAGCGGCAAACTAGCCAACGCCGGATTCACTCCTGAAGCGACCTCGCTGCCCATGGCTCTTTATACGGCACGCGAGTTGCAGAAATACCTGAAGCCCGAGCGCAGCGATATACCCAACCGGGAAGCCGCGCGTGTTTACTACCGGTGCTTGCGGTCGCTCATTCGGGAACTAGCTCAAGTGGACAAAGAAATCGCCCAGCGATTCAGCGGGCAGTAGCTCCCTTATAGGGCTGGCTTCATTGCCGATCTGAGTTGATGTTCAGACGCCGGCCTCCTCGTACCAGTTGAGGACGCGCATTGCACGCAGCGTGTTCCAGCGGCTCGGCCGGCCATCGCCATCCTCCAGCGCAAAGTGGACCTTGCCCGGATGGGTGTTCTCCAGCAGCCAGGCGCCGTCGGGCTGCTGTTTGGAGCGGAGCAAATGGATGGCTTCGTCCATCCGCGGGTCCGGCGCATCTCCAGCCGAGCGGAAGTATTCGAGGGCGCGCAGCACGTCGTAGTGCCAGCGGATGGGAAATGAGAATTGCAGCCACGCTGGGCTGACGACTTCGCCGGTGCTCTTGCGCCGAAATAGCTTTCGTTCGAGCAGGTACTGCTCGCCGCGCCGCCGAGCGGCGATAGATTCCGCGGTGCCACACGTCGCGCGCTGGTGCGCCAACAGCCCTTCCAGCACGTTTATGGTGGTGTCGAAGGACGAACGGACGGAACCGTTCTCCGCCTCGCAGTTCCAGCCGCCATCCTGGAGTTGCTCAGCAACCAGGCGCGCTACCACCTGGTCCACATTTTGCTGGAAGTAGACGCCCAATCTGACGGTCCTGCCATTGATGCAGGGCTCGACTTCGCCGCTGAAGAAGGGCTGCCCTGCGTGCTCCCAGCGACAGTTATCTCTGACCTGCGCCACCGCCCGCCTCACCCGCTCGGAGGACGGGTCAATCCCGAAATCACACAGCAGCTGAAGCGTGGGCAATGTGGAGGTCCAGGGCTGGCCCTTCTCGACGCGCCAGTTGAAGCTCTGCGCGGGAAAGCAAGCGCCTCCCGCCCACCGGCCATCTTCGCCCTGCAAGGAGAGCAGCCTTGCCCCCCAACCCTCGGTGGTCACCCGCGCGCGCTCGCCGGCGATGACCTCAGCCGGCGCATGGACCAGGTCGCGCAACACCTGCCAGCGGATGGCAGGATCTGAATCGAGCAGCCAGTCCATCAACGTCATAGGACCGACTCTAACATGATGGCGAGGAGGTAAAGGGCTGAGACGCGGAGCTGACCGCCTTGCAATTCCCCAGAGGCTGCGGCCAACCTCAGCTCCTCTCAGCCCGGGAATGAGTATTGAGGACGCCCATCGTTAGTGAAAGGGCACCGACGTTCATGCGGTGGATTGTCCTTAAAACTGGCAGGACGCGGAGCAACATTCCCGAACCGTCCACAATCGCGGAGCGTCCGGTTGAGGTGAGGTTAGTCGAGCAGGCCGACCGCTCGCGACGGGGTCCTCCTTCTGTACCTTTTCCTTCAAGCTGCGAACCAGTTGGGATTCAAGCAGACAGTGAGCGAGGAGAGCGTAGGGAGTTGTAGAGGTCTGTCAATCGCGGCCCAACGCAACCGGAGCCCGAGATCGTGAAAGCGGAAGCAGCGGCAAATTGCCGAAGAGTATGGTGAGCGCGGAAGGAATCGAACCTTCAACCTACTGACCTCGCATCAACAACCAAACATAAAGGGTTTCAACGATTTCCCAGTCGCTCTTTTGGCAACAAATAGGCAGTTTTGGGCAGGATTGTTACCAGATTTGTTACCACCTTTGAAGCTTTGATTCAGTGCGAGCAGTCCGCGCCGAGACCGAATGCAACTGGTTGAAGCCTCGATATGTTACGACCTCTGCTCGCTTCTTTTTGCTTAGCCCAACGTCCACGTTGAGCCGCCGTCTTTGCGCGATCGCAAGAGAGTGCTCTATATAATCGCGGCGCTTCCGAATCCCCGTACTGCAGTGACTCGTCGCTAGTGTCCGCTTCCAAGGTGAAGCGTGCGAGAGCAGCTCGGACCAGTGGTCTGCGTATTTGCCGAACGCCCACTGGTTCGAGAGGATGTTACCGGTCGAGATGAAGACGCGGGCCAAGGGTGCGCCGACGCCCGTCCCGTCACGTGGAAGCGCGAGCACCTGGGTAGCAGTGAATACCAGCACCACCGAGTGCTCGGGAGAGGCAAACGCAGTCTTCGCATCGGGTACATGAGAGAGGATCTGGTTCCAGCCGACGCCGAGCACGTCGCCGCCGACCAGTTCGCTCGGCGGCCGCGCCGAACTGGCGCAACTTGTTGCGTACCCGCGGGCCGCGCCGCCGGTGTAGCCGAAAAACCAATCAAAAGACCAACCCAGACGGGTGCGAGCGATGCTCCACGTCTGCCCAGCGCCTGTGAGAAAGGCGCTGGTATTGAAATCGCTGTTCTCGTCGACGCAGTTCTTCATGTCGCGCTCCAGAATGGCGTTGCTGATCTTCGGCGTCCATGGAGTCGAGTCGTCGTTCTTTGCGATCCCGTCGAGCGAGAGGATGTCATGGCTATCGTTATATTCACCGATCTGCCGCTCGACGGAAACGTAGTTCGTACCCAGCCATGTCACCTTGATACTGCGCAGGTCATTGTCTACCTCCGAATTCTGGTCGGTCTGCTCGTCTGTTTGCTGTGTGGAAGTTTCAGCCTTATCAGGAGATTCTGGTGGCTTCGGCAACACCGGTTTTACTCCGATCGGCGCAGCCCACAACTGCCACGTGAACTCTGGAGGTTTAAGATCCGGAGGTTCTAACTCTCCCTTCGAATGCGCAGGAAGAGCGGATACTGGTACTGCGATTCCGACCTCCCAGAAACCATCCTTGCGTGGCGTGTACAAATGCGGCGTGCGAACCGCAACGCGCATTTTGCCGTTCTCGATGACGATCAGGAACGTCTGGTAGGGCGCGGAACAGGGTTCCACCGTGCAATCGGGATTGCCGGTTGAGAAGAGAAATGCAACCTTCGTTGGCCCCGCATCAGCGGCAGACGCGGACCGCGCGCCAGCGACGATCAGGAACAGAGCGGCATGCGCCCATGCGCGGCAGGTCATTGTTTGCTCCCCCTCACAATGGCGAGCGACTCCTGGTAACGCTTCAACACCTCCGGTGCGCTCTTCAGGTAGCCCGGTTGCTTCTTCTCGGCCTGTTCGAACGCCTCGACCGCTTCGCGAAAGCGGTGCAAATCGTAGTACGCCCAGCCGACGGCTCCGAAGCGGAATGCCTCGTTGGGGCTCGATTCCGCAGCCTTGCGGTAGGCGGTCAGCTCTTCCTGGAAGCGGCCAAATTCCTGCGCCATCATGCCATAGCGGTTCCACGCTTCTGCGGACTTCTCGTCGTCCTTCGGCCGCGCTTGCGCCAGCATGGTGCTTTGAAAGGCGAGAACGCGGCTGCGCGCAGTTCCGAACGCGTCCGGGTTGTGCGTGAGTATGTAGGTCGTATCCGGGCAAGTGGACTGACCTTCATACGACTTCTCAAATTCCTTGAAGGCATCATCATATCTTTTCTGGTGCAGGTAGAACCGGCCCAGTTGCGCGTTAGCTCCGCAATCATTGCGGTCCTTCGCGGCCAGTTCGTATTGCTCCTGCGCGGCTGCAATGTTGCCCATCTGCTCCAGCAGCATGCCGTATTGGACACGCTCGCCAGGGTAGTCAGGATGGATTGCGATGTACCAGCGCTCCATAGCGGCTGCTTCCGCCAGTTTTCCTTCCTGCCGGAGCACGTTCACGAGATTCAAGAACCGCACGTTCCATTGCCCATCGTCATACCTCTGGAGCCACGCCCGGTATGCCGCCTCCGCAAGCGCGTATTCCTTCACATCCACGAGTTCCCATGCCAGCAAATCTACGCGCCCGGTGGGAATCTCGATGGCTCGCCGGCAAGCTGGACGAAGCTTGGCGAAATCCTTCTCCATGATGTACAGATCACAAAGTTCAGCGGCAGAATCAGCGTCGTCCGGATTGGCTGCGACACCGCGCTTCAACATCGCTTCGGCTTCGCCAGTTTTGCCGCGGGCCTTCAATGTCTTGGCATAGCCGGGATAAAGGCGGGGATCGTCGGGCGCGTTCTCCAGCGCAAGCTGCCACAGCTTCAACCCTTCGTCAGTTGACGCGTACTTCGGATTACGCGTTGCGATGAGCGCGGCATCGACGTAATATCGCTTCCACTGTGGGTTCAGCTCGATGGCTTTGAGAAAGGATTCCAGGTTCGGGCGCAGGAAGTAAGCGAGCGCATTCTGCGGATCGACCGCGATCGCGGCGTCGAGCAGCTTCCAGTCGGAGTCTGGCTGCGCTTCAAACTCGAACGCGAGAACTTGAGATTTTTCTTTTGGGCTCAGTTGGAGCTTCAGCGCGCGCTCGCATGCCCCCAAATCGAGTTGTTCCGTGCATCGAGCAACGAGCGCCGCTGCTGATGGGTGATGCGTCCTGTTCACACGGACTGTAGATTTTGCGGCCGGCGCCGTTTGACCGGAACTGATCGGCGACACAGTCAACATCGCAATCACTGAAGCTCCGAGCCATATTGCACGCATGCTAATCATTAGGCGCAGCCTAGCACGAAGGGAGGAGAAAGTTGCCACCAAGTTGTAAACCAAAACGAAGCTAATGGTGAACGGCGTGATGAAAACAGAAGGGCTTGGTGAGCGCGGAAGGAATCGAACCTTCAACCTACTGATTAAGAGTCAGTTGCTCTGCCAGTTGAGCTACGCGCCCGGCTCGGAGTGCGGCAACAAGGAGGGGCTGGCACGAACATCCTCCAGCCCCGATTTGAGTATAACAGTGCCGGTGCGGTTCGGTGAAGACGCCAACAAAACAGAGCTTAACGCAGAGGACGCAGAGATAAGCCGAGCACGCGGATAAAGGCCAGAGCCGTGTGCTCTGCGTCACAATATCAGTTCAAGGCTTTCTGATATCCTCGAAGGTCGCGTCCCGACAAAAATCCTCCCGGGAGGCCGCCGTGATTCCTCGCTCTTTCCGCCACAGCGCAGTCGCCGTGGTGCTGCTCGCAGCTTCTGCCGTGCTGGCTGCGCCGCAACCATCCACCAACCAGCAAATTGAACGCCGCATTGAGGCGCTGCTGCGGCAAATGACGCTGCAGGAAAAAATCGGCCAACTGGTGCAGTACGACGGCATCACGACCGACGCGGCCACGCTGGCCAAGGAAGGCCGCGTCGGCTCATTTCTCAACGTGACCGGCGCGGAAAAAACCACCGCACTGCAGAACGCCGCGCTGCAGTCGCGGCTGAAAATTCCGGTGCTTCTGGGCTATGACGTGATTCACGGCTACCGCACGATTTTCCCGGTCCCCCTGGGAAGCGCGGCCAGCTTCGATCCGCAACTGGTGGAGCAATCGGAGCGGGTGGCCGCCAAGGAAGCCACGGCCGCGGGTGTGAAGTGGACCTTTGCGCCCATGGTAGATATTGCGCGCGATCCGCGCTGGGGACGCATCGTGGAAGGTTCGGGTGAGGATCCTTACTTGGGGTCGATGATTGCTGCCGCCCGGGTGCGCGGCTTCCAAGGCGCCAACTTAGCCGATCCCCAGAGCCTGGTGGCTTGCGCCAAGCATTTTGTGGGCTACGGCGCCGCTGAGGGCGGGCGGGATTACAACAGCTCGGAAATTCCCGAAGACACGCTGCGCGAAATCTACCTGCCACCCTTCCATGCGGCGGTGGAGGCGGGCGTTGGCACGCTGATGTCGGCGTTTGAAGACCTGAATGATGTGCCGGCTTCCGCCAACTATCACACGTTGACAGAGATTCTTCGCAAGGAGTGGCGCTTCGACGGCTTCGTGGTCAGCGACTACAACTCCGTCCACGAACTGGTGCCGCACGGCGTTGCCGCCGATGATGAGCAGGCCGGGCTCCAAGCGCTGACCGCCGGGGTGGAGATGGACATGGCCGATGGCGTCTACGACAAGCACCTGGCGCAACTCGTTCAGTCCCACAAGCTGCCTATGAGCACGCTGGACGAGGCGGTGCGGCGCGTGCTGCGCATCAAGTTTCGCGCCGGGCTGTTCGATCGCCCCATTTTTACCGATGTGGAACGGGCGCGCCGCGACATTCTCACTCCCGCAAACCGGGAGGTTGCGCGCCATATGGCGGAAGAATCGCTGGTTCTGCTGAAAAACGAAAACAGCCTGCTGCCTTTGCCCAAGAGCGGGAAGAAGATCGCCGTGATTGGACCGTTGGCCGACGACCAGGCCAATCAGCTGGGCTCGTGGATAGGACGCGGCCGGGCTGAGGATGCGGTAACGCCACTGCAGGGGATCACGGCCAAACTGGGGCAGCAGCCGGTGCTGCACGCCCGCGGGATTGACATGCTTTCGCTGGTGCGAACGCAGGAGGTCTCGGGAGCAACAGGAGCGGCCCCGGCTCCCACCGGCGCAACCGGCGCTGCCGCTGCCGGAACCGAAACCGGTCCAGCGACCATCGAAAATGCCGTGCAAGTGGCGCAGCAGGCGGATGTGGTGGTCATGGTGTTAGGCGAGCCCGCGGGCTTGAGCGGCGAGGCCAGCTCGCGCGCCTTCCTCGATCTGCCCGGCAAGCAGGAGCAA
>Ga0070713_100002108_pt1 | contig 12863 bp, 8 predicted proteins | sample LARL82metaG_FD_65465 | JGI IMG/M metagenome (GOLD analysis project Ga0070713, IMG submission 65465) | Corn, switchgrass and miscanthus rhizosphere microbial communities from Kellogg Biological Station, Michigan, USA - LAR L8-2 metaG | ecosystem: Host-associated > Plants > Roots > Rhizosphere ... | reverse complement strand
GGCTTAGAGAACACGCCTCTGTGGATCAGCGATGTTACCAGCTCCATTGACAACCAGACCTTTGCCATAGGACTTGGAAACGAAAACCAGGTCAACACAAAAGCTCTGCAGCAGGTGGCCGGCGGCACCGGAGGGTATCTGCTTCTTTCCGGGCTGCTGAGTTCAAGCCTTGATGATCAGTTCAGGCTGCGAAAGTTCTTCCTGCAAATACTTGCGGGAGTTACCAATACCAGTATTGTGAAAGACCCGGTTGGCTACGTTAACGTGGGAAGCGTTGTGCGAATACCCTTCCAACTCAGCGAAGCTGACATCAATTGCCGGGTGATCTTATTGGACGAGTTGCCCGTGGTGAAGCTATCGATTGAAATGCCGAACGGCAAGATCATCGATGAAGCCAATGCCGCATCTTTTGGATTTGTATTTGACACTTCTGTGCGCATCAAGACCGCCCGGTTCAATCTTCCGGTTGGGTTTCAGGCACAAAATGTCCAGGCGGGGACTTGGTATGCGCGTCTGGAAATTGATGAAAAGGAGTTCAGGAGATATCTGGCAGCTGCTAAGGACACGAATCAGGGCACGCTTGGCGGCCTAATTGCCAAAGGCGCCAGTTATTGCCTAACCGTCCATTCATTCTCTAACCTCAAAATGATCGCGGGAGTAAGCCAAACCGGTTTCTCTCCCGGCGCAATTCTGTCTCTGCGCGCCAGCCTGTCAGAATACACACTGCCGATGGTGGCACGCGCGAACGTCCGGGCAGAACTGGAATATCCCGACCAAACAAAAACCGTAATTTCATTGTATGAAAATGAGCCTGCGATCCACACTGCATCGCTCGCGGCTCCCATCCCCGGCATTTACCGCTTCCGGTTCGTGGCAGAAGGCGGCACCTACAGAGGAGTGCCGTTTACCCGCGAGCAACTTGCCAATACCGCCGTTTGGGACGGAGGCGACCAGCCGTACACACCACCCGTCAAGTCTGGCAAAGACGATCTCTGCCGATTGATTGGCTGCTTGCTCGGGGAGAAGAGCCTGTCGCGCAAGTTCGAGGAGAGACTAAAGGAAGAAGGAATCAATCTGGAGGCCGTCCGGCAGTGCTTCAAACTGTTCTGTGCGAAGCCGGGCCGTAAGGAACACGGACAATAAGCCGGGGTAGGAACAACTTTAGGCGACTGGAGACAATAGCTTGCTTCCCAATTGTCAAAAGCTCGCGCCCAATCGGCGCTCCGTGGTACGGGACTTGGGAATAAGCATGGACATGCATCGAGGTCTCGAGGTTTTGACCCGGCCGAAAGCCAGGTGTTAGAAAACCTCTCTCTCCCTTCAGTTACGGCACTAATGTAAGCTTGGCAGATTTTGTTACACCCCGATAACTAGCCGATATGGTGACAATCTTCTGGAGCGTTACGACCTTGGTGTTTACAGTGAAAACTGCTGAACTTGCCCCGGCCTTTACAGTCACACTTGGCGGTACTATAGCCGCTTTCCTGTTGCTGGCGAGCGTGACCACTATCCCTCCCGCAGGTGCTGGTCCAGTTAACGTCACCGTACCCTGTGATGAAGTGCCGCCTTTCACCGTCGTGGGATTCAGCCTCAGTGCCGACAAGGAAAGGCTTCCGCCTCCAATACCAACCTGAACACTGTAAAGATACGAATAGCCGTTCGAGATTTGGCCAGGAATTGAAGTTCCTATATATGCGGTGAGTCCGTCCGGCGTGAATCGTGCCCTCGACATTGGAACGATGTTCACTCCGTTTTCGACCGGCAAACGACTTTTCCAGAGCAGCACCCCGGCAGTGCTCACTGCTTCAAAGAAGCCGGGTTGTCCATCCGTTGCTCCACCCATGAAGACCACGTCGTTGAGCGGGCTGACAATGGGAGCGAACAACGTCTCGGTGTCAGTGTATTTCCAAAGGGTGCTCCCATCTGGATTGATGGCATAAAGATTCAAGAGGTTCTGCCCGTCGTAAATCACGCCATTGGAGCCCACGTCAGGAGCACTCACAACGTTAGTGGAGGTTGAGAGCTGATCGAAAATGTGCCACGACTCGCTCCCGTTCTTGTCAATCTTCCCAAGCACAATGCCTGGGCCGGGATAGGTGAAAAGGTTGGAGTACACCGAGCCATCCGGAGCAACCGTCGGCTGCTGAATTCCCTGCGACGTATCCAGGTGATCGACAAACGTGGAAACCGGGCTTCCATCCAGTGCCACACCTCTCAGGTGATCATTGGCATGAAAATACAAACGTGACTGCAACAGCGGTCCAAAAACAATCTCCTCCATAGTCACAATTGGACGGCTGTAGTTCTCCGTCAGAGACCAGCGCAAGGCACCCTGCGGTGTCAGTGAAAAGACACCCATCCCTTGAGTGCCCACAGCATAGATGTTGTCATCCGGTCCTACATTGGGTCCTAGCAGGATGAAGGCACCGGGGTTCTGATCGAATCGCCAACGGACGGCACCATTGGCATCAAGAGCAAAGATGCTTGTCGTATTCCCGATGTAGATTGTGCCATCCCCTCCTATGCTGATCCCGTCATGACCGGTGCCTGGCGCGTTGAAGATCCACTTCAGTCCACCGTCGGAGGAGAGGGCATAGAGGTGACCATAAACATCTTGGGTATAAACAGTGCCGTCACTGGCGATTGCCGGACGGGTCGGAATGTAATCGCCATCGGCCTGAAACCTCCACCGGATGTGTCCGACCCCGCCTGATCGAAGTGTCACGCTGACGGACACAGTGTTGCTCGCGCCGACAGACGTGAAGACCTGCACATTATCGGTACCAATGGCAGCTGTTTCCGGGATGTACGCCGCAATCAAGGTATCGCTCCAGCGAGTAAGGGGCGCAGAAATACCCCCAATCTCGACATGTCCGGAACCTTGTGCCGCTCCGAAGCCGGAACCCATGATCAGCACGCGACTACTCCGGGCCACTGTGGTATTGGAAACCACAGTAATCGCGGGTTGCGCCACCACCGCAGCTGCGATTAGAAGAAACACGAGCAGATTCTGCGCTCGTCTCCTCATGACGGATCCTCCTTTAATCTTCAAACGGTTTCATGTTCAGATTTTGTCAATTGCAACTCGCATCTAGCCCAGCTCATGTCATTTGGGTGTAGCTGTACTGTTTTGTTTACAGCTACGAAGAACGCGAAAATCCAGGACCTCAAGGGGAGTGACGACAAACCCACCTCTGAGTGAGACGGCACTCCCGAGTTTGAAGAGGTCGGATAGACACTCAGTGCCTACCCACCAATGAGACACGCCTAATTCCATCGCTGGAACACTTCAATTCGTTTGCGACCCCGTGCTAATGCGGTGTTCAGCATGTCCTGGATGCGAATTGTCAACAAAACGACCCAGAAATCATGTGCCCATGTCGAACCTCGGTGCGACTTGGGCTGAGCGGTTTGTTTTCTTGATGAATTCTTATTCTGAGCTCAGGGAAGCTCATTACGACGGAGGATCGGCGAGGTGGACAAGTTGTCGTTCTACGAGACCGTAGAGCTCTTGATCCAATCTTACAGTCGTGAGGAGAAAGCTAAAGACGAAGTGTGGCCGTAGTCTGTGATCGTAATCACAGATGCTCGTATCTGACATCACATTTAGCAAAGTATGACTTCAAATAAATAGAGTACACGTTGTCAACTGATTCTAGAGCAACACTTCCACCGGGCTTCCGACTGCGTCCACGTGATCCTCACGCGGACGTTAGCGTCGTGCTGTGAAGTTGCGGCGATATTTTGTCGGTGCCAAATACTGGGAGAGGGTCAGGGCCTCCCCCTGGAATATTCATTGAGAAGATTTCAGTTGAACAGACCAGAAACTAGCAATGGTGCTCCGCACCCAGGATTAGTTCGGAACGGTGCTTTCGTAGCTTGACGAGCCTGCAGCACGTCTCCCGCCTGGACAGCGGGAACAAAATCACCATCCCTCGCTGACAATTCAACAGTAGCCGTATGGATTCCGCCGACCAAGGCAATTCTTCCCACGCCAAGCTTTTGTGCAACGCCGTCCCGGACGAGGCAGAATGCCACGGGTTTGCCTAAGGGAATATTAATGTTCTCCAGTTCGGAGTTGAGCGACAGAGGAGAACGGTTTTCTCGGTAGTCACCTCGTAGCTGCGCCTCAATACCATTAATTACCTTGTTCTTGCGAACCGTCAGACGTATTTGCGACGGATTCTGCGCCCAAACCTGGTTCGAACCAATAAGGACGAGCGTTAAGGCCATAGCCAAACCTGCAAAGCGGATGTTCAAGTTCTTCATACTACCCTCCTGGAGAATTTGCGATCGATCGCTGAGACCCCAAGTCCGGGATCGGTGGAACAAGAATTTGGACTCTTTCGCAAAATGCTGTGAAACCTCAGCCATGAAGAGCAGTGAAAACACCAATAGATGCTGAATCGAAAAAAGCTGTTCCGTTCCGAGGCGGAACAGTGTCCTACGTGACAGACCTAAACGCGTGATCCGAAAATTGGATATGAAATTCGGGTCAACCGCCTGAAGAAAAAACCGCGGAGCCACGAAAATGTCGAAGGATCAGATTTGTGATGTTCGCTGTTGCTGCCGCTACTTGCTCACCCTGACTGCGATCACCAGCTTGCTATTGATGATGGCGTGCGGTGGTTCTTCATCTTCCCCCGTCAATCCAGGACAAGGAAATCCTCCTCCCAGGACCTCGTCTGCCCAGATCAAGATCGGGGACGCGCCAGCAGATCGTGTTCTCTCTTTTGAAGTGACTGTGGGGCCGATCACAATGACGCCGGCATCTAGAAGTGCTGTAACTGTGCTGTCAGCTACACGGCGGTTGGAGATGGCGCACCTTTCCGGTACGAACGAACCCTTGGCGCTTCTGGGCGTTGCTCAAGGCAGCTATAGCAGCGCTTCCATCACCGTCTCGAATCCAGAAATTACTTTCATTAACAATGTTGGAGCTGTCGTCAAACTGCAGCCTGCGTTCAACCAAATAATCAGCATAAGTCTCAGTCCTGCCTTAACCGTTGGGAGTGCGTCGACAGTCGTCGATATTGATCTTAATGTCGCGAACTCGCTGACCTTCGATGCGCAGGGCAATGTTACAGGGGTGAGCCTGGGAGCGTCCTCCCTCGCCTTTGCATCTGCGCCTGTCGCCGCAGAGGACAAGCAAGGGCACGATGATGGCGAATTGGAGGACACCACCGGCATAATCACCGCAGTAAACGGGACCGCATTTACTCTCTCACTCGATCAGGGCGGTACTTCTCTAACATTTGCCACTGATTCCAACACGCAGTTTAACGATGGAGCCTCGCTGACGGTGAACACGATCGTCACCGTGGAGGGAATAACCAAAACCGATGGGAGTCTATACGCCAAGGAAGTTGAAGGTATTGAGGACACCAATGGCGCCGAGTCCGAGGGGCTAATCACTCAAGTCAATGGCACTCAGATCACGTTTGTGGACGACCACGGACTGGGCAGTGGTGTGGATGACTCGAAATTGGGAGAAACCATTACCGCAGACCTAAGCAGCGCGAAGTTCAATGTGAAGAAGGGCGACATCGACACCAGTGGAATCGGCGGCCTGCCTTCGTCGCCCGACTTCCCCTTTGATGTGACAACAATTCATGCCGGACAGCGGGTCGAAGTGGAGAGCGTGAGTCCCATGGATATCTCCAAGCTGTCAGGCGATAAAGTGAAGTTGCAGCAACAGGCGTTGGTAGGAACCGTATCGGGACTTGCAGGAGTCACTTCCGCTGGGCCCACGAACTTCACCCTCACCGTAGCCAGCGACTCGGCGTTCGCATTGTTGTCAGGAAAGACGCAAGTCAATGTGTTTTGGCAGCCTGGAACGGATCTGCACAAATTGGCGAGCGTGAGCAACGGCGACAACGTGCGCGTACGAGGTCTGGTCCTTTTCACAGGGACGAGCTTCAATATGATCGCCCGCCGTATCGATCGGTAGTTAAAGGAACATTGTACGATCGTAGGCCGAACCTGACCTGCATCTGAGCGCGGCCCTCGGCGACCGCGCTCATCCTTTTCGTCCGCAGAAAACCTGGATCTCTGCTCAATTCTTCTTGTTCCGGCGGTCCCGGTGTCGGTGTCGTAGTAGTTGTAGTGAGTTCGAACCTAAGCGGCGCTGACGAATCAGGATGGAATAAGGTTCATGTGTGACACGTTCTTAGCACGATACGATCTTTTCCTCTCGCCAGGCCAGACTCGGGACCGGATGCGGGCGGGCGCTATAATCGGCCCAATGTCCGTTGATCACCTCTCCGACGAGGACCTGGCACAGAGGTATCGAGCGACCGCTGATTCCGCTGAACGCGACCAGTGTGTCAACGAGTTGTTTCGACGGAATTACGGGAAAGTCGCGCGCTGGTGCCTTCGCTTCACTCCCGATCGGGAGGCGGCCGCTGATCTTTCCCAGGAAGTCTTCGCCAAGGCCTACCAGAACCTGACATCGTTTCAAGGTCAGTCTAAATTTTCGACATGGTTGTTCATCATCGCAAGGAACCATTGTCTGAACGCAGTCCGTGCGAACGCTCGTCAAGCTACCGAGCTAAAGGGTGACGCCGATGAGAATTTTCTGTTGAAAATTCCAGACGCGAGTGCAAGTCCATACGACGAGGTGGAGCGAAAGTTCTCTGCCAAGATGGTTTCCGAATTGTTGAACGAAGGGCTGGACGACACTGAAAAGGTGGTGTTCACTCTCCATTACGGGGAAGATGTGCCACTTGACACAATCAGCCGCATGTTGGACCTGGAGAATCGGAGCGGGGCCAAAGCATACATCGTGAGTGCGAAGCGAAAGCTCGCCCGGTTAGTGCAGCAGCGTACTGCAGGCAACAAGTAGGTGGATGAGAGGCGCAACGATCATGGATCGGACCACATTGAACAAAGCTCTGGCCGCCAAGCCGGACTGTCTGTCACTTCGAGAACTCGAGCAACTGGCTGAGGATCCCTCACGAAAGCATCCCCATCTCGCTGGGTGTCCTCGCTGTCAAGCTGATGTGGCGATGCTGAAGGAATTTGAGTCTGTCGCCCCGCTTCCTGACGAGGGTGCCGCCGTCGCGTGGATTAGTTCGCACCTGGAACGCAGGCTGGATCAGATCAAGAGCCCCGGCGGTATGCAGAAGCAAGTCGGGTCCGGCGTGCCGCATGGGTGGTTCGCACGCGTGTTTGGAAGCCGGAACGCGCGATGGCTGATTCCGGTGGCAACCGTCGCCGTAATCGCGACGGTGAGTGTATTTGTGCTGCAAATGTCGAAGCAGCCCGAATTGAGAGCAGACATGGGATCGGGCCCCGCGGTGTATCGCTCGCAGGAGGTGGAGATTGTTGGTCCATCCGGTGAATTGCCTGAGGCTCCCAAAGACCTGCAATGGAAGCCGATTTCCGGTGCGGCACAGTACAGAGTGTCGATTATGGAAATAGATAAAGTTCCACTCTGGTCGGGGGCAACAAATTACACATCTCTGACAATTCAGAATTCAACGCGCAATAAAATGCTTCCAGGGAAACCAGTGCTTTGGCAGGTCACCGCGCTGGACAGCCAGGGACGGGTCCTCGCCGTTTCCCAACTTCAACGATTCTCAGTCGCTAGAAAATCCTCGAGTCCGAACTAGCGGGATAGTCCCGCGCAAATGGGGGTGCGTTATGGGCCTGATGTCTTTCGTTTGCAAGTCCCGAATTATGTCGCGAGTTGCTGTCTCTGGGCTTTCTTTGGCACTGATGAATCCCAGTGCCGCAGCTTCCGCTACGAAACCCGCTGCAGTCTTTACCGGTATCAGCCTCTCAGTAGACAGTCCTACCGTTCCGCCCGGTGGCACGCTTCAGATGCAAGTCTTCGTGACGGAGCCGAATCCGATTCTCAAGGGCAAGCAGGGCGTAAGATTCGCAGCCGTAAAGGCTGCTGCGCTGACGACGCCTGTGACGGCAATCGCTGCCCCAGTTTCGTTGCTTGGTACAATTCGCGATGCTTCCTTATTCAGCACAGGTGGTGACGTCAGTGGTGTGGCTGTTGGAAAGAGCGGAGGAACACAGGTCTTCTTTACATCGCCTCTGACCTCGTTCGGAACCGCACTCGACACTCCTGTAATGACGATTCAGATCCCTGTCTCCGCCGCTGGAACCGTCGGGCAAACCGTCGATTTGACTCTCGATCCCAACAATTCTCTTTGGTACGATCCAGCTTCGAACTTGTATCCCGTCGAACTGAGATCCGGGGTGATGACGGTAGGAGGAACTTTGTCCGTTTCGGATGTCACTCCGGGTGCGGGTATTGTCCAACCCGGCAAGATTATTTCAATCAAAGGAATCGGATTCGATTCTTCTTCAAAGGTTGACATCGCCGAAGCTGCGATCGCGACTACGCGGTTCGTCAGTGCAAATCTGATTCAGGTCACACTCTCTGCACCGTTCGACATTCGCGGCAAGAGAATCCGAGTTACAAACGCCTATAAGGAACTAGTGACCTACTACCCTTACCAGCGGACAACAAAACAAGGGACGAGCAATCACCCGCTGATCGCGTCAAGCATCCCAATTTTTGCGCAAACCAGCTGGAAAGTGGGTTTCTTTCGCCCGACCGCGAGCGGAACGATCTTCAGCGGTATCGCTCTGCAAAATGTGAATGCAGTAAGGGCAAATGTCGTATTACGGTTAACGAGAAATGGAGTTCTTCTCGCTACCCAGAATGTAATTCTAGGAGTGAAGTCCAGCTTGGCTCGAGACCTGGCAGAAATGTTCCCGGGAGTAGCTGCTGCTACAGGAACGAGGCTCAGAGTCTCCTCAGATCAGCCTATCCAGATGATGGGTTTGCTAGCTGACGACAGCACACGAACCGTGCTCCCGATTAATCCGACGTCGACGCCATAGTGAAATCAGGATAACTGCCGCGGTCACGGCGCCGAAGAATCCCACGGAGAGCAACACAAGTTCAGTCCAGGACAGTACGAAGGGCAAGGACGTTGCCCCGTCTCCGTTCAGCACAAAGGCGGCCCACAGTTGGGGGGCTGCCAGTTTTGCGTTGGCATGCATAAATTTCAACTTGGTGAGCCGGAGTGCTTCGGCCTTCGGCATGTGCTCGTGGATCAACAGATAATAGAACTGTCGCATGAACTCAGACGTCAGCTCATCATCGACACGCCACAGCGTAGTCAACGATGAGTCCGCTCCCGCTGAGAGCAATGCCCGGCTGAATGCCTGCACGCCCTCCCCCCGAACAATCTTGCCTCGTTCTGTATCACATGCTGAAATGGTCGCCAAGCGTACATTGCTTAGGTCCAGATCGTAAAGCTCGCGCAAGAAGACGTAATCGGGATCACCTTGAGGGGATTCTGACGAAAAGAGCAGACGAGAGTTCTCCGGACTGTTTGCGTCGGTGAAGGCGTGAGTGCTGACATGAAGCAGCGAAGCACGGTTCACGTTCGTAGCTAGGAATGATTTCTTGAGATCATTCTGCCGCAGAAACAGTTTGCTCCGCCCACGAGTGAACCCTGCGATGTTGAGGATCTCCTGTCCTGAAAAAGGCAGCGGTTGCATATTTTGGCCTTCCACTTCTCCGACAGTCCCTGTTATCTGCTGGGTCTGGATCGTGGGGTCTCCAAAGGCAACGAGTTCGGTGCTCCACGGCAATCGCGGAAACCGTTGCGGAGAACGGGGACGATGCAGAAGCGCTGCTGTTGGAAGATAGGAGATATCGCAACGCTCGATCAAGGTCGAATCAGAATTGTCGGGCGACAGTAGCTCCAACGGAACATAGCTGACCCAACCATCCGGCACGATAACAAGGTGGTGGAGTTCTTGAAAGAGCGCAGAATCTTGCGGCAGGAGTGTATCTAACGGATGAAATCGCGCTCGCCAGTCGCCTCCAAGATTGTCGGGCATACCTTGCAACACATCGCTGATCTGCCTCATCTGCTGCGTGGAGACAGTCCTAAACATCATCCCCGACGCTTTCAAAGTACACCAGAGAACACCGACGTGGTCGTCTGAAGTCCAATACTCAAGCAAGGCAGTCTCTGGTCGAAGAGCGGTGCATGATTGTTCAAAAGTCGCGGGATCGGCGCTGGAATCGCCGCGTTGTCCTTGGAACCTGTCCTGAAAGTTACGGGCACGACTTTTCTCGAGAAACGAGAAAATTTCCGCAAGATTGTGCTTGGATTCGAACAGTAGTGCGATCAATGCGTCATAGGCGTCGCGTTTGTCCGCAAAGAAGTCGGATCGTAATGCAGCCAGGTGAAGTTGACTTCTAGTCTTCTCAATAATGACGATGGCTTGGCGATAGTCCTGCTCTGCGGCGACGAGGTCGCCACCTTGCTCAGCAATCCGCCCAAGACCATAAAGAGACTTCCATTGTTCTTCCGAAGTCCCGAGATCACTCGCTAGCGAATATGAGCGAGCAAACTCGCCTTTGGCCTGCGGTGAGTTGCCTGCGCGGAAGAGTGTCTCTCCGAGATAAAGATGAGCCTGCATTTCTTCGCGCCGGTTGTGCGCGTTTTGTGCAAAAACGATTGCTGAGCCGAAAATCTTTTGCGCCTGAGGAAGATCGTCCATGTCGAGTGCGTACACAATACCGATGTTCTTTAGCACGGTCAGTTCACCGGCAGCATCGTGTTGGTCTGAGTAGAGCCTTTGCGCTTCCCGATAGGCCTCGAGCGCTTTGTAAGGATCGCCCAAGCGCCGATATAGCGCGCCGAGGTTGGCGTAGAGGTGGCCACGATCGCCAGCAGTCAGGTCCTTGGCGGATTGATTCACCTGACGATAAATCTGCAAAGCCTGCTCATATCGACCAAGCCTTTGAAACAGCGTAGCCTGATTGAAACTGGTTATCTGGCGCCAGTAGTCACTCCATTTCGCCGAGCCCTGTTGCTCGACCAAAATCATCGCATCATCGTAACGATGCATCGCTTCAGAGTAGCTGCCAGGGAAGTAGTAGGCGCTGCCGAGGTTGTTGAGAACCTGCACTTCGTTTTCCGCGTCTTGCGCGCGCTGGCTCAGAAGTAAAGCACTCTTAAGACTCTGCTGGGCAGCTTGGTACTGCCCCATCTGCATCTCGGCAATACCCTGGTTATTCAGAGAGTGAGATTCGCCGCCGTCGTCACGAACTTGGTGGTAGGTATTCGCCGACTGTTTCGCAAATTGAACCGCCCCTTTGTAATCGCCATCAGAAGCGGCGATCTTGCTCAATCCATTGAGAACAAACCCGAGCTGGCTGGATGGTGGGCGGTTGCGCAACTCGGCGAGCAGCGCCTCAAAAGTCTTCTTGGATTCAGTGGTCTTGCCTTGTTCGAAAAGCATTGCCGCGGCCTGCATCCGCTGATCAAGATCATTTTGTGGGAATGCCGGTGTCTTGACCTGGAAGAGCCCCAACAAAATGATCGCAAACATGGAGGCCGATTTATGCATGCGCCTTCATTGTATGGGATTTGGGTATCCGAGGCTGGAGATCGAAATGTAAGAAACTTGTTCCGCCTTCGCCTACACAAACTGCTAGACGCACTTGGCACATAGGCATTCGAAGTCTGGATGCGTCGGTGAAACATTGTGCCGCAGTCGTACAAACGAAACGTCCGTGAGTTGCCGATGTTGTGGTTGGTGTAAGGAAAATGCAATTCCTGTAAGCGCAGTGCATGCCAGCTGCAAAAAATATGCAAAATGGTGTCCGCGAGAGTCTCGAACTTGACGAAAAACAAAGAGCCGATTCCCGTTGAGCAGAGAATCCGATCTGATCGTGCAACGTGAGAGGTTCGACACCATGGCGTGCAGTGTCACCCAACAATCTGGAATATCGCTTCGGGTATCGCGTAGCACAACCATGAACGAACAGATTCTGCTTGTCGAAGACGAAGAGGCCTTGGGCATGACGTTGGCCGATCGCTTACACAGTGAAGGCTACGTTGTGGACGTTGCTGTGGACGGACAGGAAGGGTTGAACAAGGCGACTAGCCTGCCTTTTGATTTGATTATCCTAGACCTCATGCTTCCACGGCGCAGCGGCCTCGATGTATGCCGCGATATTCGGCTGGCCGGGTTAGCGACACCAATCCTAGTGCTAACGGCACGCGGTCACACTGTCGACAAAGTGGTCGGCTTGAACCTCGGAGCCGACGATTACGTTACTAAACCATTTGACACGCTAGAATTGATGGCCCGAATTGCGGCTCTGCTGCGGCGTACTCACCCAAAGCCATCGCATTGCGTCCTTCAGTCAGGCTCGCTACGTATGGATGTGCGAGCGACGGAGGTCACTCGGGATGGCATTAAGGTAGGACTATCTGCTCGCGAATTCCAGCTATTGAAGCATCTGATGGAACATACGGGCGAGACCCTTTCACGAGACGAACTATTGCAAGACGTTTGGGGATATGAGGAAGGAACTCTCACACGCACCGTGGACGTCCATATTGGCGGTCTGCGCCAAAAGCTGGAGAGAGATCCGAAACATCCGGAGTTGATCCTCACTGTGGTGGGCCACGGCTATAAATTCAAGGGGGTGAGTCCTTCTAGAGATTGAGTGGCTTTGCCTCGGGGGAGTCAAAGTCTTTTGGGATGAATCGCCCTAGGAGCGTAGCAGAATCTTTCACAAACGAAAAATTGTTGAATTTCGCAAGGCAGTATTGGTCGGCAAGCACTTGCAACACGCCGCGGCCATGGAAATCCGCGCCAGTGGTCACTGGCGGCCGTGATTCAAATCACATTCAGCTTGCGATCCTGGCGGGACGTGCCCCGATCTGGAACCATAATCGTCTCTGGAACTCCGGCCCGTTTTTTCCGACTGACCGCTAATGGCCCCTTCTAACAGGGGAAGGCTGCAACTAGCTGCCGGAAGAAGACCCGGAGTTCTTTTCACTTCGCTTCGAGCTTCCTACGATATG
>Ga0070713_100002104_pt1 | contig 12872 bp, 8 predicted proteins | sample LARL82metaG_FD_65465 | JGI IMG/M metagenome (GOLD analysis project Ga0070713, IMG submission 65465) | Corn, switchgrass and miscanthus rhizosphere microbial communities from Kellogg Biological Station, Michigan, USA - LAR L8-2 metaG | ecosystem: Host-associated > Plants > Roots > Rhizosphere ... | reverse complement strand
AAGATCGGCAGCGGATGTCCAGACCGCTCCCGCAGGACGCGCTGGCACGATCGAGTAATTAATGTCCATGCTGGAGACTTTCGGATTTCCGTCGACATCGTCGCCGTGTGGGCTGGCGTGGTTGCCGGCAAGCGCCTTTGCGTAATCGAACGTTGTCGACTTCATGCCCACCGGATCGAAAATCATCTCCTGCATGGCGGCATCGTAGGCGGCGCCCAGTTCTTGGTCTGGATGCACGATGTGTCCGCCGATATACCCCGCAGCCGCAGCCATTAGATTGCTGTATTGGAACGCTTCGCCAAATTTGCTGGTCGGTTGCATCGTGCCCAGCAGAGCCAATTCCGATGCCGGCGTGGCGGATTTGTACTCGAATAGCCATTCCAGGTCTTGCCGGGGCAGGCCGGTGCAGGCGCAGATCAGATGCTTTACGAGAACTTTCTTCGTCGTGTCGGCGTTCCCGAGCTTGAAACTCGGATATACCTCGATGACGGGTTGATCCCATTTCAGCTTTTCTTGGTCGACCAACTCTGAGAGCAGCAGGGTTGTCATGCCCTTGGTGTTTGAAGCTGCCATGAAGACCGTGTTCTCATCGACGCGCTCGGGCTTACCGAGTTCCTTTACGCCGAGCCCGCCTTCGTACACTACCTTGCCATGATCGATCAGCGCGATTCCAACGCCGGGAACCCCGAGTTGTCGCATCGAATTTTCAGCGAATGAGATCAGGGTGCCGATGCGCTCTTTGTCGAGTTCGTGCGCTTTGCGCCCGGCAAATGATTCGCGCTTGTAGCCTTTTGGACGCAAGCTTTCGAATACAAGCCCCACGGCAGCGCCGCGTTTTTCGACGGTAGGATCCGTACCGTCGAGAATGGCAACCGTCCATGCGGTTCCCGCCCGGAGCGCTATCGCCTGCACAACGGCTCGTTCATTCGGAGAAGTTTCGTAATCGAAAAACTTCCGCTCGTCCCATCCTTCCTTTGGCGGAAGGGGAGTGACCAGTTTCACTGGACGCTTGGACTCGGGCTTATATACGGCCCAGGCGCCGGTTACCGCGGTGGCTGCATCCGCTGCCGACGAATCGAACAGGACTACGTGTGTATCGGTCTCAGGTGGCTCGAGAATAACCATGTCTTTTCCCGTAGCGATGGACCATTCCTGAGGCACCGTGAACGTTGCCCCACCCGGTGTCGCCCGCGGAGTATCGGAGGAAACGCGCTCGGGCGTGCTCTTAGCCTGCGGAGCAGCGTTTATACGAGCGGGAAGGAATGTGGCGAACAAGGCAGTGAGGGCAACGAAGATAGTGCGGATGCGGTTCATCAGATCCACCTTTCCGGAAGCGACGGGAAAATCGGCAAACACAATACCGCGTGCGGCACGACTTGTAAAACTCTTCAAGGCATAGTTCGCATTGCTACCTTCAACTTCCACAAGGCAGTTGCGAGCGCAGTCAGCCCTGCGCCCCAAAAGACGAATGCGGTATCCACCACCCAACGCGGTACGGCTCCTACTCTGCGCAGCAGAAAGGGAAAGAAGTTCCACGTGGTGATGTGGACGTAATCCCACTGGTCATAGCCCATTTCGTCATTGTTCAAGCCCCATGCATTCATCTTGCCGAATGCAAATGCCGCCATGTTCTTGAACCGCAGAGCGACGACGAATGTCGGATGCCCCAGGGTTTCCATCTGATAAATCTCCAGCGGCAGCCAGAACATCAGCGAGGCGACCTGGATCACGAAGCTCACCGCGAGTAGCGCCAGCGATCCGCGCCAGATCCAGGGGGCGAGGCTGGCGCGATGTTGCAGTAGAAGCGGAACCCCAAGCAGGGCGACCATCTGTACCGCCGTCGAGACATATCGGTCTCCCCATGCAAAATCTCCGGCCCAGTACGTGTAGCGCGCGTAAAAGCACAGATACCCGGCAAGCAACAGTAAGGAGCTGACTACGTAGGCACGGATGTCGCTGGCGAGACGTCTCCATAACATGACGATCAAAACAAGCGCGAGCACGATGAGGGGATCAAACAGAAAAATTGATTTCTCCGGTTTGAACAAAGCCCCAAGCACACCTTCATGCAGCGGCGTGCTCCAAGGGAAGTTTGGGGGAAGCGTTGGATCTTGCGCTTTCATCTCACGTGCAAAGATCGGAAGATATGTCTGGGTCAGCGATCCAAACCGGTAGTAGCTATAGAGTCGTTCGACAATCGCAAAAGAGATGTAGATGGGAATCGCGACTTTGCTATAAGCGGCTATCTTCCTCCACAACTCCGCGCCCCTAACGCGTTCGAACCAGAGTGTCATGAGCAGAAACGCTCCCGCCGCGATGACATCGATGCCAGTCGTAACCCGCGTCAGCAAGTTCAGTCCCAGCGCTGCTGAACCGACCCACAGTGTGCTTTTGTTCCCGCCAAGCAGCCACTCATACTGATACGACAGGCCAACAAAAGTAAGCAGCATGATGTAGTTGTTTTCCTGCATGTTCTGGGTGTAATGCAGGTGAGTTGTGCAGAACATCAGGGCAAGCACACCGGCTACTGTTTCATTTACGCTGAATCGCAACTGCCGAAGGAAACGGAACGCGATCCACGCGGTCAGGACGTTGATCAGAATGTTGGTGCTGTAGCTGACCAGAATGCTGCGAACGGCCGGGTCGTCTTGATAGCTCGCGAACACATGCCACTGTGAGATCCATGTGGCGATGAGATCAGCAGGCAGCATTAACAGGGACTGCCCAATGCCGTACCAGCTGTAAATCTTTCCATTCCGTCCATGCAGTCCGAACTCGGGATATTCGTTTGCAAATACTTGCGGCTGCGAAGTCCAGAGCCAATGCGTAGTCTGCAGACGGTGCATGGTGTCGGCTGTCCCGAGTTCGCCCGACTGCACTACGAATGCAAGCAATCCCGCCGTCAGGCATAGAAGAAACACGGGATCGCGAAACCATTTACTTACCGTGGAGTGCACGCTCTGGATGGTAATACAAAGCCGGCTTTGGGCTTCCGGCTCCCGGTGTCGACAGTGTGGCGATCTTGTTCTACTGAATCGGTACCGCGTGGTTTCGTACGGTCCCTCCGAGGGCTATCGCCCTCGTCAGGATGACATCACGGTTTGGATTTGGATGCCCGACGCCTGATGCCTGAACCCTTGATTCCTGAAGCCCGAAGCCCGAAGCCCGAAGCCTGAAGCCTGAAGCCCGAAGCCCGAAGCCCGAAGCCTGAGGTATCCTGTTGCGGGGAAATTTCATGCCTTACTGTTCCTTCTGTGGCACAGAAATCGCCGCGGACGTTCGATTCTGCGCATCCTGCGGCAAGCCCGTCTCGCGTAGTAAGCCCACCCCGACTCCCGACGAAATGGCGACCATGGACTATGAAGCGACCGCGACATCTCCCCTGCCACCGACCCCACGTACTCCGTCATCATCTGCGCGCTCCTATTCGCGGACTTCTGCATCAGTCGACTTCTTGATCAGTGAAGGGCGCTTTCTTCCCGGTCGCCTGATCGCCGGACGCTATCGCATCATCGCCCTACTTGGTAAAGGCGGCATGGGCGAGGTTTATCGCGCCGACGATCTCACGCTCGGCCAAGCAGTCGCGATGAAGTTCTTGCCTGAAGAAGCCACCAGCCATGAAGGGATGCTCGAGCGCTTCAAGAACGAAGTGCGCATTGCCCGCCGCGTCTCGCATCCGAATGTGTGCCGTGTCTACGACGTGGGCGAAGTCGACGGAGCGACCTTCTTCACCATGGAGTACGTCGATGGAGAAGACTTGGCTTCGCTGCTTCGCCGCATCGGACGTCTTCCTCAGGACAAAGCCGTCGAGATCGCACGCCAGATTTGTGCCGGCTTGGCCGCCGCTCATGGCAAAGGTGTCCTGCACCGGGATCTGAAACCCGCCAACGTCATGCTCGACGGCCGAGGCCAGGTTGTAATCACCGATTTCGGTCTCGCCGGCGTTGCCGACGACATCCGCGGCGCGGAGATTCGCAGCGGCACTCCTGCATATATGGCCCCTGAGCAGATCGATGGCAGGGAAGTAACCATGCTCAGCGATATCTACGCACTGGGATTGGTGCTCTACGAGATCTTCACGGGCAAGCGTGCTTTCGCCGAGAAAGCTGCGGGAGTTCTGCACAGTCGTGAAGATCCCACTCCGAGCCGTCCTACCTCGGTGGTCAAAGATCTGGACCCAATTGTCGAAAAGGTCATTCTTCGCTGCCTCGAGACTGAGCCCTCATCTCGTCCTGCCAACGCTCTTGCCGTTTCGGCAGCGTTGCCAGGTGGAGATCCGCTTGCCGCAGCTTTGGCTGCTGGGGAGACTCCCTCTCCTCAAATGGTCGCCGCCGCTGGCGAAAACATTGGGCTTCGTCCGCGGATGGCGGTTATTTGCCTGGCGGCGGTACTCGTTGGGTTGGGCTTCTCCGCGTTTCTGGCTGTGCACTACAGCGGCCTCGAACGGATGCACATGGAGCAGACCCCCGAGGTGCTGGCGCAAAAGGCGCACGACATCACGGCTCGTCTCGGATATCCGGATCGCCCTCTGGATACGGCGTACGGATTCGACTATGACGGAGACTTCCAGGAATCTGTCGAAAAAAATGACAAGCCCCGTCCGGATTGGAACGCGGTTCTTTCCGGACGTCCCTCACTTTTCAAGTTCTGGTATCGCCAGAGTCCGGACTACATGTTCGCCGAGGGATACCGGGATCAATTATTGAATCCTGGAATCGTCACCCCGAATGAGCCTACCCCTACTCTGTCCGAGATGATTGAACTGGAACTCGATCCGCAGGGGAGACTTACCAGATTTGAGGCAATCCCGCCACAGAAGATGGATGCGACGACAGCAGTAACTCCCTTCGACTGGAATTTGCTCTTCGCCGAGGCGGGTCTGGACCCATCGAAATTCCAGAAAGCCGATCCGCAATGGAACTCTCTCGCCGCTGCCGATACACGCGCAGCATGGACCGGCAACTGGCCGGGTGCGTCCCGGGCATTGAGAGTCGAGGCGGGCGCGTTACGGGGAAAGCCTGTCTACTTCGGCCTTATTGGGGACTGGACCAAACCAGATCGCGTCAAGGAGCCGCCAGACTCATTCGGAAAGAAAGTCGGTCAGATCATCACGATTGCATTGTTCGTTTCTTTGCTAGCAGGTGCAGTCTTCCTCGCGCGTCGAAACTATCGCCACGGCCGTGGTGATAGAGAAGGTGGATTTCGCCTGGCAGGGGTCATGTTTGTGCTCGACATGGTGCTCTGGCTTTGCCGCACTCACTTGACTTTCAGCTTTGCCAGTATTGGTCTGTTCTTGCTGGCGCTGTGCGGATCACTGTTTGTCTCGGCGGTGGCCTGGCTTCTTTATCTTGCTCTTGAGCCTTGGGTCAGGCGTCGCTGGCCACAGACACTGATCTCCTGGTCGCGCCTGTTGTCGGGACAATTGCGGGACCCATTGGTCGGACGCGACATATTGTTTGGCGTCATGTTGGGCGTCTTGTGGATTCTCATCTTCAAGCTGCGCGACATTCCGATCATGCACATAGGAGGCGTTCCTCCTCTTGGAAACACGGAATACTTTCTTGGGGCTCGGATGGCACTGGGAGCCTGGTTGAGGCAGGTAGCTAATTCCATCTTAGGCACGCTCGAGTTCTTCTTCTTCCTGCTAGGCCTTAAGTTCTTATTCCGCAAAGACTGGCTGGCGGCGATTGCGTTTGTCGCCATCTTTGCCGTGCCTCGTGGACTCTTAAACCCTCACGCCAAGATTGAATTGCCCGCCCTCATCCTGGTGTACTCGATCGCCGCGCTCATCGTCTTGCGCTTCGGCCTGATTCCACTGGCGGTTGCCATCTTTACAGTCGACATGTCAACTGGCCTGCCACTCTCCGGCGACGTTACTGCCTGGTACATGGGCAACTCTCTGGTAGCGCTGTTCAGTGTGGTCGTAATCGCGGTGTGGGGGTTCTATCATTCGTTGGGCGGACAGCCACTTTGGAAGGTGGAGATGGAGTAAGCTGTCATGGCTTCCCAACCCGATGGCACGCCTCATTCCGCCCTTTCGAGCCAATTCGGTAACAACCAGAAAACGCCGTTCCGGTTGTCTTGGTTGTCTGCCGCAACTGCTGCTTATATTTCTCGGAGCGGGGTTAGTGTTTCTCGCGACGATCGCAGTGTTCGCTCCCTGGGGCTTCTATCTTGGCGGGGGCTTTCATATTCTCCCCTACTGGCAAGGCTGGGGAGTTCTGCATTCGAAAACGGGGAACTACGTCGTTTATACGTACTTTTATCCGCAGCCTTCCGGCAGCAAGGTCTTACCGGGCCCGTCTGTAGGTGGAAGGGGTGCGGTGTGCACGCCGCGTGGCGAGATCTTTGGCATGCATCTCGGCGGTGGAATGCGGCGCGGGATCGGCACCAGCACCGACGGCGAAAAGATCAATCTCTATATGTTCTATTGGCCAGCCTTTTCCGGGAATCTTACAGCCGACCACAGGCCTTCGGTCGAATTCCAGGGAAAATGGCAGAATCCCAACATCGTGATGGACGACCACGGCAGCATTTCTCGTGCCTTCAATTCTGACGGGACTGTCGATCGCGGCCACAGCAATAAGCCCTACCCGGGTGACATCACTCCGGTCACTTTGGTCCCCGGTTCATACTCTGATTTCGAAGCCGCTTGCAAGGCACCTCATTAGGCGGTTTGTGCTCGGTTGACGGTCGCCATGGGCTGGCATACCATTTTTTAACCCGGAGGGTTCTATGAGGACACTGACCCTGGGCTCTTTCTGTTTATTCGTCGCTGTCGCCCTCGTTGGCCAAACTCATGACGCTCCTCCCGCACCGGAACCTGCTCAAGATGGTGGCGTTCGAGCGGTTCTGGAAAGCATTGTCATTCCTCCAATTCCGAATCATCCATTCTCTGCAACGCTGGACACGGAGTGGGTCCAGTACGCCGGCGAAGGCGGGACTATCACTCTGGTAAACGAGCGTCCCATTGTTCGCGATAGCAAGGGGCGCATTTACCAGGAACGTTGGGCACTCGTACCCAAATCCGGCAGAGTGACCTCGCAGAAAATGATCATCCAAATTGCCGACCCGAATCGCCACACCCTGTACAGTTGTGCCACGTTCCGGCGCATTTGCGAACTTGAGACCTATGATCCAAGCCACGAGTTGGCGGCGGCCGAACCGCGCAAACCCGTTCCCAACGGCGCCCTCGTGCAGGGCAACCTAACTATCGAGGATCTGGGAGCCAGGACAATCGCTGGCGTCGAAACCGTTGGCCGCCGGGAAACCAGCAGTATCGATGTGGGTGTTATGGGCAATGATCAGCCGTTGAAATCCACGAACGAGACCTGGCATTCTCAAGAGCTCGCAATCAACTTGCTGTCGATTCGCAGCGGCCCCATGATGGGGAAGCAGACCTTTACGATTATCGACTTGAGTGCCATTGAACCCGATGCGGATCTCTTCAAAGTTCCCGACGGCTATCAAATTCGCGACCTGCGGAAGAGCCCTCCCATCTTCTGGTAAGCATCACTCGTTCCCTCGACGAGGGATTCCGCAGCGTCGGGAGCGCATCCTCGATTTGCTCGCCTTTACGTGAAGCCGAGAATCGAACAAAAACAGGCGCAACGGAGGCCTACTTCGGAGCATCTAAAACTTGACAATGATTGACTCAGGTCCTATCATGTGCTTGATATTAAGGTATTTGTTGTTTTTAAGCCGCTGTTTATAAAGGACTTATCAAGTTTAGGAGGCAAGTAGTATGGCTAAGATTATCGGAATTGACCTTGGGACCACCAACTCCTGCGTTGCGGTTATGGAGGGTGGTGAGCCCAAGGTCATTGCCAATGAAGAAGGAGGGCGTACCACGCCCTCGGTAGTTGGATTCACCAAGACCGGCGAACGACTCGTCGGACAGGTCGCCAAGCGCCAAGCGATCACCAACCCGGAGAACACCGTTTACTCGATCAAGCGTTTCATGGGACGCCGCTATGACGAAGTGGGCGAAGAGATGAAGATGGTGCCCTACAAAGTCGTGCGCCAGGGCGATCACGTTGCTGTGGAAGCGCAGGGCAAGGACTACACGCCGCCGCAAATCTCGGCGCTGATCCTGCAGAAGTTGAAAAAGGCGGCGGAAGACTATTTGGGGGAGAAAGTCACGGAGGCGGTCATCACCGTTCCCGCGTACTTCAATGACGCGCAGCGCCAGGCGACCAAAGATGCTGGACAGATCGCCGGTCTCGAAGTGAAGCGCATCATCAACGAGCCAACCGCAGCCGCGCTCGCGTACGGTCTCGATAAAGGCAAAGACGAGACGATTGCTGTGTACGACTTCGGCGGCGGCACTTTCGATATTTCGATTCTGGAAGTCGGCGAAGGTGTGATCGAAGTGAAGGCCACGAATGGTGATACGCATCTCGGCGGCGATAACCTCGACCAGCGCCTGGTGGATTGGCTCATTGACGAATTCAAGAAGGACGAAGGCCTTGACCTCCGCGGCAAAGGCAACGAGATGGCATTGCAGCGTCTGCGTGACGCAGCCGAGCGCGCCAAGATCGAGCTCTCCACAACCATGGAGACCGAGATCAATCTGCCGTTCATCACGGCCGATGCCAGCGGTCCGAAGCACCTGGTCAAGAAACTGACCCGGGCGAAGCTCGAGTCGATGGTCGAAGACATCGTTCAAAAGTCGGTCGGTCCGTGCAAGCAGTGCATGAAGGACGCCGGCGTCGACACCAGCAAGATCAATGAAGTCGTGCTGGTCGGCGGACAGACTCGTATGCCTCGCATCCAGCAACTTGTGAAAGAGCTTTTCGGACGCGAAGGACACAAGGGCGTCAACCCGGACGAAGTCGTCGCAGTCGGTGCGGCCATCCAGGGCGGCGTACTCAAGGGTGAAGTGAAAGACCTGCTCTTGTTGGACGTCACTCCGCTGACACTGTCGATCGAAACGCTGGGCGGGGTCGCAACGCCAATGATTCCGCGTAATACGACGATTCCGACCAAGAAGACGGAGACTTTCTCGACCGCGGCGGACAGCCAGACGTCGGTGGAGGTGCACGTCCTGCAGGGAGAACGTCCGATGGCGGCGCAGAACCGTACGCTCGGCAAGTTCCACCTGACCGGGATTCCTCCGGCTCCGCGTGGAGTGCCGCAGATCGAGGTCACGTTTGACATCGACGCGAATGGAATCTTGAACGTTACCGCGAAAGATATGGCGACGAGTAAGGACCAGAAAATCACGATTACGTCGTCCTCCGGTCTGTCGAAGGATGAGGTCGAGCGGATGGCGAAAGAAGCCGACGCGCACGCTGCCGAAGACAAAGCGGCTCGTGACTCGATCGAAGCCAAGAACCAGCTCGACTCGATGGTCTACAACATCGAGAAGATGCTGAAGGAGCATGGCGACAAGATCTCAGGCTCCGAACGGGGCGACGTCGAAAACGCGCTGGCCGATGCCAAGAAGGCGCTCGAATCGAACGACAAGGCGCAGATGGAGAAGGCGCGGGAGAACCTGACCGCCGCCTCCCACAAACTGGCTGAGCAGATGTACAAAGCGGCTCAACCGCAAGGTGGAGCGCAGGGTACACCGGGCGCGGGTCCGACGCCAGGCGCCGGGCCGAGCGGTGGTGACGGCCAGGCCAAGAAGGACGAGGGCGTGATCGACGCCGAGTATGTCGACGTCGAGGACAAGAAGTAAGCTGTCAGCTATTAGCCGTCAGCTTTCAGGACTTGTCAGTCCTGAGCGGAGTGGATGCGGCGCGACGAGCGCGGCATCCACGTTTCGAAGGATCTCTAGTGGGCAAGTCACGGCGGAGGGTATGGGATCCTTCGACTCCGTTGCCGCCCGCTTCGCGGCCGTCAACTCCGCTCAGGATGACACTGTGGTTTAGTACAGAAATGGGGGAAGAAGTGGATTTCCAACTGAACAACGAAACCTATTACATCGATCTTGCTGACGAAGAAGGCAAATGGCTGGTCTTTGCGCAGACTCCTACGGGAGTGCGACGCATTCCGGTGTACATCGACGCGCCTGTGGCGGAGGACTTGCACGTGCTTATCGAAGACAAACAGAGTCGCAAGGTCGTGAACTAAGCTCAAAAAAGGCCCTGCCCCATGCTTGCCCTGAGCGAAGTCGAGGGGTCTCGCAGATTTCGCGAGGTGTGGGAATCTCGATACCGAACGCCGTGAAGAGCTTTTGGATCACAATCCGAATGGGACGTTCTGACATTCTGGACAGCGAGGTCGAAGACGAAACTCTTCAAAGCTGGCTTCAAACCAAGCTTGAGCACGCGACGTCGCTCCTGAGTGGGAACGGAAAGGTGAGCGTCGAGAGGATCGATCCGCTGCGAGTGGATGTGGAACTCAACTTCACGGTGCGAGGCCTATCGGTAGCCGATGTCATGGAGCGTTTTCGTGACGATTTCCGAGCGCTTGGTCCGATCACCCAAGGCATCGATATCAGCGAGACCAAGAACTACAAGCTTTGCTTCCCGCGGATTAACGGCGAGCAGTTTCCGGTGTTTGTTCGTATCGACCCCGACACCGAGCAACCGATCTACACTGAAGATTGATTTGAAGTTTTCATAATGGCGACCACCACCAAGAAAGACTATTACGAGATTCTCGGCGTGAAGAAGTCCGCGTCCGCCGAGGACATTCGGAAAGCCTTCCGCAAACTCGCCCGCAAGTATCATCCCGACGTCAATCCAGGGGACAAGGCTGCCGAAGAGAAATTCAAGGCTATCTCGGAGGCGAACGAAGTTCTTAGCGATTCCAAGAAGCGGAAGATTTACGATCAGGTCGGGTTCTACTCTGACAACATCGACCCAGCGACCGCCGAAGCCTACGCGCGAGCAGGCCAGTCCGGTGGAGGCTTTCCAGGAGCAGGTCAGGGCGGACAGGGCGTCCATTTCGATTTTGGCGGATTCGATTTCTCTGACCTGATCAACAACGCAGGTCGCAGTGAGCGCACATCCAGTGGGGGCAGTAGCTTTCGCGACATCTTTTCTGGAATCTTCGGTGGAGGCCGCGGCGCAGCGGCCCATGCCGATGAGGGGCCCGAACCCGGGACGGATCTCGAATATCAGGTCAACGTTCCATTCTGGACGGCGATCCGCGGCGGTGTGATGCGCCTGAACATCACGCGCCAAGATGTTTGCTCGCAGTGCCGTGGTCAGGGTGCGCTCGAAGCCCCAGGCAAGTGTCCCGAATGCAATGGCACCGGACAGATCACGCAAACGGGCGGCCGCATGAAGTTCAACGTGCAGTGCCCGCGCTGTCATGGAACCGGCAAGAATCTGACTACGTGCCCGACATGTCATGGTGAAGGCACGGTTACGCACACCGAGCCGCTGGAAGTTCGGATCAAAGCTGGAACCCGCGACGGCCAGAGGATCCGTGTTCCCGGAAAGGGTAATGCGGGAGCTCATGGTGGGGCTCCTGGCGATCTCTACGCCATCATCCGGGCGGGGGATCATCCTATCTTCCATCGCGATGCCGACGATATCTCTCTGACCGTGCCGGTCAGCGCCACAGAAGCGGCGCTAGGTGCAAAAATCGAAGTGCCCACGATTGACGGACGAGCGCTATTGAAGATTCCGCCCGGAACGCAGTCGGGACAGAAGCTGCGGCTGCGGGAGAAGGGGGTGCCGTCGGCAACCAGAGAAGGTGTTCGGGGTGACGAGATCGTTGAAATCACCGTGACAGTCCCCATGCCACGTGACGAACGCACCAAAGAACTCCTCCGAGAATTAGCCAAGCTGAACCCCGAAGACCCGCGCGGGGAGCTCTGGTCGAAGGTGTAGGGTTAAATTCCCCTGTAAAGCCCTGTGTTCTCTGTGGTGAGTGCGTTGCCTTTCCCAAACTGGAATCAAAAAACACTTTCACCACAGGGATCACAGAGGAACGCGGGGAGTCTGGGGCAGGGTTCTCCGCCTGCAAACCATTCGAGTGGAGAGGGACTGGTGGCAGAACCAGACTGATCCCTATATGAATCCTGTATTCCTGGGTAAGCTTTGAATAGTTGACTCAGTCAACTATTGTGAATATCCTGCACGTATGGGAAATTCCCAAGCTTCAGTTCTTGACGATCCAGTCCTTGCCATTCGGCGCTTCAACCGTCTCTATACTCGCCAGATCGGGGTTCTCCAAGAGCATCTGCTTGAAAGTCAGTTCTCGCTGACTGAAGTCCGCGTGCTTTATGAAATTGCCCACCGCGAAAACGCGTCAGCGAAAGATCTACGTAGCGACCTCGGACTGGACCGCGGCTACGTTAGCCGCATGCTACAGAACTTCGCAAAGCACGGCTGGATCACGACCACTCCCGCTCCCGACGATCGACGCCGCCAACTTGTGTCTCTTACTGCGAAGGGCCACAGGGTTTTTGATCCCCTTGAGCGTCGCTCCAGCGACGAAGTTGCGGTCATGCTCGCCCGGCTTACTCCGGTTCAACAAAGGACAATGCTGGCCGGAATCCGCAACATTGAATCGGTGCTTACTCCCGAGAAATCGTCCACCACGGCTTTCAGCGTTCGCCAGCATCGCCCCGGCGATATGGGCTGGGTGGTCCAGCGTCACGGAGAACTCTACTGGCAGGAGTATCACTACGACGAGCGCTTCGAGGCCCTGGTTGCCGAGATTGTCGCCGAGTTCATCCAAAAGCTGGATTCTGCTCATGAACGCTGCTGGATCGCCGAAAGGGATGGCGAGCGGGTCGGATCCGTTTTTCTCGTGAAGAAATCCGCGACAGTGGCCAAACTCCGTTTGCTGCTAGTGGAGCCTTCAGCCCGAGGGTTGGGGATCGGCAAATGTCTGGTGAATGAGTGCGTCGAGTTCGGGAGGAAAGCCGGCTATAAGAAGATCATGCTCTGGACCCAAAGTGAACTCGC
>Ga0070713_100002103_pt1 | contig 12873 bp, 9 predicted proteins | sample LARL82metaG_FD_65465 | JGI IMG/M metagenome (GOLD analysis project Ga0070713, IMG submission 65465) | Corn, switchgrass and miscanthus rhizosphere microbial communities from Kellogg Biological Station, Michigan, USA - LAR L8-2 metaG | ecosystem: Host-associated > Plants > Roots > Rhizosphere ... | reverse complement strand
CTCCGCCGAGGCGACGAATGTTGTTGACGGCGTCGGCAGAGGCAACGAAGTTCTGCTCCTCGAACTTGCCGAAGGGCTGCAGTCTAAGCGTGTGGGTATAATACGCACCCTCAACGAACCAATCGTTTTGCTCCCGGATCGCCGCAAATTTCTGGTTGCCGTTATAGTGGAAGAACTGAAACTGTCCTGCGAGTTCGTCGCCGCCAAATACAGGTTGATCGATCACGACGTTCGCAGAGCTAGCGTGATAACTACCTTGTGCATCGAAGCCTGCATCAACGGCTAGAATCTTCTGCTTGCCCAGAGCGGTGCCCACGAAGGTGTAGCCTGTTTCCGCATCACGAAAGTCGTATTGCACGTAGCCACTGGTGCGCAGTGAGTTGCGGCCATCTGAGTCGCGCTCTCCCTGAAACACACCGAAGCGGTATTGCAATTTGTTCTTCGCGAAGAATCCTCGCGCTCCAAATCCGAGGTCGCGAAGTCCCGCGGACTGAGTTGCGGAATTGTTAATCGTGGTGAGGGGGCTGATATCAACCGTGTAATAGCTCACTGTTGACTGCATCGTGTTCCGGGATAGGGGAACGAGGAATAGTCCACCATCGATGCGTAAAGGCGTCGAGGCTTTCCATTCGAGGAACGCATCCTGTAGCGAGAAACCGGCGGTGGGAGATTTTGGAGTTTTCCCAAGATTCGGGGAGTCGGTCTGAAGAAAGAAGGTTAGGTCTTTGCCGATCTCTCCACCCGCCATCAGACGGGCGCGTCGTAGATAGAGGTTTTGAGTGTAGCCGGGAACGGTAGCAGTTGCGTCCTGGGACCAATCAGCCCACAGCTGTCCCTGGATGCCGAAGCGAGCGGAAACTCCTTCGCTCTCTACTCCGATTTGGGCCATTAACGGAGCGGTTGCGAGTACTGCGGTCAGAATGACCAATGCAGAAATTCGCAAACGTTCGGAACGCTGGAATCGATCAGACATGTTGATCCCTTCGGGGCTTCAATGTCGCCAGGAATGAATCCCATGTACGCTGGTATGCACCACTGGCAAGGAACTACCGCCAGCATTGTTATCGGCAATTGAGGCGCTGGCCTTAGTTACCTTGAGGGCGATACGTTAGGGATGGACAGGAGACGGCGCTCACTGCAATCGGATCGGAAGGGTGCTGCCCGTGACGGGATTTGTTGTAAGGATCTATTTACAACACGGACTGCTCTTAGAGGCTCAATAAAAAATCCCCACTTCTGGCGGAGGCGGCCAGAAATGGGGCACCCGGCCGGCTTGAAGAGTTTTTTTGTCTGCATCCACTTTTGTGAAACCCGCCTCAAACCCTGAGATCCGAACGAGCACTCGTCCATCTTCGCTTGATGTAACTTTAGCTATATGAAATGGCATCGGTACGTTTCTTGGCTAGGGACTCTGCTGCTAATCGCGCTATCGCAGGCGTGCAGTAATAGTAAGTCTCCTACTCCTCCCCCCGGTGGAGGTCCGCCACCGACACTCACGCTTTCGCCGGTTGTGAGCGGACTCAGCAATCCTGTCGACTTGCAGTTCCCGGATGACGGCAGTGGCCGCATGTTTATTGTTCAGCAGCCGGGCTCTATTCGCATTGCAACCAATGGGAGCCTGGCCTCGAGTCCTTTTCTCGATATCACGAGTAAAGTCGACTTCAGCGGAGAGAAAGGACTGCTCGGGCTCGCCTTCCATCCGCAGTTTCCCCAGAGCCATCTCTTCTACGTGCACTACGACCGGGTGTTCGGCGGGCTGAAGCAAAGCGTGATCGCCGAATACAGCGTGTCCGCATCCGATCCGAATCTGGCTGATCCCAACAGCGAGCGCATCCTGTTGACTGTCAACCAGCCTTTCGATAACCACAAGGGCGGACAGATTGTGTTCGGTCCGGATGGCTTTCTATACATCGGTTTCGGCGACGGCGGGAGCGGAGGAGATCCTCTTGGCAATGGTCAGAATTTGCAAACGCTACTGGGCAAGATGCTGCGCATTGATGTGGATCATCAGAGCGGCGGGAATCAGTATGCAATCCCCGCTGACAATCCGTTCGCGGGTGGCGGCGGCCTTCCGGAAATCTGGGCTTATGGCTTTCGCAACCCGTGGCGTTTCTCGTTTGATCGAGTCGACGGGCGTCTATTTGTGGGCGATGTGGGGCAGGATAAGTACGAGGAGATCGACATCGCGAGCAAGGCCGGAAATTTCGGTTGGAACACGATGGAAGGAATGCACTGCTTTAATCCGGCAAGCGGCTGCAATATGTCGGGGCTGACTCTGCCAATCGCTGAATATGATCATAGCCAGGGCGAGGCGGTGATAGGTGGATACGTGTATCACGGCAGTGCCATTGCGAATCTGGCGGGAGCGTACATTCTGGGCGATTTCATTAGCGGGACCATCTGGGAGCTTGCGAACGGCACTTGGACGCGCACGAAGTTGATCGACTCGGGCAAAAGTGTGAGTTCCTTCGGCCAGGATGTTACGGGGGAGTTGTATGTGGTGGACTACAACGGAAGCGTGCTGAAGGTTGTGGCGCAGTAAATTTCCCACTCACCAACGTATCGAAGTATCTCGAGAACGCCATTACAACTGGGATAGCTTTCACCGACGTAAGGTCCTTCGGAGCGCTCATCGCGCGCCTTAGGATAACAAGTCTGTTGGGTATGGCCTCCGTCCTACACAAGTAAAATCCCCACTTCTGGCAACGGCGGCCAGAAGTGGGGCACCCACCTCTCTCCTATATTCCGCGGCTTACCAGTAGCGATGTCCGGCGGTCCAGCGACGATGGGAAACAATCGGCGGAATTGCGTTGATGGTTGCTGAGATCGCTGTGCCGTTCGCGTCGGTTGTGAAAGAGACGGGATCTGACACGTTCAATAGAGTGCCGCAGCCCAGGATGTCGAAGCTGGCGACGAACCGCTGCGCCAGGAATGTGAAGAGGTTGTTTCCATCCGCGGGTACCGGGGACGGTGCGGCTGTGAGCGCCGCTTGATTGGCCGACAGGCGTGGGGGAGCGATGTTGACCATGTTTCGGCAATAGTCCGTCGTCGACGCGTGTCCCAGAGAAAGCGCGAAGGGTTGGTCGACACCGGCGCGGTATGCATCCACTTTAAAAAGATCATGTGAGTTGCCGTGGAGGACCATCGGGTCGCCGGCGGGAACCAAGGCAATCGGGGGCTGTTGCCAGGTTGCCGCTTGTAGTTCGTTCAGCGCCAACGCGGGAATCATCTGCCCGGGGTCAGCCAGATCCGGTGCTTTCCACGGAGTGCATCCCAGCGCGGGCCCAAGAAACCTGTCGAGAAGTCCTTCATCGCTGGGATTACGCACTATGGCTGCGCCGGGGAATTGCGCGATGTTCGCCTGCGTGGGCTGCGCAAGGCCAACCTCGGTCACAAGAAATGACGCCGGCAGATTGTCGCTCTGGTCTTGATCGACAACCATGAAATCGCGTGTCGTGGGACAGGGCTTGCCGTCAGTGGCGGTGCCGAGCTGCGGCACAACCAATATTCCTTTATGGATCGCGTGGTTCGCGGCCCAGAAAAACGCCAGCGCATTGCAATAAGCGAATTGCCCGAACAGGCCCCCGCCCCTGGTTCCATTCATACAACCTGCGGAATGCAGGACTCCCGGGTTCGCTTGCAACGTGAGCGTGGCGCCGTCGTAACCGAACCAGAGAGCCACCACTGCATTCGCAGGAAGTGTTGGGAGTACGGGAGAGGTAGCGGGTGTGGACCCCTTGGTAATGACCATAGGGTTGTAGATGGAAATGCTGCCGGTTGCAGGATCGAGAACGGCGGCCTGGACAAAGGCCGATTGATCCGTATTGCTTTCATCACAAGCGCCAGCCGTGGGATCGGTGGCGAGCAATTGATATGGTGTAGCCAATCCTGCGGCGGTGAGGGGCGCGTCCGGGACGATGATGGTGCAATTCAGGTTCGTAGTTTGGGCAAGGAGCACTGGAGTTGCAGACAACAGTGCCATCAGGCCACACAGCAAGGTGACAACATGGAGCACACTGCGACGAGTCATAAGTCTCCTTCGTTCTACGGAGGCAGGCACACCTCCGGCTTGTGGTCGTGCTCGATGGTTTCCAGGAGGGACTGCTGCATCGTCTAGGGTCTGGGACGAATTCCCCTCTTGCAGTTTTGCTTATGACGAACCGGCGTGGACGAAGCAACTATGGCATGGATGAGATCGGCTGTCAGGGTGGGCTTTTGACCTCATCCTCTGGGAGGATGCTCGGAATTTAAGTCTGAAAAGAAATCGCGTCAAGATCACTGGAAGTACAAGGTGCGCACTTAAGAACGACGTCAGGTACATCGAGAGGACAAGCGAAGATGGGAAAATGACCTCGCTCTCAAGTGTGATCGGGGCTGCGTGTTCGACGGCGCTTCGTGTACGACCGAACGCGACGAAACGCCTCCCATTCGCTTCGCTCAGGTCCGCGGGACGGACGAAGGCGTCCGTCCCTACACAAGCAAAATCCCCGGAGTTGAGTGCTTTCTAGTTTTGGCAGGCCCAGGGGGCGCAGTTCTGGCGGAGGGTTTGGAGTTCTTGTTTGGTCAGACCTAGCTTTTCGATGTCCTTGATCTGTTCGAGAGGGGTCAGGACATTGAAGTCCGATCCGAACAGGAATCGGTTCATGCCGATTCTCCGCATCTGTTGGAGCAGGGCGGCGGTGGCCCGCGGCGTTTCGTCTGGAGCGGGAACGTAGGAGATATCGAAGAGTACCTGGCGTGTCGCGGGGTCGTCGCGGAGGATGTGGTCGGCGAAAGTGCGGAGAACGGCCAGATTATTGTCGTTCTCGCGTGGCAGGCCTCCTCCAGCATGGGCGATCTGAATCCAGGAAGAACCGGCGCCGGGCAGGACGTCGCGAATGAAGAGTTCCGCGTCGGCGGCGTTGAACTTGCCGCCTCCGACATGAATCACCATGGGAAGATGCTCTGTCGCGGCGGCTGCAATCACTTCGGCGACTTTGCGGCGTTGGACACCGCTGCGGACGTCAACCGCCGAGGCGGTGAAATGGAGCTTTAGTCCGATCAGTTGCTTATTGCCGTGCCAATGGCGGATTTCGTCGATGGCCGAGTCGGTGAGGGGATCCACTGAAAGAAATCCGACAAGACGGTCTGGATATTTTGCGACCTGTGCAGCCGTGAATTCGTTCTCAAGACGCGCCTTGGCCGCAATCTCGGCGGGCTTCAGATGGAAGGAAGGCAAGCCATAGAGATAGGCGCAGGAGAGGATTACTCCCTTGGAAATGTGAGCCTGATCGAGGGCCGCGATGGTGTCGGCGGCAAAGACGGCGGGAGGGTTGTTGGACTCTAGACATTCCCCTATTAGCGCGCACAGCTTGGGAGAGGCAACGTGCATGTGGTGATCGGCTCGCCAGGCGGGGAGATCGGGAGATTGGGATTGGGCTGCCAGGATGTTTGGAATCCGCGGGGACACGATCGCCAGGAAAAGGGCGAAGGTCAGAAATTGGGAAGGGCGAGGGACCTTCGGAAAATGGCGCATGATTTGGTGAATTATGGCATGTGGGAGCTGTAGAAGAATCCCCACTTCTGGCAAAGGCGGCCAGAAGTGGGGCACCTTCTGGATTCATTCGGCATTGTCAGGGCTTGGGATGGTCCGCGGTATACGGATGGCAGCAGGGCTTCTGGACCGGGGCGAATTCCATGACTTCGACGCGGGTAGCGTCTGGATCGTAGGCGTCGAGACTGTCTTTGCCGTCGCGGCCGACTTCGGGGCCGTCGAATGCTGAGTAGCCTCCGGATTTGAGTTCGGCGGCTGCCGCGTGAACGTCTTTGACTCCAAATGAGAAATGATTCTGCACACCCAGTTCCTTGTGGTCGGCGGTTGCTGGGATGTTGAGCATGTACTCGATCCACTCGGGGCCATCGGGAACCTGGAGTTCGTACCAGTCGGTGCCGTCGTCCTTAAATCCTCCGGTCCAGTAGAGACGAAAGCCCAGAAGGTCTACGTAGAAACGGTTTTCGGCAGCCAGGTCTTTGACTACGAAACCCGCATGGATCAGGCGTGTGCTGATTTGCTTCGAAGCTGGTTTCAGGCCCGCGTTCGAGGGACTCCTTTGAACAAACGCGATCGGGTTTTCTTCAGGATCCCGAAGGCTGAAGGCTTGCGCACCATCCGATGCGTGTTGGATTTCAGCCGCTTGGATGCCGTGCGCGAGAAGGTACTGGCGAAGCTGTGAAACGTTGTCGGTTGCGAATGCGACTTCAGCAAGCCAGCTCTTGTGGGGATCGCTTTTTACGTCTGGCGGAGCTGGTTTCAACAAGAATCGATGGTTAGTAGGGCGGACAAGATAGCAAGTTTCCGGGCCTTTGTACTCGGGACAGCCTTCTGTGAATCCCAGGACGTCGGAATAAAAGTGTTTGGATTTCGCGAGGTCGCTGACGTAGATCGTGACGTGATCGATGCCAGTGATGTGGGGACGCTGGGCTTGATCTGAGGCGCCTATTGCGAATGTTTGCAGCAGGATTACGAGCAGGAGAGAGTTCACGGCGGCCTTATGAAGGTGCTGCATAGCCGCAGATTCTACCGCAGGAAGGTGATTCGGTCGTTGTGAGCTCGGCGCCGCGAGTTTCAGATTCGTCTGCAACGAAAATCCCCACTTCTGGCAAAGGCGGCCAGAAGTGGGGCACCCTACGTTTTGCTCTTTCTCCGCAAATGCTCGTTAAAAGTGAAAAGCCCTCGCTTGCGACGAGGGCTTTTCCCGGGGGGAGGGACCTAGGGCAAAGCCCATGAGTCCTGCGCGATGGGGGAATCGCGTTACTTCGGTTGCTGCTGTTGATCGGCCATGGGGGCTCCCGTGTTGGCGGAGAGCTGTTCCAGGTCGTTCTTCAGCAGGCTGATTTCGACGCGGCCGCCGCTCACGCGCTTCGCCTTCGGATCTTCCGAGGGAACCGGAGCGTTGCCCATGCCGACGAGGTAGATGCGGTAGACCGGGATGTCATGCGTGAGAACGAGGTAGCGCACGACCGACTCGGCCATCTTCTGCGAAGTGGTGATCGCCGCCTGACCCTTGCCAGAGGAGAATCCCTGCACTTCGATGATGTAGCCGCGCTGTCCCTTCAGATTGCCCGCCATCTGGTCGAGGGCGTCCTTGGCATTCTTGCTGAGGACGGTCTGACCGGGACGGAAGCGGATCTCGGTCTGGTTCTGCGCCTTGTACTGGTCGATGTTGCTGACCACGGTCTCGACATTCTGAACGCGGGTGGTCACCTGCTGCGCCGACTGCTGGGCGGCGGTGGCCTTGTTGCCGGCGTCGACGGCGTGCTGGTCGGCTTCGTTCGCCTTGTCAGAGGCGAGCTTGATGCCGGCCGTGGCGCGGGAATCGACGTCCTTAATCTGCTTGCCATTCTGTGAGGTCAGTTCGTCGAGCTCGTTGACGCGGTCGCGGATGGGCTCGGTCTGGCGTTGAACGTATTTTTTGCGGGCGAAGGGATTAATGCGTCCCCAGAACCCTTCGCGCGAAGGAGCGGCCAGAGGCGCTTTGCCAGTGGCGTTGCCGGTGTCGCTGGTGGTCTGTTGCGCGGCAGGCTGGTTCTGGTCAGACGAGGTGGTCTGCGCAAGGGCCGGCATCGCGAGCACGGCAGCCAGTGGCAGGGCGATAAGTAGGCGATGGTTCATAATGACTTCCTCCAAGTTGGGGCGCGGTTTGGTGTCCGTTGTCGCTACCCCGGCACGCCTTGGCGTGCGTGAAGTTTAATTGCGTCCCTGAAACCGTAAAGAAAGCCAGCAGATTCGCTAGGCCTGGTCAGCGCTGACGCAACGCTGAACCTGGGAGTTATGGACGCCCGAATCCACGGCGTCACATAAGCTCTAGTACATGTCGGATGCCAAATCGAGCTATAAGGTTGAGTATCTAAATGATTGATAAATAGAGACATCCAGGTTGGCGTTTGGCGGAGGGGGCGCGTACATGTGCTGTCGCAGGGTAATTTTGGGAAAGCTGATATAAAAAGTGCGTGTGAAAAGCGTTGTCCGTCGTTCGTCTTTGGTCGTTTGCCAAACCATTTTTCGCATCAGGCCAGGAGGGGAATTGGGATCCAATTGCAGCGTTCTAAGGGCAGTTATCGCGGTAACTATTACTTTGACGGCTCTGCTTTTTGTGCCTGAACTTTTCAGCGAAGACGCGCGGATGGCGACTTCGCGGATTTCTGAGGAGCATCTGCGGGAGTACTCCGATCTGGCGGTCAACTGGATGCAGGAGTATCTGCGCGTGGACACGACGAACCCGCCGGGAAATGAAATGCGCGGGGCGGAGTTCTTCAAGAAGATTCTTGATCAGGAAAATATCGAAAATCGCGTGTTTGAAATCGCTCCGGGGCGCGCCGATGTATGGGCGCGGATTCCTCACACTACGTCGGAGTCCAAACGTCCAATCATTTTGTTGAGCCACATGGATGTGGTGACCAGCGATGCGACGCACTGGAAGGTGCCTCCCTTCAGCGGCGAAGTGCGAGATGGCTACATCTGGGGACGCGGCGCGCAGGATATGAAGGATGAGGGGCTCGCGCAGCTCGTCGTGATGGTGATGCTGAAGCGCGAGAAAGTGTCGCTCGATCGCGACGTGATTCTACTCGCCGTTGCCGATGAGGAAGCTCAGGGTACCGGCACGGACTGGTTCGTCAAGAATCAACGGGATCTGCTGGGGAATGCCGAGTTCCTGATCAACGAGGGCGGCGAGAACCTGCTGGAGAATGGCAAGGTGAAATACGTTGGCGTCGACGTGGGAGAAAAGACTTCGTATTGGCTGAAGGTGACGGCGCACGGGCGGCCGGGGCATGGGTCGCGCCCGAATGCAGATTCGGCGCCGAACCGGCTGGTGCGCGCGCTGAATAAGATCATTTCCTATCACACTCCGTTGCGCGTGCTGCCCGTGGTCGAAGAATTCTTGCGCGACATGGCTCCCTATGAGCCGCCAGACCGGGCGGCTTACTACCGCGATGTGAAGAAAGCGATCGAAGACAAGAAGTTTCAACACGAAGTGGAGCGTGACGAGTCGTTGAACTTTCTGCTGCGGGATACTATTTCGCTCACAATGATGGGCGGTTCGGGGCAGACGAATGTGATACCTCCGGAGGCGTGGGCGAACCTGGATGTACGAATCTTGCCGGGTGGTGATCCTAAGGCGTTGGTGGAGACGTTGCGGCGAGTGGTGAATGATCCGGACGTGACGATCGAGCCTCTGGAAACTGAATTTCGGCTGGCGAATTATTCCGGGTCGGATAATGTGATGTTTCTGGCAATCAAAGACGTGTCGGCGAAGTATTTCCCGGCGACGCCGGTCGTGCCCCACATCACTAGCGGATATACCGAGAATCAGCGGTATCGGCCGTTGGGGATTATCGCGTACGGGTTCAATCCGTACACAGCTACCGAGGAGGAGGGGAATACCGAGCACGGGAATGATGAGAGGATTCGCGTCGAGGAAGTGCGGCGGGGGCCGCGGGTGCTGTTTGACGTGGTGGTGAAGGTGGCGGGGGAGTGAAGCTTTCGCCGCGGATTAACGCGGCTTCGACGGATTTTTGCAGGAGGAGTATCGCGGCGGCTATCTCGCCTGCCGCTCTATGGCCGAAGGCAGTCTTTCACATCGACATCGCAACGAACTATTTCTTACTCGTGGTCAGCGGTGCTCCTCCGCGTACTGCCGAAATTGCACGCGTAATTCCGTCAATCACGCGTGCGGGTTGATAGAGATGAATCTCGTGTCCGCTGCCCGTAGCGGTAATGTGCAACGTGTTTGAACTGAGGTAGTCGAGACGCGGCGCGGCCTCGCCGCGGGATCGGCGTACGGGCTCGGGAGCAACCGGTTCGCTTGCGATGACGATCACGGGCAGCGATCCGAGCGGCGGTTTCTTGCCGGGTTCAGTCTCGTCGAATTCACGCAGAAATTCCTTTCGCCATGAGAGCAGAGATTCTGGGCCCGCCTTCGACGGATCCGATTTCTCCCACAGTCTGATATCGAGTTGTAGTCGAACCTTCTGCAGATCAGATGGCAGTCGATCGAAAGGTTCCTCTTCACGAGTCGGTGCAGGATCTCTGGCGGACGCAGGTAGCGGATACGCCGAATGCAACTCCTCTTCGGACAGCTCCCAGATCAAGCCAACCTTGTTCTTCACTTGCATGCCGATGCGATTACTGCTGTTGCTGAAGACGAGAGCAGCTACGTCGGCGGGGTAGGCGTGTTGGTACGCCTGAATGAAAATCCCGCCGATAGAAGCGCCCACTAGAACGAACGGCTTCTGCTCGGCTGAGGCAATCAGAAGGGCGTGAAGATCGCTGATGGTTTCTTCGACCGTGTCCTCGGCGGGGCCGGGATCGCTCCACGCTAACCCGGCGCGATCATACGAACACACACTGGTAGTCTCCGACACCTTGGGTTGAACGAGAGCCCAATCGATGGAGAATGCTCCTCCGCCAGCCATCAGAATCACCGTTGGTGATCCGCGGCCAGTGCAATGGAGGTGGAGCTTTCGTCCTCCAATATCGACCAGGCGCCCGGGGTATTCCGTTGGAGGCCTTTGAGCGTGAGTGGTGGTAAAGACCGCGATGACAATTATGGCGACTGCGATGACATGAGATCGCATTCCTAAGTCCTCTTAGGGCAACGGTACGGCTGTCGGAGGAGAGAGGTTCCGTCCTTATTAGTGGACTATATTTACGGCGATTGCTGGTGTGATTGAGTTCGTCGTGTTTCTTCCAGCCGGGAAAGCCCGCACTCCTGCTATGACTCCCACCTTGCTATTGAAGTTGTATTCAATTGCAGGGGCGATGCCGAATGTGCGGCTTGAGCCGGAATTCAGGTTGATAGGTTGTGAGGGATCGGACTGGTTGTAACCAGCCACTTGCGTATTCGACTGATTGCGATACGTGGCGTCGAGCGCCAGCACCCACCGCTGGGTCAGGCTGTATTCCCAGGCCGCATCCAGGAAGAGGGAGTTGCCTGGTTTGGCATGGCCGCGGAATCCTTGCGACGTGCCATAGACGCTGAGATCCTGCACGTTTACTGTGCGCGAAAATGACGGCACGACGTTAAAGCGCATGCGAAGGATCCGGCCGTTAGGCATCCAGAAGAAAGTTTGCGTATATAGGGCCACTGTCGTAGTGAAAGCTCCGCTGCCCATGCCATCGCTGGGACGACAGTTCAATTGATCGTATCTTCCGGTCGGTAGCGATTCCTGCACGGCGACGGAGGTCGTCGGTTTCCAACTTCGTTCTTGAAATAAGTGAAGCCGATACTGTGCCTGAACCGTGAGATCTCCGATGCCTATTCCGCTACTGCTCGGCCCATTGCTGACCTGGTTGTAACCGAATGTGGGGATCAAGCCGACGGTGAATTTGTTGGCAAGACCGTAGTTGATGTAGGTCAGCGAACCAATACTGTGGCTGTGGGGAACTGGCGTCTTATTCCCCTGCGCGTCATAGAAGCTTTGCGAGCTCACATCGTACAGATAGGGTTCGATGAGCATGTGTCCGCGAGGCAAGGTGTTGGCGGACGGGGCGAGCAGCGGTCCGGTCCACCAGGCATCGCCAAGAGCCTCGCGGGCCGATTCCTGAGCGGGAGCGAAGCTCTGCATTATTAGCAGAACAAGTGCGGCGATAACGAATTTGCAATCCACCATCGTTTTGTATGCCTACTGTGTACTGCTGGTGAATGTCCCCACCCAGTTTGGCTCCCAGGTTTTGCCCCAGTCGGGAGAAAAAAACTGCTCTGTCCGGAATGAATCGGCTGCGACGTCCGAAAAGATGAAACGGACGAAAATCGATTTACTCCCAAAATCTTCCTGATCGAAGAATTCGCCGCGGTTGCCGTTGAACTGGCCGATCGTCGGCGTCTGCAGAATGCCGTCTTTGCTGTTTGCCCAATACAGGCGCCACTGGCGCGATTCAGGGTTATATAGACGCAGGGTCAGTCCCTCGATATGACCCGCGGCGCCGTCGACTGCGAGTAGGCCGAAATTGGCGCGGCCATTCCAGAGGTTCTGGACCACCGATGTGCCGTTGTATTCAACCCATGAGTCCGAATTCGCCAGGGGATGCGCCAGGCGCTTTAGGTTAGCTTTCCAGGTTCCGCATTCGAAGTCGAAATCGTGCTGATGATCATCATTCGACGACGACTTTGGATCGAGCTTGGGCGTACTGGCCTCCGCTTGAGTCTTGAATTCCTCTTCGCTGACACGGGTTTGATCGGTGATCCAGTTCACCTCCCAGGTTTTGCCACCGTCATCGGAGAAAGATTGCTCGAAGTGGGCGGAGGTCGCAGTAATTTTTGACCAAATAAATCGCACCAGAACCATGCGGCCGTTAATGGGTTCGTGATCGTAGAACTCGCCTACGCCGTTCTTGAACTCGCCAACCGTGGGGATGCCCAGCGTGCCCGTTTTGCTGGTCGCCCAGTAGATGTACCACTGATGGGATTCGGGATTGTAGAGGCGAAGCGTCATGCCCTCGATGTGTCCTGCCGAACCTTTGGTTTCGAACTGCTCGAGGTTGGCTTTGCCGTTCCAGAGTGTCTGGGTGTACGTCGTGCCGTCGAATTCGGTCCATTCGCTCGACCCGGTAAGCGGATGCAAAAGGCGCTTCAGATGGATCCTCCATGTGCCGGCTTCGAAATCGAAATCGTGTTGACCGTCGTGTGTAGCGCCAGGGTTGGATACGGATGAGTCCGATGCCGCTGCGACGGCGGTTAGGCAACAGAGCATCAGAGCGCTCCAAATTAAGCGGGATGGGATGTGCGGCTTTGATGACATAACTGTTCCTTTCGGGCTCGCCAGGGAGCAGAAGCGTTGCACCACAGAGGACCCTTCGACATCGCTCAGGGCAGGCACATAGGGCCACAGCGGACC
>Ga0070713_100002097_pt1 | contig 12891 bp, 12 predicted proteins | sample LARL82metaG_FD_65465 | JGI IMG/M metagenome (GOLD analysis project Ga0070713, IMG submission 65465) | Corn, switchgrass and miscanthus rhizosphere microbial communities from Kellogg Biological Station, Michigan, USA - LAR L8-2 metaG | ecosystem: Host-associated > Plants > Roots > Rhizosphere ... | reverse complement strand
CATCATGCGGCGCACCCGCTCCTGCGCAAAACCGACATCGCTGATATAACTTCGCTTTGCCGCTGTCGCCCATCCCTGGCGATTCAGGACTTCAAGAATCTCCTCACCCTGAAGAGCGTCTGCTGCCTGCACGTGGCGGATGGGACTCATCGTATCGGTTCCTCCGCCAAGCGCCTTCCGGAAGCCGGTGGTTGTGATATCGCTGATCCAGTGCGCGACGCTGCTTCGATCCCGCGCCTCGCTCGCCAGTGCATCCACGGCCGCGGCAGGAAGATACATAAGCAGGCCTTCTGTGATCATCAATGAAGGCTCGAACCCCGCTGCTTCATACATCTCGCGTCGTTGTTTAGCATCTGTGACGTCGGCGACAAGCCGTTCCCGACGACAATTCACCGTCTCGCTCGACATCAGCTTTTCTTTGTAATCCAGCATGTCGGCGAAATCGATTTCGATCCAGCGCAGGTTTGCGGGCAGGGCTAGCCGCCACGGCCGCGTATCGAGACCGCAACCGACGCTCAGCACGGTTGCAATGGAGTTTGCGACAAGCGCCTCCAGCAGCAGTTCATCGACGAAACGCGCCCGTATGGACAGGCCCATGCGCGCGACGTTGGCGTAGGGCATTGCATTGAGAATAGCTTTGCCGCGTTCTCCTGCCAGCCGTGCCGCGAATGGATCGCGCACAAATCCATCTTCTAATTCGGTTTCGGCGGCGCGACACGCAGCCACCATCAGCGCGGTGTCGCCGACGTGGGTGATTTCACTATCGTGAGCAGACATCGGACTATTATGCCCGACGGCAGTTATGTGGGAATCCTCACCAGATTCGTACGCGCTGCTCCGGCGAGAGATAGAGCTTCTGTCCCTCGTGCACCGGAAATGAGTTGTACCACGCGTCGACATTGCGCACGATGTCGGTGCGATACTCCGCGGGAGAGTGCTCGTCAGTCATCACTCTCCGCCGCAGTTCCGCATCACGCATCTTCGAATGACGGCTCTGCGCATAGGCGATAAAGTACTGCTGATCTCCGGAAAAGCCCTCCTGCTCGGGCGCCTCTTTCCCATTCAGCGATACCCGGTAAGCGTCGAATGCCGCCAGCACACCGCCCAGGTCGGCAATATTTTCGGGCAAAGTCTGCTTTCCGTTGAGGGAGAGGTCCGGGAATGGATGGTACTGGTCGTACTGCTGCGCCAGTTTGTCTGTCGCCGCATCGAAGTGCTGAAAGTCTTGCGGCGTCCACCAGTTCCTTAGTCGGCCCTTGGCATCAAACGCGGCGCCTTGCGAATCGAATGTGTGGCTTACTTCATGGCCAATGATCGATCCGATAGCGCCGTAGTTCACCACTTCAGGCGCTTTCGCGTCGAAGAATGGCGGTTCAAGAATCGCGGCGGGGAAGTTCAGCGCATTCTGCAGAGGCAGATTGACTGCATTCACCGTCTGCGGCGTCATGCACCACTCGCGCCGATCTACAGATTTCCCGAGCCGATCGATAGCGCGATGGTACTCGAAAAGTTCGCTGCGCAGCTCGTTTCCGAATAGATCGTCGCGTCTGATCTCCAGCCGCGAGTAATCCTTCCAGATTTCCGGATACCCGATACCCACATAAAGAGCGCTCAACTTGGCGTGAGCCTGTGTTTTGGTGGCCGCAGTCATCCATGGCAGCGCGTCAATCCTCTTATGAAACGCAGCCACAATGTTGGCCACCATTGCCTGCACCCTGGCCTTTGATTCCGGCGGAAAATATCGCGCGGCGTACAGCTTGCCAACCTCATCTCCCAGCAGGTCGTTCACCTCGTCGATGGCGCGATGCTGGCGTGGGCTCTGCTCCTGAACTCCGGTGACCTCCTGCTTAAAGAAAGCGAAGTGTTCGTCGGCGAAAGCCTTGGGCAGCGCCTCCGCATGGTCTTCGAGCGCGTGAAAGGTAAGCCAGTCTTTCCACGTTTCCAGCGGCGTTGATCCTACGAGGGCGGCTTCACCTGTAATCGCGCTTGGCTGCCAAACCATCATGACTTTCGCCGATTGGAGCCCGGCCGCTTTGAAGAACTCTGTCCAGTCCAGCCCCGGCGCCTTCGTAGTGAAGTCCGACTGTTTCCACGGATTATTTGCCTTGCGCACTTCCTGATCTTCGGCCAGCGTCCAGTGCTTTTCCGCAATTGCGTGCTCGAGCGCAATGACGCGATCCGCACGATTTTCCGCATCGGAGACCTGCGCCAGCTTCAGCATTGCGATCACATGAGCACGGTATTTGTCGCGTAAGGACCGCATGGCGTCAGTGTCGCTCAGGTAATACTCTCGGTCGGGTAATTCAACGCCACCCTGCAGCAGATACGCTATGTAGTGGTCGGGATCTTCAAAGCCCGGGGCCGACCACAGGCCCAGGAAGTTTGCGGTGTGGTAATTGGTGTAGTTCAGCGGATCTTCATCCGCGCGAATTTGCGCACCCAGCGCCCGCGCCAGGTCTCTCTTGTCCCGGATCGCGCTGATCGCCGCAAACTTTGCCTGCAACGGCTTCAATCCCTTGGCCTCGATCCCTGCCTCATCCATGTACGAGCGATACAGGTCGGCAATCTTGCGCTCGCCTTCGTTGCTCGGCGACGACTTCACCAAGTCCTCAATCAGCGCCGCCGTGCGATGCTTGCTGACATCATCGAGTTGTGCAAATACGCTGATCCCGGCGCGGTCCGGAGGAATCACCGCCTTGCGCAGCCAGTCGCCGTTCGCGTAGCGATAAAAATCCGCCCCTGGCTGGGTCGAGCGGTCCATCTCGGCGACGGAGATGCCGGCACTGGTAGCGCTGTTCGACTGTCCTGACAAGGAGGCAGTTGCAACTCCAGCCACTGCCAGGGCCCAAAAGCAGTATCGAAACCACAATTCACGTGAGAGTTTGCCAGAGGCTTTCATAGCTGAGTATCTCGACTTTGCTTTCTTGGATGCCGAGTCAACCTGCAATATCTACTGCCGAACTTCGTTACCTTTCGCGGAAACCGGTGCGGCGATCGCCAACTCCAGCAAGTCTTCCGCGACCCGGTGCGTGTTGTGGCGGGCTACGTTGTCTTCGTAAAGATAATCGCCCAATACCGGGCACACGCCCATCGCCTCGATCGCATCCAGGTCGGCGACGATTTGCGATGCGCCCTCCAGCGCGTACTTAGCTTTCAGCCCCCCGGACAGGGAAGTGCGATTCACCAGCGCGTAGTCGAACAGTTGGCAACGCGCGTGGTCATTCAATGCCCGGATATGGTCGGCAGCCGTCCTGCCCAGGCTTTCGTTCGCCTGGGTCATGAGGTTGCATACGTAGACCTTTGCTGCAGACGACTCGCGAATTGCCTGTGGAACTCCCCGCACCAGCAGATTGGGGATCAGGCTGGTGAAAAGAGAACCTGGGCCAATTGTGATCAAGTCCGCGCGCGCGATTGCGTCCAGTGTCTGTGGCAGCGGGTCCGGATTCGGCGGAACCAGAAACAATTCCTTGATATGTCCTTTACTCGCCGTGATTTTGGTTTCGCCACGAACACGCGTGCCGTCCTGCATCAGCGCTTCTAGTTCGATGTTGGCAGTGGTAGCTGCGTATATGTGTCCACGGGTGGCAAGAATCTCCGAGGACAGCCGTACCGCCTCTGAAAAATCATCGGTGACGGAAGTCAGTGCGGCGAGGAATAAATTGCCGAAGCTGTGGCCTTCCAGCCCCGTCCCTTTCTCGAACCGGTGCTGAAATAGTTTTGACAGCAGTGCCGAATCTTCCGACAGAGCAACGATGCAGTTGCGCACGTCGCCCGGCGGCAGCATGTTTAATTCTTTGCGCAGGCGACCGCTGGAACCGCCGTCGTCACTGACCGTCACCACGGCGGAAAGATCGCTGATCATCGCTGCGCCCGCAGCGCTGGAGAAGGTTTTGTGGGGAACACCGGGAGTTGCTGACGTGCCCGGTGGTGCAGCGACGTACTTTTTCAGCCCTTTCAGTAAGGTGGAAAGACCAGTACCTCCGCCGATAGCAACTACGCTCAATTCGCGCGCGCCTGCGGAGTGCTGGCGTCCAGAGGACATTGCGATTAGCCGAGGTTCCCGAATTCCGGTTCCGAGGGCAGGGGCATTTCAGCGCCCGGGTCCGGGTACAGCAGTTCGGTGAAGCGAGGATCCTCCGAGAGGTTCTGGAAATCGGAATCGTTGCGCGCCTGGAACCGCAGTGCCGGGTTCAATTCAATGGCACGCGCCAGGTTGCGAAGCGAATCTTCCGAATGTCCCGTAAGGCAGTCGAGCGCAGCAAAACCATACGCGACGTAATCAGCTTTCGGAACCTGCTTCGAAAGCGAGTCGAGGTGCTCGCGCGCGCCGACATAATCGCCCAAGTTAATCAGCGACACTGCAAAATCGTAGTGCTCTTCCGGCGTCTTGAACTGCGTGGCAGTCTTCTCCAATTGCTGATTGCACGCATTCAAGTGCACCGCGGCGCGGTCGGCCAGTTCGCGGTTGTTGCCCACGACCACTTTCTGGAGCGCGGTTTTGGCCTTATCGTACTTGTGTTCCTGCATGGCACGCAGGCCGGCCTCATACGACTGGAGGAGTTGCGTGAGTTGCGGATCGCTGACAAGCGTGTGTTTTGCTGTAGGTTTTTGGGCCATCTGCAGAAGTTTTCCTAAAGGAGACATTCGCTGAATTGCATCATTGAATCATTGAGGGATTGAATCACTGCAACTGCATCCTGAACCGGTATTCAATGATTCAATGATCCGATGATTCAATCGGTTGTTGCTGCCGTTTGCAGATCAATCTGCTTCCACTCACCCGCGATAATGCCTTTGCGGATCTGAGCTGCAGTCTTGTGTTGCTTGCTCATCTGGTACGTGTAAAAAACCTCTTTCATGCAGGTCGAACACTCGGCGCCGTGCGTGCCTTCAAAGCAGCTGTGCAGGCTCTTGTGTCCCATGCGGTCGCAGTAGCAGTAGCACGGCATCTGGTAGAGGAGCGGCTGGATCTTGGCCGCCACCTGGTAAGCCCGCGACTGAAACGGATACTGGTCGTTGGTTCCCCAAAGCTGCTCTTTGCCGAGGATCGGCGGCAGTTTCTCACCTTTGGCTGGAGCATTCTGGTGGAACGCGGGCACCCGCGTCTCGTCCTCAGCCGAAATGGCCCACGGCGCAGACACTGCCAGCGTAAGTGCGATCAAAAAGCCGAGCATCAATCTGCGTTTCAGCATGCTTTCCTCAAGGGCGTATTGTAACGCGAATCGCTGCGGGGCGCATATCGGGAGCCGAGCCAAAGGCCTGTGTGGGTCGGACATTCTTGTCCGACAGAAGCCGGTCTCACCGGTGGCCGCTGCAGCGAAAATTGTGCGATCATTCTGCCGACTGCTTCGCAGCCATAGGAGGCGCGATGAAAAGCGTGGTATCCGCTCTAATGATTATTCTTGCCATTCCTTCCTTTGCGCAGGATCAGAACAAAGACAAGAAAGAACCACCCACTCTCAAGAGCATCCTGCTCGAACAAATGCGCTCCACCCACAACAAGGCCGAATGGTTTGTCCCCGCGAACACCGCCGTCGAGGGTCTCGCCGCCGAACAAGCTGCCTGGAGCGATGGCAAGAACCACTCCGTCGGCCAACTCGCCTACCACTTGGTTTTTTGGGACAAGGAAGAGCTGGCCAAATTCAAGGGCGAGCCGCCGGTGAAATATAGCGGCAAGAATGACGACACCTTTAGCAACTACGATCCCAAAACCTGGAATGAGACTGTCAAGCAACTGGACCAGGTGCTCACCGAATGGGAGAAGGCCATCGAGTCCGCCGATGACGCGAAGCTAAAAGAGTGGGCGTCGGGTATCGCTCACCTGGGCACACATAACGCCTATCACATCGGCGAAATGGTCATGGTCCGTAAAGAGCAGGGAAGCTGGAACCCGGAGAAAGGCGTGAAGTGAGACGCGTAGATGGTGGGAGCTAAAGTAGAATTCCAGCATCTACATGCATCAGGCCATCTGGATCCTGTCCGCAGTCTTCGCGCTGGCTGCAGGCTTTACCGATCTGCGCTGGCGCCGTATTCCCAACTGGCTGACTTATCCGGCCGCGCCGATTGCAGTTGTGCTTCACGCAATTGCCGGACGATGGCCTGAGGCCAAACTCTCCCTGGAAGGGTTGGCGCTCGGCCTGGGACTGCTTCTTCCATTTGTATTGTTGCGAAGCCTGGGCGGTGGTGACTGGAAGTTAGTGGGAGCGTTGGGGGCATTTGTTGGATGGCATCGCCTGATCGACGTGCTGGTTGCCACCCTCCTGATCAATGCGCTGATGGCAATCGTCTTGATCATCGCCAAGAAGCGTACTTGGCGTACGCTGCGCAACATTGGTCGTTTGTTCGCGGCCTTCTTCCGCCTTCATCTGCCCGCGAAAGATTTAACCATCGATAACCCAGAAGCCATCAAGGTTCCATTCGGGGTCGCCGCCGCGGTCGGAGTTCTCCTCTACGTAGCCTGGCACTGGCAAGGGCCGTTCTCTTAAAAGATTCGGCGCTGACACATGCCACCGGCTACTGACCACTGACCACTGACCACTCGCCACTAAGTTCCTGGAGGCGGGTCCTGCTGGGGCGGAGGCGCGACGATCTCGGGCATGTTTTGCTGCTGCTGCTGAACTTCAGGACCGGGAACCGCAACGTTATCGGGAGCTTCCATCTGCATGTTCTGGGCAACGGGCGGTGAGTAGGGCTGAGCGGGATTTGGCATATCAGGCCCCTTCGGGCTGAGCAGCACGCTGCGCAATGCATTGGGATCCGATTCTGACCCTACAACAACAAAATTCAATCCTGAGCCATTGAGCAATTGCGACAGTACCTCGCCAGGAGTACCAGGGCCAAAGTCTGCTGCAACCCTCTCCTGTTCCGTTCCTGCCGGAATCGCGATCTCGGCTCCGGTCTTCTTCTGTATCTGGAACAGAACTTCCGAGAGCGACGCATTGTTGGCATGGATGGACAGCATGCCGTTCGCGAAGTCCACGCTGACGCCATTCACAGGCGCTGCACGCCGAGCCCCCGCCGTCACCGTCGCCGGGGTTGTCTTGGCAGCGCTCCCGTGATGCGCGGGAGATTTCGTGGAAACCCATCCGATGGTTGTTCCCGGATCCGTGGGAGCACCGGTACCACCGCCAATCGTCACCAGTACGCCCGAGCTGTCGGGCACAATGCGATACCACTGAGGCAATGTAAGGTCGACGACGACTCGCGTTACGGATGGCTGTCGTGAGTAGAGGCTGGTGCGCACCGCACGCACGGCGCCGCGATTCACATTCAGTCGACGAAGTCCCGTACCCGGTTGCGTGTTTGGAAGATCAATGACGAGGCGGTCTGGTCCTTCGATCATCTGCGCTTGTGGCGCAATCTGGCCGGTGGTTTCGATGCGAAGTTGAAATGGATTTTCCGCGACGATGGAGACCTTGTTCACACTCGGAAGACGAGATGATCCCCCGGCCTGTGCTGAAATCGGCACAAGCGCTGCGAGCGCAACCAAGCTCAAGAGGGAGTACTTCACTGTGCGAATTCTAGCAGTGGAATCCACTGCTTCGACTGCACTTTAGTTCTAGTACCAACACGCGAACTATCTTTGAAGCTCCCGTCGCGGACCAAACTGAATTGGGAAGGTCAGCTAGCTTTGCTGCCGCTTGCGCCAACTTCGTGCCAGCACGGCTGCGGCTCCTGATGCGACCAGCACAACCGTGCCCGGCTCGGGAACTGCTGGCGGCGGAGGAGGCGGGGGCGGCGGGGGCGGATGATGGCATTCCTCGCTCGTATCGCCAGGGGGGCACTTGTGTCCTGTGGGAACGATCGGCACGCCGCCGATCGGCATCGGTATGAATCCCCCGGGAGGCGGTCCACCTGCGAACAGATTTCCGGGAGCGGAACTACCCGGTCCAAGCGGCAGGCCTGGATCAAGATTGAACAACCGGGAGTCGAGATCCGCCGGTCCTGCCTGAAACATTCCACTTGCCATGGCATCGGGGCGGTCCAATTCGGCGATTGTCGGTTCGTTGGGAGCCGTATTTGCCTGCGGCAGCACCGAAACTTGGTTCCCGCAACGAGTGCGCGCCGTGATGTGACCGTCGGTAAGGAGTTTCTCTCCTTTGTGCAGGCTGGCCTGCTTGTGCATCCAGAAAATCTTGTCCCCACGCCGGTAAGAGAGATAAACGAGCTTCGGTTGGCTGACCTCGACAATCCTCGCGTGGTCGTAATGAAAACCGGAATAATGTTCGGAGACTACTGGATCGTGATCGGCGACTTCGCGTAATTCTTCACCGGAAGTGACGCCCCCCGGAACAATCGAGAATGGGTATACAGTTCGTCGATTTCGCGTCTGTACTACTGGCGCGCCGAATGTGGAAGGCAGCGCGTGGGAACCTGTAATGATGATGTTGTTACTCGCCAACTGTGGCCGCGGTTGATTCAGCCAACGGAAAGCGAGAACGCAACCCGCCACAATCGCAAGAAAAGCGACGCTGCGTACAAGAATGCCGCCGACTCTGCGCCGGCTCCGCCGCCTTCTGCCCCGACTTCGCGAATGCCTCACTGCAAATCTCCTAACGACACGACTGCCCTAGTATTTGGGAAGGGGGAGCGAATACAACTTTAGTTGCAGTTGCCATACCAGTCCGCAACCGCCGTGAAAAAGGTAAGTACCTTAAGTATCCAGCAGATACTTACCTTCGTATAGCACGGCATGCTAGCAGAGTAGGAAAAACATTGCACAAATAATATCTGTTGATAACCTGGCTTCGACGTGATCACGGGCACTGAAAAAGTCCATTTCCATTCATGGACTTAGCTCCAGTTCAAGGTTGTGGATATCCGGGCCGGAATTGGGAATGCGAAGTGCACAGCCGGTGCTCCCGCCGCGTTAATATTGAAGGCCAATGCCAACCAAGAAAGTGAAATCCAGGCCGCGTTCCTTGCGCGCCGTGGTTGAAGCTACGCCTGCATCCGTTGCAATCGCAATTATGGCCGCCGGGAAGGGAACGCGGCTCAAGTCGAAACATCCCAAAGTTCTCCACGAAGTCGGCGGAAAGCCGCTGCTGGGGCACGTGATCGCGGCCGCGACACGTGTCGCCGCGCCCGAGCATGTATTCGTCATCATTGGTCACGAGGCGGACCGGGTACGAGAGGCGGTGCGCGGTTACGGGGTGAACCTCGTCCGCCAGGAACCGCAGCGGGGGACGGGCCACGCCCTGATGTGCGCGGCGCCCAGTCTTTCGGCTTATGACCACGTGGTCGTGCTCTCGGGCGACGCGCCTCTGATCAAAGCGGAAACGATCAAACGGTTGCTCGACTTTCACTTGCAGAAGAAAGCCGCGATGACCATCTTGAGCGCAAAGCTCAGCGACCCTACCGGCTATGGCCGCGTGATTCGGAAAGGGAAGTCGGACGAGGTTCAGGCGATCATTGAAGAAAAGTCCTGCAAGCCCGCGCAGAAGAAGATTCAGGAGATCAATTCGGGGTTCTACGCGTTTTCGGTCAAAGCGCTTTTCGACAATATCGAGCGGCTGACTACAGCGAATGCACATGGCGAGTATTACCTGACCGACATGGCTGAGGTGTTGCGGAAAGCGAAGCAGCGGGTGGCCGTGACTCCGACCGAGAATCCATCGGAAATCCTGGGCAGCAACACGCGAGCCGAACTCGTCGATCTCGATCGCACCTTCCGGCGCGACAAAGCCTTCGCATTGATGGCCGCCGGCACAACCATTTTTTATCCAGAGACCTGCGTCATCGACGCCGATGTCGAAACCGGGGCCGACACCGTCATCGAGCCCTTTGTCCAGTTGCTCGGCCGCACCAAGATCGGCGCCGACTGCCGCATTCGGTCTTACTCCGTGATCGCCAACTCGGAAATTGGCGAGGGTGTGCTGGTTCGTCCGGGGTGCGTGATGGAGAATGCCAAAGTCGCCAACAACGCTGTGCTAGGTCCTTATTCGCACCTGCGGCCGGGCAGCGACATCGGCGAAGGTGCCCACGTCGGGAATTTTGTGGAAACGAAGAAGGCGAAGTTAGGCCGCGGCTCCAAAGCCAATCACCTGACTTATCTTGGCGACGCCGAGATCGGCTCAGGCGTGAACATCGGCGCCGGCACTATCACTTGCAACTACGATGGCGTGCACAAGCACACCACGGTCATCGAAGATGGCGTGTTCGTCGGCAGCGACTCGACGCTGGTGGCGCCGGTGAAACTCGGCAAAGGATCTTACGTCGCCGCCGCTTCCTGCATCACCCAGGATGTGCCGGAAGATTCGCTCGCTTTGGGCCGCTCCCGCCAGATCGTGAAGGAGCAGTGGGCCAAGCAAAAGCGGGAAGGATCACGAGCGGGTAAGAAGGTTGCAGAATAGAAAATTGCGCGTCTTCTCACCACGGAGACACGGAGAAGGCAGTCTTTGTCATGAGTTACACCTTCGGAGCCTTCGTCTTAAGCGCCAGGTTGACCTGCCTGCTGATGAATTTCAATGTGGCAGTACTGAAGAGTGGAACCGTGCGGCACATCCTGTGATGGGGGTAGTGGAGACGGGTTGTGCGTGAACTTCCCCGCGCCTCAGTGTCTCCGCGGTGAATGGTCTACGCCTTGTCTCCCAGAAACTCCTTCAATCGGGTTAGCCCCGCGCGACTCACCGGCAGCCGGCTGCCGTCGCCCAAAATTGCCACATGTGAGTCTTTGCCGTACGGCTCCAGCCTCGAAACACGCTCGAGGTTCACCAGGTATGAGCGATGTACCCGCACGAAACTGTGCGGATCGAGCGACGCCTCGAGGCTCGAGATGGTCTGCTGCTTTAGGTATTTCTTGCCCTGGCTGGCCAGCGCCACGTAATCGTCCTGCGCTTCGGCGTAGTCGAGTTTCGCTGCAGGGAAGATGTGCACGCGAGTTCCGTCTTTCACGACGATTCGCTCGGTATACTCGCCCGAGCGCGCAGCGGCAGCCAATTGGTGTGGGGCAGCCGCCGGCTTCTTCCCTATTCGTTCTTTCGCTCGTTGCAGAGCGTCGTTCAGCCGTTCTGCCCGGAACGGTTTCAGCAGGTAATCGACCGCGTGGACTTCGAATGCGCGAATCGCGTGCTCGTCGTAAGCCGTCGCAAAAACCACCGCCACTTCGCTCCCGATCAGCTCGAGCACCTCAAAGCCATCCAGCTTCGGCATCTGCACATCGAGAAACATGAGGTCCGGCTTCAGCTCGGCAACTGCTTTTACCGCGTCAAAGCCGTTGGCGCACTCGCCGACAATTTCGATCTCGGGATGCGTCTTCAGCATCTCGCGGATCACTTGCCGTGCGAGGTCCTCGTCGTCGACGATGATGGCGCGAATTGTTGCGTCCTGTGTCATGCGGTCTGTGCCGGTAATTGCATAGAGACTTGAAAGCGTCCTTCTCCCGCGCTCACATCAAACTTGGCGCGGCTGGAATACATTGCGTCAACACGTTGGCGCACGTTTTTGAGCCCAATATTCGCGCCGCTCCTCCGAGGCGCTTCCGGGTCAAAATTGTTTTCTACCTTGATTGCGAGCAGCCCGGGCGTGCCGTTGTTGATTTCCAGCCGAATCCATCCACCTTCAGTGAGCGTTGCGATCCCGTGCCGGATCGCGTTCTCGACCAGCGGTTGAAGCAACAGAGGAGGCACCGAGTACACCAGGGTCCCCGGCTCGATGCTCTCCTCGAGCTTCAACCTCGCGCCAAATCGCATCTTCTCTACCGATAAATAAGCATGGATTAAGTCCATCTCTTCCTGAAGCGTGATTTGAGACCTCTCGCCTAAACCCAGCGTCTTGCGCAAAAACTCCGCCAGCCGTATGCACATCTCTCGCGCGGTTGCCGGATCGCTCGACGTCAGCGCGCTGATCGAGTTCAGGCAATTAAAGATGAAGTGCGGATTGACTTGCGTCTTCAGAGCCTTCAGTTCCGACTCCCTGGCGAGCGACTGCGCCTCTAATTCACGCTTGACCGCATCGTGTGCGGCTTCGTTGGAAAGCAGGATATAGAACAATGCGACCACCAGCAGGTAGAGAAATACACCGCTGCCAAGCAGTAAGGGGTTCACCCTCGTTACTTGATGGTCCAGTCCGGCGAAGGTCTGAAAGAAGCTGGACAGTGCAATCGCGAGCCCTTTGGCAACCGCGACCCAGACAATACTGGTGATGAGTGCAGCCGCGAGATGCTTCAGCCACGCCGCGGAATTCGCCGCCGGGCTATTCCGGCACGAATACCACGCTGAGAGGCAAACAACAGCGTAGTACAGGCACAACGGAATGGCCAACGCTGCCGCTCGTCCCCAACTCAGTCCTCCGATCGAAGCGAACAAGTAGATCAGGATCGCCGAGACCGGACCCCATGCCGACAGGTACAGCAACAGCCGGCGAAAATTGCTCAGGATCGGATGCATCGGCTAGTTCTTTACCTCAACGCCACCGAACATCGCCACTCCTTTGACGATCAGCGTCTTGGTTGGCTTGGTCGGATCAGGCTGGAAATGCCGCGACTTGTCGGTATAGCCCCCAAAAATGCCCACGCCGTGCATTGAAACGAACCAGTGTTCGGGCACGATGATTTCGCCGCCGCCAAAGAATGCATTGGCCTCAAGCACGGCGCTCTCTCCTTGCATGTCAGCATGGCGGAAATCAATCTTGTAGCCGCCAAACATGGCGAACAGCCGTCCGCTCTTGAAGTTCTTGGTGTTTATATGGCGCTCCGCGCCTCCGAAAATATATGCCGAATCGAACTCCGGGCTGTCAGTCTCCGGCACGTCAGGCGAGTTGGGAATTTGGGGCGTGTTCGGCCGTATCAGTACCTGAACCAACATCACAATCCCCACGATAATCAGGAATGCGGGCCACAACTGCCATAATTCCACGCGCAGAATACCCATCTGTTGCAGTTGCAGCAGGACG
>Ga0070713_100002096_pt1 | contig 12894 bp, 7 predicted proteins | sample LARL82metaG_FD_65465 | JGI IMG/M metagenome (GOLD analysis project Ga0070713, IMG submission 65465) | Corn, switchgrass and miscanthus rhizosphere microbial communities from Kellogg Biological Station, Michigan, USA - LAR L8-2 metaG | ecosystem: Host-associated > Plants > Roots > Rhizosphere ... | reverse complement strand
CGGTCTATGCCCTGGTGGGAGGCGCCACGCAGACGGCGACCCCGATACTTGCTGGCACACCAGGTATTACCACGCCGATTCAGTTGAGTGGCAATGTGCAGGCGCTGCGCTTCAACGGGCAGGGGCTGGCGTACTCGGTCGGTAGTACAGCTCCGTATGGCAGCACGGTTGCAGACATCTGCACGAGCCAGATGAGCAGCAACAATCATCGCGTAATCACGATGGCAGCCGGCTCGATTCTCTCAACCGCCACCAGCTCGGGAGCCTGCCCATGATGAACCGAGCAGTCCCTGCACGTGCCCAGACCGGCGTCGGTCTCATTGAAGTGCTGGTAGCCGTGCTCGTGCTTTCCATCGCCTTTCTCGGCATTGCCGCGTTGCAGGCGATGTCCATGTCCACCAATAACAGCGCGATGGCGCGCAGCATGGCCACGATCGCCAGCTATTCGATCCTGGATGCGATGCGGGCGGATATAGCTGGTGCTAAAGCGGGCAACTACAACGGAACCGTCACCGCCGCTACCGGTGCTGTCCCTGCCAGCGGTGCCACGGCCGCTGTCCCCGCGAACCCTGCTGCCTGCCCGGCGACGGGCACGACCCTCGCCGCGGCCCAACTCAGTCAGTGGTGCGGCCAGCTTAGTGCCACCCTCGGCGCAACAACCAATACCACCGGTACCGTGAACTGCGATGGCACCGGCAGTTGCACCGTCACCATCCAGTTCGACGACAGTCGGGCGGGGGTTGGCGGCGGCAGCAGCCAGAAAGTCATCACCAAGGGCATCCTATGAGCAAGCATCCGATCACCCGCTGCGGTACGGACTCGCGCGCGTTTCGGCGGCCCAAGTCCGCGGCAGGCTTTACCCTGATCGAACTGATGGTTGCCATGCTGCTCGGCCTGATCGTCATCGGCGGCGTGGTCAGCGTGTTCCTGGCCAATCAACGCTCCTATCGAACCAACCACGCGCTGAGCGACGTGCAGGACGGTTCGCGCATCGCGTTCGAGTTAATGGCGCGCGACATCCGTGATGCAGGTCTCACCGGTTGCGGTAACACCGGGCGCGTTGCCAACGTCCTGAATTCAAGCAGTACCACGTGGTGGAGCAACTGGGGCAATGCCGTTCACGGTTATGGCAGCGGTACCCCTGCGGTCGACCCGGCATTGACTGTCGGGACGGCCGCGACGAATCAGGTGAGCGGCACGGATTCGCTGCAACTGATCGGTGCAGCCGACACGGGCTTGAGCGTGGCAGCCACACCCAGTTCTACCGCTGCCAATTTCAAGCTAAACGACCCCACTTCGGATCTCACAACGGGCGATGTGATCATCGTGTGTGACCCCGATCATGCCACCATCGTCCAGATCACCAATTACACCAATAGCAACGTCACTGTCGTACACAACACCGGTAGTGGCACGCCTGGCAACTGCTCCAAGGGCATGGGCTATCCCACCACGTGTACCACCAATGGCAACGGCTATAAGTTCGGACCCAATTCGCAGATTTTCAAGCTGGGTGCGGTGGACTGGTACATCGGTGTCAATCCGGTCGGTGGCAAATCGCTGTATCGAGTGAGCGTGGCTACCTCCGGTTCCACGCCCACGGCGACTGCGCAGGAAATGGTGCGCGATGTCACCGCCATGAACATCCGCTACCACCAGAGCCAGCCGGTCGCCGGCACCAGCTTCGTGGATGCAAAGACGATAGGCGCCGATATCAACTGGGCCACCGTCGATGCCGTGCAGGTCCAGCTTACGCTGGAAAGCGTCGACAAGCGCGCCGGCACCAACGTCCAAGCCATCTCACGCAACTTTACGGCCACCACCACCGTGCGCAATCGAGTGCCATGAAATGAGCCACTTCTCCGCATCCCATGTGTGTGTATCTTCCGTGGCCATCCCTCTCTCGGCCGTGTCTCCCTTGGCGGCCCGCGGCCGCGGGCGCTTGGGCAGGCCAACCCGCGTCAGCCAGCGCGGCGTGGCGCTGGTAGTGGCGTTGCTCTTGCTGGTGGTGATCACCCTGGTCGGCTTGGCCGCCGTGCGCGGTTCCATCATGCAGCAGAAGATGGCCGCCAACATATATGACCGGCAGATCGCCTTCCAGAATGCCGAGGCGGCCATGCGTGCGGCGGCGGCAAGCATCCCCACCAGCCCCGCCAGTGTGGCCCGCAACTGCCAGTCCGCCAGCGTGGTCTGCCTGTCCAATCCGTTCAACGATTCCAATCTGCCTGCGGGCAGCATCAAGACCCTTACCACCACGCAATATACAGCGGGCTCAGTGGCGACCGGTCAGCCGCAGTACGTGATCGAGAACATGGGCAATTTTCTGGATCCGACTTCCGACACCGGCTTCAACCAGAGCGCCAACTCGCACAACTACGGCGTCAACGGCGGCTCCATCACCAGTATCTATTACCGCGTAACGGCCCGCAGCGGTGATCCTGCCAAGGTAGGTGATCGCGCCGTGGTCGTGCTGCAGGCCATGATCAAACAGGGTTGAGTTTTCGGCCATACGTTGACCTAACAAGGGCGTATGGGCCTTCCCCTACCGCACCATCGCACAGAGCGGAATCGCATGAATATCATCTCCCGTCTGCACAGCAAGCTCGGTAGTTTTCTCGGCAGGTTGCTGACCACCGGCGTGTCCGTCTGGCTGCTGGGCGTGGCTTTTTCGCCCGCCCTGGCTGCCGTCACGGTCGATCAGGCGCCGCTGATCATCCAGAAGCCGCCGCCGCCGAATATCACACTGATGCTGGACGACTCCGGGTCGATGGCGTGGGATTACATGCCGGACTTCTGCTATCTCCAAGGCGTCTCTTGTGATTCTAATGGAAATGTATCAAGTGCAAATAGCGATGCGCTGCGCGATTCTGCCAACAACGGAACCTATTACAACCCGACGATTACCTATTCGCCACCACCGAATGCCGATGGAACAAGTTATACGCAGCAGACGAGTCTGACCGCCGCGTACAACGATGGGTTCCTGGATACTACTGCAGTGGATATAACGCAGTACACGGGTGGTAATAATAGTTACGGAAGTACCTTTGATTATTTCACGGCCCTCACTCTCACCACGATAACCACTTATGCGCCAACTATGGGGTGTGCTTCCGGAGATGGAACTCCGCTGACCAGTGGGTCACATACGGGGTACTGCAAGCATGGTAGCGGAGGTAGTGCCACTTATTATCTTCCTAACGTACCCCGCTGCAATTCCGGAGGCACGCTAAATTCCAGTGGGCAATGTGTAAAAACTACAACGGCCAACAAAAATTTATTTACTTACACCACGGGCACAGCAGCTGGGCCTTATACACAGCATTATGTCGGCCAGTCAGGTGATTGCGCCAAACTGCCTTCGGCTACTCAGGCGGTTTGTGATGACAGTACAACGGCACAAACCAATGTAGCGAACTGGTTCTCGTACTACCGAACCCGCATTTTGATGGCAAAGAGTGGCCTGATGAATGCATTTTTAGGCATTGATTCCACATACCGTATCGGTTTTGGCTCGATCAACGGAAACAACACGGCAGGGCTGCCGGCGGTCACGACGCCAGCCTCAACTTCCTTGGCGTATCCTTTCATCGACCAATACAACAGCAGCAATAAGCTTGCCACTGTCCAGCCATTTGGTAATGGCGCGTCGGGAACACAAAAAGCCAAATTCTGGAATTGGGTTGCCAACGAGAGTGCCAATAATGGCACGCCATTGCGTCAGGCGTTGGGTGCCGTAGGTAAATATTACACGACCGATCAGCCGTGGCAGTCGACGAACGCTACGACAGGTAATACCGAGGAACTCGCATGTCGCCAGTCGTACACCATCCTGACAACCGATGGCTTCTGGAACGATGATAATCCCGGCAACCCCAATACCGATGGCACCAGTGCCACGGCGCCGGTGACTGGCATCAACAACAGCAGCTACCAATATAAGGCAGCGCTTCCTTACAGTGACAGTAGCCCCGACACGCTTGCCGACGTTGCCATGAAGTACTGGATTACGGACCTGCGCTCCAGCGCCGTCAATGAAGTGCCGACCAGTACGGAAGATCCCGCCTTCTGGCAGCATATGAGCACGTTTACTCTGGGTCTGGGTTTTGCGCCCTTGTACGCGGATCAGACAACACCTATTCCGATGGATCAGGTTTTCGCCTGGGCCAATGGTGGGCCGGCAATCAGCAATTTCAGCTGGCCGGCGCCGACATCCAATTCCATCAACAACATCGCTGATCTGGCGCACGCGGCGGTCGATGGCCATGGTGGCTTCTATTCCGCCACCAGCCCCCAGGCGTTTTCCGACGGAATTAAGAATGCGTTGAAGCGTGCCTCCGAGCGCGTGGGTACGGGCGCCAGCCTGGCGGCGAACTCCACCCAGTTGAAGACCGGCGCGTTCGCTTATCAGGCCAACTACTACACAGCCAAATGGAAGGGTGACCTGAAGGCGATTGCGGTAGATCCCAATAGCGGCGCGCTTGCCGCGACACCTACGTGGACTGCAGCCAGCGCGTTGCCCGCGGCTGCCCAGCGAAGCATCTACACCTACAACCCGACAGTAAGCCCAGCGGCGGCGGTGGCATTCACAAGCCCCACCACACTCTCCAGCACCGAACAGGCCGCGTTGGGCGGCACCACTACTGCTCAACAGAACGTGATCAACTATCTGCGCGGCGACGCTTCGATGGAAACGTCGAAGACGGGTGGCATCTACCGAGCCCGCGATACCGCACTCGGCGATATTGTCGATTCCCAGCCGGTATATGTGGGGCAGCCCGATCCGAATCAGTTCGTCGGCCAGACGTTCACGGGTTCGGACACCTTTGTCACTTATACCGCGACCACCCGTCAGGGGCTTATCTACGTGGCCGCGAATGACGGTATGTTGCACGCGTTCAACGCCGATACCGGGGCCGAGGTCTATGCCTATCTGCCTGCGGCCGTGATCACCACCGGCGGCATCACCGGCGGCTTGGCAACCCTGTCCAGTCCCGATTACGGCAGCACGACGGCGGTGCCGCATCAGTATTTCAATGACGGTGAACTGACGGTGGCCGATGTCTATTTCTCATCGGCCTGGCACAGCGTGGCGGTGGGCACGACTGGGCGCGGCCTGGCCAAGGCGATCTACGCGCTGGATGTCACGGACCCGACCAAGATCACCCTTTTGTGGGAGCGTTCCGCTGGCGACGGCGGAACCAACGCCGACTATATCGGCCAGATGACCGGCAAGCCGGTGATCGCGCAGACCAATGACAACAGCTGGTCGGTATTGATCGGCAACGGTTACAACAGCAAGAACAGTGTGGCTGCCTTGCTGCAGTTCACTGTCAGCGATGGCACCCTCAACGTGCACACGACCGACACCGCCGCCGGAAACGGCTTGGCGGCTCCGGCCGTGTGGATGAACGACCTCTCGGTCGGTATCAGCACGATGGCCTATGCGGGCGACGCGCAAGGCCGGGTATGGTCGTTCGTTCTCAACCAAGCCACCACAAAGGGAAACAGCACCACATACACAGCCACACCCACCAGTACCGGAACCAAGTTGTTCACTGCCATGGATGCAGCTACCGGCGGCAATGTGCAGCCGATCACCGCTGGCATGCTGGTGGGCAAGAATCCGACCACGCATGATCTGTGGTTGTTCTTCGGCACCGGCCAGTACCTGAGTAGCGGGGATCTTTTGACGAAGACGACGCAGACCTGGTATGGCTTGATCGTGCAATCCACTACCAGCGGGCTGGCGGCCGATGGCACCAATACCGTGGGACTCAGCAACCTGAAGCAACGCTTTATCGTGGCGGAAACGCCGGGAACAGCGGCGGTACTGAATACAGATGGCACGGTCAAGACACCTGCCATCGCACCGGCGCGGGCCGTGACGCCGATGCCGACCCCATCCGACATGACGGGTAAATCAGGCTGGTATATGAATTTGTTGTCGCCGACCAGTACCACGGCCAGCGATGGCACAGTCACCTACGCCTACGACGCCGCCAACGAGATTGCCGAAGGCGAGCGAATCGTCACTCCCAGCCAGTTCCAGGGCAATCAGTTGCTGGCGACGACACGGATTCCGCAGGTGACGGACCTCTGCAACCCATCCGGACGCGGCTGGATCATGGCGGTCGATCCGTTCACCGGTACCAATCCCGCGTCGAGTTTCTTCGATCTCAATGGCGACGGCCAGATCAACCAGCCGGGGGACTGGATCATGGTGGGCGGAAAACCGGTGGCGGCCGGTGGCATCGGCTTCAGCTCGCTGCCCAACAATCCGATCTTCATGGGCGGCAGCATGCTGGTGAGCTTCGACAACGGCAACGCCACCAGCATTATGACATCCGGTACCTCCAATACCTTGCAGCGTGTTTCCTGGCGAGAGCTGATCACCCCATAAGGAACGAACGATGAAATGGCTCTTCTCAGTTGAAAGCGGCGTGGCGGGATTTGGCGGGACCGGTGCGGCCGTTGCAGTAGAGCCTCGTCGAACCCGTGCGCGGAATCAAACTCGCCGCAGCACGGGCTTTACCCTCGTCGAATTGATGATCGTAGTGGCGATCATCGCCGTTCTGGCGGCAATTGCGCTGCCCACGTACACCAGCTACATCACCAAGACCCGCCGGGCGGCGGCGAAAGGGTGCCTGTCGGAGTACGCCAACTACATGGAGCGGTACTACACCACCAATCTGAATTACAAACAGGATCCCGGTGGCACTACCAATACGCTGCCAGCCTTCGACTGTGCGAGTACCCAGCAAACTGGCGCCAACTACAGCTATGACTTCCCGGCCAGTGCGCTGAGTGTTTCCTCCTACACTGTCGAGGCTGTACCAACGGGCACACAGAAGACCAGAGACACCCTATGCGGAACGCTCACGCTGAACCAGGCCGGCACACGCACCGCGTCAGGCACCGGCGGCGTGGCTCAATGCTGGTGAGTTCATAGCCGCAGCTCGTTATCGCCGCTGCTACGCTTTTCCAGAAAGCAATCGCTCACGCAAGCCACCCTCACGTAAGATCGGCCGCGCCAGCGCGGCGCGCAGCGATTCGTCGGTGGCCCAGATCTCGGCGTGGCTTCTCGCGCGTGAGATGGCGGTGTAGAGCAGTTCGCGGGTGAGTACGCGGTTGCCTTCGTCCGGTGGCAGCACCACGGCCACGTCGCGGTATTCCGAGCCCTGGCTGCGGTGGATGGTGATGGCCCAGGCGCTTTCGTGGGCGGGCAGGGCGCGTGGCGAGAAGCTGCGCAGACCGGCGTTGCCGTCGCGGTCGCTGAGCTCGAACCACACGCGCAGTCCCTCCGCGCCTTGCAGTGCGATGCCGACGTCGCCGTTGAACAGGCCGCGGGCGTAGTCGTTGCGGGTGATGATCAGTGGCCGGCCGTGGTACCAGGCGTGACCGTTGTCGATGCCGAAACGGGCGGTGAGCCGGCGCGCGATGAGCTCGTTGAGACCGTGCGCACCGAACGGGCCGTCGCGCAGCGCGCACAGGATCTGCAGCTGGTGCAAGCTCTGCAGCGCGGCGCTGGCGTCGATGGGCGAGGTCAGCAGCGTTTGCAGCAGTTCGGCATGCCGATCGATCCAGCCGTCGACGCAGGCGCGCAGGGCCTGCAGGGTGGGGCAATGGCGCAAGTGCAGGTCGCCGTCCGCGCGCGCGCTCAGTAGCGTGTCCAGCCACGCCGGGTCGGGTGTGTCACGCAACGCCTCGATGCCGCGCTGCAGGCCGCTGCCGGCGCGCCAGCTGTGGGTGAGCGTCAGCACCTGGCCGGCTAGCGCCGCATCATCCGTCGCCGTCCCCGGCGCATTCTGCAGCCATGGCGCGAGCAGGCCGGCCATGGCCGACGGCAGCTGGTTCTGCGGCGCGCTGGCGACGATGTCGGCGAGTACCGAGCCGGCATCGACCGAGGCGAGCTGGCCAGGATCGCCGAGCAGTATCAGTACGGCATCGGGACGCAGTGCCTCCAGCAGCTGACGCATCATGGCCAGATCCACCATCGATGCTTCATCGACCACCACGATATCTTCGGCCAGCGGGTTGCGTGGACCGTGGCTGAAGGTGTTGTCCATCGGCCGATAGCCGAGCAGGCGGTGCAGCGTGCGCGCATCTGCGTGCGGGATATGGTGTAACAGCTCCTGCGGGTCCGGTGCGTGATCTTGTGGGAGCGACTTCAGTCGCGACAGCTTCGGCTGAGTGTGGGAATCGCGACTGAAGTCGCTCCCACGCTGGAATAGCGAAACCTGCAGCTCGGCCTTGCCCCTGGCGATGGCTTGCACCAGACGCTGCGCGGCCTTGCCGGTGGGCGCAGCCAGCGCAATCGATGGCTGCGCCGGCAGTCCGCAGGCGCGGGCATGACGCAGCAGCATCAGCAGCATGCGCACGACCGTCGTGGTCTTGCCGGTGCCGGGGCCTCCGGTGAGCACGAAGAAGCGTGCGCCAGGCACGGCGGCTACCGCGGTGCGTTGCCAGTCGGTGGTCCCTGGCGGCATGCCTGCAAACAAGACATCCACATCGTCGGCCAGCGTGTCGGCAGGAATCGGCAGCGTCCGTTGTTGGCAGCGCTGCAGGATGGCCGCGGCCAGCTTCGCTTCGTGCTGCCAGTTGCGCCACAGATAAAAACGGTTACGCGCATCGAGCACGAACGGGGTGAAGTGCGCCCCATCGCCAACCCATGCGTGCTGGCGCAATGCCGCCAGCGCCTCGGTGTCGAAGCCGGCGTCGGTGTACGGGTCGGTCAGCCACGCGCAGGAGTGGCCGCGGCCTTCGGCGTTGCTGACCGCACGTACGGCGGTGGCGAGCAGGTTCGAGCCCGTGCGCTGGAACACCCATTGCGCCAGGGTCTGGTCGATCGCACGCTCGTCGGCTGGTGCAGTTGGCGGCAATGGTCGATTCATGCCGTAGCCTCCTGCACACCGGCGAATGCGTCGTCCAGTGCCTCGATCAGCGCTACCGGCCAGCGATGACGCCACACGCCGAGACCAGGAGCCAGCCCCAGCGCACGGACAAACAGGTACCAGCTATCGCCGAGTTGGCGTTCGGCCGTATAGCCGTCCAGTCGCTGACGCAGGTAACGATGCAGGGCCACGGTGTAGAGCAGTGCCTGCAATGGGTAATGATGTTCGGCCATCGCGGCGTCGAGCGAACTGCCTTGGTAGTCGTGAAGCCGCGCACCGAGCCAGTTGGTCTTGTAGTCGAGCACGTGGAAACGGCCGTCCCATGCGACGATCAGGTCGGCAAAACCGGTCAGCATGCCGTTGAGTGTCATCGCGTCGAGGCTGGCCGGCACCGCGTCGGGCTGGCCGTGGGCAATGCAGAGTTGGCGCAGCCGTGCCAGCGGCACCTGCTGTACGGGAAACTGGAACTCGAATTCGACGATGCGATGCTCGGCGGAAACATCGATCAGCCGCAAGCCATCGCCGAGATCGGCCTGGCGTGCACGATCGATCATCTTGCCGACCCGCTCCAGCGCTTCGCTGTTGGCCGTGACCGCCTGCGCGGTGAGTTGGCTGTGCAGCAGCTGGCGCTGCTCGGGCCATACCGGGCCTGGTCCGGCCAGTTCCAGTACCTGATGCACGGCATCGCCAAAGCGCGGACCGCGCAAGGGATACAAGCTCAGCAAGCGAGTGTCTTCGGCAGCTTCGACGGGTTCATCGGCAATGGCAGGCTCAGCCATACCGGTCTCATCAGCGGCACCACCGTCGTCGATCACTACTGCCGCGGCTGCATAGCGGGTCAGCCCGCTGAAACTGTGCAGCCACTGGAATGACCGCGGAACGGGCAACGGGGTCTGTGTGGCGCGCGGCGATGGCGCCTCGATCGGTGCTTGATAGCGGATGACGTTGTCAGCAAAGGGTGCGGACAACCGGATGCCTCCGAGTGCCTCGGCCATGGCCTCGAGCGAGACTTCGCCTTCGGCAAGGCCCAGCTTCCTTTGTGCTTGCAGGATCAGCAGGTCGATCGCCGCCCACTCCCATGCCAGCGCATCCCCGCCAGGCAGCGGACCTCGATCCACCCAGTACACGTGCACCACGTGCACCGCCCGGGTCAGTGCGACATAGAGCAGGCGCAGGCGTTCTTCGAGCTCTTCGCGGAAGTGCCGGCCGCGATGTTCGATGAAATCCATCGATCCCAGATCGACGCAGCGCCGGCCGCTGGCGTCGTGATAGCGCAACAGCTTCGGCGAGCGCACACCGGTGCGATCGCCAATGCGCCAGACCAACGGCAGGAACACGATCGGAAACTCCAGTCCCTTGCTGGCGTGGATGGTGAGCAGCTGTACCCGGCGTGCATCGCTCTCGATGCGCAACTGGCGTTCGTCGGCCGCCTCGGCGTTGCCGTCGCCGCCTTCCTGGCGCATGTCGAGCAGCCAAGCGTACAAGCCGTCCAGTCCCTGCCGCGCACCTTCTTCCGTCGCCAGCAGCTCGCCCAGATGGCGCAAGTCGGTGAGCACGCGCTCACCTTCAGGCAGCGCCAGCAGTGCAGTGGCGCGTACGGCCAGCAGAGAGTCGATCAGCGCCAGCACGCCACGGGTGCGCGCCAAGGTGCGCCACGCCTCGAAGCGTTCCAGCTCGCGCTCGAACGCCGCCGGCCGGGCTTGCCACGCGCTGAATTGCTCCAGTGTTGCGCCGAGCAGGCAGGTGGCCAGCGCGCCGCGCACCGCCTGATCGTCGTCGGGATGCAGCACGGCGTACAGGACCAGCGCCAGCTCGCGGGCGACCTCGCCGGCAAAGATGTTGCCGCGACCGCTGCCGACGCAAGGCACGCCGCGGGCGATCAGGCGCGTGCGCAACGCCATGATCTGGTTGTTGGTCGACAGCAGCACGGCGATGTCGCCAGGCGTCACGCGCTGGCCGCCGATCTGTTGTTGCGGATCGTTGAGCAGTTCGGCGATGCGGTTGGCACAGTCGTCCAGCGCCAGCGCTTCCAGCTCGCCGAGTGCTTTCAGCGGATTGCCGCGCTTGTCTTTTGCATCGCCGCGGAATGGGTGGATGACCAGTGGCTGAGCCGCAGGTTCGCCGTTGATGGTGTAGGGCTCGTCGTCGGCTTTGCCGGCCGCGACGACTTGCTGATAGCGGATCTGCGGGTGGCCGAAGCCACCTTCTGTGTGGCCGTACCAGGCATTCAAAGCCTCGACCAGCGCGCGGGCGGAGCGGTGGTTGCTGCCCAGCGAAAAACGCTGGCCGGCCTGTTCGCCGGCTCGCAGATAGGCTGCGATGTCACCGCCGCGGAAACTGTAGATGGCTTGCTTGGGGTCGCCGATCATCACCAGGGTGCCGCGCCCGCGATAGATCCGGTCGAAGATCGCGAACTGGCGCTGGTCGGTATCCTGGAATTCATCGATCAATGCGACCGGGAATGCCTCGAACAACCGGTCGGCCAGCACATCATCGGCCGGCTGGCCGTTGGCATCGCCACCACACAACCTCTCGTAGACCGCGTCGATCAGCATCGAGAACGTCAGTACGCGGCGCTGGCGTGCGCGTCGCGGCATCTCTTCGCGACAGGCTTGCGCGGCCTCGGCCAGCACGGCGCCGCGGGTGAAGACGGCGCGCGATTGCAGCAACGGGCGCAGGGCCTGCAGCGCGCGGATCAGCGGATGGTCGTTCAGCGTGCCGGCGCTTTCAGGGGATGCCTGTTCGAGTACATTGTCCGGCTCGAACGTTTTGTCGAGTGCGCCCGTCAGTTGTTCTTCGTCGTCATCCCGGAGTGCTGCGACGACTTTGTTGAGCCGGTTCGCCAGCGCCGTCTTGCGTGAGCCGTACAGCGACTTGTCGCCGGCCAGTCGCTGCAACTCGGCGATGGTGGCCGCTGTGCGCAAAACCGCAATCTGGCGTTCGAGTCCGCCCAGGCCGCCGGCTTCGATCTGCGCGTCGGTGCTGTTCGCCAGGCCGCCCAGATCGCGCAGCAGGCCTTCCGGACCATCCCTCAGCAGCAGCGCTGCCTCGCGCGGGTCTACCTCGCCGCCGAGATAGCGACGGCGCCAGAAATCCTCCACGCATTCGCGCTGCAGCTGCTGCTCGTCGAACAGCTTGTCGTTGGCGAACGCGGCACCGCTTTCCAGCGGGTAGTCGCGCTGGATGCGCTGGCACAGCGCGTGGATGGTCGAAACCGGCGCGCGGTCCAGATCGGTGCGGGCCAGCTGGATCTTGCGCAACGCGTGACGACGGCTATCCGCGTCGGGGCAGAGCATCGCCAGATAGCTTTCCAGCGAGTTGTCGCCGGCTCGCTCGATGGGAGTGGATTCGAGCAGCCTTTCGGCTTCGACCAGCCGCCGCCGCAAACGCTCGTGCAACTCCTGCGCGGCGGCATCGGTGAAGGTGGTCACCAGGATTTGTTCCACCCGCAAGTCGCATTCCAGCAGCAGTCGCAGGTAGATCAGGCCGATGTTCCAGGTCTTGCCGGTACCGGCACTGGCTTCGATCAGGATGCGGCCTTGCAACGGCATCCGGCGCCAGTCGAGCGCGGGTAGGGCTGCGGTATCGACGGCGGTCATGGGCGGAATGTCTCCGATGCTTTCAACAGCATCGTGTGCTGCGGATCGAGCACCGTGCAGACCAGTTCGGTGGCAGCGACGAAAGCGTGATGTGCTGGACTATCCAGGTCGAACAGCTCCAGTCCGCGACTCAGCAGGGCGACATAGCCGGGCGCGTAGTCACGCTCGCCGCCATTGAAATCGTCGCCTGCCCATGCAGCTGCGGCTTTGCCGAGACGCGCCTCGGGCTCGCTGGCGGCATAGGCTTGGGCAGTGCGTGGAAAGAACAGCAGCGGTTGTTGCTCGGCGGATCGATAGACTTCGACCAGGCCGCGCAGTCCTTGCCGAAGCTGGGCAGCATCCTGCGCACGGATGGGATCGAGCAGTCCCGAACTGCGCGCCTTGTGGTTGTTGGATGTCGG
>Ga0070713_100002095_pt1 | contig 12894 bp, 11 predicted proteins | sample LARL82metaG_FD_65465 | JGI IMG/M metagenome (GOLD analysis project Ga0070713, IMG submission 65465) | Corn, switchgrass and miscanthus rhizosphere microbial communities from Kellogg Biological Station, Michigan, USA - LAR L8-2 metaG | ecosystem: Host-associated > Plants > Roots > Rhizosphere ... | reverse complement strand
AGCTTGTGCAGATCAAGTAGGTTTGTTCCCACCGATAATCGGGGCTTGTCGCCCGATAATCCGGCTACATCGTTTCTTTCGCCTTTCCCGGGCTTGTTCCCTGGCTGCCTGGTCCCCACAGCTTCCGCCGCGGGCTGCATTCTGGCCGTGCTTCGCGGCTAACCCAACGGCGTGGGGAAAGAGTCAAAGAGCAACACCAAGTGGGCCGAGGCGAGGGCCACGCAACCAATCGTTAACGGCATAGACGTCGACAGCCAAAGAGCCAAAACCCATCCACCCGCAGTTTACTTTTTCGGTTGCGCGGTCGGCGGGAGGATTCCGTTCAGGCGCAGGTACATGGCCGCGGAGCTGTAATGGTCGGCCCAATCGTTGGTGAGTGCGATCAGGGCGAAAGCGCGAGGACCCTTACGTCCTCCGAAAAGGTCGACTTCCTCACCGAGCTTGGAGTCGTCCACTTTGCCGAGCGCGGTGCTGCAGAATTCGAAGCTGGACTTCAACCCGGCAACCAGTTTGTCTTTCTCGTCAGATTCCTTCAATGACACTTCCGGCTTGACCTCGGGAATGTTGCCGATGGTCGAGCACAAGTGGTTATTCGATCCGATGATGTGCAGGATGAGGTGGCCGAAGGTCATCTGCTGCTCGGTAGGCTTGTAGCCGTACTTGTTGGCAGGCATCGCTTCGGCGGCAGCTACAAGATTATTTTGCTGCCGAGGCAGAATTTGTCTGGCAACCGACGTGACCGGATCCTTTTCCTGGGCCAACAGAGCGGTTGCGGCAAAAAGAAGAAAAAGACAGAGCGCATGTTTCATGGCTTCCTCCGGGCAAAATCTTAGTTTATTCCTCCTCATTCTACTCGGCTCTGCTTCTGGTTTGCAGGATGGGCGTCTTTCCCTGCATTGAGACTGCTCAACTGGCTTGATCTTTGCGCCGAACGATGGAACGAGCAGATCTTTAGAAGTGCCGGGAGGCCATGCCGATTTCTCCCATCGGTTGGACTGGAAGAAACGAGCACAGAGAGACGGTTCGCAGACGTTCAATCCCAACCGTATACGGGCTTCACTTGCGAGACACGTCCGTCGGGCCCGAAATCCACGCTGAACGTGACATGTTGCGGCGTGACATTGATATAGGTGTACCGGAAGTGCCAGGGGTAGCCATCGTGCAAGCGGTTGTGGAGCCGGTGGATGGCCTCGGACTCGGATAAGTTGAGATTCTGGCCACTTGCCGGATCGTAGGCGTGGTAGAGGCCATCTCGCGTTCTTCCCAGGTTGATCGCAGGGATGTTGTCGGGATCCGTCTTATCGTCGTACGGAAAGTCGGAGCTAGCCTGGAAAATGTCACAATCGTGGACCGTGTGGAGAACCTCCGGGACGGTCATGCCGATGTGAATGGAGTCGTGAACGCGCTTCGCGCGAAGATGGCTGAGGGAGAGCGGCATGAGGACCATCATCGGAATTAGAACAATCGTGAAAACGAAACCGATTCCGGCCAGGGCTCCGCGCAGAGCGCGACGCCACAAGGGGCGCTTCGGCTTGGATGCGGCAACGAGCGAACTTGATTTTGAGAAACCGAAGTAGGGCAAATTTCTGATCAACAGGGGCGAAGCGTAATAGAGCACGATCCAGAAAAAAAAGAAGAAAGGCGCGAAAAGATCGGAATGCACAATGAGCGCCAGCACGCAGGAAAGCACGAATGAGAAAAAAGCGGTGACGAACATCCGACCCCATTCGGTGCGGCGCGATTTGCGTGGCGCGGGAGCCTTTGGAAAGTTGAAATCCAGTTTGCGGCTGAGGTATGGCCATCCAAGAAACAGTGCTAACCAGGAAGGCAGAAATGTGAGGGCGGCAGCGCGTTGGTCGACCATGGCGACTACGCTGCAAACCAAAATGGCGAGGAGCGAGGTGACCCCAAGCCGCCGGATTACCAGAGAAATACTCATCGGGTTGGAGAGGCGTGTATTTCAAGGATGAGGCACGGAACAGGAAGTGCAAGTTACGGTGGTTCGGGGTGGATGGGGAGTGATAAGCGGCTGCGCCCCTTGGACAACTGAGGGCGTCTGGCCCCACACATAAGCAATTAGCTAAGCGCAGCTTCAGGAATTTCGGGCTCGGTTTTTAATCCAGATGGGGCTGCCGAGGAAGCCGAAAGCCTCGCGAATCTGGTTTTCCAGGAAGCGCTGATAGGAGAAATGCAATTTCACGGCTCGGTTGGTGAAGAGGACGAAGGTGGGTGGGGCAACTGAGGCTTGCGTCATGTAGAGAATCTTCACGCGCTGGCGCATGGGGACGGAGGCGCGCTCGAAGTCCACCCGTTCGAGAAAGCGGTTCATCTGCGAGGTAGTGACGCGCTTGCGGCGCTCGGTAGCGACCTTTTCCAGCAGGGGGAATATCTTTTCGGTGCCCTTGCCGCTTTGTGCAGAGATGAAGACGATGGGCGCGTAGTTCAGGAATTTGAGTTCGTAACGGAGACGTTCTTCGTAAGCCTCGCGGTCGCCCGGACGTTTGCTCTCGCGCATGCGTTCGGCCTTGGTGGGCCGCGCGGGCTTTTCCTTGCCGCTAATCACTAAATCCCATTTGTTGACGACGATGATAGTGGAGCGTCCGCTCTCGTGGGCGTATCCAGCGATGGAGGCGTCAAGCTGGCTGACGCCTTCGGTGGCATCGATGACCAGCAGCGCGATGTCGGCGCCTTCCAGGTGCTTGCGCGCCATGACCACGGAAAGTTTTTCGGCCATCAGGCGAGTCTTGCCTTTGCGGCGAATTCCTGCCGTGTCGATGAAACGGAAGCGACGTTCGTTATGCTCGACAATCTCGTCTACTGCATCACGCGTGGTGCCAGGAATTGGCGAGACGATCGCGCGGTCGGAGGAAGTGAGGCAGTTTAGCAGCGTGGACTTGCCGACGTTAGGGTGGCCGATGATGGCGACTTTGACTTCGGCGGGAGGTGGTTCGACGTCTGGGGAGTCGTCGTTGGAGGCTGGTCCCTGGTCGTTAGTTGCTTCGGGTTCTTCGATCGCCGGCTCAGGCAGGATGTCTAGCACTGCGTCGAGCAGGTCGTCGATGCCGCGGCCGTGTTCCGCGGAAATGGGAAACATTTTCGGAACGCCGAGGCGATGAAAGTCATTCAAGAGCGAGGATTGCTTGTCGCTGTCGACCTTGTTAACGGCGAGGAAAAGCGGGCGATTGGCTTTGCGCAGGAGGCGGACGAGTTCGAGGTCGGGGCCGGCGAGTTCGGAGCGACCGTCGACGACCATGACGATAGCGGCGGCTTCGGCGAGGGCGACGCGAGCCTGGCGATAGATTTCCGAAGGAATCAGATCTTTTTCTTCGGGAAGAATTCCACCGGTGTCGACCAGGCGGAGATGGCGTCCGCGCCACTCGCCGTCGCCATACAGACGGTCGCGGGTGATGCCAGGTTCGTCGCCGACGATAGCGCGACGTGAACCGACGATGCGGTTGAAGAGCGTGGATTTGCCTACGTTCGGGCGTCCCACGATAGCGACTGTGGGGATGCCGGCTGCAGTAGTGGCGAGGGTGCTGGTCGAGTTGTAGGTGGGCTGGGTCAAAGTTGATTTCGTGCGGGGACGGCGCCCGCAGCTGTCTCTGGGCGGAGGCCAGGCCCATCGGTTCCTGCATTTGTGGCGGTCGCAGCCGAGGGCGGCTGTCCCCACATATGGTCGGAATCGCTATTATAGAGACTTCCGTGAGTTTAAGTTCCCAACCCGCGTCGGCGTCGTCGGCGAACCGCGCCGCTCCCAGCGGCAAAGACGCTTCGTTGTATCAATTCTTTGCGCCCGGCGGAGTTTTGTCGCGGACGCATCCGGCATACGAATTTCGGCGCGGACAGCTGCAGATGGCGCAGGCGGTGGAACAAGCGCTCGCAGAAAAACGGCATTTGATTGTCGAAGCCGGGACGGGTACCGGCAAGACGCTGGCGTATCTGATGCCGGTGATCCAGTCCGGAAAGCGCGTAATTATTTCGACGGGCACGAAGAACCTGCAGGAACAGCTGTTTTATAAAGACGTGCCTTTTCTCGAGCAGGCGTTGTACGGACAAACATCCGGGCGGCTCTCGGTTTGTTACATGAAGGGTCGCAATAACTATCTGTGCCGGAAAAAGCTTTACGACCTGACCGGGCAGCCGGTGTTGAGCGGCTTTGAGGAGATCGAACAGTATCGAGCCATCGCGGCGTGGGAGAAGACAACGGGAACAGGAGATCGCGCAGAATTGGCGGAACTGCCCGAGGCCAGCCTGCTTTGGCACAAGCTGGATGCCCGGGCCGACGCCTGCATTGGGCAAAAGTGCAGCGAGTGGGAGCGGTGCTTCATCACGGAAATGCGGCGTAAGGCGATGGAGAGCGACATCATCATCGTGAATCATCACTTGTTTTTTGCAGATCTCGCGATCAAGTTGCAGGCCGAGGGCGCGCCGGATGCGGGAATTCTTCCCGACGCCGCCGCGGTCATCTTCGACGAGGCACACGAGTTAGAAGATGTAGCAGGCAGCTATTTTGGCATTTCGGTGAGCAACCTGCGGGTGGAGGAACTAGCGCGGGATGTGGAGAACTCGCTGCAGCATCATCACCTGATGTCGGCGTCCTTGTCGGGAGCCCTGGGAAGTTTGCGGGAGCGTTCGCAATTCTTTTTTTCGCTGCTGCCGCCCGGGGAGGGACGTTTTGCGTTCGAGACCAGGCGCGAATTTTTGGAAGAGAACGGCGATGAGTTCGTTTCAATGAACCAGGCATTCACGAGGCTGGCGGGCGAACTGGAAGGCTTGCCGCAGAAGCCGGAAGAAGTATTTGGGTTCGTGCGGCGGGCGCAGGAACTTCGGGTGCAGCTTGGATTTGCGCTCGAGTCGGAAGACCGCAACACGGTGTTCTGGATCGAGCGGCGGGGAAGAGGCTATTCACCACGCGGGCAGCGCGGCGGGGAAAAAACGGCCGCGCCGGGACGGCAGCATGTGTTTCTGCAGGCAACCCCAATTGATGTTGGCCCAATCCTGCGCGAGTGTTTGTGGTCGAAGCTGGAGTGCGCGGTGCTCACTTCGGCAACGCTGGCGGTGGGCGGCGGATTTGAATACATTCGGCAAAGGCTTGGGCTGGAGCATGCGCGGGAGACGGTGCTGCCTTCGCACTTCGATTATCAGAGCCAGGCGTTGTTGTATGTACCGCCGGATTTGCCCGATCCGCGGGCGCCGCAGTTTACCGCGAAAGCCGCGGAGCGCATTCGCAAGTTGCTGGAAATCACGCGCGGACGGGCGTTTGTGCTGTTCACCAGTTACGCGCAAATGAACGACGTCTACCATCGCCTGCTGGGGGAAGTGGAATTTCCCGTCTTGCTACAGGGGGATGCTCCGAAAAGCGCGCTGCTGGAGGAGTTTCGGCTGACTCCGAATGCAGTGCTATTCGCGACATCGTCGTTTTGGCAAGGTGTGGACGTGCAGGGAGAGCAGTTGAGCTGCGTGATTATCGACCGGTTGCCGTTTGCAGTGCCGAGCGACCCAGTGGTGGCGGCCAGGGTGAAGGCGATTGACGCCGACGGGGGAAACGCGTTTTTTCAGTACCAGGTGCCGGCCGCGGTGATCACGCTGAAACAAGGATTCGGGCGGCTGATCCGGTCGCTGCACGATCGGGGATTGCTGGTGCTGCTGGACAACCGCATTCTGAAAAAGCAATACGGTCGAGTGTTTGTGGAGAGTTTGCCGAGTTACAAGCGGACGACTGATATGCGGGCGGTGGAAGAGTTCTTTGGAGTCGGAGCTTGAGTCGAAGTCCGCTCTTGGCCCGTGGCCGACATCAACTAGTCAACAACCTCATCCCAGCGGCCGCAGCGGGCTTGTCGAAAGTGAGAACGTACTGACATTCTGCCGCGTGGCTGCAGCGTTCAATCAGGCAGTCGGCGAAATTTGCACGGCTGACGCGAAACTTGCGCAAGGCCTGGGAGACGATTTCGCTCCGCTCAATAATTAGCTCCTCGCTGCGCAATAGTTTCTCAACTACCTGCTCCACCTCATGCTTCTTCAAATGATAGGAGAATTGCAGCACCCAAACTAATTCCGCGATGACCACCAGGGTCAGGAAACCGGGTGACTCAGGAGAGAGTGATTCAATGACTTTCACCGCCGCGGCGGCTTGCGTAGCGTGGTCTTGCGTGAGGTAGCGGACCAGTATATTCGTATCGAGACCGATCATCGAGAACGCGCCGCGCCTTTCGCAATCGCCCGATCCATCTCTTCCAGCGACACCGGCCTGGTTTTCCTGCCCTTAAAGATGCCCTTCAGTTCGCGTACCGACCCGGTTGCCGGCACGATGGAAAACTCCTTCTTCCCGATTTCTACGAACTCAACTCGGTCCCCCGGGTCTAAACCGAGGGCGTCCCGAACTTTAGCTGGGATCGTAATTTGCCCTTTGGATGTAACGGTTGCTGAGGCCATAACGGGTCCTTACTTACTACGAACTCCCTTACATTATAGTAAGGAATTGTCGTCAAGCAACCGACATCGGCTCACTTGCTATCTTCCACTTGCTCTGGACCCGGCAGCACTCCTACCACGATTCCTGACGGCTCAGCTTTTGTGTGGTAGACGCGCTGGGTCGCTTTCATGAAGTCGGCGGGCTTGGCGTCGGGGATGTTGACGAAAGTTTGCGGATTGCGGTCGGTCAGCGGGAACCAGGAACTCTGCACTTGCACCATGATGCGATGTCCGCGGCGGAAGGTATGGTTGATGTCCTGCAGGGTGAAGTTGACCTCTTCGACCTTGCCCGGAGCAAAGGCCTCAGGTTTTTCGAAACTGTGACGGAATTTTCCGCGGAATGGCTCGCCCCGAACCAATTGCTGGTATCCAGCCATGGTAAAAGCGGGCGCGCCGACGTCTTTCCTGGGTCTCTCGCGGTCTTCCGGCTTAGGCGCATCCTGTTTGCTGTCGGGATAGTCGGGCGGGTACACGTCGATGAGTTTCACGTCCCAATCGGAATCGGTGCCGGTGGTCGAAACGAAAAGATGCGGCAATAAGGGGCCCACGACGGTCACGTCCTCCTGCAGCACGGGCGTTTCGTAGGTCAGCACATCGGTGCGGCTGCTGGCGAAGCGCTGGTCAGAGAGCATGTATTCCTGCGGTATGTCCAGGGCTGCGTAATTCACGAAGGGCACAGGCTTGGCGGGGTCGCTGACATATTCGTCGAAGGAAGTGGACTCCGAGGCCGGGGGCTCGAAGGAGAGTTCGCCGCTGGCATGAAAGTAGAGCGTCTTTCGCACGGTATTCTTGGGCGGCCAGGCCGAATATTGCCGCCAAACGTTGGAGCCAGTCTCAAAGACATACGCTTTGGGAAGCTTGGCGTCGGGCTTGCCCTTAAGGTATTGCTCGAAAAACGGGAAGAGAATGTTCTTGCGGTAGTACTCCCCGGTGGCGGAGGCGAACTCTACTCGCCCGAGATGATCGCCGTCATAGCGCGCCCACCCTCCGTGGACCCAGGGGCCGACGACGAGGGCATTGAAGATTCCGGGATTGTTCTTCTCGATGGCGTGGAAAGTGGAGAAGGGTCCCTGCAGGTCCTCGGCGTCGAACCAACCGCCAACCGTCATCACGGCGCAGTGGATGTTTCTCATGTGCGGTGCGAGATTGCGGGCCTTCCAGTAGTCGTCGTAGGTATCGTGTTGCACCTGGTCATCCCACAGCGCGCTCCTGCCCTCCAGGTATTTCCGCAGGTTGGAGAGCGGCCCGTTCTGCAGGAAAAACTCATAGCCGTCCTTTGTGCCGAAGTCGAAGGGGACGAATGTTTTTGGAGGAAGCCGGGGATTCTCCTCGGGCTTGAAGACGCTATAGAAATCGAAGTTGGATGCGAGCATGAACGCCCCGCCGTGATAGGCATCGTCTCCCATGAAAAGGTCGGTCATGGGAGCCTGCGGCGAGGCCGCCTTCAAAGCTGGGTGAGAGTCGATGATGCTGGCCGAGGTGAAGAATCCGGGATAGGAGATTCCCCAGATTCCCGCGTTGCCGTTGTTGTTCGGAACATTCCTCAGTAGCCAATCGATGGTGTCGTAAAGGTCGCTACTGTCATCGACGTCCTGCCTGGACTTTTTGCTGTCGAGGTGGGGGCGCATTTCGAGGAATTTGCCTTCCGACATGTAGCGGCCGCGGACATCCTGAAAGACGAAGATATATCCCGCTTTGTCGAAGTCCGGGGAAGGGCCGAGTTGCTTGCGGTACAGGTCAACGCCGTAGGGGCTGACGCTGTAGGGCGTGCGATGGATTAGGAATGGGTAGGAATGCGACGTGTCTTTGGGAACGTAAATGGAAGTGAAGAGGTGGATGCCGTCGCGCATAGGAATCTTGTATTCGTATTTCGTGTAGTGCTCTTTGACGTCGAAATCGGGTACGGCATCGGGGCGGTCTTGCGCGAACAGGGCGGACGAGATGACGATCAACGTTATTAGCGGGAAGGGGTTGCGACGCATGAAGGCTCCTGGATGGTTGCGATTTCGCTGCAAAGATTACCACAGGGGCTGAAGTCCATCGGAGGCGGTGATTATCGCGGCCCTGATGGGCCGCTCTTCCAGGGGGCATCTACGCGCACGCAGATGCGTCCCGCCACGCAGAGATGCGTCGACGCGCGCAGAGGTGCGTCCATTGCACGGGGGCGGGTTTCGGCGGGGTACAATATAAGATTGGCCGTGGGGTGCGGGAAGGAACTGGTTCGCGCCCGGGCTGCCGAGGGATCATGTTCGAAGTGACGGTGGAAGACACATTCGCGGCGGGGCATTACCTGCGCAACTACAAGGGGAAGTGCGAGAATCCGCACGGCCACAACTACAAAATCAGGGTGACGCTGGCGGGAGCGGAGCTGGACAAGGCCGGCTTGCTGCTTGATTTCAAAGACCTGCGGGAAGTGATGAAGCATGTTATCGAGCGGCTGGATCACCAGATGATCAACGAAATCGAGCCGTTCACGGAAATCAATCCGTCAGCCGAGAATCTGGCGAAGTATTTCTACGACCAGTCCAATACGAAGCTGAAGAGTGTAACCAGCGGGCGCGTGCGAGTGAAGGACGTAACCGTCTTCGAGACGGACACGACCACCGCGAAATATTCGGAGTGAGCGCGACGGCGGCGAAGAGTGGGTGTGGCCGCCTGCTTGACGACCGTGAGAATTGCGGCTCCGCGTCCAGACCTCCTATTCGATGACGATCACGGAGATTTACAAGTCGTTGCAGGGCGAGTCGACCTACGCTGGTCTACCCTGCGTGTTTGTGCGCCTGACCGGATGTAATTTGCGCTGTACCTGGTGCGATAGCGAGTACACGTTCCAAGGCGGGCGCCGGATGAGCGTGGAGGAAGTGCTGGACGAGGTATCTCGCCAGAGTCCCGGGGGTGGATTGGTAGAGATCACGGGCGGCGAGCCCATGCTGCAGGAGCGGGAAGTCGTGCCCTTGATGCAACGTTTGCTGGAGGAAGGCTATAAAGTTCTGTTGGAGACCAGTGGAGAGCGGGCACTGGAGCGCGTTCCCGGCGAGGTGGTAAAGATCGTGGACGTGAAGTGTCCGGACTCGGGAGAAGGCGATACATTCCGCCTGGAAAACCTGGAGGCGCTGGCGGCTCACGATGAAATCAAATTTGTGCTCAGCAGCCGCTCGGACTATGAGTTCGCCCGGGAATTTGTCCAGCGGAACGATCTGGGGGCTCGGGTGAACGCGGTTTTATTTTCTCCGGCCTTTCGCAAGGACGCGACCGGGGCTCGAGACAGTTCGCACTGCTTGCTCGATCCGCAGAAACTGGCGGAGTGGATGATTGCGGACAACGTTCCGGCCCGGCTGGGACTGCAGTTGCACAAGTTCATTTGGGATCCGGCGGTGAAGGGAGTTTAGAGCGGCGATTTACTGGAAATCGGGAAGTGGGAAACACGTTGAATGGCGAGTGAAAAAAAATCGCGAGCGGTTGTGCTGCTGAGCGGCGGGATGGATTCAAGCGTTTGCGCGGCGCTGGCCGCGCGGGACCATGAGGCGGCAGCAGTACACGTAAGTTACGGGCAGCGTACCGAAGAACGGGAACGCCAGTCATTTATTGCGATTTGCCAGCGATTGAGAATCCGTGACCGGCTGATGGTGCGGAATGAGGCGTTGCTGGCGATTGGAGGTTCGGCGCTTACCGATCATGCAATCGAAGTGCCGAGGGCGGAAACGGTTGGGCAGAGCATCCCGGTGACCTATGTGCCTTTCCGCAACGCGCATTTCCTGGCGGTGGCGGTGAGTTGGGCCGAGGTTCTGGGCGCGAAACAGGTGTATATCGGCGCAGTGGAACCGGATAGCTCAGGCTATCCTGATTGCCGTCCAGCTTACTACAAGGCATTTAACGAAGTCGTGCAAATGGGCACTAAGGATGGCAACATCGAAATTGTGACACCGCTGATTGCGATGAGAAAGCAGGAGATTGTGCGCCTTGGCCTTGAACTGGGTGCGCCGTTCGATTTAACTTGGTCATGCTACAGCCGCGAAGATCAGGCTTGTGGAGCGTGCGACAGTTGTGTGTTGCGCCTGCGAGCGTTCGAGGCGGCGGGAGTGCGGGACCCGATTCCGTATGCGGCATGACGAGATTTTGAGTAACTGCCGTTCTGGGCGAGTGAGGCTTGCAGCGGCGAGTAAAATTTGGAGTTTGCCGGGAGGCAACATGAAAAAGTATTTCGCAATTTTTTCAATCGTGGTACTGGCCATGGGACTGTGTGTGCTTCCGGTCTTTGGCCAGGCTTCTGGAACAGTGAAAGGCGTGTGCAAGGATGCGCAGGGAGCCCCGGTGGTCGATGGAATCGTGGTCTGGACCAACATGGACAACGGTCAGAAATACACGCTAAAGACCAACAAGAAAGGCGAATATTTTTCGCTGGGCCTTTCCCCGGGCAAGTACCTGGTGACCCTCTACAAGAATAACGACGACCTGAAGGCCGGGAAGGAACTGGATCACGTAAAGAATTTCCCGGTGCAACTGGATGAGAACACCCTGGATCTCGACGTAAAGAAAGAGATGGAGAACGCCGCCAAGGGCCAGGGCATGACTCCAGAGCAGTTGAAGCAGATGCAGGAGCAACAAGCGAAGGCAGCCAAGGAAACAAATACCGTCAAGGCGCTAAACGAAAAATTGACTGCGGCGAAGACCGCGGCAGACGGAGGCGACTTCGATACCGCGATCGCGGCTTTGACCGAGGCCACGCAGATGGACGCAAGCCGCGACCTGGTCTGGTTCAAGCTGGGGGATTACTACCGGCTGTCGGCGCCGAAGCAGACCGACACTGCGGAAAAGCAGAAGCGATACACGTCGGCGGTGGAGGCGTATCAGAAGGCGATCGACCTCAAGAAGGGTGCGACCAACGACAAGGATCCCAACGCAGCCAAGAATCTTGCCGCGTACTACAACAACCTGGCTGAAGCCTATGCCAAGTCGAACAAGATCGATGATGCGGTGAAGACGTACGAATTGGCGGCGCAGGCCGATCCTACCAATGCGTCGCAATACTATTTCAATACCGGTGCGGTATTGACGAATGCGGGCAAGGTGGATGATGCGCTGGCGGCGTTCAATAAGGTGATTGCCGCCGATCCCAACCGCGCCGACGCCTTTTACTGGAAGGGAGTGAACATGATCGGCAAGGCCACGCTGCAAGGGGACAAAATGGTGGCGCCTCCGGGCACAGCCGAGGCCTTTCAGAAATATCTGGAATTGCAACCCAGCGGTACTTATGCGGACGCGGCCAAGCAGATGTTGACCAGCATTGGATCGTCGGTCGAAACGACCTTCGGTAAAAAGAAGCAGCCGAAGAAGTAAGGCTTTCGATTCAAGCAGTTGAGAGGGCGGCTTTTACGAGCCGCCCTTTTCCTTTGGGTCGCGGGGTTACCAAGGACTAGGTACTTAGTGACCTTCGCAGCAAGCGAACCGCACGGTACAGTTGAACTAGCGAAGTTCCCTTCCAAGTCTGTGGTGCGTGCTCTTGAGGCATAACGAATGGCAGCACCAACCATAGCTCCAATTTCGGTGGCTTTAGAGGGTTTCTCTGGAACCGGCCGGGTGGCGACGCCGGCATTACTGGGCGCAATGCTGCGGGCTTCGGAGAAGATCAGCGACCTGGTGTTCTCGCCGGGGCGGCCGCCGCAGGTGCAGGTTTACGGACAGATGGTTCCGGTGCAGGTGTCGGGCCTTACGTCTCTTACGGCCGACGACACGCGCCACATTGCGGCCGATCTGATTGCAGATAATAAGCAGGCCATTACGACTCTACGCGAACATGGGGCGTGCGACATTTCTTTTGGGCTGCCGGGGCTGGCTCGATTCCGGGTCAATGTGTTCATTCAGCGGGGTAGTTGCGCGGTGGTGATGCGGGTAATCCCTACCATCATTCCGGACTTTTCGGCGCTGCGCATGCCCCAACAGTTGACCGAAATCACTAAGCTCAAGGACGGAATCGTCCTGGTGACGGGATCGGCGGGATCGGGAAAGTCTTCGACGCTGGCCGTGCTGCTGGATGCGATCAACCGGGAAAAGTATTACCACATCATTACCATCGAAGATCCCATCGAGTTTCTGCACAATCACAAATGTTCCACGATTCACCAGCGGGAACTGCACAGCGATACTCCCAGTTTTGGCCACGCTTTACGATCGGCGATGCGGCAGGCGCCCAAGGTAATCCTGGTGGGCGAAATGCGGGATCGGGAGACGATCGAGAGTGTGCTGGAAGCGGCCGAAACAGGACACCTCGTATTCTCGAGCTTGAACACGATGGATGCTTCGAAGACGGTGGAACGAGTGGTAGGGGCGTTCTCCCCGGCCGAGCAGCAATCAGTGCGCGAACGTCTTGCCAAGTCGTTTCGCTATATCGTCTGTCAACGCCTGATGTCGAAGGCCGATCGCGGG
>Ga0070713_100002093_pt1 | contig 12895 bp, 11 predicted proteins | sample LARL82metaG_FD_65465 | JGI IMG/M metagenome (GOLD analysis project Ga0070713, IMG submission 65465) | Corn, switchgrass and miscanthus rhizosphere microbial communities from Kellogg Biological Station, Michigan, USA - LAR L8-2 metaG | ecosystem: Host-associated > Plants > Roots > Rhizosphere ... | reverse complement strand
CGGAGCCCTCGATGGGCAGACTCCCTACGAGCGGCTCTTGGCAAAAACCACAGCCAATGTGTCACCTGCGTCTTGAGACCTTACACGGTCTGAGTGGCGGAGAGAGAGGGATTCGAACCCCCGTTAGGTTTCCCTAAACCTGATTTCGAGTCAGGCGCATTCGACCACTCTGCCATCTCTCCGTATTGATTTAATTATACATTGTCAGCAAAGCCATCCAAAGCATCGCACCAGGCGATGACTTTCGCATGGACATAAAAAAATTGTCTTGCAGCAGGAGACATGTGTTCCGGGCTCGCACTGATGTTGCTTATCGAGCGCGTCATCTTGCGGCGGCACCAGCGCGGCGAGGCGGTCGACCAGTTCCTGCGGCGCCAGGAGCAGCGGACCGTTCCCGCCCGGATCAGGATTGGTGCTGTCGTAGCGCAAGCGTTCGGTAGCGACGTTAGATAGACTGATCTTCGTGTCGAACTGGCGCTTCGTATAGATCGCGTCACGATCATGGCGTTTCGTCCAACGCAAGCGACAGTGGCGACGCGACAGCGCCACACGCTCATCACCACGGCCTCGACGTAGCGTCCGCCCGCGCGCTCTGCAGCCTTGGCACAAGCAGTCTTGGTGTGGGGCGATGCCGAATTGAGCCCCAGTACAAACCCCGCTACGGTATACGCTCGCCATCTGCTCCGCGGCCAACGTAGCTCGGCGCCGCCCCCCGCATTTGAGTGCCGATGCTGCTCGGCGGCCCGCACGCGGCAGCGCTGCACCCGACGGTCACGAACCTCGGCTTTGCAGCTACGGTCGGATCTACGTCGTAGGGCGTCGAGCCCGAGATTGACATGCCTCGTTCGTCGCTAGCAGACTTGTTCCCCTCAATATCGAAGCCGATCGCTTACGCGATGGCATCACGAATTCGGCAAATCGAGACAGCCTATGTCCACCGCACGTTCTGGCACCGCCGTTGCTGCGCCGTCCCCCACACTCCCGCAAACCCAGCCGATGAGTCGCCTGGTGCTCCAACTCGTCCGCCCGTACCGCGGCTGGCTGGTGGTCGTGTTCGTCGCGATGCTGGTGGAGATTGCGATGAGCCTGGCGGCGCCGTGGCCACTCAAGCTGGTCCTCGACGACGCACTCGGCAACCACAAGCTTCCTGAAGCGCTCGCCTGGGCGCACAACTACGGCATAGGGCGCAACACCGTCGGGGTCGCGCTGTTCGCAGGACTCGCGACCCTGGTGATCGCCGTCGTCGCGGCGATCGCGACCTACATCGACAATTACTACACCACCAGCATCGGCCAGTGGGTCGCCAACGACCTGCGCATACGCATCTACGATCATCTGCACCATCTTTCACTGCGCTACTACGACACCGCGAAGACGGGGACGCTGATGTCCACCATCACCAGCGACGTGTCGACCGTGCAAGGCTTCGCCTCGTCGTCGACGCTCGGCATCGTCGTCGACCTGTTGACCATCGTCTTCATGCTCGGCCTGATGTTCTGGCTCGACTGGGACTTCACGCTGATCGCCATCGGCGTCACACCTTTTCTGCTCATGTTCGTCATGCGCTTCAAGAAGGCGGTCAAGGAGGTGACGCGAATCGTGCGCGTGCGGCAGAGCGAGGTGGTCGCGGTCGTGCAGGAAGGCTTGGGATCGGTGCGGGCGGTCAAGGCTTTCGGGCGCCAGGATCTCGAGTTGGCGCATATGGAAGCGGCGAGCCACGCCACCGTCGAGGCGGCACTCAAGGCGCGTCAGGTCAAGTCGCTGCTCTCGCCGGTGGTCAGCGTCGTGGTCGCGCTGTGTGCCTCCATCGTGCTGTGGAGAGGAACCTACCTGATTGTCGCCGGAACGATGACTGCCGGCGCGCTGACGGTCTACCTGGCTTACCTGACGAAGTTCTTCAAGCCGGTGAAGGATCTCGCCAGCATGACCACCGCGATCGCGCAGACGACGGTCGCGCTGGAACGTATCCAGAAAATACTTTCTGCCGACGACATCATTCAGGAGCCCGCCGACGCGACTGACCCCGGCCGTGTCAAGGGCGCCATCACGCTCGACCACGTCGCGTTCGGCTATGGTGACGACGCTCCGGTACTCACCGACGTCTCATTCACCATCGAACCTGGCCAGGTGGTGGGGGTCGTCGGCCCCACGGGCTCCGGCAAGTCGACGGTGCTGAGTTTGATTCCGCGCTTCTACGATGCGACCGCGGGCCGGGTGCTGATCGATGGTGTCGACGTCAACCGCTACAAGCTGGCGGCGCTGCGTGCGCAGGTCGGTTTCGTGCTGCAGGAAACGGTGCTCTTTCGCGGCACGATCCGCGAGAACATTGCCTACGGTCGGCCGGGCGCGAGCGAAGAAGAAATCGTCGCTGCCGCGAAACTCGCCAACGCCGACGAATTCATCAGCCGGATGCCACACGGCTACGATTCGGTGGTGGGGGAGCGCGGTGACACCCTGTCGGGCGGACAGCGCCAACGTATCGGCATCGCGCGCGCGGTGATCCGCAACAGTCCGATCATGATCCTTGACGAGCCGACCGCGGCGCTCGACACCGAGTCCGAGCGCCTCGTGATCGAAGGCCTGGAACGGCTGATGAAGGGCCGCACCGTCATCATGATCGCGCATCGCCTGAGCACCGTCCGTGACGCCGACAAGATCATCGTGCTGAAGGATGGCGTCGTGGCGGAGCAGGGCACGAACGACGAGCTGATCGCGCGTGGCGGCGTCTACGCCGAGCTGCACCGCATCCAGTATGAAACGCCGCCCGCTCACGCCGCCAGCGCGGCGTAGTCGCCGAACCGACCGCTACTCGTGCGCGTAGACGACGTGGTCAATTAGCAGGAAAGGCTAGTCGGCAGAACGGGCTATGCCCGCGACGTGTCCATTCACTCGGGACCGATCTCGTTGCCCGCCGTGTCGCACATCACCGCCTGGACGACGTGAAACGCGACCTTTCCGACGCTATCGTAGCTCGGCGAGATCGATGTCACCCTCAGCCTGATTCCGGCAACCTCGATGACGTCGTCGATGTTGGCCTTCGTGATGATTCGAAGCAGCAGCACCGCATCCTCGCGCCGGGGTCGGGTCATAGGGTGATCCGGCGAGCTGCCGATTCTCGCGGAGATGTCGGTATCTTCTCCAGGCAGCTTCAGTACGGTGCACGGTTCCTCGGTGACCGCGCCGAATACGGGCCGCTCTTCATCGTCGGTCCTCGCGATCCTGACAATCGTGCATTTGACCTCGGCGTCGGCATGCGAATTGGCCATGGCTTAGGCGCCAGCGTCGGAAGCAACCTTGCCGTCGTAGGCCGCCTGGACCGCCGCCAGGTCGATCTTTTTCATCTCCATCATGGCCATCATGGCGCGCTTGCCGTTTTCCGTACTCTGGTCTTCGAGCAGCGTAATCATTTCTTCCGGGAAGACCTGCCAGGACACTCCATACTTGTCCTTGAGCCAGCCGCAGGCCTGCGCGTCGGGATCGCCGCCGGCGCTCAACTTTTCCCAGTAGTAGTCGACTTCCTTCTGGTCCTCACAGACCACCTGCAGTGAAATCGCTTCGTTGAACTTGAACCGGGGACCGCCGTTGAGTGCCGTGAAGCTGTTGCCGTTGAGTTCAAACTCCACGGTCAACACAGAACCCGGCGGGCGCTGGTGAGTTTCCTGCCCCGCCTCGGAATACCGGATGATCCTGGTCACTCGGCCAGTCTTGAAAATGCCGGTGTAATAGCGTGCCGCCTCTTCCGCCTGATCTTCGAACCAGAGGCAGGGAACGATGTCGTGGACCTTGGCCATGCTTCACCTCCTTCGAGCATTTCGGGTGGGGGATGGGGGAGCGAGTGACATCTTCCGGCCCCTGTGTATTCTCTTCGGTGCAGGGACAACGGTCTATCGGCGATCGAGCAGTGCCGGTGTAGGAAGCCTACGATCGGGGCTGGGACGCGAGAGCGCTGTCGCCTGTAACGTTTGACGTCGTCGCCGCCGGTCATGTAACGTTCGTTCCATGCGCTTTCACCCTTGCCGTAGACGAGCGTGAGCGGTCCCGCGCTGGCCCGGCTCGAGTCGGGCTTCGAGGGATTGTCCAGCACGCAGCAGCGCGCCGCGCGCTGGATGGCCGACCATCCTGCCGAGGTGTGCTTCCTGTCCCTGCGCGAGCAGGCGCGGCGCGCGGACGTGGTGCCGCCGACGATGACGCGCCTCTCGAAGGCGCTCGGTTATGCCTCGTTTCGCGCCTTCCAGGACGACTTTCGCGCCACCGTCGCCTGGGGCTCGGCCGATTTCGCCGCGCGCGCCAAGCGGCTGCAGCGGCGAGCGCGCGGTGGACCCGCCACCGATCAGCTCGCGCATCTGCAGATGTCGGATATCGAGTCGTTGGCCACGCTCAATCTGCCTGATCGGTTCGAGCGGGTCGCCACGACGCTGCTCAACGCGCGCACGACCGCGTTTCTCGGGTTTCGCAGCTGTCACAGCATTGCCCTGCACGCGCACTACCTGTATTCGATGCTCATCGGCCGCGGCGTGCTGCTGGAGGACGCCTACGGCACGCTGCTCGAAGCTGTCGCCGGACTGGACCGCTCCGACACGCTGGTGGCGATCGGGCTCGCGCCGTATTCGCGCCAGACCGTCGATGCCGTGCGTCGCGCGCGAGACCAGGGCGTCAGCATCGTCGCGCTCACCGACTCGGAGCTTTCCCCGCTGGCACGCGGCGGCACCGAGCGCCTGCTGTTCGAGCCTGCGTCGAGCTCCTTCTTCCATTCGCTCGTGGGCGCCCACGCTCTGGTCGAGCGCCTGATGCACGAGGTGGCGACTCGCGGCGGCCGCAAGGTCGTTGCTCGCCTGCGCTCGCGTGAGACGCTGCTGCGCGACGCGGACGCGTATTGGCAGCGCGATGCCGCATCGTCATCCCGCCGGTGATCGAGTGACGCACGTCCTCCACCGCAGTCTGCGCGCAGTGCCGCCGCTCGCGACGGGCGCGCGCGGCATCGAAGTCATTACCTCCGACGGCAGGCGCTACCTCGACGCCAGCGGGGGCGCCGCCGTGTCCTGCCTCGGCCATGGGCATCCCGACGTGATCGCAGCGATGCACGCGCAGATCGACCGTATCGCCTACGCGCACACGAGCTTCTTCACTACCGAGCCGGCGGAGGCGCTGGCCGACGCCCTGGTTGCCGACGCCCCCGAGGGCATCGAGCACGTCTACCTGGTCTCGGGCGGATCCGAAGCGATCGAGGCGGCGCTCAAGCTCGCGCGCCAGCACTTCGTCGAGATCGGACAGCCGCAGCGCAGTGTCTTCATCGCGCGCCGGCAGAGCTACCACGGCAACACCTTGGGCGCGCTATCCGTTGGTGGCAACGAATGGCGCCGCCGTGAATTCGCGCCGCTGCTGCTGCCCGTCGAGCACGTGTCTCCATGCTTCGAGTATCGCGAACGACGCAACGACGAAACACAGGACGCCTTCACTGACCGCCTGATTGCCGAGCTCGAGGCGACGATCGATCGCGTGGGTCCGGAGCGGGTCATCGGCTTTTGCGCGGAACCGGTTGTCGGCGCCACGCTCGGCGCCGTTCCGCCGACGCCAGGATATTTCCGCCGGGTGCGCGAAGTGCTCGACCGCTGCGGCGCGCTGCTGATCGCCGACGAGGTCATGTGCGGCATGGGCCGAACCGGCACGCTTTACGCGATCGAGCAGGAGTGCGTGATTCCCGACCTCATCACCATCGCCAAAGGGCTGGGCGGCGGCTACCAGCCGGTCGGCGCGCTGCTCGCGCAAGAGCGCGTCGTCGCGCCGATCCGCGATGGCAGCGGCGCCTTCCAGCACGGTCACACGTACATCGGCCATCCGGTCGCCGCCGCCGCGGCGCTGGCGGTGCAGCGGGTGATCAAGCGCGATCGCCTGCTCGACGCGGTGCGCGCACGCGGCACGTATCTCGAGCAGGCGCTTCAATCGCGCTTTCGCGATCATCCGCATGTCGGCGACCTGCGCGGTCGTGGGCTGTTCCGGGGAATCGAGCTAGTCGCCGACCGTGCGAGCAAGAAGACCTTCGATCCAGCGCAGCGCGTGCATGCGAAGGTGAAGGCCGCTGCGATGAGCGAAGGCCTGTGCGTGTATCCGATGGGTGGGACGATCGACGGCGTGCGGGGTGATCACGTGCTGCTGGCGCCGCCGTTCATCACCAGCGAGGCCCAGATCGACGAAATCGTCGCGCGACTCGCGCGAGCGATCGACGCGGGCATTGCCCAAGCGGTGCGCGCGGCTTAAGTGCGGGGTAAGCGCGCCCAAACTCAGTTACGTCAGGATCAATCACATCAGGAGGCTCATATGAACTTGTTCGCCACTCGCATCGGTGTTGGCCTGGCGGCGCTTGCGCTCGTCGGACTCGTGTCGGCGCAGGAACTGACGGGCGTGCTCAAACGCGTCAAGGAGTCGGGCGAGATCACGATGGGCGTGCGCGACGCCTCGATCCCGTTCTCCTATCTCGACGACAAGCAACAGGCGGTCGGCTATTCGGTCGACCTGTGCCTCGCGGTCGTCGCCGACCTAAAGTCGCAGCTCAAGCTTCCCGATCTGAAGGTCGCGTACAACCCGGTTACATCGGCCAACCGCATTCCCTTGATCGCCAACGGAACGGTCCAGATCGAATGCGGCTCGACCGTCAACAACGTCGAACGTCAGGCGCAGGTTGGGTTTAGCATCACGACGTTCATCGTTTCCACGAAGTTCGTCGCCAAGCGGGCAAGCAATCTCAAGACGCTCGCCGACCTCAAGGGCAAGACGGTGGTGTGCACGGCCGGCACGAATACGCTCCAACGCGTCAACGAGCTCAACCAGAAAAATGCGCTCGGACTTACGATCCTGACCGGCAAGGACCACGCTGAATCGTTTCTGATGGTGCAGACCGACCGCGCCGCGGCGTTTTTCGAGGACGACATCCTGCTCGCCGGCATCGTCGCGAATTCGCAGCGCCCGGCGGACTATGCCATCGGTACGGAGGCCTTCAGCATCGACCCCTACGCGTTGATGCTGCCGCGCGGTGACGACGCATTCAAGCGAGTGGTCGACGCCACATTGACGCGCCTCATGCGCAGCGGCGACATCCAGCGCATCTACCAGAAGTGGTTCCTGAGTCCGATCCCGCCCAAAGGCGTGACGCTCAACTTTCCGCAGTCACCGGCGCTCAAGCACGCGTTCGAGAAGCCTACCGATTCGCCGGATCCGGCCGCATACCAGTAAGGCTCGGACAGCCCTGGGTCCGGCGTCGAACGCCGGACCCAGGGTGCCGTCGCGGAAACGCTTCCACCTGTCGCTCCGGATGTATCATCACGGGCGACCCGGTGCTGGCGCGCCTGGAAAGCTTGAGGGAGAAAAATAATGCGCAAAGGACTGGGTTTGATCTCGGCCGCCACACTGATGTTGGCGCCGATTCGCGTCCTCCACCATTCCCATCCAAGGCCACCACAGTGAATCTTTTGCCGCCTCGCGTCCTCGGACCGCTCTCCGAATGCAGCCGATCGGTCATCGTCGCAAATGCAATCCCCGGCGCGACAGTCACGCTCGTTGTTAAGCGCGGAGGTGTGGATCATCCAGTCGGCCGCAGTACGCTAAAGGGTTCCAATGGCACGATCCCGCTTGACCCTGCCGAATCGCTTGCGGGTGGCGATCTCGTGAATGCCGCTCAGGAGTTGAACGGTGATCACAGTGCCAATTCCACCGACGGGCCCGAAGTGCAAAAGAGCGTCGCGCAGTTCGACGCGATCCAGGTGCTCAGCCATCTTCACCAATGCTCACGCGGCTTCTTTGTGGGTGGCATGCGACCTGGCACGCAAGTCCAGCTTCTCCAAGGCGGCTCGGTGATTGGAACGGGTGTGGCAGTCGACGGGACGGCCTCTGTTGCCGTACCGGACGGCATACCTCTCGTCGTTGCCGGCGTCCTGACCGCAAGGCAAGTGATCTGCCCGAAACCACCGCCGCCGCCACCGTCCTCCAGCTATACAGTGGACTCGCCGCTGCCAGCGGTCGACGCCTGTACTTTCCATCAGGGCCAAACACTGCCGGCACCGACGATCGCGCAAGGTCTGACCGGCTGTTCCCGATCTGTCCAGGTGACCAATATTCAGGCGGGCGCTGAAGTGTCGTTGGAGGGCAAGGACAGCGGTTGGTGGGCCTACCTTGGGCCGTCCGATCTAACGTCGGCGTGGCTCCCGCTGCCGGTCGAACTGAAGCCCGGCGAAGCGGTCACGATCCACCAGGAAGTCGCACCCCGATGCGAGCTCACCTTCGAGCGGAAGACAACCACGGTCGGCCCGCAAAAAAAGCTCGACAAGCCAGGCCTCGCGTCAATCGATTGCAATGCGACGCCGACCATTTACGTATTTGGGCTGAAGCCCGAGGCGAACCTGGAGATCTCGGTCACCCCGAAGGGCGGTACAGAGACGGTGTATCAAACCGTGGTCACGGAAACGGACGGCGCGGTGCCGGCGCCGCCGATGCCCGTCGATGCGGTTGTCCGGGTCCGGCAAGGCGAGTGCAGCCTCTGGAGCGATTGGTCGGACAAGCAGACGGCCAAGGCGATGAATGCGCCGCCGCAGACGCCGAAGATTTCCCATGAGCTGTTCAGTTGCCAGAACGCGGTCCCGGTGGAGAATATCTTTCCGCTTATCGGCTATCTCCGTGTCGTGAGCACCATGCGCGGTGAGCTCAATCGCGTGTACGCCAGCGGCAACGTCATGGTCATTCCTGTTGCACCGAGCCTCACGACCGCGGACGACGTCTGGGTTGAACACCATGTTTGCAAGTACACGGTGCCAACGGCTCGAAAAACCGTCCGGCAGGCGCGAGACGTCGTGCCCGGCACTATCAAGGCGCCGCTCTACGATGGAGACACGACGGTTACGATCACCGGTGCGATCGCCGGCGCGCACATGGAACTCTGGGAAGAGACAAAAAACCAGTTGCTTCAGCAGGTCCGCGCACCGTTCAGCGACACCGACAGCGTTGCCTTCGACTTCTCGGGATTCGGCGCGCTGCAATCCGGTTGGAAGGTGTACGCGAAAACGTGGCACTGTGGCCACTACGTTCAGACGCAGCCAAGTGTCGGCGTGGGGCTCAGAGCGCCAAGCCTCTCGTCGATCGTTCCGTCGAGCGCTTTGGTGGGCAGCGCCGGGTTCGTGCTGACGCTCAAGGGCAGCAATTTCCGTGCGGGCGCCAAGGGTCAATGGAACTCGGCTGATCGCAGCACGACGTTCGTGTCGGCAACCGAACTCCACGTCACTATTCCCGCGACAGACGTAGCCACCGCGAAGAGCATTGCGGTACGGGTCGTCAACCCGGATGGCCAGCCCTCCGGATCGTTGACGTTCACGGTGAACACGCCGGCTCCGGCCGGCTATGATGACGTTCTGATCCAGAACTGCAATACGAGCACGGACTCGGACGGCGTGCACCGATCCATCTACATCTGGTACCGGCGGACCGACCCGGGCGCGCCTGGAGACTGGACCGAGATCGAGGATTCGCCGCACGAGGCCGACTACGATGCATCTGGCCAATGCCCTGCCAGCGCGTCGTCCGGTGCGAGCTTCTCGTTGGACAATGGCGCGACGTACGAAATCGTCTGTACCGACCCGGAGCTTCCCGGGTGTATGAACAATGATCCGGACGAGGTTGCTTGCCGGCGCTTGTCCAATATCGTCGTGCATGGCAAGACCGGAGGCGGTACGAAGATCGTCAGGGTCACCTGAGCGTCGCCGACGGCGCGAGCCGCAATGCGTTCAGAATTGCAGTTCTAAGGTCGAAGCCAGCACTGGCGTGCGGAGCACTCGATGCAGCGCAGGAGCGTGATCGCAGGCTTGCTTGGAACCGCGCTGTTGCTCGCCGAGAAGAGCGCTCGCGCGCAGTCCGTCACGCCCGACGTCGCATCGAGCATCGCACCCACCGGCAAAGTGCGTATCGCCATCAACTACGGCAACGCGGTGCTCGCGCAGCGCAACGCGGAAACGGGGAAACTGAGCGGCGTTTCGGTCGACATCGCCGAAGAGCTGGGCCGGCGGCTCGGCCTGCCGATCACGCTGGTGCCCTTCGACGCGGCTGGCAAGGTCTCGGCGGTCGCGGCCAAGGACGTGTGGGACGTCGCTTTTCTTGCGGGCGATCCAGAGCGCGCACGCGAAATTAGCTTCACCGCGCCGTACGTCGTCATCAACGGTACCTACACCGTGCGCAAGGACTCGCCGTTCACGGCGCCGGAACAGGTCGACCGCGACGGCGTGCGCATCGCGGTGAGCGGGCAGAGCATCTACGATCTTTTCCTGAGCCGGACGCTCAAGCACGCGAAGATCGTTCGCGCCGGCAGCCCGCGCGAGGCGGCAGCACTGTTTCACTCCGAACACCTCGAGGTGTGCGCCGGCGTGCAGACCGCGATGCTGCAACTGATCGCGACCGATCCGACGCTGCGTATGATTCCCGAGCCGTTCATGCAAATCAATCAGGCGATGGGGACGCCCGCGGGTCGCGCCGCCGCCGCCGCGTATCTCAACGCCTTCGTCGAAAGCATCAAGGCCGACGGATTCGTGGCGAAGGCGCTGGCGCGCAACGGCCAGGTGGATGCGGCCGTCGCGCCACCAGGTTGAAGAGGAACTACTTCAGGTCTATATAGATCCGCTCGTCGAACGGGCCGCCGAGCTTGGACTGGAATGCCTGGCGGAACGCGCGCGCCGTGTCCGAGCCGCTGTAGGCTTCGAACGACGCCATGTCCTTCCACACCGCGAAGATGATGAAGTGATTGGCGCGGCTCGCCTCGCGCAGGATCCTGAACGACACGAAGCCGGGCATCTTCTCCGCGTCGGCCGCGAGCTGCTTGAGAAGCGCGCCCGAATTCTCCACATTCCCCGCCACGTTCGCGTTCGACAACACGTCGACCAGCGTCACGATGGTAACCGGACCGGCAGGTGCGGGCGCTTGCGCCTGCACGACGCCGGAAGGGCCGATGAACGTGATCGTCATCAGGCAAATCGCCAGCAAAAGCTTGGACATGATTTTGTTTCCCCCTGGGTTGGACGAGTGCGATGCCCGGCAGACGCTAGTCGCGCGGTGAAACCCTGTCAAGACTTCGGCCGACGCGCCAGCTCCGCCCCCGCGTCGCGCGGCAGCCTGAGCATCCACAGCACCGCCACCGCCATCAAGCCCGCCGCGGCGAAAAGCGCCGAGTGGAAATCATCGAGCGCCAGCGGCGCGCCGCCGCGCAGCGTCTGCGAGATGCCGAGCGCAAACGCCGCTACCGCCACGCCCAGCACGTTGCCGAACTGCTGCGCCATCGCCCATAGCGTGGTCGCGCCGCCGCGATCGGCGTCGGGGACGTCGGCAAAGGCGAGCGTGCTGGTCGCGGTGAAGTGCATCGAGCGCGACATCCCGGCGACGAACAGCACCGCGTAGGTGATCGCCAGCGGCGTGGCGCCGCCGAGCATGCCGCAACCGATCAGCGAGAGCACGCAGAGCGTGCCGTTGAAAACCAGCACGTCATAGAACCGGAAGCGATGCAGGATCGGCGTGGTGAAGCTCTTCATCATCAGGTTGCCGGCCATGTACACCAGCAGCATCACGCCGCCGGTGACCGCGCTCGCGCCGAGACCGATCTGAAACATCAGCGGGATCAGGAACGGCGTCATGCTGATCGCGGTCCGCGCCAGCATGCCGGCGGTGACGACCGACATCTGGAAAGTGCGCGCGCGTACGGCACGCAGGTCGAGCATCGGCGTCGGATGGCGCAACGCGTGCCGGACCGCCGCGACGCTGAACACCAGTCCCACCGCGATCCATGTCGCGTACACCGCGACGCGGCTTCCCGGGTCGCCCGCCAGTGCCAGCCCGTGCACCAGCGCGGCGAGACCGATCGCGGTGAGCACGAAGCCGGTCTTGTCGAGCCTGGTCGGCGTCTCCCTGGCGTCAGCGGGAATGAAGTGCAACACCAGCCACACGCCGGCGATGCCCACCGGAATGTTGATGAGAAAGATCCACCGCCACGACGTGTAGGTCGTGATGAAACCGCCCAGCGCCGGACCGATCACCGGCGCGATCAGCCCCGGCCACACGATGAGCCCGATGGCGCGGATGATCTGTTCCTTCGGCGTCTGGCGCAGCACCACCAGGCGTCCCACCGGCGACATGAACGCCGCGGCGATGCCCTGCACCAGGCGCGCGACCAGCAGCACCGCAAAGGAGGGCGCCGCGCCGCAGACGAGCGATGCGAGCGTGAACACCGCGATCGCGGCCGCGAACAGGTTGCGCGCGCCGAAGCGGGAGCTTGCCCATCCCGCGGTGGGAATGAACGCGCCCATCGCCACCAGGTAGACGGTGATGATCGACGTCAGCTCGAGTGCGGATTCGCCGAAGCTCTTCGCGATCGCCGGCAACGACGTGGTGACAATCGTGCCGTCGAGCATCTCCATGAAGAATGCCGCCGCGACGATGAGCGGAATGCGCCGTGCGAAGGGAGCCGTTTTCGCGGTGTCTGGTCTCGCACTCATCGCAGGGCGATAGAATAGACGATTATCGGCGCGCCGAGCTCCACGATGATCCTCAGGAACCACGAAGACGTCACCGCGGACGCGCTGCGCGCGATGGAGCGCACGTCCGACCCGCGAGCCCGCGAAATCATGGTGGCGCTGGTGAAGCACCTGCATGCCTTCGTGCGCGAGGCGAGGCTGACAGAGGCCGAGTTCCGCGAAGCGACCGCGATCCTCGCCGAGCTCGGCCGGCAGAGCACCGACACGCACAACGAGACGGTGCTGATGGCCGGATCGCTCGGCGTGTCGTCGCTGGTGTGCCTGCTCAACAACGGCAACCACGGCGCGACCGAGACCTCGCAATCGCTGCTCGGTCCATTCTGGCGATTGAACTCGCCGCGCGT
>Ga0070713_100002092_pt1 | contig 12897 bp, 3 predicted proteins | sample LARL82metaG_FD_65465 | JGI IMG/M metagenome (GOLD analysis project Ga0070713, IMG submission 65465) | Corn, switchgrass and miscanthus rhizosphere microbial communities from Kellogg Biological Station, Michigan, USA - LAR L8-2 metaG | ecosystem: Host-associated > Plants > Roots > Rhizosphere ... | reverse complement strand
CAACTCGCCGCATGGAACGATACTGCCCACGAGAACCTCGAACGCTGTCTGCACCAGCTGTTTGAGGACCAAGTTGCTCGCACGCCGGACGCGTTCGCGCTTGAGTTCAAGGATCGAAAACTGAGTTATCGCGAGTTTAATGAGCGCGCAAACCAGCTGGCGCATTATTTGATCGGCATGGGCGTGAAGCCCGATTCGCGGGTGGGCGTTTTCGTCCATCGCTCGCCGGAGATGCTGATTGCATTGATGGGCATCATGAAGGCCGCTGGCGCTTACGTCCCCATCGATCCAGCGTATCCGCGCGATCGCGTGGAATTCATGCTGCAGGACGGCGGCGCGGAAGTTCTGGTGACCAACTCCACTCTGCTCGAAACGATTTCGGCGCACGGTGCAAAGGCGGTCTGCTTCGATCGCGACGCCGCCGAACTCGCACAGCAGAGCACAGGAAATCCGAAGACGAGTGTTACCCCTGCGAACCTAAGTTATGTGATTTATACGTCGGGCTCGACTGGCCGCCCGAAAGGCGTTCAACTTGAGCACCGCAACGTCGCCAATTTCATCGGATACGTCCAGCGCATGTTCCAAGTAGGACAGAACGATGCGTACCTAGGCGTCGCATCCATGTCGTTCGATGCTTCCGTGCTTGACTTCTACCTTCCCCTCTCAGTGGGCGCCAAATTCGTGATCTTGGACGCCGACACCACGCGTGATCCGAGTGCCCTTGCCGAAACCATGGCGCGGACCGGCGTCACTGTGATGCATGCAACTCCTTCGACCTGGCGCAGTCTCGTCGATGCAGAATGGAAGGGCAGTTCCACATTCAAGCTGCTGAGTGGTGGCGAGGCCTTGAGCTGGGATCTGGCGAAAGAACTTCTGCCTCGCGGCGCGGCGTTGTGGAACCTCTATGGTCCGACGGAAACAGCGGTCTATTCGGCGGTCCACAAGGTGACGGCGTCCGATGGCACCGTGCTAGTCGGCAGGCCCATCGACAACACTCAAATCTACATCCTCGATTCGCTGCAGCAAACCACCCCTATCGGCGTTCCCGGTGAAATCTGCATCGGCGGCGCTGGAGTGGCGCGCGGATACCTGAATCGTCCCGAACTGACAGCCGAGCGATTCGTTGCTGATCCCTTCCGAGGCGACACAGCACGCATGTACCGCACCGGCGACCTGGGACGCTTCCGTCCCGACGGTGTCATTCAGTGTTTGGGACGTCTCGATCATCAGGTGAAGTTGCGCGGTTTCCGCATCGAACTGGGCGAAATCGAAAGCGTGTTGATGCAATTCTCCGGCATCCGCCAGGCTGTCGCCGATGTGAAAACCAGCCATTCCGGGGACAAGCGGCTTGTGGCATATCTCGTCATGGAAAGCGGCGCCGAACCTTCTCTTGGGGACCTGCGGGCGTTTCTGAAGACAAAATTGCCCGAGTACATGGTGCCAGCGACATTCATGGTGCTGGAGAAGCTACCTGTTTCCCCGAACGGCAAACTAAATCGCAGCGCCCTGCCGCTGCCGGACGATGCTCGTCCGGAACTAGCGCGCGAATTCGTGCCGCCGTCCACCCCGGTCGAGCAGGCCGTCGCTGAAATCTTTTCGGAAGTCCTGGAAGTGCGCACCGTGGGACTCAACGACGATTTCTTTGAACTAGGCGGGCATTCCCTACTGGCTGCGCGCGTAGTCACACGGTTGCGCGATCGCTTCCAGATCGATATGACACCGCGGTTCCTGTTCGAGACGCCCGCGGTAAAAGAAATGGCCTCGCGCATCAGTGATCTTCTACTGCAAGGCACTGACAACGACGAAATGGCGGCGATGCTGGCGGAACTGGCTGAATTGGAGGAGCGTTAGATGGCAGATGTGACCACCTTGATGAGCAATCTCTCCGCGGAAAAACGCGCGCTGCTGGAAAGGCGACTGATGGAGAAGCGCGCCGCCGCGGCCAAGCAACAGCTCATCCCGCACCGCACGAGCCAGGGTCCCTGTCCACTGTCGTTCGCGCAGGAATTAATGTGGTTGCTCGATCACCTCATCGACACCAGTGCCTACCATGTGCCGCGCGCGCTGCGCATGAAGGGGCCGCTCAATGTAGGCGCTCTGGAGTATGCGCTGAACAAGATCATCGAAAGACACGAAGTTCTGCGCACGACATATCAGGAAGTAGACGGCCACCCCATGCAGTTCGTGTCATCGTCGGCCCAAGTGAACCTCAATATCATCGATCTCAGCAAGATGCCCCCCTCGGAGCGCGAGGCGGAAGCCAACCGCATTCTCGTCGAAGAAGGCAAACGCAAGTTCGATTTTGTTCACGACCTGATGTTGCGCACGATTTTGATGCGCTTGGGCAAGGACGAGCACATTCTGCTGCTGGTTTCTCATCACATTGCGTCGGACGGCCAGTCGAAAGCGGTTCTGTTCCGCGAACTCAAGACCTTCTATCTGGCAGCCTGCGCCGGCAAAACCACGGAGCTTCCGCCGCTTCCCATCCAGTATTCAGATTTCGCAATGTGGCAGCGCGACTGGATGTCCGGCGAGGTGCTGAACCAACATTTGAAGTTCTGGAAGGATACTCTCGCCGGCGCGCCGATGCTGCTCGAGCTTCCGACGGATCACGCTCGTCCCGCTGCCCAGAGTTTTGAGGGCGCACGCCAATTCCTGCGATGCCCAGACGGCATGCTGGAGAACTTCAAGACGCTGTGCCGCAAAGAAGGCGCCACGATGTTCATGACCATGCTGGCCGCCTTCGGCACGCTGCTCTGGCGCTGGTCCGGCCAGGAAGACATGCTGATCGGTACGCCGGTTTCCGGGCGCAGCCGCACCGAACTTGAGCCACTGATCGGATATTTTTCGAATTCGGTTGTCCTGCGCATGAGCATGGGCGGCGATCCCACCTTCCGCGAACTGCTCAAGCAGACCAAAGAAGTTGCACTGGCCGCGTATTCGCATCAGCACTTGCCATTCGAAAAGCTCGTCACCGAGATGCAACCGCAGCGAGACCTGAGCTACAGCCCGATGTATCAGGTCATGTTCTCGGTCGGCGAGCACAAAGATCTCGGCCTTGAACTGCCCGGCATGGAGATTACGCCGATCATCATCGATCGCGGCGTGGCCAAGTTCGACATGACCCTCGGCATGACCGAACTCAAGCACGACTTGATGTGCAATATCGAGTACTGCTCGGCGCTGTTCCAGCCGAGCACCATGGAGCGCCTGGCCAACCAATTCCAGAACCTTCTGCAAGGAATCGTCGACAATCCTGACCGCCGCATTTCCGCGCTGCCGTTGCTTTCGGCCGCGGAGCGACACAAAACCCTCTTCACCTGGAACGAAACCGAGCACGTCTATCCCGATGATGTTTTCGTTCCCTTGATGTTCGAGCAGCAGGCCGCCAAGCGTCCCGACGCGCCTGCAGTGGTATGTGAAGATCAGCGCCTTACTTATCGCGAACTGAACGAACGCGCCAATCAGGTCGCTCACTATTTGAAGAAACGCGGCGTCGGCCCGGAAACCCGCGTCGTAGTCTGCATGGAACGCTCGGCCGAGATGATTGTCGGGGTTATGGGCGTGATGAAAGCAAGCGCGGCCTATGTTCCGCTCGACGCAATGTACGCCCGCGAACGGCTCCCGGTGATTATTCCTGATTCGGAATGCCCCGTCGTACTCACCCAAACAAGCCTGCTGTCTCGCATTCCCGAAACGAACGCCGAGATTATCACTCTGGATGGGGACTGGCCGAAAATCGCCGCCGAGAGCAAAGAGAACCCGAAGCACGAGATCACCGCCGACAGTCTCGCGTACGTCGTTTACACGTCAGGTTCAACGGGAGTGCCCAAGGGCGTAATGATCAACCATGGCGGCTTTGCCCTGCTTTTCCATGGTTACGAGCACAGCTACGGCATCGGGTCTTCGGACAATCCTTGGCTGCTTATGGCCAATTTCTCCTTCGACGTGTTCAGTTCCGACATGATTCGGACGCTGTGTTCGGGGTCAAAGTTTGTCATCTGCCCGATGGAGTTTCTGCTCAATCCCGAAGCTTTATACGGGTTGATGTGTCGCGAGAATGTCACCTGCGCTGAGTTCGTTCCGGCCGTGCTACGCAATTTGACCGCCTACTTGCAGCAAACCGGCCAGAAGCTGGACTTTATGCGCGTATTGGTTTGCAGTTCTGATGCCTGGAACATCGCGGATGCCCGTGCCACGCTGGAAGTCGCAGGGCCAAACGTTCGCGTCATCAACTCCTACGGCGTCACCGAGGCCACTATCGACAGCACTTACATGGATATCACCCCGGAACTGTTGCGCGGCAACGGCTTCGTGGCAATTGGCAAGCCCATTCCGAACTGCCAGGCGTATGTCCTGGACCGGCACATGGAACCGTGCCCGGTTGGCATCCCCGGCATTCTTTACCTGGGCGGCCCTGGCGTTGCCCGAGGATACCTCAAACGTCCTGAACTGACGGCGGAGAAGTTCGTCGCTGATCCGTTTCGAAACGAGCCCGGAGCAAAGCTTTACAACAGCGGCGATGCGGCACGTTACCTTCCCGACGGCAACATCGAGTTCCTGGGCCGCGTGGACAACCAGGTCAAGATCCGTGGCTTCCGCATCGAACTTGGCGAAATCGAAGCCGTGATCGCGAAGCATCCTTCGGTGGAGCAGGTTGTGGTGGTTGCGCGCGAACTCGCCCCGGGTGATGTTGGTCTGGTCGCCTACGTAGTGGCGAAGGCAGGCCTGACGATCGATGTTCACGACGTGCGCACTTCACTCAAAGGCAAGCTGCCCGCGTACATGTTGCCTTCGGCATTTGAAGTCCTGGAGAAAATGCCGCTCAGCGCCAATCGCAAAATCGACCGCAAGGCGTTACCCGCTCCAAAGCAAAAGAGTGTGGACGTGGAGCGTGCCTTCGTGGCGCCACGCACCGATAAAGAAGAAAAGATGGCAATCCTGTGGTCGGAAGTGCTGCACTTCTCGCCTATCGGCATTCATGACAATTTCTTCGAACTGGGCGGACACTCCCTCATGGCCATCCAAGTCATCTCACGCGTGCGGAACCATTTCGGCGTCGAGTTAGCCCTTAAAACATTGTTTGAGAACCCGACGGTTGCCGACCTGTGCGCTGCCATGGATGGACAAGGCAGCAACGGTCAACCGAAAGACGCCCCGATCATGGCAGTCAGGCGCGAGTCGGTAAGAGTTAAACGGGTATCCAACTAACTGAAAATTCTTCGTTTGCTGATCTAACGTTCTACGCCGCCCCCGTTTTCCACAGCCGTTGCTAACCGCAGTGAGTCCTGAACAGCAGATCGTGACCTCGCGGCTCGACGCGCCACAACTTTCGTGCCGAGATCGTCAGTCGTTTTGGCGTGAGCCGAGACCACGACCGCTGGATGGCGCGGAATCCTGCTACGAACAATCCGCGCCACCCGCTCAATCGCTTCGGGCGATTCCAGGGAGGTACCGCCGAACTTGAGGACGATCATACCGAGCCGAGACCTTTCGCCGCGACGTCCTCAAGGGCCGCGAGGTGAGTGTCCACATCAGCCTCGGTGTGGGCCACCGACATCGTCCACTGCTCATCCCACCAGTATGGTTGAGGGATGACACCGCGGTTGACCATGCCAAACCAGAAGGCAGTCCACATTTCAGTGTTCATCGTGCTCCACTGTCGGTAATTCGAAACCGACTCGACACCGAAGGTAACCGCGCCGTTTATGCCGGCATTGGTGACGATACCCGGTACCCCTGCTTTGGCGAGGATCCGGCGATATCCCTCAGCCAGCTTGTCGCTTAATGACCGCATGGATTCGTACTTATACGGAGTGAGCACGTCACGCAATGCGGCAAGGCCGGCGGCAACAACAACGGGGTTGGCATTGTAAGTTCCGGCGTGCATCATCTTCCGGGACTCGATCACCTCCGAGATCTCTTCGGTGAATGCAAACGCCGCAAGCGGCAGGCCCCCGCCGACAGATTTCGAAAGGCAAACAATGTCCGGGAAGATGCGGTAGTACTCGGCAGCTCCGCCGTAGCTCATCGACGAGGTCTTGACTTCGTCGAAGATCAGTAGCGCCCCGTAACGGGTACAGAGCTCACGAACCGCTTGCAGATATCCGAGTTTGGGCGGGAGTACGCCGATGTTCATCATCACCGGCTCGAGAATGATCGCGGCCACTTCGCCTTTGGACTGTTGCAGAACTTTCTCGAGGCAGTCAGCGTCATTGAACTGCGCTACCAGCGTGTTCGGATCGTGATCCATATACACGCCGGCGCTGGCTGGGACCGGAGAAGGAATGCAAGAATCTCCCCATCGATCGGAACCGGGTTTCACCGAAATCATGACGGCGTCGTGAAGCCCGTGATAAGCGCCTTCCATCTTCACGATCTTCGGTTTTCCGGTAAAAGCCTTGGCGAGACGCAACGCGTGCAAAGTCGACTCAGTGCCGCTGTTGGAAAATCGCACACGATCGAGAAAAGGAAAGCGGCGACAGATTTCTTCCGCCAGTTCGCATTCCAAAGGGTGCGAAATCCCGTACATGGTTCCGATGGTGAGCTGCTTGGCAACAGCGTTCATGACGGCCGGATTACGGTGTCCGACTACCATGGCGCCGAAGGACAGGTTATGGTCGAGGTATTCGTTGCCGTCAACATCCCACACCCTCGATCCTTCCGCGTGGTCGATGTAGATCGGGTACGGCTCATACATCCGGGAGTTGCTCGCCGTGCCCATGGGCATGACTTTGCGCGCCCTCTCCCAGAGTTGTTTGGAACGTGGCGCTCGTTTTTGATACAGCTCGATTTCGGTTTCGAGAAGTGTTGTTACCGTCATTACAGGCCCCCTGATGCCTGCAGACCCTTGCGTCTGCCAGGACTTTGCCTGAACTACCTGTTTCCTCCTCGCGACCGCGGGTTAAGCACACTCGTGCCTCTCCGCCCGCTGCTCCTGGCCGCACGCAGATTTGTGTTTGCTTTTTAAGTAAGGTCGCGAAGAGGTGGGGGGAACTGCCTTACGCTCTTCCGAGTTCGACACCCCTGAGCAAAAAAACGTCGAACTCCGACCTCTCAACAAATGTAACCAGTTTGTAAATGTGCATTTTAGAGGCCACCGACCGTGGCAACTTGTGATCGGGGAGAATTCCGCGAATTTTCAGTGTTTTGGCACGAATCGCGCAAGTCTGCTGGGCAGCGCGATTGTGCAAGAACTTGCAGCCTAAAGAACCTGCACAAACCTCCACGTTTCATCCCAATTACGGGCAATTCCTCCAGATGATGCTTCTGGCGACAGTTCTTTAGTCCGAAGTGCAAGAAGTTGCACACTGATGCTTTGGAAGGATTGCCAGCGCTGGAATTGCCCCTTAAGCCCTTAATATTGATGGGGTTGCATTTACCTGAAAGGCATTCGAGTTGCAGAATGCCAAGGCGAAGATCGCAGATCGAAAGTCACTCCTACGCGCTCTACCGAAGCCCGGGAAGGCTGTCGCCTGCTTTAAATTAGAAGTTCCGAAATGCAACCCGTCAACGCATACAAAGATCCGGCGCTCGATGACCAGGCCGCGGAAATCACGGAGGAGGTGTTCGTTTTCCCGGCCTCTTTCGCCCAGCAGCGGCTGTGGTTTCTGGACAAGCTGGAACCTGGGCAAGGCTATAACGTTCCGTTCGCCGTTCGCCTCACCGGTCCGTTGCGCACAAATATCTTGGAGCGCGCCTTGGGAGAACTGGTCACCCGGCATGAAGTTCTGCGCACTACTTTTTCGGAAGATGACTCCGGCAATGCGATCCAATTAGTTTCTGCAAACCACAAATTCTCGCTGAATATCAGAGACCTCGGTTCGACGCCCGCCGAGTCTAGCGAAGCCGAGGCACGACGCTTCGTGATAGAGCAGGCGAGGCTTCCTTTTGACTTGAAAACCGGGCCGCTGTTTCGCGCAACCCTCTTCCGCCTCGCCGAAGAGGATCACGTTCTTTCGCTGGCATTTCACCACAGTATTGTGGACGGCGGCTCTTTCGGCATCCTGCTGCGCGAACTGATCGCGCTCTATGAAGCTTTCGACAAAGGTCTCGCAGCGTCGCTCAAACCATTGCCGATCCAGTACGGCGATTATGCGGCCTGGCAGCACGAAACTCTGCAGGGAGCACGGCTGCAGAAGTTGCTGGCTCATTGGAAGAACGCGCTGCGGGGAGCGCCACCGGTTCTTGACCTGCCAACTGATTTCGCCCGCCCGCCGGCGCAAACTTTTAACGGTTCACATGAGTCCGTGCAGGTCCCGCGTAGCCTCGAACAAGCGTTAACCGATCTCAGCAAGAAACAAGGCGCAACGTTGTTCATGACACTACTCGCGGCATTCAGCGTGTTGCTCTCGCGCTATTCCGGTCAGGAAGATATTGTCATCGCCTCGCCCATCTCGGGTCGCACGCGCGCTGAACTTGAAGGCTTGATCGGGTTCTTCGTGAACACGCTTCCACTTCGCGCCGACCTTTCGGAAAATCCAAGCTTTCGCACGTTGCTCGATCAAGTACGTGAAAGTGCGCTTCAATCCTACGCGCATCAGGAACTTCCCTTTGAAAAGCTGGTCGAGGAACTGAATCCGGAGCGCAACCTCAGCCATAACCCCATCGTGCAGGTGATGTTCACCTTCGACAGCGTCGGGCAGCGGCCCAATGCGCAAATGGCAAACGTCACGATCGCGCCATTTCGTGGTGCCGAAGGAATGACTACCAAGTTCGACCTGTCGCTGAATGCATTGCAAAACAAAGACGGGTTAACGATTGGATTTACCTACAACGTCGATCTATTCGCGCCGGCGACTGTGAAGCGCATGTTGTCGCACTTTTGCGCGCTGTTGGGGAGCGTCACATCCAGCCCCGACACACCGATCACCGAGCTGGATTTGCTGAGTGCTGCTGAACGCGAGCAGCAGATCGTCAGCTTCAATGCGACTGAAGAAGATTATCCGCGTGATCTTTGCGTCCACCAGCTATTCGAGCAGCAAGTTGAGAAAACGCCGGAAGCCGTCGCGGTTGTAGACGGTAATACAAGCCTGACCTACTCAGCCTTGAATCGCCGTTCAAACCAGTTGGCGCGATACCTGCAAAAGCGAGGAGTGCAGCCAAAGACGCTGGTCGGGGTCTGCCTGGATCGCTCGGTGGACATGCTCATAGCGGTGCTCGGCGTATTGAAGGCCGGTGCAGCGTATGTCCCGCTTGATCCGGCGTATCCGAAGGATCGCATTGCTTTTGTGATCGAGGACTCCCAGGCGCGCGTTCTGATCACCGAAAGCGCTCTCCTCGGCACGCTTCCCAGCACCTCTGCTCAGTTCGTCTGTATGGACTCGGACTGGGCGTCTATTTCTGCTGAAAGCGATGCGTTTCTGCAGACGCGCACTGACCCGAACGGACCGGCGTATGTGATCTACACCTCAGGCTCGACCGGCAAGCCCAAGGGCGTCGAGATCGGGCATCAGAGCGTGGTGAATTTCCTCACCAGCATGCGGCGCGAACCGGGGTTCAAAACAGAAGATACGCTGCTGGCTGTAACAACGCTCTCGTTTGATATCGCTGGACTCGAACTACACCTCCCACTGAGTGTCGGCGGAAAGGTTGTGATTGCCAATCGCGAAGAAGCTGGGGATGGTGCGCGCTTGATCGAGCGATTGAAACAGTCGAAAGCCACCGTGATGCAAGCAACGCCCGCGACCTGGCGCCTGCTGCTCGATTCCGGTTGGGAAGGCGATCCCAAACTGAAGATTTTGTGCGGAGGCGAAGCACTTCCGCGCGAGCTCGCCGAAAGGCTTCTGCCGCGTTGTGGCGAACTGTGGAACATGTACGGCCCGACCGAGACCACGATTTGGTCGTCGGTATATCGCGTCCAGGATTTCAATTGGACATCTGCACCCATCGGCCGCCCCATCGCGAATACAGATATGTACGTGCTGGACAAGAATGGCCATCTGGCTCCGCTTGGCGTTCCCGGAGAACTTCATATCGGGGGCGATGGCCTGGCACATGGGTATTGGAATCAGCCGGAACTGACGTCCCAGAAGTTCATTCCAAATCCGTTCGGCAAGACAGCCGACGCCAAGATGTACAAGACCGGTGACTTGGTGCGCTATTTGCCGGACGGAAATCTGCAGTACCTCAGCCGCATCGACAACCAGGTGAAGGTGCGCGGCTTCCGCATCGAACTGGGGGAAATCGAGTCTGTACTGACGGAGCACGAGGCCGTCGCACAAGCTGCGGTCGTGGTTAGGGAGAAGAATGCCGGCAATCAGCAACTGGTCGCGTACATCGTCCCGAACCAGAGCCGCTCCAATCTCTCGGCTGAATTGCGGGCGTTTCTTGCGCAGCGGCTGCCCGCCTTCATGGTTCCTTCGGCATTTGTGGAGCTCGATGCATTCCCTCTCACGCCGAATGGCAAAGTAGATCGACGAGCGCTTCCGGCTCCCGAGTTCACCGAGAGCGGCCCGGTGGTCGAAGCAGGCAGTGAAGTCGAGCACCTGCTGGTCAATATTTGGAAACACCTGCTGGGTGTTGAATCTCTCGGCGTCACGAACAACTTCTTCGAACTTGGCGGGCATTCCCTGCTCGCGACCCAAATGGTGTCGCGCATTCGCCGCGCCTTTCAAGTGGAGCTTCCGCTGCGTCTGCTGTTCGAGCATCCCACGATTGCCGAGCTGGCAAAGGACGTCGAGCGATTGAGGCGGGCGGAACAGGCCATCTCCGCTCCCAAGCTCGCCAGGCAGCCGCGAAGGTTCGAGAAGAACGCAAACGGCGAAGAGCTTGCCATCTTCCCCGTTTCTTTCGCGGAACAGCGCCTGTGGATGCTGGATCGCCTGCAGCCGAATAGTTCTGCGTACAACTTGTCGGTCGGGCTCAGGATCGAAGGGGCGCTGAACATCAAGGCGCTCGAGCACAGTATTGAAGAAATTTTGCGCAGGCACGAAGTTCTTCGCGCCAGCTTCCGTCTGAATGGCGATGAACCGGAACAGTGCATCAGCCCTCTGCGACCGGTTTCGCTCCCAATCACAGATGTCAGTGGCAGCGCGTCTCCTGAAACGTCTGCACGAGAGTTTGTGCGGAAAGAATCACAGCGGCCGTTTGCTCTCTCCACCGGGCCACTCTGGCGGGCCAGCCTGGTCAAGTTGGCGGCCGACGATCACGTCCTGCTCATGACCGTGCACCACGTCGCGTTTGATGGCTGGTCGGGTGGCGTATTCTTACGCGAATTGGCGGCACATTATTCTGCGTTCGCGACCCGTGGCTCTGCCCGATTGCCCGAGCTGGATATTCAGTATTCCGATTTCGCCGTCTGGCAGCGGGAATACCTCAGCGGCGAACGGCTACAGAAGCAGGTCAGCTATTGGAAACAGCAACTGGCGGGCGCCCCCGGCCATATTGAGCTACCAACCGATCATCCGCGTCCGCAGATGCAAACCTTTCACGGCTCGCAGATGAGCCTCACCCTTCCGGCACAACTCAGCTCGAAGCTCAAGCAGCTAGCGCAGAACAACGAATCCACTCTCTTCATGACGCTACTCGGCGCCTTCAGCATTCTGCTCGCGCGATATAGCGGGCAAGAAGACGTGGTTGTAGGCTCCCCCATCGCGGGACGCACGCATGCTGAAACGGAAAACTTGATCGGCTTTTTCGTGAACACCATCCCGCTTCGTACGAGTATTGCGTCGAACCCGACATTTACCCAGCTCCTGGCAAATCTGCGCAACACCACTCTTGATGCCTACGCCTATCAGGACCTGCCCTTCGAAAAATTGGTTGAGGAACTCAAGCCCGAACGCGATCTGAGCCGCAACCCGATCTTTCAGGTAATGTTCGCGCTGCAAAACGTGCCGCGAGAAACGACCGAGCTGCCCGGCTTAAAACTGTCGTCATTCCGCGCTGGAAACGCGGTGAATTCGAAATTCGATCTGAGCCTGATGGCAGTCGAGCAGGGAAATTCAATTTCGGCGGTGTTCGAATACAACACCGATCTGTTCGAGGCGAAGCGCATCGAACGCATGCAGTGGCATTGGCTGACGCTGCTGGAAGGCATCGTCGCGAATCCCGATTCTCCTGTTGCCGAACTGCCGCTGATGGAAGCGTCTGAACGGCAGCAGGTGTTGGTGGATTGGAATGCCACCTCCTCGCTCTCGTCATCCACAGTGCTGCATGAATTTGTCGAGCAACAGACGGCTGGCACTCCCGATGCTGCCGCTTTGATCGATGGTACCTCGCGAGTTTCCTACCGCGAGTTGAACTCCCGCGCCAATCAACTCGCGCGCAAGCTGCAGAAGCTGGGGGTTGGGCCCGAGGTGCTGGTTGCCGTCTGCACAGAACGCTGCGCCGACATGATTGTTGCCCTGCTGGCCGTGCTCAAATCCGGCGGGGCTTACGTTCCTCTCGACCCGATGTACCCCAAAGACCGTGTGGCCAAGATCCTGGAAGACTCGCACGCCAAGGTGATGATCACGCAGGAATCGCTGACCGGCATCTTGCCGCCGCACTCGGCCGAGGTCATCTTCATCGATCGTGACTGGCCAGAGATTGCGAAGGAATCGAACGCTAATTTGGATGTTCGGGTCACCGCCCAGAACCTGGCTTACGTGCTATTCACCTCGGGTTCCACTGGACGCCCGAAAGGCGTGGCGCTCGAGCATCGCAGCGCTTCGATCTTCGTGCAATGGGCGCAGAGCGTGTTCACGCCGGAAGAACTGTCGGGAACTCTGTTTGGCACCTCGATCTGCTTCGATCTTTCCATCTTCGAAATGTTTGTCCCGCTCAGTGTGGGTGGGACGGTGATTATTGCGCAGAACGCGCTGGCGTTGCGCGATCTGCCGGCGGCGAATGAAGTCCGGCTGATCAACACCGTGCCGTCGGCGATTGCCGAACTGTTGCGCATGAATGCCGTGC
>Ga0070713_100002091_pt1 | contig 12898 bp, 10 predicted proteins | sample LARL82metaG_FD_65465 | JGI IMG/M metagenome (GOLD analysis project Ga0070713, IMG submission 65465) | Corn, switchgrass and miscanthus rhizosphere microbial communities from Kellogg Biological Station, Michigan, USA - LAR L8-2 metaG | ecosystem: Host-associated > Plants > Roots > Rhizosphere ... | reverse complement strand
GCGAAGACGGCGCCGCGATGGACGCCGATTCGCACGGGAATCGGCAGCTCGCTCGATATGATCTTGCGCAACGCGAGCAGCATCCGCTCCTCGTCGTTGCCTGTCGCTTTGGGCGCGCCGCCGGTCAGGATCAGCTTGCCGCCGTCGGCATCGACGTCGGACGCGAGAAAAGAGACGCCTTGCTCTTCGACGGCGGTCTCGACGACGGTCAGCAGCCGATGCAGCGCATCGGCCGCCGCCGGTGCGCCGCGCTCTTCGATCAGCGCGTCGGTGCCTTCGAAACGGATGAACGCGACCGTGACGGGCCGGTGCTCCGGGATGCCGCCGCCGGCCATCACGTGCGTGCGTATCGCCGGTGGGAGGCAATGCGCGACCATTTCCGGCGACATCGGCGGACGCGGCTTGCGCGGCATCTTGTCGCCGTAACCAGGCGGCTCCTGGCGCAGCACCAGACCCGGCCCCTTGGGTTCGTCGACGCAGTCGCGCGGCAGCAGCGCCGCCGTTTCGGCGCTGACCAGAATCTCATCGGGATCCGCGGCGTGCTGCATCGCGACCAGCCGGCTCCACGCCGGTCCGACCGGAAGCAGTTCGAGATGCGCACTGCCCACGGCGAAAAAGTGGAAGCGTCCCGAGTGCGCGCCTTGCGACATCCGCAGCGTCGCGCTGACGCCGGGAAGCTCGACGGCGCCGACTTCGCGCAGCACATCGCGCATCAGCAGCGTCGACCGGCAGGCGCGCGGCGCATGACCGTCGCCTTCGAACCACAGCAGCAGCGCGTCGCCGCCGAACTTGAGCAGGCTCCCGCCGCTGTCGTAGGCGACCGCGAGCATCAACTCGAAAATGCGCCCCATCAGCTCGGTGATCTGCTCGGCGCCTTCGCGGCCTTTGCGCGCCAGCGCTTCGGACAGCTTGGTGAATCCCGAAATATCGACCAGCACCGCGCTGCCGTCGCCGGTCCAGCTTTTGGCCGCCGGTTCGTCGACCAGATGCTGCTGCAGCATGCGCGCGACGTACAGATTGGCGCGCGCGCCACCGGGCTGCGTGCCTGCAGCGGCCGGCTCGGACCGGCGTTCTTCTGCGTCGGCGAGGTTGGGGGTCGTCATTGCATTGATGCTTTGCGGCTGATCAATCGATGCGGCCACCTCGAAATTTTCCCACAGCGGCGGCGGACAGGACGGATCTGAGAATCCCGGGGGTGGCCTTGAACATCCGGTGTAGACTATAGAACGATCGTTCGTCAAGTCCTGCCTCTTGTTCGCCCCCTCCGTCGCCTTCGTCGATCTCGAGACTACCGGCACCTCGGCCGGCGCTGACCGCGTGACCGAAGTCGGCATAGTTCGCGTCGACGACGGCGCGCGGGTTAGCGAATGGTCGAGCCTGGTCGACCCTCAGCGCAGCATTCCGAACGGCGTTCAGTCGATGACGGGGATCACCAACGCGATGGTGGCCGGCGCGCCGACGTTCGGCCAGATCGCCAACGAGATCGCCGAGCGGCTGGCCGGGTGCGTGTTCGTCGCCCACAACGCCCGCTTCGACTACGGCTTCCTGAAGCAGGAATTCGCCCGCCTCGGCAAGGCCTTCCATGCGAAGGTGGTTTGCACGGTCAAGCTGTCGCGCCGCCTGTATCCCGATCGCGGTCCGCACAACCTGGATGCGGTGATCGAACGCCATCAACTGCCGGTCAGCGATCGCCACCGCGCGCTCGGCGACGCGCGCGTGCTGCTTGCGTTCATTCGGACGATTTATCGCGAGCAGACCGCCGAAGTCGTCGATGCCGCGATCGCGCGCATGCTCAAGGCGCCGAGTCTTCCGCCGCAGCTACCCGCCGACGCGCTGGACGAAATCCCCGCGGCGCCGGGCGTCTACCTCTTCTACGGCCTCAATCCGTTGCCGCTGTATATCGGCAAGAGCATCGATTTGCGCGCCCGCATCGCTTCACATTTCTCGTCCGACTATCGCAATGCCAATGACCTGCGGCTGTCGACCGAGATTACGCGGATCGAGTTTGAGGAAACCGCCGGGGAAATAGGGGCGCTGTTGCGCGAGTCGCAACTGATCAAGGCGCTGTTCCCCGTCTACAACCAGCGGTTGCGGCGGCGCAATGAAATGCTGGCTCTGTGCATCGCTTCCGAGCCTTCCCCGCCCGACTATCTGCGCTCCGATGCAATCGATCCGGGCGCGCTGGAAGATCTGTACGGTCCATTCTCGACACGGCAGGCGGCGCGCGCCGCCCTGCGACAAGCCGCCCGCGAAGCCCGTCTGTGCTGGAGTGCCCTAGGCCTGGACCGCCGCAGCGGCCCCTGCTTCGCGCGACAACTCGAAAAGTGCGCGGGAGCGTGCGTGGGCGCCGAGGCCGCGGGCGATCACCAGCGTCGGCTGCGCGAGGCGCTCGTACCGTACGCGCTGAAGCCGTGGCCGTACCGCGGCACGATCGCGGTACGCGAGGCGAACGTGGCGCGCGAGCGGACCGACGTTCACGTGTTCCGCGACTGGTGCTGGCTCGGCACCGCGCACGACGAGGGAGAGTTCGGCGACATGCTCGAGTACCCGCGGCGGACCCCATTCGATCTGGATGTCTATCGTGTCCTGGCGAGGCTCTTGCCGCGGTCAGCGGTCATCGAACTTGGATCTGGCGAAGCGATCTGCCAGCAAGCTTGACTGTTGTACCCCACAATCGGCCCCGTGGCGCACTTCGAGACTGTCGAAACAACTTACATACTGCTAACACGGCGCCGCCATGCGCGCGCTACTTGCATTATTACTCAAATGGTTAGCGCGCACAGCACGGAACTTGCTTTGCATATGCCAAAGTCATTCCGACTAAGGCTAAATTTTTGGGTGGGGGATACAAGGTGAAGAAGTACGCAATATCGATTCTCGCAGCACTGGCGCTCGGCGCTCTTTCGTTTGGTGCGATCGCCGATCCGATCGGGCCGGATTGTCCGAACCAGTCGTGCTTTGGCAATATCTACGCGCTGTTCTTCACGAACGGCACGTCGACCGGGACCGACAACGGCAACGGTACGACAACCTATGACATCAGCCTCGCGATCAATACGGCGGGATATTCGAATGGCCCGGACCCGACCGGCTTTCTTTACGCCGAAGGATTCAAGGTTGCCCCCGCCGGTGATCTGATCAGCGCGTCGTTTCAGAATTCGACGTCAGCGCCGGGCGGCACTTCGGGGTGGGCCATTCACCTCGGGGGGATCTCGAATGGTTGCGACGGCCCCGCCGACGGCTTCCTTTGCATCGATGGTCACAGTCTCCTAGTTCCCAATACGACAACGTTCGAATGGGACTTAGCTGTCACCGTAACTACCGGTACACTTTTAACCGGAGCCGACGCGGCCAGCGTCAAGGCTTCGTTCGCCGACCCCACCGGAAAGCAGCATGGCCAAACGTCGGAGGGCATTACTTTGCAGACAGATGGCTGCCCCCCAACCGTCTGCTTGCCGCAGCAGACGCCCGAACCGGCAACGCTGGCCCTGTTGGGTATCGGCCTGCTTGGACTGGGCTTCGTCGGAACCGCACGTCGCCGCATCTAGATCCGACAAGGTCCCAACAAAAACGCCGGCTTTGGCCGGCGTTTTTCTTTGGGCATCGTACTTACTTCGTGACTTGGATCGACGTGCTCGTCTGATTGCCCGACGTGTCCTTGGCGGTGGCGCTGATCGTATGCGTGCCGCTCGCCGCCTTCCTGGTGTTCCACTTGTAGGATATCGACGCGCTGTTGCCGGTGCTTACGACCGTGCCGTCGACGTAGACGCTCAAGTTGGCAACAGCCACATTGTCGCCGGCCGTCACGGTAATGGTGACCATTCCGGTGACGACGCTGCTGTTGCCGGGACTGGTAATCGCGACCGTCGGCGGAGTCGTATCCGCAGGCGGCGGGGTGCCACCGCCGACGGTGACGACGACAGCGGTCGAGCTCGCCGCGTTGCCGGCCGCGTCGTAGGCGCGCGCGACCAGCGAAGCGCTGCTTCCCGCGAGCGCCGACGAATCCCAGCTGAAGGCGTACGGCGCGCTCATGTCGCTGGCCAGCAGCGTGCCGCTGACCAGTAAGTCGACGCGGGCGACGCCGACGTTATCGCTGGCCGTGACGTTGATCGGCACGATGCCGGTGACCGTTCCGCCAGTCGGCGACGTGATCGCGACCGAAGGCGGCTGCACGTCGGCCGCCTTGGCTTGCGCGGCAGCGACCACCGCGGCGCCGGCATTGACTCTTCCATACCCGTAGTCGTAGTCATAACCGGGGGTGCCGAGATCCACCGCGCTCGATTCCAGCAAGCTGACGATCTGCGACGGCGCCAGCGAAGGATTGACGCTCATCATCAATGCGGCGACGCCGGCCGACAGCGGACTGGAAAACGACGTGCCCGAAACCGCCGAATAACCGCCGCCCAGGCTCGTCGTCCAGATCCCGACGCCCGGCGCGGACAGGTCGACGTAGGGGCCGTAGCTCGACCAGCTGGCGAGGACATCGTTGCTGCCGGTCGCTGATACCGACACCAGCGAGTTGCTCGGTGGCGTCGAATCGAGTGCTGCGTAGTTGCCGGCCGAATTGAACACGACACCGCCTTTGTTCACGAAATACTGTGCGGCGGCTTGGGTCGACGAGCTCGACTGCACCGGAAAGCTCAGGTTCGCGACCCGCGCGCCGTGGTCGGCGGCGTAAGTCAAACCGTTGGCGAACGCGCTCAGTGTGCCGATGCCCGACGTGTCGGTCACGCGCACCGGCATCAGCTTGGCGCCCCAGGCGATGCCGGCAACGCCGATCGCGTTGTTGCCCAGGGCTGCGACGACGCCGGCGACCAGAGTGCCATGTCCATAGACGTCCGCGGTATTGCTGTTGTTGTCGTAGAAATTCCAACCGGGCACCAGTTGCCCGACCAGGTCGGGATGCGTCGGATCGATGCCGCTGTCCAGAATGGCCACCGTCACGCCCGACCCCACCGAGGTATTCCAGGCGATCGGTGCGTTGATCGTCTGCAGATGCCATTCGCTGCCGTAGTAGGCGTCGTTCGGCGTGAACGCAGGTGCGACGAGGCGATCGACTTCGGCGAATTTCAGATTCGGGTGATGCGAAAGCGCATTGGCTACCGCCTGCTCCGATGCCGCCGCCGGCACGGAAACGACGTAGACGTCCAGATTGCCGAGGCGCCCGACGGCCTTGCCGCCCTGCGTCGCCAATGCCTTGTCGAATTCGACATCGGAGAGTCCCGCGCGCGGCTGGACCAGGATGTGGCCCTTGACCCAGCTTGCTGCGGGTTTGCCCCGTTCGTCCGGTGGCGCAGCCGAAGCGGCGACTGCCATGACCGCGAAGACCGCCAGCACGACCGCCCGCAAAGCGACGGCGACGGCCGGAACCTGGAAACCATTTGGCGCGGCGATATTCACTGAGTCTCTCCCTTGCTGTGTGCCCAGCCGGGCCGAGAGCTGACTGCAGCGAATAACCGTCGCAGGAATGCGGAAAGACGATGGATGAACGGCGTGGTCTTGCGACCTTCCTCCGCTATCCCAAGCCCCATTCCCACACGCGGAGGCCTTTGTGGCGGCCCCTCGCGACGACAGCTATCTGGCAGTCCCGCTGTCGTGGGGCCGGAGGCCCGTTAGACCGGCAACTTTGCGCCCCCGGCTTTAGCCGGGTTTGCCTTTTTCAGATAGTGCGTATGACGTTGGCATCTTAGCAACGTTTTCCCGCTATGGCAAACCGCCGGTCGGATCGGGCCGGATATGGGGCGCCAAGCCCGGACAGCGCACCTGGCGCGCGAGCCCCGTACAATCGGGCCTGGCAAGGCGGAGCCGTGCAGGCGCCGCCAGACGTTGCGCCCGGGCGTGCCGGCTCGCGCGCGGGAATGGGCGTGGCCGAAATCAATCTGCCGTGGGCTTTGCGCTTGGCGCCGCCGATGCGCCTGGGGCTCGTCGTCGTGATCGCCGTGGCGGCTGACGTGCTGACGCGGGACTGGTTCGGGCCAGGCACGCGGCTGCTGCTCGCCTGGGACATTGGCGCCCTCGTCTATCTGTTGCTGGCATGGATCGTTATCGCCCGCTCGGACGACGAGATGACGCGCATCCGCGCGCAGCGCTACGACCAGAGCGGATACGTGATCTTCCTATTGGTGATAAGCGCCGCCGCCGCGAGTTTCGTCGCGATCGGGTTTCTCGCGGGCAATCTCAAAGGTCTGGAGTTCTGGCCGCGCGCAGGTTATTTGACGCTGACCGTCGCGGCCCTGCTTATGTCATGGCTGCTGATACAGACGCTGTTCGCGTTCCATTACGCCCGGCTTTACTACGCGCTTCCCGCGGACGGCAACGAACATCAGCGCGGGCTCAAGTTTCCCGACGAGGGCGAGCCCGACTACCTGGATTTCGCCTATTACGCCTGCGTCATCGGCATGACGTCACAGGTGTCGGACGTCGCGGTCATGGCGCGGCATATGCGGCGGGTCACGCTGATCCACGGCGTGCTGTCCTTCGTCTTCAACATCACGATCCTGGCGATGAGCATCAACATCATCGGCGGCTTGATCTGAGGAAAGGCGGCGGCGTCCGTCAGCGGCTGACGTAGAACTGCGGAAACTCCTGCCGCAGGTGGTTGAGCTTGGGCAGGTCGTTGATGACGATGTACATGCTATCGGGGTGCCTGGCCAGATAATCCTGGTGATAGTCCTCCGCCCGATAGAACCCATTGAGCGGCGTCAGCTGCGTCACGATCGGCTGCGCGAATACCTTGGCATTCGACAGCTGATCGATATAGGCCTGCGCGATTCGCTTCTGGTCGGGATCGGCGTAAAAAATCGCGGAACGGTACTGCGTACCGACGTCCGGTCCCTGGCGGTTGAGCTGCGTCGGATCGTGCGCCACCGAAAGGAACACCCGCAACAGCTGCCCGTACGAGATCTGCGACGGGTCGTAGGTGACCTCGACCGATTCGGCGTGGCCGGTCAACCCGGTCCCGACCATTTCATAGTGCGCCGTCTTGGCGCCGCCGCCGGCGTAGCCCGACACGGCGGAAGTCACGCCCTTGACGTGCTTGAACACCGCCTCGACCCCCCAGAAGCAACCGCCGGCGAAAACCGCGGTAGCAGTCCGTTTGTCGGTGGTCTTGGCGGCATCGACGACCGGGTCCGGCAAGGTGGCGGCACTGGAACTGCTGCCGCACCCGGCGGCGCAGAGTGCGGCGAGCGTTACCACGGCGAAGCTCTTCTGAAAGACCGAGATCATGCAAATCTCCTTGGGTAAGACGCTGCCCGAGCCGGGCCGGATATCGTGCCGGATTATGCCTCCACGAGGCCGACCCCCGCTGCCCATCAGTCGCTTGGACCGCCGCTACCCTTACACGTTTGCCCGAGGCGGCGAAGCTGGCGTCCGGATGCGCGACCCGGCTTATCGCCGCGTCAGGAATCTGTAACAATGCGGGGCGAAATCGGCGATGGCGGCTCGACCGCCGACAGCACTATGTCGCGGTGGGGAGAACGGCATGTTGCCCAGCGTCCAGTACGAGTACGGCGCGCAGCCAGCCCGGCACACGGGACGCTTTCTGTTCGTCGTCAGCCACATGCGGAGCTTTTCCAGCCTGCTGTGCCACATTCTCGGCAGCCACCCCGAAATTTCCGGCTACGGCGAAGCGCAGCTATCGTATTTCAGCAGGCTCGATCTGCAGCGCCTTGCGCGCAAGGTGCAGCAGATCACCGGCAATCCGGCGCTCGGCCGCTACGTTCTCGACAAGATACTGCACAACCATCGCGAAATCGCTCCGGGCATTCTCGATCGCCCCGAAATAAAAGTCCTCTTCCTGCTGCGCAATCCCGAAGACACGGTCCAGAGCATCCTGAACATGAGCCGCGCGCGCGGGCACAAAGGCAAATTCAGCGACCCGGCGCGCGTCCTCGATTACTACGTCACACGCCTGCGCCAGCTCGAGGATTATTGCGCTCATCTGGGAGGCAATGCACTTTTCCTGGAGTCGGAGCGGCTGCTCGGCGACACCGAGCGCGTGCTGGTCGAACTCGCGCGCTGGCTCGAGCTCGGCGAGTCGCTGAAGGCGGACTACCGCACGTTTCGTTTCAGCGGGGAAGCCGGTTACGGCGATCCTTCGCCGACGATACTGGCCGGTACCGTCATCCGCGACGACGAAGCCAGACACCGCCATTACGTGCCGATACCCGTTTCCGACGACCTGCTGCAGCAAGGGCGCGCCGCTCACGCCTCGTGTCGCGACGGTCTTGCGCGGCGCTGCATCGCATGCTGACGGGTCGCATCCTCGCGAGGGTCATCGACGGCCGCTCGTGACCGACGTTCACACGGCGGTCATTCCGGATGCGCCGTTCAAGCGAAATCGCGATCACAGCGTTTCGGTGATCAAGGCCAGCGTCCTGGCGTTGCGCTGACCCTGATCCTCGTAATTGTTGTTGAAGATCACGTGCACGCTCGATGCGGCGATCGAGCTGATCCGCTCCGCCAGACCGGCGAGCTCTTCATCGGTGTAATCGTAGTTGAAGCGCTGGGCCGACGACGAGAGCCCTTTCTTGTTCCAGGTCGCGTGATTGCGCCCGTGCAGGCGAACGATCGCCAGTTCGGGATCGGTCACCTCCCATACCTGTGGAATGGAATTGGTCACGCCTTGCGGCTCGTCGACGATGACGTTGACCAGGCCGCGAGCGCGCTCGAAGTCGAGCGTCGTCCTTTCGTGTTTGCCTTCGAACCACGTGCGATTGCGGAACTCGATCGACAGGCGGAATCCGTCCAGCTGACGCTGGCACTCCTCGATGTGCTCGAGATTGCGCGGGTGATACGCGACCCATGGCGCGAATTGAAAGTGCACGGCGCCGAGCTTGCGGGCGTATTTGAGCGGCTCGATGCCGGCGCGGTACAGGCGCCACATTTCGGCGAGCAACTCGACCGGCATGTCCTTGTAGTAGAGGTTCCTTTTGCCGATCGGCCCCATCGCCTCCACAATGTCTTTCGGCAGCGCCGACGGCGCGGTCTGATGCCCGGTGAACAGCCGAAATGCCTTGATGTTGAAAGTGAAGTCAGCGGGAGTGCGATCGGCCCAGAGCTGAGCGACGCGAGGATCCGGCAGGGCGTAGTAGCTGCTGTCGACCTCGACGATCGGAAACTGGGACGCGTAATAACGAAGGCGCTCTTCCGGCGTGCTGCAACGCGGCGGGTAGAAGAGCCCGGATCCGATGAGGCTCTTGTCGGTCCACGAAGCCGTACCAATCAGAATCCTGGGCACGTCGCCGTCCGTTCGGCCGTCAGCATGTCGAAAAACGGGCAGATTCCCCGCCCGTGGTGTTGTCTGGCGAGCGCCAGTAAACAGCGCGCGGCCGATCTTACCCCAGGACGCTGCGCTGTGTTCGCCGCGGGCGTCGCCCACGGAGCGCCCCGCGGCTCGGCGCGCAGGACGAGGCTGACGCGACGGCTGCAGCCTCGGCCAAAAGTCCTACATGATTTTCGGATAACTCCTGACAGCCTCGCCACGTCGGGAAGGCTACTATTTGCCCGTGGCGCAGAGTCCTGCATCACGATGCAGGTCATGGCACAGGAGGTATTCATGCGAACTCTGAAAATAGCGCTTGCCGTCGCCGGCGTAGCCTTTGCGACGCAGGCAGCGGCACAGGTCACACTCTACGAAGGCGAAGGCTTCCGCGGGCCCGCGATTACCGCGGACAGGGCGATATGGGACTTCGATCCGTTGGGATTCAACGATCGCGCCCGGTCGCTCATCGTCACCGGAGGCACTTGGCAAGTGTGCGAAGACGCTCGATTCCAGGGCCGGTGCATCGTACTGCAGCCGGGCAACTATGATTCTCTGCGGCCGATGGGCATGAGCGAGCGGATTTCATCGGTACGCCCCGTCGATAGCGTCGCCCGTTACGACTATGCTCCCGCGCCCGTCTACGGTCCTCCGCCGGACTTGGCGGCTGCGCCGAGCTACGGCCCCCCGCCGAGCTACGCACCCCCGCCGTCCGATCGACTGTATCAAGTCCCGGTGACGTCGGTTCATGCCGTCGTCGGTCCGCCCGAGCAGCGATGCTGGGTTGAGCCCGGCCAGGTCTATGAAGAACGTCGCGGCGTGAATGTTCCCGGAGCGATCGCCGGTGCCGTCATCGGCGGCATACTCGGCCACCAGGTCGGGGGCGGCCGCGGAAGAGACGTAGCGACCGCAGGCGGCGCCGTCGCCGGCGCAGCCATCGGCGCCAACGTCGGACGAGGCGATCAGACCGTCTACAGCCAGGACGTCCAGCGCTGCGAAAACGTGCAGGGTCAGGTGCAAGCCGATTATTGGGACGTCACCTATAACTTCCGCGGCGTCGAGCACCACGTCCAGATGAGCTCGCATCCGGGCCAGACGTTGACCGTCGACGAAAACGGCGACCCCCGCGGCTGACCATCGAACCGATCAGCATCACGCCACAAGCGGCCTTCGGGCCGCTTTTTTTGCGCTGCCCTGTATGATCCGGTGGCTGCGATGCGGTACGAACGCGGGCGTCAATAGAAGGAAAATTTTGTACCGATCTCGAATGCCACCTGCTCGCTTGGGCGTCGCGGCCGCCATCTGTGCAATGGCGGCGGTATGGCAGCCGCCCGCGGCGGCAGCCGCCGACATTCCCGCCATCATGCATCTCACCGTCGATGGCTGGGTGGCATCTTCGCAGGCGGCGGATTTCATCCCGTACGGCTTCAACTTTCTGGCCGACAAGGCCCTCGAGCCCGATTTCGTTTCACCATCGAACCTCATTCGCCAGGCGTCCTCCTCGGCCGCGCTGGCCAATTATCTCGATCACACCGGCGACGCCAAGGTGGTCGATCGCCTGCGGCGGACATTGTCCGCGTTCGGCAGGCTCTCGCTTCCCATCGGCAAACGGAGGCTGCAACAGTTCGTCGAGGCAACGCACATCCTTTCCGTCCCCGCCGGCCGATGGCGCCTCAAGAGTGCACTGGGCCGTTTCGGCCTTCTTTATCAGCCGGCAGGAAACGGTAAGGTCGTCAGCCCGGACGGCAGCTATGACAAGGCGCTGGCCGGCACCGTCGCGCTGGCTCTGCTGACCGAAGTTGTTTATTCGCACGCGTCGGGAGATCAAACCTTTGCCGGATTGCGAGCCGCATGGCGGGACGGACTGCTCGGTCTGCGCATTCCCGGCGGGGGTTTCCGGCAGGATCCAACGTCGATAGACGATTCGGACTACTACAACGGCGAGGCGTGGCTCGCACTCGCCGTTTACGGGGATTCGAACCAGGACGACCTGCGATCGACCAATGCCCTGGCGGACCTGGATGACGCGTTGCTACGCCGTTACTCGGAAAAGCCCAGCGTGAATTTTCTCGGCTGGGGCGCGATGGCGGCGGCCCAGCGCTACAAGACGACGAAGGATCCCAAATTCCTGGCTTACCTGCGTCAATTGGGGGACAGCTTTGTTGCCAGGTATCAGCGCGGCTTCGCTACGGATGCCAACAACTGCGCGGCGATGGAGGGCATCGGCGCGATTGCGGCGACGCTGCAGCAAGCCGGGGAGATCGATACCGATCGCGCACGCGCGCTGCGCGGGTGGCTGTCGAACGAAGTCACAAAGCTCGACAAGCTTCAGATCCAACCCGGCCAGCAAGGCCTGACCCTAGGCGGCGACGCCTATCTTCGGGCGCCGCGAATGGCCGAATACCCGGGAGCGTTCCTGGCCGGCATCTACGATCCAGTGACCCGGGTCGACGCCTCGGGCCATTGCCTGTCGGCGATGGTCATCATCGACAGAAACCACCTCTTCTAACGCACACCTCAAGCCCGGCGGTGGTCCGGAACGGCGCGAAGCCCACGCACGCGGCCACGATCGCCCTAACAGAAACGAACACGGCACCCCTCGCGGAGGGATGCCGTGTTCGTCGGGATGGTGCCAAGCTTACTTGCGCTTCGCCCAGCGCGCGATCGCCCAGCCTACCGCTCCGATCGCCAGCAGCGCGAGCGTCTCGGGCTCGGGCAACTGCCCGACCGAATCAAGGTTGGTGTCGAGATTGGTGGTATCCGCGAAACCCAGCGCAGGCAGACCAAACAGCAAGAGTGCTGCAACGACATATTTGAGGCGCATGCTTCCTCCCGATTCGCGCAGGCTCAGTCCGGTGCGATGGTCGCACTTTGCGAGTGCGTTGCCCGATCGGATCAGTTCTGCTCGCGGACGGACGGTAAGCAAGAACCGCGCAAGCAATAATTATCTCGTACAATCAGGATCTTGTGTTGCTTATAGCCTCATAGACAAGCGCCGTTGTAAAACGGATCGACAGGCACCGCGAAGCTCAAGCCCCCCGTCGCCTTCGCGAAAGCATCCGCGTACTCTCACGCTGCGACGATCTTGAGGAACTGCCACCATAACGGCAGCGTGAGAAAAGACAGCGGAATGCCTATTCCGACCATCAGCGTGACAAGCGCGGGATCGAGCTCGTGGTCGACCGCGACGATCGCCGCTCCGATCTGCGGCGCCATGGCCGCCTCGAAAATCGTGATCTGAATGCTCTCGCCCCGCGCGTGCAGCAATCCTATGAAGAGCATGGCAATGATGGCGGGCGCGACCACGAGTTTGAACCCGAGTCCCATCGCGAGCTCGCCCAGCTTGCCGCGAACGGCGCTCCATTGGATCTGGTAGCCGACCGAAACCAAAGCCAGGGGTACCAGCGTGGTTCCCAGCCGGCGCAACAGTCCGGTGAACCAGTCGGGGTAATGCACGGGTATCAGCAACAACGCGAGCAGGAACGCCACAAACGGCGCGAACGTCAGCACCTTCATCACCACCGCTCGCGTGTTCAGCCCCGCGCCTTGTCCGTACAGCGCCGCGACCAATATACCCAGCGTCGATAGCACCATATACGTGCCCATCTGATCGATCAGGATGCCGAGTGCCAGACC
>Ga0070713_100002089_pt1 | contig 12902 bp, 9 predicted proteins | sample LARL82metaG_FD_65465 | JGI IMG/M metagenome (GOLD analysis project Ga0070713, IMG submission 65465) | Corn, switchgrass and miscanthus rhizosphere microbial communities from Kellogg Biological Station, Michigan, USA - LAR L8-2 metaG | ecosystem: Host-associated > Plants > Roots > Rhizosphere ... | reverse complement strand
GCGCTGCGCTGCGAATAGCCCCGCGCGTAGTTTCCCACTTCGCGAGGCGCAGGAAATCGTCGCCCTCGAGGCGGGCTACCCTGCAGCGCTCCCAACTGCTCATTCTTGGCTCGACGCGATTCAAACTCCCAAGCCGTCGGGCTAACCCATAGCGGCAGGTATTAGATCGACCTGATGGCGAGAATAGAGGAAACCGTAAAAGCGCCACATTGAGAGAGACAACAGAGCCAAAACAGGTGGGCCCATTATCCAGCTTACGAGCGACCTGTTGAACGCGAAGAACAGAATCGCCGCGGGAATGAACATGACAGCGTTCGCAATCACTGCACAGGCAAACAATACGGATGTCCAATTGAGCCGTGTCGTGTCATTTGTCCCGGATGAGTGAAGAAACACCATGCCGTACGGCTGCACTGCCAGAGACATCAAAACGATTTGCGCGGAAATCAGCAGCCCGGTCGTGGGCTGCGCCAAATAGCGCCAGCCAATAAGAAGTCCAGCAGTGAGCGCCACTGGAGTAAAGCCGAGAAGCCGCACAACGTTCACCTTCATCATTGAAAGAGAAGCCTCCACGTACCCAATCGGATAGCCAGCCAGTGGCTGCATACGAGCGAATCCAAACCATCGAGGCGTGAGACCAGGCCACGTATCCCCTGACAGAGGTGCGCCCATGACGCCCGCCATGATGAAGACGCAGAGCGAGAGCCAGAGCGGGACTGCCAGTGGAATCACGCAAAGGAACACGCCTACCGCTGTCAGCTGAACGGCCAGCTTCGCACGGCCCTTCCATGCATCGACAGCGTTCGCGGAAAGGAATTCAGCAATGAGTCGCTGGCGCGGAGTTAACCATCGTCCGGCAATCCGTGTGGTCCAGTGTCCAGCTTTCCACTCGAAATTGGATGGCGCCAACTGCTCCACGACGACAGCGCGGTTTTGAAGGGAGGCGGATCGCCCGTGAGCAACAGCGTAATCGCGACTGAACGTGGCCAGGTTCTCGTTCGTTGCGGTAGATGTGGGCTCGTCGTTTTCGGCCTGTTCGCGCGATACATGCTGAAGCATCAGAGTCAAGTCGGTCCGCGGATACCCGTTCTCAAGGGACCCCACCATCCAGGCGTCCAGTGCAGCAAGCGACCCTACGGATACAAGCATGAGGATGGCACCCGGTGTCCCAATCTCGGATGACGCAAACCACAGATTCACCCAGGTTGCTGGAAGGAAGGCGAATGCCTTACCTCCGAGCGAGGCGAGTTCTTTGGGAAAGAAGAAGATGCAAAGAATCATGGCGTACAACGCGAGCGCGGGTTTGGTCCAAATGCGTCTGAGCCAGAGCACCTGCGAAAGGGACAATGTGATGACCATGACGGTTTGCCCCAATCCTCCGAGCAGCGCCCACGCAAACAGGTCGGTGCGGGCACCGGCGTAGACGGCAACACATACATATGACGTCGCGGACAACAAGAACACCGGCAAACAGGAAATGAGCCAGCTCCGTAATTGCCATCGAAAGAATTCCCGGTTCCCTACCGGATAATGCAAAGCCAGAAGTAATTCGCTCGACCGATACAATCGGTTCCTGAGACTCGAGGCTCGGAGGAGAGCCGTTCCTGAACAATAGAGGGCTAGCATCACGAGGAGCGAGTCTGTGCCAACTCGCGCAACGATCCATGAAATGCCGAGCACCAGTATGAGCAGCCAAAACAGCCGTGCCAGCCACGGGGGCAACGTGAAACGCCCGCCAGGACGCGCTCGCCGCCTCCGTTTGTACTCCTTCCACAGCCGTGAGCTTTGTCGCGCGCGAGAGCGTGCCTGATCGCGCAAACGGACAAAGACGCTTCGGTCAGCGGATTTCACGGGTTCTCCGGCTCCGACCGTAAGCGCCGAAACAACGCTAATCGCGAACGATCGTCAGTGCCTGCCTGTTCTCGCAGCCGTGCTGGCGATTCCAGATACAGGACGCGGCCATGATCAACAATGCAAATCAAATCGGCAAACTTTTCCGCGATTTCAAGGATTTGCGTTGAATACACAACCGTATGACCGTTGTTCACGGCGCTCCGCGCTTCTTCCCGGAATTGCAGGATTCCCGTGGGGTCCATCCCAGAGGCGAATGGCTCATCGAGTATCCAGACCGATGGGTCAATCGCGAGAAAACCGCATAAAACAGCCTTGTACACTTGGCCGCGGGACAACGTCCCGAATCGAGCCTCGGCGAACGGCAGCAGGTCGAACTTGTCGAGCAGTTCGACGATTCGCTGGGATCGGGAATCTGGCGTGGCGCCGTAGAGTCGAAGACACATTGAGATGTGCCGCAAGACATTCATGTTGGGGAATGCCAGTGGAAAATCAGGTAGAAAAAACAGCTGCTTCCTCAGGTCGAGGCGGTCCCGCCTGAAGACTTGGTCGTCGTAACAAATCTGACCTTTCTCCGGAACCACGATCCCAGCAAGACAGCGTAGAAGCGTCGTCTTGCCTGCGCCATTTGGACCGAGGATGGCGACGATCTTCCCCTCGTCGATGTCTAACGTCACCCCATCGAGCACGTCGATTTTTCCGTAGCGTTTCGAGAGCGATTCAATGCGGATACGCATCTGGAATCCCGGATTTTATCCTGTGAACCGTTACCGGCTCAGCGGGGAGCGAGGCAAGCCAAGCCGTCTGATCAGATCGACGTAACAAGCCAGAGCGACCACGTACTTGCTGCCGCGCGGCGTTATGGCTCTGTAACGCCGAGATCCTCCACAGATCTTCTTGGCGAGGTCGTCGTTGATTTCGGTGTGTCGTGGGACTGTTGATGTGCGGCCAGCCGGGCCCACGAAGATGGAATGACTGCCGCCTTCCCGGAGCAACCTGCAGCCGATCTACTCCAGGTGCCGGACGAGCACTCGCCGCACTGACCTTGAGCGGCTCCCGGATCACGGGCCCTGCTTGGCAGGCCGCAGAATTGCTAGACGTGAGCGGTGAGAGTTTCGCGTTGTGATGCGGATGGCTGAGCTTCATTCTCGCGCGATCGTCCTCGTTGTCGTGGCGCTTTGCGCACCGGCGATGTCTGTCGGTGATCAGTTGCACGTGCGCCACACCGAGGGACTCGTCCACGGATTCCTGGCGCTTCGGGCGCTGGACGGTGCGCTGCTGGCGGACGGCGACCTGCTCCAGACCGCCGAAGGCGCGCGCGTCAGCAGCCGCCTCGTCTTTCATTTCAAGGACGGCTCGCTGGACGAAGAGACGGCCGTCTTTTCTCAGCAGCAGCAGCTGCGGTTACTGACGGATCATCTCGTGCAGAAAGGGCCGTCGTTTCCGCAGCCGATCGACATGACGATCGACGTGGCGAAGGAACGAGTCACTGTGCGCTACACGGACGATCACGGGCAACCGAAAGTCGATACGCAGAATCTGCGCATGCCGCCGGATCTTGCGAACGGGATCATTTTGACGGTGCTGAAAAACGCGGATCCCGCGGCGCCACCGAAGAGTGTCGGCTTCGTGGCCGCCACACCAAAGCCACGGCTCGTGAAGCTGACGATTTCCGCCGCCGGCGAGGATCCCTTTACGATCGGCGGCACCGCGCGCAAGGCGATGCACTACGTGCTGAGGGTCGACATTGGAGGCGCGGCCGGTCTCGTCGCGCCGCTGGTGGGCAAGCAGCCGCCGGATTCGCACGTGTGGATTCTCGGCGGAGACGCACCGGCCTTCGTCAAATCAGAACAGCCGCTCTACAACGGCGGACCCGTGTGGCGGATTGAACTCGTCAGTCCCGTGTGGCCGAGGTCCGAGAAGTGATGTGTCATCCGCACAGTCATTAAGGCGATGCTCAGCGAGCCGGCGACCGAGTCGATGTTTATGGATTCGGGTCGAGGCGCGTCGCGCGCTACGGCAGGCGCGGTGGATGGGCCTATGCGTGGCAACGGTTTCCTTCGGTCGAACCATGCCAGATCTTCGCTCCGGACGAGCGGCCCGATTCGTGTCGTCGGAAACTCGCCGGTGAACCTCGCAGACACGACTGGGCTTATTCACTCAACCAAGTAAGACGACCGTCCCGAACGGACTGTTCGGTATCCGGTGCGAGAGCGGCGCCTACGTGGACGGCTCGATCGGAACGCGTGCGGGAATGAATGACGCCAAAGATGTGTCGGATACCACGTGCATCGATCGGTCGATCGCTCGATGCCCAGCCCGACGGCGGCTGAACGCGACGACGACATCGGGCCTGAGAGGTAATCATGCCGAATACGATCGACACGTTTAGAGCGCACCGGAGGCCGCCGCTGCGGTCTACGAGCGGGTCCAGGAGATCTCCGCGGTGCTCGCGCAGGTGCGGACCGAGGTCGACGCAGTGGTTGGAAACGCCGACCTGCGCGCGCTCCTGTACCGAGAAGAAGCGTCGCTCGCTCAAGCGTCACGCGCGGTCAGCGAAGTCCAGTGGACGAAGAGTCGCGAGATTACGCAGGAATGTAGACCAACCTCATTACATCCTCACCAATCCGATCATGAGCGACGAGGCGGAGTCGCGGCCGTGGCCCGGCGAAATATCGTTTTCCGTGACCGAGCACGACGGGGTGCAGGTAAATTCGATACTCATCGATCAGACCAAGTTTGGTCAGGTTGTGCGCCAAGTTCGGGCCAGCAACTTCGATCTCCCCGTCGCGCTCGGCTTTCACCTTGCGGATCGCACCCTCAAGATTGTCACTAATGAGCTTGGCGTTGGGGCCGACCGACTTCAACGAGCGCGAGACGACCCATTTCGGCTGGCTCCGCCAGGCCGTCGCAAAGGCGTGCTCGTCTGCATTCCACTCAGGATGATCGTCGTCCCAGTAACGCATGACTTCATACATTTCGCGGCCGTAAACACAGCCCGCCTGCCTCTCAGCCTCCTCGATGAAGTGGCGGAAGAGGGTGGGGCTTGGCGCAAACGCCGTATGGTCGACGTAGCCATCCAGCGACTGATTCATTCCGAACACGAGCTTGGCCATACCACTTCCTGTCGCTGATCGCTTGTCCAGCGAAACCGTGTCGAACCCCCGAAGTCGAGATCCAGCGCCTCGGCCATCGCCGCGACCACCATCCCGGCAGTGTCCCGCTCGACCGCAAGGGCAGATCCACGACGATGCCGCTGATTCCGGCAATCCGGACGTCCCCGGCCGCGGTGCGTGCGGCGCGCACGCGATCGCCGGTAAAGGGCGCGCTGTAGCCGAGTACGTCGAAACCAACGGCTACATTGCCGACGCTCGCCGGCGCGAACGCGAGCGCGCGGTCGGGCGGCTTCATAGCCGCGCCCCGAGGTACGCGCAGACACGGAGCAGATCGGCGAAGACACCCCCGGCCGTGACGGCGGGGCCGGCGCCAGGGCCGCGCACGACGAGCGGATTGCGGTTGTAGCGGCTCGTCGTAAAGCTGACCACGTTGTCGGTCAGGCTCATGTTCGCCAGGAAATGCGATCGGTCGAGTTCGACCAGGCCCACGGTGGCTCGCCGGCTGTCGGCGTCGAGCCGACCGACATACCGCAGCACCTTTCCTCGCGAACGAGCGGCCTCGAACCGCTCCAGCATGGCGGCGTCGGCTTCTGGCACGCGGGCGAGGAATTCCTCTGCCGACGCCGCACGGAGCGACTCCGGGACCAGTCCTTCGAGCTCGACGTCCGCAAGTTCCAGATCAAGGCCCATCTCGCGTGCCAGGATGATCAGCTTGCGCGCGACGTCGGTCCCCGAGAGATCGTCACGCGGATCACGTTCCGTGAAGCCCTGGGCCTTGGCCTCCCGCACCAGCGCGGAAAATGGCTGTTCGCCGTCCCAGACGTTGAAGAGATACGACAGCGTTCCTGACAGAACCCCCTCGATCGCCTGAATGCGATCGCCGGTCTCCCGGAGATCGCGCACCGTCTGGATGATCGGGAGGCCCGCGCCCACCGTGGCCTCGTACAGGTAGTGGGATCCTCCGGCGCGCCGCGCCTCGGCCAGCGTCCGATAGAACGCGATGTCCGCGCTGCCCGCCTGCTTGTTCGGCGTCACGACGTGGATGCCCGCCGCGAGCCACTCGGGATAGTGGCGCGCGATCGCCGCGCTGGCCGTGCAGTCCACGATCACCGCATGTGGGAGATGGACGGCGTCGACGTGGCGGACGAACCGCGGCAGGTCCGGCGAACCCCCGGAGTCGAGCGCCTCGCGCCAGTGCGCCATCGGGACGGAACGGTCGGCGAGCAGCATCTTCTTCGACGTGAGGACGCCGCGCAGGCGCAGGTCCAGCCTGAACTCGCGCGTCAGCCGTTCCGCCTGCGAGGCGAGCTGATCGAGAAAGGCACTGCCGACCAGCCCCGGTCCGATCAGGCCGATTGAAATCGTGTGCGGCGACAGGTAGAAGCTCGCGTGGACGGACCCGAGTGCGCGCGCCGTCTGCGTCGCGTCGATCACGACCGAGATGTTGCGCTCCGACGCGCCCTGTGCGATCGCCCGGACGTTGACGCCGGATGCGCCGAGCGCATTGAACAGCTTCGCCGCAATGCCTGGCGTGCCTGCCATCCCGTCGCCGACCACGGCGAGAATACTGCAGTCGCGCGTCACGTCGACGCGCTGGATCTGCCCCTGGCGCAGCTCACGGTCGAACACGTCGCGCACGACCGCCGCCGCGCGGTCGGCCTCCCCTTGCGCCAGAGCGAAGCAGATCGAGTGCTCCGAGCTTCCCTGCGAGATGAGCGCGACCGAGATGCCGTGCTCGCGCAGCGCCCCGAACAGGCGCTGCGCAGTACCGGGGACGCCGATCATCCCGGTCCCTTCGACGTTGATCAGCGACACCTCGTCGATGCTCGTAATGCCCTTGACTGGATGCGACGACACGGGCTCTGCGCAGATGAGCGTCCCCGCCTTCTCCGGAGCGAACGTGTTGCGGATCCAGATCGGGATCGCCCGGCTGACAGCGGGCGCCATCGTCTGCGGATGAATCACCTTCGCGCCGAAATAGGCGAGCTCCATGGCCTCGTTGTACGAGAGCGCGTCGATGACGGTCGCGTCCGGGACGCGGCGCGGATCGGCGCTCAGCACGCCGTCGACGTCCGTCCAGATCACGATATCGGACGCGTCGAGCAGTGCGCCGAAGATCGATCCGGAGAAGTCGCTGCCGTTCCGGCCGAGGGTGGTCTGCAGTCCGTCGCGCGTCCGCGCGATGAAGCCGGTGATGATGAGCGTCGCGTCCGGATCCTGGGGGATGACGCGGTCGGCGTTGGCTCGCGACTCGGGCCAGAGAATGCTCGGCCCCAGCGGCGCGGCGTCGATCCGCACGATCTCCCGCGCGTCGATCCAGTGCACACCGCCGGGGCGCCGGTTCCGGCCCCGCAGGTAGCGCGCGAACAGGCGCGTCGACCAGATCTCACCAAAGCCAGCCACCAGGTCGCGGACGGCGGCCGACGCGATGCGCACGAGCCGAACGGTCTGCAGGATGCCGGCGATGTCGTCGCAGTCGCGGCCGAGCTCTTGCCCGTACTCAGTTGCGTCTGCGGTCCCGAGCAGCGTGTTGGCGATGGCGATGTGGCGCTGCCGAACGGCTTCGAGACGACCGGCGTCGCCGTCCTCCTGACGCTCTGCGGCCGTGACGAGCGCGAGCAGGGCGTCAGTAACGCCTCGACACGCCGACAGGACAGCCGCGACGCGACGCGGCGGGTCATCCTCGAGGATCCGCGCGACCCGCTCCATGCAGGCGGCATCGGCGACGCTCGACCCGCCGAATTTGTGTACGCGCCAGCGTTCCATGCCGGTCGATTCCAAATTCATGCGTCAGACTGGCTGTCGTGAGTGAGGAACCGGCGGTACGCGTCGTTGCTCTCGTCGAGCAGGAACCGGTAGTCGAGGCCGGCCAGAAACGCCTCGAACGCCTGCGATTCCGACGCCGGCACCTCGAAGGCCGCAAGCACGCGTCCGAAATCCGCGCCGTGGTTGCGATAGTGGAAGAGGCTGATGTTCCAGCGCCCGCCCACTGCATCGAGAAACTGGAGCAGCGCACCAGGGCGCTCGGGAAATTCGAACCGGCAGACCCGCTCGGCGGTGACCGCTGCGGTCCGACCGCCCACCATGTGGCGCACGTGCAGCTTGGCCATCTCGTTGCCCGATAGATCCGCCGTTTCGTATCCGGACTCGCCCAATCGCACCGCTAGCTCGTGGCCTTCGCGATGCGACCTCGTCGCGACGCCGACGAAAATCTGGGCGCGCTCCCGGCCGCTGAGACGGTAGTTGAACTCAGTGATCACGACCCGCGGGCCCAGCGCGGCGCAGAACGCGCGGAAGGCGCCGGGCCGCTCGGGAATCGTGACCGCCAGCAGGGCCTCTCGTCCTTCACCGAGCTCGGCGCGCTCGGCGACGAACCGCAGCCGGTCGAAGTTCATGTTTGCGCCGCTGAGCACAGCAGCCAGCCGTTGCCCGCGCAGGCCGCGCCCCTCGACGTGTGATTTCAGCCCGGCGAGCGCCAGCGCGCCGGCCGGCTCCACGATCGTCCGGGTGTCGTCGAAGATGTCCTTGATCGCGGCGCAGATCTCGTCGTTGTTCACGAGGACGATGCCATCGACGGTCGCCGTGACGATTGGGAAAGTATGCTCGCCGACCTCCTGAACCGCGACGCCGTCGGCGAACAGCCCGACGTCGTTCAGCCGGACCCTGCGACCGGCGGCCAGCGATTGTGCCATCGCGTCCGAGTCGATCGGCTCGACGCCGAAGACCTGCACGGCGGGCTGGACCGCCTTGATATAGGCGCCGATGCCAGCGATCAATCCGCCGCCGCCGACCGGGACGAACACGGCGCCGAGATCCTGGCTCTGACGGAGCATTTCGACCGCGACCGTGCCCTGACCGGCAATGACCAGCGGATCGTCGAACGGATGGATGAAGACGAGTCCCTCCTCCGCGCCGAGCTGCTCGGCGTGCTGCTGTGCCTCCGCATAACGATCGCCGGCCAGCACGACCTCGGCCCCAAGGGCCTTGACCGCATCAACTTTGATCTCCGGTGTCGTCTGCGGCATGACAATGACCGCGCGGAGGCCCAGACGCCGGGCGGAGAAGGCGACGCCCTGAGCGTGATTGCCGGCGCTCGCCGCGATCACGCCACGCGCGCGCTCATCCGCCTGCAGACGGACGATTCGGTTGTACGCTCCGCGCAGCTTGAAGCTGAAAATTGACTGAAGATCCTCGCGCTTGAGGAGGACGTCGTTCTCGAGCCGGCGCGAGAGCCGCGGCGCCGCGTCGAGCGGCGTCTCGCGTGCCACTTCATACACGCGGCTGGTCAGGATTTCGCGAAGGAGCGTGTCCACTGTCGGTGCCAGTGATTATAGAGACCAATGCTGCGCGGGTTGGGCTGCGGCGTCGTATTGCTGGCAGATGGCACTTGCTTCGGTCGTGGTGTCGGTGCTTGACCGCTCGCGTTGCTCACTCCAGCGACAGAGAGAATCACCACAATCGCCGTTCACAGTTTCATGGACCCTTTGCCTCCTTGGACCGATTGATTCCTGTATTCCGCCGTTTGGCGGATTATGCCCGAGTTTCGGCCGCGCACGCGAAGCACGCGTGGCAATTACGGACTGACCGTGAAGTCTTGAACACGATGCAGCTGTCGGACAGTCTGCATCCGTGTTCAGGGTTCAGGCCGTTGCTCGTTTGCGTGGGCGCCCACCCTTGGCGCCATTGCGCCGCGCCGCCGCCCGCTTCGCCTTGGTCCTCTGTTGACCACCGGGGCGGCCGCGAAGGGCGGGCCGTCGAGGAGACGCGCACCGGACGACTTTCGCAGCCAGCTCGTCACACTGGCTCGCCGTCTGTTTGCCAATCAGCAGGTATTTGCATCAACGATGCTCATACGTTAGTCTTCCCCACGGCGCCCGCAGGATGCCTCCGGTCCGCGGGAAGGGCAGCGCCCACCTGTTTACGTCGCTATTGCAAGAGCGCACGCGACCTTTCTTCAGCCCGATCATGCGGACACGGGCGGCTTTGAAGGAGGTCGTCTGTGTCTGATCTGCATCCACGTTCCCTCGAATCTCGAACAACAGCACAAGCTCGCCAAGGACTTGCTGCGCGACGCCAAGAACGGCGATCCCGCAGCTCTTGCTCGCGTGCAATCCGTTCGCTCGGACGCTGGCGTCACGCGTCGGTTTCAACTCGCGGACGCACAACTCGCTGTCGCGCGCGAAGCCGGCTTCGACTCGTGGCCGATGCTCGTCGAGCACCTGCAGCAGCGCGACATCAAGGCATTCCGTGATGCGGTGTCTCATGGCGACGTTGCCACGGTGACGCGGCTCCTCGGATTGCCGCACGTCATGGAACATGTCAACGCGCCGATTTTCGAGTTCGGTCAGCGAGCCGCACACATCTCTGCGAAACGCACGCCTATGCTCGAGGCGCTGATCGCCGCCGGTGCGAACCTCAACCTCATGAGTGAATGGGAGAATGGACCGTATACCGTCCTAGACAACGCCACCGAAGAAACGGCGCGGTTTCTCCTGGCTCGCGGCGTGGCTCTCACGCCGAACGTGGCCGCAAGACTCGGCTGGATCGTCGAGCTTCGACAGTTGCTCATCGCCGATCCCGCGCTCGTGCACGCGCGCGGCGGCGATGGGCAGCAGCCGCTCCACGAGGCAGCAACGGTCGCGATCGCCGACTTGCTGATGGAGCACGGCGCTGATGTGAACGCACGCTGCATCGACCACAAGTCCACGCCAGCGCAGTATGCGCTTGCCGAACGTCCGGACGTCTGTCGTCGTCTGCTCGAACGCGGTGCCGACGCCGACATCTTCATGCCGGCTCGCCTTGGCGACGTGGCGCTGGCGGCGCGTCTGCTCGATCCCGACCCGCAGGCGGTTGCCGCCCGGATTAACGAGCCTGGCTATGCACCGGTGCCACCCTTTCACATTTACTGTTGGACGCTCGGCTTCGGCCTGTCCCCGCACGACGTGGCCCTGAAGTTCGGGCATCGCGACGTCTACGATCTGCTCATGCGCCGCAGTCCGATGCACGTACGCTTCATCAACACCGTCCTGGCCGGCGACGAAGCAGGTGCCCGGGAATTCATCGACCGCGATCCGTCGATGCTGACCTCACTCACACCTGCCGATCACTCACGTCTGGCGCACGCCATTTTCCACGGTCGTCGGGAGGCGGCGCGCCTCATGCTCCGTCTCGGTTTCGATGAAACCGCCGGCGGCGTTGATGGAGGCACGGCGCTTCATGCGGCAAGCTGGATGGGCGAGGTCGAGTTGGTAGAGGCGATCCTCCAGCGCGGACGCGTCGCGCTCGAAAGCCGCGATCCGGTTCATCTGAGCACGCCGCTCGGTTGGGCGGCGTTCGGATCGGTCCATCGCAGGGCGCGCGGCGGAGACTACTGCGCAGTCGTCGATCGCCTCGTTGCAGCTGGAGCGGACATCAACGCGCCGGGGAACGGTGTGCGGATGTCGCTCATCGCAATGGCGGAGGGGAATCCGGAGGTCCAGGCGACGCTGCGGAGGCACGGCGCCAGGGAGTGAGTCGGCAGCGCGCGCTGGGTTCCAACCGGTCGAGTGGATGAGATGAACTCACGGCGGGATTGCGCCACGACTTTCCCAGGCACGCTCTTGTCGCGCGCCCATGACGTGTACGTACGACGGAACGTCACCTAAACGGAAGACTCCCCTACAACATCGCGGAGCAGCTCCGTCATCCGTTCCTGCTGCACGACGAGTTCGGCCCGAACGCGTTCGACTTTATCGGAGGCGTCCGCGAGTTGTCTCAGCGCCGTCTCCAGCAGCTCGAACGCCATCGCGAGTTCGCGCAAGGCACGCTTGCTCACCGCGTCGGCCCCGGATCGCGGCTGCTCTTTCTGAAGCGCCACGAATCGCCGGCGGGCTTCCGCGAGGGTCAGTTCAAGGGATAACGACGTGGATCCTCCTCTCGCCCGCCGTCTTCAAGGCGTCGTGTTTCGCCTGGAGCTGTGCCATGCGCGTCAACTGGCCGCGCCGCGCGGCGCGCAGCTTCCCTTGGTGGATCTGCGAGTCGATGGGATCGGGTGGTGGTGCCCACGCGATTCTAGGTTTTGATCGGCGGCGCGACGTTCCAGAGGTACCCGCAGTCTCGGCACCAAAACCATCGCAGTCGGCTTCCCGGTGGGCCTGCGGCGACGCGCTCGGCATGGACCGCATCGCACTGTGGGCACGGAGGAATCCGACGACGTTCGAGGCGACCCGGTTCGCCGGTGGGGGCGGTCACGAGATCCGGCTCCCTCCGCATAGACGCTAGCGCGCGCGGCGGCGGCTGTTAAAAACCGGCATGTTCCGACATCGCGGCCACGACCGCGGCTGGCCGTCAGGCCGAACTGGAGCTGCCTTCATGAACATTGGTCCTACCCAGGACGTGCCGGACTTCAGTCGCAAGTTCATCAGGTAAACAGGGCTTCACGAAGAACCCGGCACAGCCCTCATGCTCGGCGCGTTCTCGCAATGCTGGAGCCGCGTGTGCGGTGAGCAGGACGACTGGAATGTGTCGCGTTCGCGGCTCGCGCTTCAGATCCTGAACCAGCTGCCATCCGTCACCGTCGCGCAGCGTCAGGTCGGTGACGACGATGTCCGGATGATCATCCCAGGCGCAGCGGTGGGCCTCGTCGCAATCAGCGGCGCCGATTGCTTCAAAACCGAACAAGGCAAAGCCCTGGACGTACAGTTCACGCGTGTCGTCGTCATCGTCGACCACGAGGACCAGCGGTCGGGTCGGCGGGTTCCGGGGATGACGGCCATCCATGGTTCGTATTCGGGCAAAACGCTTGAAGATTATGAAGATACCGCTCCCTACGGCAACGATCTGTCGAGTTTCTAACAAAGGCACAGCACGAAGTGTTAAGCTGGGTGAACACTTAAGGGTCTACCGCCTGCCTCGCCCTGAAAATTGGGCAGAGCTTGGTCCGCGACAGCCTCTTTA